>JAALOO010000060.1_pt1 | contig 86167 bp, 73 predicted proteins | sample 7257641 | NCBI WGS metagenome assembly JAALOO01 (sample SAMN14085613, study PRJNA598686) | mite metagenome | biome: ENVO:01001000; feature: ENVO:01001002; material: ENVO:01001226; isolation source: single female mite from University of Michigan culture on fish food culture... ...
AGAGAGAGAGAGAGAGAGAGAGAGAGAGAGAGAGAGAGAGAGAGAGAGAGACTAACCGGTGCCACTGAGAGAAATAAAGAATCGGGCGAGAGTGAGAGGGTGAGAGAATAGTGAACGAGTGATAGAATGATATGAAGGAATGAAACGAGGCGCCGTTCGAAATCAACTGGCCCAAACGGTAATGCAAAGTAAACACTGTGTGGCAGAGAGAAAGAGAGAGACTGGGCAACTGAGAACGTGAAATGTAAGAAGTGAAGAAGACGCGCGCGCAAGCGGTAATGAAGCACCCTAATAGACAGTACGTGGCAGGCCGCAGTGGCACATTTCTTGGGGTTGCAATTGCTGCTGCTGTTCGCCTCTTTCACCACCACTGCTTCATTCACGACCATTGCCCTCTCTATTGCCCTAGCTGTACTACTGTCCATAGCTGAGAATACATGAGAATGAAGTGTGTGTGTGTGTATGTGTGTAAGCATGCCGAAGCAGTGGCAGTCGCATCGGAAGACCTCTCTTTTTTTATTTCTCTGGTGCTTCAGCAGTGCCGCGCAACTGCCAGCTATATTGTTCTTCTAGGGTTTCCTCATTCATTCCTTTTTTCTCTCTCACTCTCATCGACACGTCCGACATAAATCACACACGCACATTGGACACATTGTGCGCCCAGTGGTGATGAGAAGAGCTGCAGTGACAACGACCGCTAAGGCTCAGCAGCTAAATCAGCCTCTGTCTCTTTTTTCTTCATCTTCTTCTTTTTTAACCCTCCTACTTTTTTTGCCCCTTCTTTTCCAATCTCCCCTCTCAAAAGGCCATCCAACTGACCAGTGAGGGGTAGATGTGTGAATGAGCGCAAAAGTTGAACACTATTGGCGTTCTACACTCCGATGACTTTCTGCTTCAATCAACAAAAAATATTTTGTTTTCTACCAAATGGATTGGGAGGCTTCAGTCAACTCAACAAAGGTTCTGCCGTGCCATTAAACTTGAGGAGGAAGAAGAAGTTCATTCACCGTCACAAGGTCAAATTTTGTCAAGAGTAGTGCTAGTCAAGAGAAAAAAAGGTGGTGCTTTGTGGATTAGTCGCCGTTGATGTCTCGCTGATATGTCACAAAACACTGTTTGGCCAGCACTGCAGTCCTCCCTCATTGATGGCTTCCACTACCACCACCAGTGAATCAGTCTTCTCGGGCCCACTGAGTGACATGAAAGCAGCACAGTGGGCCTTCTTCTTACTTCTGCCTTCAAGTAAGCAGGTCTTGCAGAAGATTGAGAAGAGGACCAGGCGATCGACGAGTGGAGTGAAGTAGGCATCAACAAGAGACGAGCGCACAAACACTGAATGAGGCGCATCTATAGACTCTGACAATGGCAGACTGAATGCAGCCACCGAATGGATGCACTACTTTTCTTCCTTTTTCCTTCTTCTCTTCTTTAAGGAAGCGATGAGATCAAAGTTGCTCGTTATGCAAATACAACGGCAGCAGCCAGACAGGACGCTGTTGTCGTCCAATTGAATGATCGTCTCGAGCGAAGCGGCTCTGTGCACACTTCGCGAAATGGTACGGTAATTTGCGAAAGATCGCGAGAAGACGAGCTCAAGCGAATTGCAATTGCTCAGACTGTAGGGAAAAAACGGGAAAGCGAGATGGAGCAAAGAAAGAAAAAGAGCGTGCAACGCGAGAAGGGAGCGAAAAAGAACCGAAAGCAAACATCTTTGCCTGCCGTATGATGCGATATAAATTGGGAAGTAAATTGCAAACAATTTGATCTATCTGTTTTTTCTTGCTTTTTGTGTTTTTCCTGCAAGTGTCTGTGTGAGAGAAGAGAAGAGAAAAAGAAAGATGAAAGGAGACAGCCGAATGTGCGGTAGGACCAACACCAGCATCAGTGGCACTAGGCACAACAATCAATGCAAAGTGCAAAGCCACACACAGACAGACACGGGCGCAATTGACGCCGCAAGAAAGGAAGTGCAGTGGAGAAATAGAAATTATGGAGAATATAAACACATTATGGGAAAGGGAAAGGGAGAGGGAGCAGACAAAATGACGACTGTAATGACAGAGACTGTAATGGGGAATGAGAGCTACGACCAGACACTGGCTATAGATTAGTTTGCCATTTGCATGTGGTCAGAGTAGAAACTGCTTCCAAAAAGAGAGCAGGCAATCTTACGAGAAGTCGAGGCATCATCGTCACTGCCACAGCAAAACGAGCTCTACATCGCCATCCTGCACTCCGCCGTCCTCGGTGCGTGCCACCGCTGCTGATGGCCACTGACTGAGGTCGATGGCGTGTCTCGGAGTCGGCAGTAGAGTTGGCCGATGGAGAGGAGGGGAGAGCAAAGAAAGAAAGAGGAAACAACACAAATTGCATATTGCACTAGATTTGGTGCCTCGGTGTCTTTCAACAACTGTCTGCTGTGCCAGTAAACGCAATTTGCAAGTCGACGAGGTAAGAAAAGGGAAGAGGAAGAAGTAGTTCCACAGAAGTGACAACTCAAACCGCACGCGCCTTCAATCACTCTTTGCTGGCACTGCACTAAACGAGAGAAAGAAATATAGTGTGCACTGGTACTGCACTGATCAAATATTCATCAGATTAGTGCTGCTCGGTGGCAATGGCCAGTGAGAGAACAAGGGACAATTGTAGACTCGTGTGCACTCTCAGCAAGAGATGGTAGGCAAATGGGGAGACAACTCCTCAGCAACCAACATCACTATCACAGGAAAAGAATCGTCAAATCTCTCCAGTCGTCACTGCTCGTTCGGTGGAGCACGAGAAAAGTTTGAGTTCAACTGACTGAATGTTTGCTTTGTCCGCTACAAACTCGCGCTTTCAAATTGAAGCTGCTGTTGCAACCTCTTTCTTCTCTCTTCTTCCCTGCCAGATTTCATTCCACTGACTAGTTTGTCACATTTTTATTTGCACACACTTTCTGCAAGTTTGCGCTGCGCTAATCTCAATGATGCATTTGGCCATTTGCACTGAGTACATTTCAATTTCAGTTAAAAGTGACGCTAGGAAAGAGGGGAAAGCAAACAAAAAAATGGGCGTTGAAAGGGGGCAATAAAGTCGAGCGGAAGCATTTTGCAGGCATTTGAAAAGAATCCTGAGTACAAAACAATGGCAAACAGATGAAGCAGTTGACGTGGTGACACTGTCGCCAGGCGTTAGCAAGCGCACCAAAATGAAGTGAATTGAGTGAGAAGGCGGGAAAGGTTGTTGCACCAAATTGGCTCTTGGTTCTCCGCAGCTAGCCCACTTTAATAGCCAGAGGACGATGAAATTGCAGCATACAAACACCGAGGGCTTTACAGGTCGTTCAGAAAGTTTTCCTCCAACTCGGGATTTCAGTTTTTTGTTATCCAGAAAAAATCGCCAAACATGCAAACAGGCGTGCCACCTATTGTGAAGTGGCCGCACTGAACTGAAAAGATGACTGTACAGCCGGAAACCGGTCACAGAGAACTGTGAGTAGAGTAGTGTGCGCCATGTTGGTTGATTGTCGTTGACACATGACTAGAGGGGCAAGATCTGAGTGAGAGAGGGCACATCTTGAGTTGTCACTTTGACATTCTAAAATGTGTCATCATTTAAAGTTGGCAAATGCGCTTAGGAGTGCCTGTACAGTGGCAGTGCAGTAATCAGCTATGGAAGCCAACAACCAGCCATGTCCGTGCCATTGCCACTTACGCCGAGAACACTACGAGAAGCTCATTAATTTGGCTATGAGTTCAACTAATTTTGTCAATTGCCGGCAAATAATGTCTCGACATTTAATGTTTCAAAATCCTTCTGTCTTCTGATCTGCTGGAAAGGAATCATCTTCAATGCTGCTCTCTACCAATACATTTCCCCCTCTTCAATTGGCACAGCTACTTTTTTCCAGTCAAAGTCTGGAATGCAATACATTAGAGAGATGATGATCGAAATGAAGACTTGAAATGAAATGAAACACTGCACTGGGGCAGCTACTAAGTCCGCAAACAAGATCAATCGGAAAAACAATGTTTCTTTGTGGGCGAACTTTGTCGCTTACCTTTAGCTAAAATTTATAATTTTTCAAAGTCTCAAAAGCGACGTAAAGCATGTAGCCGCAGCAACAGCAGTGGCAGTAACAAAAGCATTTTTTCCTCAAAATCGGTCCTCTTTCCTCTGGTGCCTGCTCTCTGCTGCTTCAATACACTTGAGGCTAAAATAATTCCGTACAGACATTTGAAATTTCGTGAATTTACAATTCTCTCTGCTTTTGCCAGCTTCTTCTTTGCTACTCTTCAGCTTTGCTATCTTCACTCTCTTTTTCTTCGGTTGCCAGTGAGTACCGTAATTTGTGCGGTAGCAGCGACAGAGTCACATTAAGCCCGGCACTGAAGGCCTCAGAGTCGGTAATTTGTTTTAGATATAATTTTCGCTGCCGCTGCTCTCTTGCCGCTGCTGCTGCTGCTGCTGCTGCTCTTTGGGCACCGTTGCGACACACAATGAGCTTATTTGAAGTCGGTTTTAAATTAAAAGTATAATTTCAAATTAGAGAATGCGCCTAGGCGAAAAGAGCAGAAGAAGAAAGAGCCACCTTTTCTCTATCTATTTGTCTCCTTCACACCGCACTAAAAAATGAAAAGAAAGAAAGTTACTAAATTGAATTAGTATTTTTATTCGGGACCAATCAGAAAACGACATTTGACGTTGCCACACTTGTTTACCAGTTTCCAGCAAACAACTCATAGTGAGCGAAACTGGTTAGACAAACTTTTTTTTAACTTGAAACGGCAAAAACAAAACTGTTGGTTCAGTGGTAAGGAACATTGTAATTTTGTTAAAAACCAGTGTGATTTTCTTTTAATTGCACACTATAATTTTGCCCAATATATTACTTTTCACTGTAAAACAGCTAAAAATATCTAATTTGGCAAAAAAAACTTGAATAGTGAAAGGAATACAGTAGTTAAAGTAGACAACAAACGTCAAAAGCAAACAACTATTGTTGTTAAATAAAAAACAGTACATTTACATTGTGATTCAAAATGGAACCATTTAAAAACACCAGTTATTTTTTCAAAACATGTTTTTATAAAAGAAGCTTTTAGATATCTGTTGTGTTAATTTGTAGTGCCATCTTATAAAAAACAACTCGTTAAAAAGTTTAAAATAAAGCAATGCATAAATTTTCATTAAAGAAAATGAACCTAATTTAATAAATAGGTTATTAAATCTAAAACTTTAGTTATAGTGCAGATTTGTAAAAAATAAAAAACCTAGTTTTAGTAACATAACGGTTACAGTGATAAGTTACGGTGAACTGGCAAAAATAGTTAAGTTATAAACAAAAATTTTCAAATTTGTATTTAGAAATTGGTAAAAAGACCACATACAAAGAAAAACAAAATAAAACAGGTGTTTTATTTTTAAATAACCTGGTCAACATAGGTTTAAAATGTTGTCAAACTTGATGCTAACAAAGTTTTTAAAATAAACTGATGTACATTTTTGAATAAAAACTGTAGGAAATCAAATAAGCAAAACCACTGATCAAAAGTGTAAGTTCACCCTTGTTTTTGCGCCCGGTATGTCGGTTGTCGGGCAATTGTAGAGACCTTGTCAAGAGATCTAGTCATAGAATTACTCTCACCACCACCACCATCAGTCGGTCATTAAAGACACGTTGAACGTTGAGCAGAGTGTGTAGATCATGCAGATAGGTGCCAGTTAATGGTTACAAAAAGCGACATTGGCGAAAGGGAAAGGAAGCAGCACCGATGAGGAGGACATGGCAGTTGGTTTGCTGGTGGTAGAAGACATGCAGCGACTATGCACACATTGGCCCCTTTCTGATGGCGCCGTTTGGCTAATTACTGTTAATTATAATTTATTGTCATTTTAATTAGGCAGCAGAGAACTGTAATTCGTGTGTTCCGTTGCTAGCCTGTCTGGGCATCACCACCACACTGCGGAACACTGGGCAGAGAACAAGAGAAGAGAGGGAGAGGAAGAGAACACAAGTCAATGAGCAAAAGGACAACTGATGGCTGCCCTGCTTCTTTTCGTGCAATAGTCGTTATGGCGTTCAGCTGGCTGACTGCTCTGCTGACAAAGCCCAATTTGCTGGTGTGATTGTCATTGCCTAATCTAATCAAGCCAACGAGTACTAATTAGTGGCAATCATCACACACACAGACAGAAAGCGACAGACAGATAGACAAAAAGGCAAATCAAAATTGTCAAATTAAACAATTATGACAACATTTATGGGCCACAATTCGATTGTAGCACCCTGTGATTCATAAACGATTTTCAGCCAACATGACAATGACTTTGGTAATGGCTCTCTTTTTGTTAGAAAATTGAGATTTGAAAGTGAGAATTGTATTAATGTTTTTAATGAAAGCAGTAGAGACATCTGCGGTTTAAAAATCAAACGATTCTACTATTTGATCCCATTTTCTGTTATGATAAAATGCAAGAAAGCAAACAGTTAAAAAGCAGTGGAGATTTGCAAGTGAAAGGCCCAGCATTCAGATTGCTGCCTCACTGATTTGCAAAAGTCTTGGAAGAGGTTTTTGTTGCCAAAAACTTGACAGCATTTTAACCTTTTCCAGCTGCAGCAGCTAAGTTGTTGCCCACTGGTGCTGCCGAAGACGGGTTCACTGATGTGCCGCCAAAGCCACTGGTGGCGACGGACGTCTTTCCTTGACCACCACCACCACCGACACCGACGTAAGCAGAAAAGTCTGATTTAGAAGAGGATGCAGTAGAGGCAGAAGTAGTGGTGACTGGACTAATGGCTGGACCACCACCTTTGCCCAACCCTGAAGTGAACTTCTTTTTACGATCTCTTGAAGACGCCTTCGGTTCGCGGCAGTTATTGAAACAGTAGCAAGCAATGCAGCAGATCAGAAGAGTGACCGTGAGGAGAAAAAGAAAGCCAATGATGGGGACGGCTGAATGTTCTGTGAAACCGTTATTAGAACGCTGATCTTCAGGAATAGACCAGATTTTCTTAAGCGTCCATAGAACTGCATTGTGAAAGCCATTTGCAGCTGAAACAGTGGCATCGTGAAGTTTTGCCGGTACGTTTTCAAGCAAACTAGCCATCTTATCAAATTCTTTCATTTTTACTTTAATTTAAAAAAAATAAAAAATGCTTAATTTAAAAGTAAATAAAAGTAAACAAATAAACTTAAAAATACTCACAGATTTGTGAACGTTGTCAAAAGTAAAGTTGTTGAATCCAAAACAACACTGAAAAACTGTTTTAATACTACAGCTCATTTTATTGTTTTTTGTACAAATAAACGACACGAATAGTTCGAATAAAGAACTACTTTTAGTTCAATGACTTTACAATAGCGACTCACTGCTACAACAGTCATTTTTTAAGCAGCGGTCATCATCCACCAAATTCCACCATCATCATTTTAGCATGCCCAACAAGCGGAACCAAACAGGCACGCCAGGCAGCCAGGGCACTCGCACTGAACGCCAGCGACGAGTGGACCTTCTGCGTCCTGGTCCAGGGCTGCTGGAGCGTGCCCAACAGGCGGACAAGGCAATTGACGGGACGCGAATCACACCAGGCTCAGCGCCGCTGATGCTCACTGTCGCCGAACAGGAGATGAAGGTGGCCAATCCGCGCACGCCCACCCGACTGCGCACACTGCTCTCTGAGCCCTTCAATCAGGTGTCCGTGGTCACTGAGTACCTCGGCCTGACCGGTGTGGGCGGACTGGTCGTCGAGCGATTTAAGCAGTCATTCAAACTGCCCGTCCACCTCATGATCAACGTCACCGTCGAGGCGCCGCGCTTTGTTCTCGAGGGAGCAGAAAGCTACCGAGTTCCCGTAAGTTTACACAGCAGCAACCTGTGCTTTACCTGATTTGTTTGCTTTGTAATGCAGGTACAGGACGACAAAAAAGAAAACATCAGCGCCTACTTTGATGAGGTCACCGCCAAGCTGGAGGAGGTCCACCTGAAGGGCAAAGGCGCAGCGGTGGTGCACTGCATGGTCGGCGTTAGTCGCAGTGCCTCTTTTGTTCTCGGTGTGTGTTTTCTGTGCTGTATTGGTTACGACATTATCTGACTTTCTTCTTTTTCCTGCTCCACCAGCTTACCTGATGCGCTACCATCAGATGTCGCTGGAGCAGGCGTTCCGCTATGTGAAGCAAAGACGCTCAGTGATCAACCCAAACTTGGGCTTTCTCGAACAGCTGGCTCAGTTTGAGCTGCAGTGTCGTGAGGGTAACCAGAAGCTGTGCAGTGTCTGGCAGGAGCACACGATGAACAGCATCACCAAACGACTGCCACAGTTTATCATTCTCGACTACATCGAGGAGTATGAACATGAATTCGAAGCCTGACACAATCAACTTTGCACTTTCACACTTTCACTGCAGTGTCGCTTCTTCTAGCTGAAGACTTTTTAAATTATTACAAAATGCATACACCCAATGGTACAATAAAGCGTTTTAGTTTTATGCGCCACACTCTGCTGGTTAACAGTAAAATTAGCTTTCTTGTAGATACAATTTGTGCAAAAAAGTAGTGTTCAGGTGACAAAACAATAAAATGCCTAATGATATTGCACATCTTCAAAGTGCTCTTCACCGCCGTCGGTGATTTCGTAGTTGTTCTCATTTTCCATATTGTTCTGCAAAAAAAATGGTTTAGTAAATCTGAGATTAACACAAACAAACAAAAAAATACTAAATTACCCTTAGTTGCATGTCTCTAATGTTCTTGGTCGGCTTTCCAGTTATGGATATATTGAGAATAGACTTCATAGCGTCTATCGTTGAGAGCTGAAATTGAAGGGTTACAAATCAGTAATAAAAAAGTGACCTTTAGATAATTCTTACGTTGAAACGCAAAGAATCGTGTTTGGCTTTGGCAGCAAACTCCACCAAGGCGACAATCATCGCCACCAAGAGACCGCCGATTAGGATGTAAAAACAACCCGCCACATTGTTGAGCGTCAGTGCATTCTGAATGGTCTCCTTTGCCTCTCGAGCCTTGCACTCACTCCTGTCGTACCACCATTTATTTTCGAGACGTGTCAGATCGCCGTTTTCAATTAAAAACAAAACTGCCAAGTTCAGTTTTTCTCTAGCAAATGATAAGTTTTACAAACAAGTTTTATAGGGCCAGTGTTTTCACTTACCGAATGGGAGACCCTCGTGGCGTGGCGACGCCATATCCTTTGGCATCTAGATTCCTACCCACTTTTAGTGTGTCACAGGGCAACTGCTCGTTGATGTAATTGTTGTGAGTGCTCTCAATCAAAAAGGCATATTTTCCTTTAGATTCCCGAACTCGTCTGATGCCTTCCTTGTAACCTGTGTATAAAAAGAAAGCATCTTTACAATATCATCTTTATTACTTTGTCAACACTTACTATCGACAAAAACGTTCTTCCGAATATTCATAAACTCCCACATTTGCTTGTGAACCGTAATCTTAGAGCGCTGTCAAAACAAATAAACAAGCTTGTTTACAAAAAAAGTTCGTTTTCAGCAAAACTTACTCTGAAAAACTCCATCGAGGAGGAATCTTTTAAAACGCCATATTCAACCTCAGTCTGTTTGGCCAACTCATCGGCAGAGTTTATTGGCGCTACCATTCGCTCAACCTATGTAAGTAAAAAGTTTTAAAAATGCGCTTGTTTACTCGTGTCAGCAGCAGTGTTTACCGTAAGAAAGGCGGCCAAATTGGCGGTGTATGTGCTAAGGAGAATCAGCGTAAAGAACCACCAAACTGATCCGACAATTCGACCGGCAACCGATCTGGGAAAAAAAGTATTACAGTTGTAAAATTATGTTTTCATAAGTTTTTAAGTTTTCTTTACCGCGGATAGACATCACAACCTTGCTGCATGAGTGCTCCCAGTGAGAACCACATTGAGTTGTAAAGTGAAAAGTCATTTGAGACGTGAGGCCCGTAAACAGTGTCCTCGTAGCGCCACTCGTAAGGCGAAAAGCGAGACACAATGAAGAGGACAACTGACACTCCCACGTAGGAGAGGATAATGCACATCCAGATCTCTGAGCTGAGAGGGTCCATAAAGGAGAAGATGCCTTAAAAACAAAAGACAATGTCATAAGCTCTATGAAAAATGTCCTCCAATGTTTCAAACCTGGATTCTTCTTTTGCGGCTTTTTGATCATAATGGAGATGCCCAGTGACATAAATGGCTTGGTAAAGTCGATGGCCTCCTCTCGAACTGAGGTGATGGTGAGCGGTGCAATGGCAATGTCTGCCTCGTGGCGAATCAGCTCGCCCACCATCCCGTTCCACTCTTTTGTTCCATCAGTGTTGTTCGAGGCGATGATGCCGCCGTACTTTTTGTCCTTCACAATGTGCATCTCATAGGTGATGTTCAGCTGAATGGCAATCAGCTCGGCGAGGTCCTTGCAGTACCCTTCAAAGCGATTGTTGCCCACTAAATTGTCGCCCTCTGTTTTCAGCATCAAGTAGGGCTCTTCGAGGATACTTGTCACGTAGTAAACCTTGTTGGTTTGATTGAACTTGGCTTCCATCTTGCGTTTGACGGGAATCAGGCTAATTCCTTCACGCAAATTCCATTTACCAATCTAAAGGGAGGAGACCACCGGTTGTGATAGTGAATCAATCAGGCAAAGTGAATCTGAAGTGTTTACCTTTTCTGCAGTTCGATTGAGGGTGATTTCGACAATGTCGATGGAGAAGTTCTCTCGATTACCGTACGGATCAAAGCTGATTGGGCCGGTAATGCCGTTCACGACAGCCTATAAATGAATTATTAACTTAAATTGGCTCCAAATATGGCACACCGATACATGAAACGTGTTGTGTGTGTGTTTGTCTCTCTAACCTTGGTGATGTGCTGGCGAATCTGCTCACCGCCGCTCACTGCTGAAAACTGTGAACCATCAAAAGCACAGTTTTGCCAATTTGAAGTGCCACTGGAGGCGGCGGAGGCGGCTGCAAACTCACCGCTCTCCGCTAAATGCTGTGCCCGCTGCTGAATGTACCGATTGAGGTTGCTCACTTGAGATAGCGATTTGGTCAGCAGTTTAACCGAGTCAAAGATGAAGGCACAGTCAGCGGAGTGCAACGTGGCATTGGACTGCTGCTGGCCACCACCACTCTGCATTCGATGACCGCGAGCCTTGCCCAGGAAGATGTTCAGCTGCTTCTGATCGTAAGTGGCCGTGCTGGTGCGCTCCATCTGAAAGGCCGTTATGTTGAGGGCATAAAACTCCGGCGTCAGTTCCTGCTCAAAGTAGTCCTCCATGACGAGGGAGGTCAGCAGAAAGTGGTAGTGCCGTCGGCTCATGAAGATGTTCCGCACGTGGTTTACAATGATCTCCCGTGCTACGCGAGAGTCCGTCTCCAGGAGGACATACTTGTAGCTCATGCTGGCGTTGTACTCGATTTGCTGTAGAATGTCATTCGCCTCTGCCACGTTTGAGAATCGACGAACAGTTCTTAGCTGGACTCCGCTCAGCTGGTGAAGCAGGGACTGCAGCCGCTGCAAACCTGCAAAGAGAATACACAAGGATTTTCGTATGTTATGTGTAAATTGCATTTTTTGCACAGTAGCATAAAAAGGTATTAGTGTAAGTGCAAGCGTAATAGTAGTGAAGAGATTACTTAACAATAAAAGTGTCCACTCATAACTATAATTCACCGCAAAATGCAGTGAGTGTTAACAAAAGGTAAAACCTTGCATTGTCTGCCGCCTCTACTGAGCACTCACGGAAACAAGATATGAATTCGTTCAAATGAAAAAATGTTAGCCATAATCTAGCAACAAAATTGATGATGTCAAAAAGGATGCCAGAGAACGCATAATGGCAAAAACACACTTTGAGCAGTGCTCAAAGTCAGCTACTACTCTAAAAGAATACATCCATTTTCTTATCATGATCACATATTTCACTGGTCAATACCTAAGTACAAGTTAATTTTAAGATATTTTGTCAAATGTTCAATCTAAATTCGCTCCTGTCAAAAAGTGCTGCCAGTCTAGTACGATTGTCGAGAAACTGAAAGTACTCCGCGACAAGCACATGTCTGTCGAACAAAAGAACATTGTCCGAGATAAAGATAATAAGGCAAGTAGCAGTAGAGCAGAGGAAGGATAGGAAGGCTGCAATTTTTTGACAGTTTGCAACAATAAGGCGAAGGAGTAATAGATTGGCTGTGATTAACTTGCTAGAGGAGCAAGAGGAAAAATGGTTTGTGTCTGGGTATGTCGAAGAATGGGCAGTGTGTTTGAAGCTCACTAATAAGTTGGCTACCTTTCAAAAGAAGTGTTAAGAGTGAACACGAATCCGTACAAGAGGCAGAGGTGGTGGTGGTGGTGGGGAGACTGGCAAAAAGTGTAGCACAGTAGTAGATCGATATCACCAGCAGAGTAGTCTGCAAAAGAGGACTGCGGAAGTGTGCAGTGTGTGTGTGCTGGCGACATTGTCCTTGTCATCATCTCGCACACCTGCCCTAATGGAACACGCATACTGGCTAGTGTGTTCATATTTCAGTGACTAAATTTGCAAGCCATGTCCTTTCCTTATCTCGCCGCCATTTGTCCCCAATCGCCACTGTTATAGATGCTTTACATTGTACGTATTCAAAAAAAGACAGTACTGTCTACAGTTCCGCTGACAAGTCAATTATTCTCACTGCTGCTTTGAGATGCTGCGCTTTTTCTTATAACAAACAATAGAAACGACGATAATGGAAGAAGGATCTTTTAAAATAACACGTGTTTTGCGCAAAGATAATTACAAAAATGCCAGCTTTGTGGTACCTACTATTTTTAAGAGTTGGCTAGTTTAAAGTGAGACAAATTGTTCATTTTGAAAATAATGAAAATAGGTCTAAAAACATTCAAACATCAAACAAGCATTTAGCCGACACTAGATAAATGAAGCGTTTGCAACGTAAGAATGGTCTGTTATTTTTTGGTCGGCAAACATAAAACGAAATCATTTAAGCAAAATGTAAATTTACTATTTTTGAAGTGCCCCACAACGATTTAATGCTCTGCTATTTTTTTATCACTGTATAAAATGATTATAAAAACAAAATTTAAATTTAAAGCAACCATGGTAAACTGAAATCGAGTGTTCCGGAAGAATGCGGCATCAAATCAACTGGCATACTTTCAAATTTCAATTTTCATGCGTTATGAAAAAAGTATGAATAAAATAGTGAAACCGCTGTTACTTTTGCTGAAATGTTGAAAAATAACAGCTGTGTATGTGTGGACAAATGAGAGAAATTCACAGTGAAAGATGTTGGAAAAAAATATTGCTTTTGACTGGTGCTTTTTTTGGTGAAAAGCTTTGCAGTGAAGCATTTTCTGGCAATCTCACAACAAGCAGCATTGAATGACACTTGAAAGTGCACCTGTCTTTGTGTGTGCCTGTGGTCATTGTCACCATTCTACTGGACAATTCAAAGTGTCAAACGCACACACACACACACATACAAACAAGCAAAGTACTACAGTCGAGTGGATCTGTACCACAAACTTTGCACAAAGCTTTGTCTAATTTGCCCAAAAAAGTCAGACAAAAGACAAGGCGTTGTTCAATCGATCATACTCATCTGCTTGAATTTTGAAGCTAAGATTTTGTTGAAAAAATCCAACTGATTAAAGTTTCATACTTAACACTTGAGAGCAAAACTAAAATTGGCAAAAGAATAAACACAAAACACAAACAAGGAAGCTGAACTGACAATTTTATCATCTCAGCATAAAAATTCCTCTCCATTGTTGCCATAAATCACGCGACAGCTCAGCTGCAGAGTGCAGGCTCACTATCACAAACTTACCATTTTCCGAGTCGTAGAGGTAGATGAGGTGCGGCCAGCGGTAGTGTTTATTAATTACCGCTGCCACGGCGGATGTAAAGTCAGGATGTAGGCCAAAAGCAGATGAAGAGCTTAGGTGGAGTGCACTGGCAAAGGAGTTGCCACTGCCAGCGCCAGTGCCACCGGTGCCCACTGCGCCCATCGGTGCAAATGGTGCTGCCTGCATGGGCACTCCCGACATGAGCAACCCATTAGAGCTGCCGTGGCGAGCCTCGGTGAAAATGACAGGAAGCTATCCAGAAAAGAAAAAAAATAAAAAAAAATAAATTTTTTCTGCTTTGGAAAACTGAGCAGCGGAACGATGACAGCAATGGCAACTCAATCTAGGGAAATCTTTTAGTCGGTGTTACCTTGAAGGCAGAGGCATAAGTGGCAATTGTCCTAAAGCTATTTTCAAAGCCAGACGGAGGAATGACCAGAGCAGTGATGCCTCGATTCAGTTGGGAGCACACTGTAAAAAAACACAAACATTAAATGGTGGCAATCGACGAAAACCCCTAAAGACTGTTTGATATATAAAAATTAAAAATTAACGAAAACAGTGATAATGTGCCCGTGAGGAAGGAAGCCCACTTGAGTGGCGGTAAGTAGGGCAACAGAACAGCAACAACAACACAAAACAATCACATTGCTCAACAAAAACACTGTACACCTTGAATTAGGAACCTTCAATTGTAGAAATAAAATGTTTTTAAGCTAAAAATGAAAGCTGATATGATCAAAGAGCAGTGTACCGGCAAAAGAAGGCTTCTTTGTGGTGTGGACGCCAATATAAATGGAGATCACGTTGGTGCTTTGTCGAGAAATGAAAAAGGTAAAACGCCACAAATTGAAATGTTCAATCTGTCAGAACGGAAACACTTGTTCAGATGAAGCAGTGAGTATGGTGATGGAGGCTCTTTGTGTGCATTATTTTCTCAGACACCTAAAGCAAACGGTCAAATGAGCGTCTCCTGAGAAATGAAGCAAGACTGGAACACAAAGACAAACAGAACAAAAAATTTGAATTTGAATTATTGCGATTAAACTGTGAACAATGAAACGTGCAATGCTTTGGTAAAAAGCAACCAGTGAAAACCCGAATTTAAAGTGTGTCAAATCGAAAGTTGCGCTCAATATGCAAAGTAAGACACAACTAGGTTAACAATAAAAAAGTACTGTTTTTGTATCAATCATTCGCTTGAGTGCATCCTTAGAAATTTCACACCTGTCTGTGGATGATGAATGATGACTCAATTTGTTGTTGATTTTTGTTCTTTTATGTACACTGCAGAAGAATAAAAAGAATAAAGTAATAGAATTGTTAAACTGGCTGGAAGTGATAATTGTCATAGACTAGGTAATTGTTTTTTGTGCCCATTTGGTTGCTCTGAGGGCATCATATTGCCAGCTTTGATTATGCTCACTAAAACCCTGTTTGTGTTCACAGTTTGAAAAAAACAAAAAGCATTAGAAGGAGAGGTAATAAGTGTAAGTCAATCAATAATAAATGAGAAAGTATTCATCAAAGTCAACAATGGGCATAAGGCAATAATTAGCACAATAAGATTAATTTGCACGATGTGTCTCTCAGGTAAGCAAAGTTACACCAACGCCGAGTTAGCAAGAAAAAGAAATGCCGTTAATTTTATCCTAATGATTCTGTCAGATTCTAGCAAAAACTTTCTGTCTAGCAAGAAAAACAACTGGGAATGTTGGGAATGTAAAATGCGCGTCATCAATAAAACACAAACCAAGAAACCTGCAGAGTACTACCAACAACAGCAACAGCAATCTAATGGCTCTACAGGCAAAACTCACACTGTCGATCCGCCAGCAACTGTCGACTCGGACAGCGCCACCATGCACAACAGTAAGCGTTTTTGCGGCACGTTCGCATCTGTCGATAAACACCGCAGGACAGTTTTTATCGACAGTGTGAGTTTTGCCTGTAATTAGTGCGTACATTTACGCATTGACATACTCAGCTGAATGCGCTAGTGAGGTGTGTTGCAAGTACCTGAGAGTGTGATGTCTCACAAAAGTGGCAATGATGGTGACAGTGGGTGAAGATCGAGTAAGTAGAGACCGAGTGCCGTTTTCAGCAAAGTCCTCGCTCACTTGAGTTTGCAAAATGCGATTGCCACTCAAGTCGAGGAGACCGAAAGGGCCAATTAAATTGCAACCTTTGGCACATTTCTCTGCACTGGCACTGTACAATCCGATGAAGTGTGCCAATTGTGATGATGGTGAAAATTGAATTAATGCGATCATTCAGGTAAAGCTTGATGTGTGTGCCTGTGTGTGTGTGCTTTGCCAATTGAAGAAAACAGAACAGACCTACTTTGGTCGACTCAAGTTGTTGAGCTAGTTAGCCGTGTCGGCACACACACCAAAAGGTGGTGGGCAGTGCTGTTGTTGTTTAGAGTAGCAAAGGTAGTAAGTCTGGTCGCCAAAAAAGGGTGCTTTTGAAAAGGAATGCCCTCTTGCCATACAGCCCACAAGGGAAACTCTCGCTAACAAGAGACTAACAAGGGATACGTGCAATACGTGCGGGTTCTCCCTCCATACACACTGACAAACCCTTCGCTTCCGCTTGAATGACTTAATTATCTCTGCTCAAATTAACAATCCACTGGACATCTGCTGGGGCTAAGGAAAGTTCCAGTTAGGCAGGCAGGCAAGCAAAATAACTTTCGCATTGTAGTTCAGCTATGAACTGCCCAAAATTGTTTGTCGCCAAACAGGGCAATTCATTTCCTCAACTATTCAGCTGCAGGTGTAGCCTATCTGCCTGAGTGCATTTGTAGTGGCGGCAAACAAAAGTAAAGTTTGCCCATTTAATCTAAAGTCTAACTCTGAAAATGTTCACCTTACTGCACAACACTTTTGTTACTTTTTAAAGAAAGTGTAATAAAAGAAATGGTTTGTGGAAAAATATTAGACAATTTGTTGTTCACAAAAACACCCATTGACAATAGTAGAAACAATCTAAATGGGGTGCCAAATTGGAGGAATCCCGCTGTTTTCTGTCTCATTGAAAACAACTATTATTGCCCATCTGTATAAATCAATCGGTAATTGGCCCACTAATTCGCCCAGGTATGAGCAGTGTTTCCACTTTGTTAATGGTTGTTTGTTTATAACTTATATTCTAATTGGATTGTTTGGTTAGCCTTAATGTGCTCACAAATGTGCTGTCACAACAAGGCAGCGGTGGGCAAACAATGGCAGACAATAGGATGGAAAATAATAATCTGCTCATCAGAAGGAAAAAGGGCAAATAGGTGTTCATAAAAAATCGGAATTTTAATTTGCTCTTATTACTAAATAAAAAAAATGGTAAAAACAATTTAAAAAACGCTTTTTGTAATAGTCATACATGTTACACTACTAAGATTTTCAATTATAATGAAAACCGAAAGGAAATTTGAAACCTTTTTTTTCCCAAACAGTTCTACTTACGATATCAGGTCAATGCGTACAGTGAAGCACAAGGCAACTGAAAAGAGTTGAGGGCACAACTAATTACTACAGTGTACTATTCATTTAAATGAAAAAAAGAGCTCTTTTAATAAGCATTCAAATTCAAAACTAATGAAGTTGTTTTCAGCAAAGAAAACTGAATTGAAATGGTAAACGCAGTAATTGGAAAGAGTTTTTGATTTGCTATCCAAAGTTTTCAACTTACACTCGTAAAGAAGTAGCACTGGATTGTCGGCGTCCAGCTGACCGATGACGGGAACCAGCAGCAGGGGGACACCATTGCTGGCGGCAGTGGCAGAGGCAGCGGCACTCATTGCCGATCCATAGAGCGTCACATTGTACCGATTGTTGTTGTACTGCGTGACGGCGAACCGAAAGGCAGCCCCGTAAGTATCACCATGAGACTGCTTCGAGAGAATGATGCCTACGGATTAGAGAAAAAAGGAAGATTCAATTTGGTTAATGGCTAAGCAAACATCTGTTTTAATACCTCATTATTCACTACTTACCCACTGGAACTTTGATTGGAGACGATGATGAGTAGGTGGGCTCAAAGATACCTGCATAGTTGTACTGTGATCGGTTGTTGTTGTTATTGTTTCGTGACCAACCTTGCAGACCGTACAACTGATTATTATTAGCTGATGCTCTGATATGAATTTGCGTGAAAAGTATCAAGCACTGAAACAGTAGCAACTGCTTTAACAAAAGTTTGAGCATTTGAAGCATCTTAAAATGAAAAACCTCTATCAATTCTGAAAATAATCACTTCATTCAAAAAAATATTAAGCGTATACAGAGAAATTTGATTACAAACAAAGATAAACATTCCTTGAAAAAATATATCGAAAATGGAGATGCGGCAGGGAGGAGAACAGAAAGCATATGAAGAGGCATGGCGGAAAAAAGCGCCAAATATACGGCACTGTTTCAGAGTGATCCAGAGCTAGTGAAGTGTGCGATTGCGCGCAGACGGTCAGGTAGACAAGAGGTGTACACTGCCAAATGCCACTGCACAGTTTGGCATTCAATTGGAATTTGTCCCCTGCTCAGATGATGCTCATTTGAACAGCTCCAATTGGACATGCAAAGTATTAATAATTTTAAGTTTATTTAAAAGTACTGTTTAGTAAAAGTTTTTTAGATTTTTTCTTTTAAACTCTCATGTAGTAGTTTTAGTTCATTAACAAGGATTTTTATGTTCGTGTGCTATTTGTTGAAGTGTCATTATGAGTAATTTACATAGTTAAATTGGATAAAACAATTGTTCTAAATAAGAATAATGTTTAGAACTTGGGAAATATTTAAACTTTGCACAGTTTCAACCTAACGCATTTTTTAGGTCGTCATCAAAAGATCACTACAAACTTTATGACTAAAATTAAAATCAAAGATTTCTCGATTGGCGAAACGAACAAAAAGTGCAAAAACACCAGCAACAGCAATGGAGAGCGCTCATGTCAGAACTTTTCAAAAAGAAATCAAAGCTACGCCAAACAAAAGGCGTCGGTTGCTGCACCTTCTCACTCTATGGAACGAACTGACGGAAATCGTAATCGGAACCATGGACAACTAGCTAAAGAGAAGCCTGCACTGACAGGTCAGCAGACCATTCCTCACGGCATTGTTCTTCACTGTGATCAATCACAGGTGGTCACCTGTCCGCAGTGCAAAATGATGGTCCAAACGATGACACTCTATGTGCCGGGAACATGCACCTACATTCTTTGTCTTTTTCCCATTCCGTAAGACAGTTTTTCTCACTTCACTTTTTGTCTTTTCCTAATAATGGTTTTCTATCTTTATGGTTTCAGATGCAGTTTTCTTTCCTTTATGTTCGACTGCACCAAAGATGTTCACCACCACTGCCCCCGATGTGGATACTTTTTTGGCAAGTTTCAGCGACTGAACTGTTGAGTATTCAAAAAAGTTCTGATATTTTGCAAAACTGCCTTTCAATTGCTGGTTTATTTTATTGATGTTGCAGTAAGCTACTTTATATAATAAAACAAACCTTTAATTTTGAACCCGAACTTTTTGCACTAACGACATCTACAGAACAGCAAAGGCAGCAATGTGAAAGAATCGAGCTGTTAGAAGCGATTCTTGGCCAATAGGTGACGCACGTGGCTCAGAATTTTACTGCAAAATGAAAATAAAAAAAGCAAGAACTGTATTAGACGGAAGTTCTATTGTGAAATGAAATTGCGACCAAATAATGCAAATTATAGTTTTATTATAAATGTAAATTTTAAACATTGCTTCTTTTAGAGCATTATCCTCGCATTATCTGCAGCTAAAAAGAGAGTTTATTTGCATGGCAACTTAGTGGAGTCCCCACTGGTGCTCAACTGGTCCGGTGCACTTTCCAATTGTATCCACTGCCAAAAAAAAGAGTGTTTGAGAAAAACAACAACAGTAGTTGATCGAGTTTGCACATTGTCATCGGCTGAGCTGCACTGATTGGTCGAGGGAGTGTTTGTCAGCTAAAAATGTGACATTTAGAAGTGAGTGATGAGTTAGGTGAGACGGCCAGTGCATCGATGACACTGGGGTGTTCAATCAATTGAGTATCAATTGACACCACCAGTTCCATTTGCATTACTGTGCAAACTGTAGAAGTCAGTGAAAAGCAGAGCTGCTGGCAACCGGAGCTGTTGATGCTCTACCCCCAAAACTGTCTTTTTATAAACACAGTTTAGTAAAGTAAACTATGAGTTTAAATTCAAATTCAATTTCCTCTGCAAATTGCCACTTTTGAACAACATTCAAATCCCAACTCCCATATTGAATTTCTGTGAATTATTTATGAGTGTGCTAATGTAATCATTTTTTTAAGTGACGCATACAGTTATAATTGAAGACCTTCAGACCAAGGTGACAAATGCAACAAGGTAAAGCCAACAAATGTTCAAACCTCTTTTAAATGAAACAAACTGGCGCAAATTTACTATGAATTGCCAGTTTTAAATTAGAATTTACAAACTCAATTGAAAATTGACATTGAATTATTATGAATCCAAGCATTAGCTGATTAGTAAGTTGAGGTGTAATTGCCAATGAATTACGTCAAATGTAAAATTAGGAACATTTCAGCTTGCTTTGATACAGTATAAGCATTATCTCAAGGACAATGCTCCTTCCTATTCTAAAACAACTCAAAAACGTCATTCGCCTTCTTAGAACTAAAATGAAGCTTGACTAAGCAACTTTTTTCAAATTTGATTTTTTCCAGACATGCAAATTTTTAATATACAAAACTTTACTAAATCAAATTAAAACTTTTTTAAAGCCAAAACCTATTGGCAATTAATTTAATTAAATACATGTACTTGATCATGTTTATAGTGAAAGCCTGCATAAGAATATGCTTTGATGAAAAGTCAAAAGGCAACATTAGAGAATAATGAATTTTTTTCTAACTAAAGGGTAATGATGAATGTCTGTAAAGGAATCAAAGTGCAAACAGTGTTTGTCAATACGGTTCAATGTACAAAAATTTATCTCTCGTTTTAAAACAAGTCCAATCTTAGTGCAGCCTAACTAGTGCTATTTCAATGATGAATTACAACGCAAACACAGACGACATTTAGCCGGATGTCTAGCATATTTTAATTAATTAAAAATGAATCGATACGTTTGTAAAGCGCCCACTACAACTAGCTTTTTCATTGAGAACATCTGCTCAAAAGCTGAAAACTACAAAATTAATTTTAATTCTAAAGCAACGTCAAAAAAGATAAAAAACAGAACGAGTAAAAAGAGGGGGAAATGTAGCCGAGGTTATATGCAGAGTGTGCCCGATTCCAAAGAAATTAATTCAATTAGTAGCAAGAAAATAGTTAAGTTTATGATTGGAAAGTTGGCTTTCAAATGTGTGTGTGTATTCAATAATGTGATTAGCTAAATAATATTTGGGATTGAATCGCTGGCAAACACAGATTGGTGGTGGTCGTGGTGGTTGTGCTTTAGTGTGAAAATGTTTGTGCTGTGTGTTAGTGTGTGCTGTGTAGTACTAAAAATAGTTTTTTTCAAGTCAAAAAACAATGAAACAGAGTATCTTTTGGGTGTAGAAAGAGTTAAAGAGTTGAGTGTGTTCAAGGGAGCTTTTTTGGCGCTACCTTTGCAATGAAGTGCCCAAGTGCACTTGACTGCTTTATGAGCTGGGAGATGGAGGAAGAGAAAACACTTGAAACTTGAGACTGGCAACAAATGAGAATGGACTCTACAAGAGAATATTGTTGCGCACGCTAAACAGGGAAAACAAGACGATTACAGTTTGGTGAACACTGATGATAGTCCTGGTGATGGTCGTGGTGGTCGTCGTTGTGGTGGTGTTGGTAATGTCTGCTCGGGTGTCTAGACAATGAAACTGGAGACTAGCGAATGACCGGATGGGCAATAAGTAATAGCAACAGAAGAGTGCACCAACTGCCCTCAATCTGAATCTGCGTAGCCAATAAACTGCGCTTCCTCAAACATCTCTGGACGTTGCAGACCAACTGCCTCTTTCTGCTGTGCAGCTGATGAGGATGATGAAGTTGCTACTGCTGCTGCTGCCGGTGCAGATGGCGATGAGGATGATGAGTCTGATTTCTTTTCCAGTGTGCCCTTCAGAGACGCGTAGCGCATCGGATAGGGCAGCAGGTCCTCGTTTAGCGGCGCCACTTCAGACTTGATTGACGGCATCGCCATCAAATTGTTGCCCAGAGCGTACGCAGTGCGGAGACTTGGATTGCCAGACTTTTTGAATCGCCAGCCGTCCACTGATTTGATGCAGTTCTCAATGAACTTGATGATCTTGTGGTCGCCTTCAAGGTTTCGCGACACCAGCTCACGACGAACCTCGACGGCTGTGTGTTTAAATTGGGCAAATGGTAAAGAAAAGAGTATCGATTTGGTTGATGAAGATGAACTGCAGTTTATTAAATTTCACCCATTACTACTTACGATGGCTGATGACGTGAGCGCAGTTCCATCCCTGTCCACCGAAGTCGACGCGACTGCCGTCAACGTATATGCCTGCACCGGACATTTTAGCAAAGACAAAGAGTGCATCTAGCGCGAGCACTAGGGCAACAAATGTCATCGTCGATTTGGCAGACATTTTCACTGTGAATCTTGAGGCGTGGAAAAAGGTTTCCCTGTTCGAAATAGATCAACTTTAAGTTAGAGCAAAAACCAGAAAAGTAAAACTCCAATTAATAATAGATTATATAAAAAGATTAGCTAATTAGCAACTATTAGATTAAAGTTGAAAAATCTATACACAGTTTATTCAATTAATTAATTATGATTATAAAAGTTTTATCATCATACGGAAGTATCTGTAGGTCAATGAAAGAACAATGAGAAGCCGTAGAGAGGGTGATGTTCAAAGTTGTAACTTGACAACAAGTCCTTCAAGAGCAGCAAATGCTGGGCAACTAAAGGTCGATGCAGTTGAGAACAGCCAATTTATTTGTTTCACAGAGCTCGATACAAAACAATTTCAATTTTTTTATTTAAAATATTAAAATTAAACGACCAATAAAGTGAACAAGAGGGAAAGTGTTCTTTTAGCAATTTTATTTAAATGAAAGTGCAAGCGATAGATCGACGTCTGGTGAAGGTTAAGGTGAAGAGTGAGGCAATTTGATGGTCAATTCACAAGGGCGTTTACTTATTCATCAAAAGGGAAAAAGAAAAAAAGTGCTCTTGGACTTGTTCTCGGAAAATGAAGTAATGGAAGTTGAAAAGCGTCAATTTGGTGGTGGTGGGTAAGTGAGTGAGCGGGTGGAGAAGCTGAGAAGCTGTTGTCTGAAAACGTCGAGGCTTTCAACTGAAATGGTCAACCCATCGTTTGGGTGAATATATACCCGATGGGGAACAATGGTCCGAGTGACTGGAAACAGAGTGCGTGGCGGTGCTTTACCGTCGGGCTCAACAGTCTCACAGGCCATTGCATTGGCCCACCTCGAGGGTAGGCACTCTCCTTCTCATTGCATCCTTCGGTACGAGTGGGCTAAGAGGGGAGAGAGAGAGAGAGAGAAAGAGAGAGAGAGAGAGCAGAGTAGAAACTTGGCAGCAGCAGAAAAAAGGTGACTATTGCAAACTGTGGCGTCAATTGGCAGACACTAACAGGGCGTTCCGCCTTATAGCCACCAATTTGAGAGTAGTAGACTTTCTCAGATGTCTGAAGGAAGCTCATGCTCGAAAGTGAGTGCCGACTACTACGTCAACTCTGTGAACCAGCCTTATTTTGATGAATTAGCATTCACTACCATATCTCCATATTGGCAAAAGTTTTCGCTCAAAATATGAGCGTTTTTAACTTATTGAAAGTATTAATCAAAAATAAAAAGATAAAAGTTTAAGAGTGCTACAACAAATTTACGTCTTTTTTGTAAAAAAACAACACTAAAATTGAACTTTAAAACGGCGCAACAATAACAAAAACGTTTGGGTGCATCTTCCGGCGTGTTGGCGTGAAAAAGCGGTCACAGTAAGAGTATCAATTGAACCTAATGCAAGGCAAACAACTGGACAAGTAAACAGTGTGGGTGCACTTCCATCAGAAACAGAGGTTACAAGTGGATTAGGTGAAGGCTGGTGCAGAAGAAGGGAAACATGATTCCTAAAGTGAAAATGAATATTGACAGTGCATCATAAAAACAACATTTTTGCCTTTTAAAAAATAAAGCAAAGAATCCTTGAGTTAACTTCAAAGTCAAAGGCCACAGTGCTTCAAGAAAAATATAGCAAGTGCGGTCGACTTTACAGCAGTTCAAACGGTACAGCCTTGAATTGATTTGTCCACTGAAAGAATGGGTAGAAAGGTAATAAGAACATAAAGCCGTTAAAAAGAAAATACCAAAAGGAAAATGGTCAAGGAAATGCCATAAAAATAAAAAAGATAGCACAAAGCTATCAAAGTGATGGCAGACCAAAACCAAAATTGGTTAATAAAATCGGGTAAAATGTCCCAACTACAACTTTACTAAAAAAAGTTTTAATTGGCGTTATTATCAAATGGACAACCACAGCAACAGCAACAAGCGTAATGTGATTGTGCAAGTGATCGACTTTAAAGTTTGTTCAAGCTTGTAAAATTAACCTAATAAAAGAAAACGATCACTAATTGAAGAAAAAAGTAGTGCATGTCCAACTTTTTTATCCTTGAGCAATGACGTAAATAAATGAAAAACGGAAACAAAATCCCTCGAGTTGGAAAGCTGCAGAGCGATTGATTCTTGTGAATTAATCCCTTGCATACCGAGGCATTCACCAAGTTGCACCAGTCTCGGCGTAATCAAAATGGTGGGTGCCAATAGGTAACTTGAAGGCACTTGCAGACAAAGCAGTCAATCTAAATAATAAATGCCTGTACACGTAAAAAATTCTCTGCAAAAAACTGAAAATGTATAACCTGAGAAGAAGTTTCACCCTCTTTTTTCGTCTATTTAACACGACAGTGACTCAGAAACGTCAATCGATGAATTATTAAATTGTGTTCAATTTTTCTGAAAGTCCTCTTACTATGGCAAATTACCTTCGTCTTACGTCTTGTCTTGTCTGGCGCCAAGATCATCCTGACAATGAAACCTGCTGTTTTCGTAAATTAAATATAGAAAAACTTGAAAGTTGTTGGGATGAAGTAGGTAGGAGAGATTACGGGTACAACGGCAACTTGGCAGGGGGCAACAGCAAATGGTAAGTGCAGAAGTTAAATTTAACAAGCCAAGCAAATTGAATGAGCTCCCAAATCGCTTGTGCTATGTAAATTCGTCCAAGATAATAGCTGAACATGGTGTCTGAGAGAAGGTAGTTCTGTACTGATCAACATGAAAACAGAAACTGTTTACAGTGAATCTATCGTCTTGATTGTGACGGAAATGAAAGTAAAATGTATCTCGCGCTTACACCGATAGATTTTTTCTTATAGCAATTGATTTTCCGATTGGATAAAGTGTTTGCTGTTTGTACTAAGTTACACAATACACTGAATTCATGAATTCAATTACCAATAGATTTGCAAAGCAAAGGAAACCCATTGAATGGCTAAACTACAACCGCTGAAAGCTGCGTTTTCAGCGACGTTTTCACGGGCGAGTCCATGAACTAGCCTAGAATTAGCATAAAACTGCTCTCTGAGAGAGCATCATCATCATCATTCCCAGAATGACGTAAAGAATCACGGCCAAGGGCAAATAAAGCAAGTGTTGATTCAGTTTGGATCAGGAAAACACTGAAATTACGTCATTTGTGCCGAGCGTGTTGACAGTTGGCGCGGCGGCAAAAAAAGTCTGTGTTTTACCGTGTTGCGCTGACTTTTCTGTTGCCTTGACAACTTGTTTTGTTTTTATTTGCCTTCACCTGACCATCATTACCTGACCGATGACCAGATGTAGCGGTGCTCTGAACCCTTACCATTCATTGATCAACAATGACGTCAGCCTCTCCCACATCGATATTCTCCGGCTCTTCTCCGCTGGGCACTGCAACAAGCACCTTCGCTAATGTTATTGATGATGGAACGGTCATCTTTGCCCAGGAGATGACCATTTATCAGAAGAACGGCACGCAGTTCAACTTATCATCACAGTAAAATTAAAGCGTTGTATTCTATTGCATTACGGAATAATCTAACAACAAAATGCTCTGTTTTTCAACAGAAACTTGATGGTCGAAGTGACTAAGCGCTACAATGAACAGCATCGTGAAGTTGTTGTCATTCAAATCTCAAAGGAAAATGATCTCTTTTTCAATTTCACCTATCAGGTGGATTCACAGGAGTTTGACAAGTACGTACTAACGAGAAGGAAATTAATTGTGTTAACCGGATCACTACCTTTTTCAGGCTTCAACAAGGACAACAGTTGTCTATATCGTTCAAGCTGTTTCCCGAGATGCTGAAATCGTTACTGGATAAGTGTGCAGCAGCTTGTTATTCCAGCAGCTTGCTTTCAAATGATAAATCCAGGTAACTTTTTTTATTAGTTAGCACTTGTTTGAAATTGACCACCTTTTTCTGCATTTTGTTGTAGTCACATTTTATGTTTGGAATACCACTCACGAAACAGCTTGCGACTGGAGATAATTGAGCGCGACAAGTACCAAAACATCAGACGGCTTGCTTTTGACATTCCAGCCGCCTGTGAAGAGGACATTCGCACTAAATATCGAGAGATTTACCAGAGGTTTCGTCGAGAAAATGAAAGACTCCATGAGAGAGTGGCAACACTTGAAAGCGATAATCACCTTCTAAAACAAACCAACTCTGAGCTGGTTAAAAACTACAACCAGGACCTCTCTAGTCATGAAAAAAGTGCCAGAACAAGAGTACATGATCTGGAACAAAAGTACCAGGAAGAACGAGACAAATGGCAAGAAAATGAGCGGATTTTAAAAGCAAAATTTTCAAAGCTTACTCTAGAACTGCAAAGCAAGGAAGACGCGCTAAAGTGTGAGCGACAAAAATCCGGTAGTAATCATGAGGAGTTAAAGGAGAAGTACTCTCATGAACTGGCCAAAAAGAATGCACGGATTAAAGAATTGGAGGAGCAAAACAAGCAGCAAACTGTTGAGCTTGAGTACCTAAAAGGATTGCGAGAAAAGACAAGTCTTGCTTCGAAGAAAAATGAACTTGAGCTGGATGATACTAAGAAAGATCTATCAAAAGCAAATGAAATCATTCGTAAACTTCAAGAAGAGGTCAAATCAGGTCGTGAAAAGCTCGAAATACTTAACCAGGTAATGTTTATGATTATTATCTGTGTGCTTCAGACACTCGTAAATATCAGACAGAGTGCTTATCAATTATTCAGCAACCTAACTCTATTCTTAACTTTTTGTTATAAAGGTTACGCACAAGCAAGAAGCTAACTTGTCCATGAAAGAGTCCACTCTTGATAAGGTGTCTTGTGAACTGAAGGTGTGCTTGCAGCAATTAACGAAAAAGAAAAACGAAATGGAACGTCTCGAGGCAGAACTGGAGCGTTTCCGATCTAAATGTTCTCAGTCGGAGCTGCAGATAAAGGCAAACAAAGCAGTAATTGGCAAACTGAATGAACAGTTGATGCTGCAGGCAGAGGCAATGGAAACGGTTAAAAGACGACTGGTGGACGAGGCCAAAACACACAAAACACTTCAATCACAGTCGACAGAACACATAACTTCAAGCAACCACCTGACTGACAGAATCCAAAATGGTCTTCACTTGGCCGATTTGCGAGGAGGAGGAGTAATTAAGGGTCCTAAAAAGTCAACTGCTGGTGGCAAAAATGTTGACTTTGTGCTTGACGATGAGCATTTTGGGGAGAATAGTAAAGCAAGACCACAAAAAGAAGATGCTGATTTAGCTGCTCAGCAGGATAATATTTTGAAAAATCACCTCTTTGCGAATACCAAAGAGAGACCACTGTTTAGGGAAGTTAACTTGCGGACAAGTCATAAAACCAAAGGCGGCTCTAGTAACAGCAATAACGTAATGCCAACTTCAAACAGAAGAACACACATGTTCTAGGGAAGTTATGTTTATGAATTTATACAAAAATAAAAATCTTGTTTGATGAGTACTAAGAGCTTCAAGCGTCTGGCATGTCTCCACCAGGAACCATCTGAAAATGAAAAGTTGTCATTAAAGGCGGAAACGTTCCAATATTTTTAAGAGCAAACCATGGCAATGTTGACTCCGTTTAGAAGAATTTGATCCAGCTTTGTGATGCGCCGTCCTTCAGCTGTGTTTTCACTATGAAAAGATATTGGTTAGACATTGAGCTTAGAGTTTTATTTCAACAACTGCACTCACTATTCAGTGACATCCTCGAGGACCATGTCTACACACAAAGAAACAAGTTTTCGTTAGAACCTATGCTTATCTGATATTTGTCACACAAAAGTACTTACTGACAAAGTCGTCAAATCCAAGCAGCGTTCCTACCAGCTCCTTATCCGTCTTCATGATAATGTGGATTTTGGAGCCAATGCATTTGTCGATCAATTCTGCAACAAAAAGTGAATAAGTGATCAGCCGTCGGGGGAAATAAACAAAGAAACAAACAAACCAAGAGGAAGAATCGTCGACGGATTGGAGACCGGCGTTGCTGTAGCCATTTTCTTGGTACGTGATAATTCTGTCAAATGTTTTGCTTGAATCTCACGTGCTGTTTTGATGAAATTAGTGTTTGAAAAAAATCGCTTCAGATTTTTTTTACAAAAAAAAGTGACAAAGAGAACCGGCATAAACGACGTTACAGCACCGTAGAAGTGACAGCAACTTGGCCATTCTCAAAACAATCCATTTGAATGAAGTAAATATCAACTTGCAGACTCGCCCATCTGCACCACTACACCCCCGAAAATGTCTCTTCTTGACGTAAGCGATCTCCACGATGGTCTGAAGATGTTGTTACTAATTTGTATTTACCATTGCAGGAGGTTCATCGTGAGATCAAGTTGTTCATGAAGAGATTTGACAATTTGATTGCTGTCCTCGTTTGCGACACAGAAGGTGCTACCATTGCAAAAGGTGTGCTTTTGAATCTATTGTCTTTGAACTAATTTTCTAATAAAAGAGTTGCTTTGTAGTAATCAACGAGCAGAAGGGTGAATCGCTCTTGCAGTGCAACTTTCTCCTTCAAAACCTCATCAGTTGCAGCGAAAATGTGGCCAAACTTGAGCTGGGGGAGTGCAAGAAGATTGCCTGCCAGTACGACGAGTTTCAGATGGTCACCTTCTACAAGGATAAGCTCGTCGTGACGCTCATCGCCAACAACCAAATTGAAACTGGAACACTAATGTCCCTCGAAGGCGAATTCAAAGCCATTTGCGATGCAGTCCTCTCAGAGATTAAAAACATAATCTAGATCATTTTTACCCAAGTTTCCTTCAACCTTCTTTTTCTTCTTCCTGTGATACGAGGAATCAATTAAACTAACTATTCAAGCGTAAGCACACAACGTAGTCCTTTTATTTAAGTAATGAAAATCGAAGAAGTTCATTGTTTTGTGTGTGTATATAATCATATAGGAAACAGTAAAAGTTGAAAGTGATTGAATCAAAGCAAAGCGCGCCTTACTGATCTCTCGCTCTCTATTCTGACTTGGGATCAGTGTAGAGCTTTTCATTTTTATAAATCTTCTTCAAAATACAATAAGAACGAATGAGGCGAAATACTGCAAGCGAATTGGTTAAGATCATCAGCGACATGGAGATCAGCTTGTACCACTCGTAGCTTCGACAGAGCAGCACAAACTGGAAGAATATGACGATGAAGACGGTGGTGAGGAGGGTGATGAAACCACAGGAAGGGTCGGAGAAGACAATCTGTGTGGGGGAAGGACAGATGTTAGTGAGCATTTGAGTAGAGCAACACATTACTCAGTTACTTACGTAGAACCTGTAGTGCGACTGGTTGCCCGGCTCGGAGCAGGTCATGTTCGCCTCTGATTTGTAGTATTCTTTAGAGTGGCGCACCACGATTCCAGGGCCGTAAATGGAGGTGTCAGCCCACTGGAAGGAGGGGACTAGAGTGTTGCGCGTCTCCAGCTTCTGCCACTTGCCCAGATGCAGGGATGACTGATGGAGAATGTCGTAAAACTGCGGTGAGTAGAGGTGGGAGGTGAGCATGAAGAAGGTGCACATCCAGGTGACGGCGATGTGCTGCGTCGTCCAGAAGGTGTCGTACTCGTGATTGAGAGGCACCAGCGCCATCGGAACGAAGGAGCCGTAGTAGGCGACAAAGATGGAGCGAAAGATGATAAACTTCAGTCGGTCATTGAAGATGTTCTTCAGCTTCTCCACCTCGTCGCGGATGTAGAAGGGCGACGCATTGGTGCAGATGTGATTCACCGGGGGAAAGCACGCTGATATGCTGGTGGGCATGAGGAAGAAGTTGGCCAGTCGACAGCAGATCTCGTATTTGGTGGTGTTCGCATCGCGCACCCAAAAGTAGGTCCGAATGAGGCTGGTGTAGTAGAGGGCAGAGTACACCAGCAGCGGGTAGAGAAAGGTGAGCAGGCCGTAGAAGCTGAAGGCATCAAAGATCATTACAAGCAGGTAGATCTGCGAGTACATGTACACCACGCAAATGATGCCGGTAGAAATGTAAATGTAGAGATTTTGCACTCTCAGCGGAAGGTATTTGTGGACCTGCATAAATGACAACAAATCTGTTAGTAAACAAATCTCTCTTTTTCTCCCCACAACAAGTCGTTTACTTGCCTTGTAGAAGAGGTGAATGAGAAATGACTTGGTGATCATCGCAACGCACAGAAAGACAACGTTATGGTTGATCAGGTGGAAGTTCTGTCAGACGAAAAATGTTATTGTTAGCCTTGAACCCTAAAGAAGCCTTCCCCTTCCTTGTACGAACCATCGCATAACGCCGGTAAGTGTCACTCTGCCACCAGTAGGTGCGAAACAAGTTAAGGTACTGCGTGCACATGGCAATGATGAAGATGACAAATGTCTGCATCTCATACAGGAGCTCATTCTCATCTGACATTATCGGAATACTCTTGTGAATTGGAGAGACAAATTGATTCGCCTCGTTCTTGAATATGGTTGTGTACTGAAGTGTGTTGTAGCTGTTTGGCGGTAAAATCAGTGTGTTAACACAAAAAAGGAAATAACCTTTCAAAATGCATACCGATCATTTGAGGTATTTCGTGCCTTCGGCGTAAGCAGATAGAGCTTGTTACTCTTGCCCATTTTTTGCTGATCGGCACACGGGAAACTCGGTCAGATTGATAAAGTTTTCGGAAAGCAGCCAGCGAATGATACCACTTGCTACTCCAGAAAGTTGTCGCCAATATTCATGTGAATCCCTAATTAGGCTTGCTCACAAATTAGGCCACTTGACTACTAAACAAATGAGCTCCCTGGCAACAGTTTCCGATGGAAGAGATGTCAATGTGATTCTGTGATTCAAGCGAGGAGAGAAGACGAGAGAGGAGAGCACGACGACGCGATTGCGCGTGGAGAGCGAGGAGGTTCCAAAGTTGACTATTCCAAGCACAACTGGTGATGCAGTGCCGCAGAAGAAGAGTAAAAGGAGGAGGAAAGAGGGTGATTGGAAAAAATTCAGAATCTTGTTGGGAGAGCAGAACGAAAACAAGTGTGTTGATGAGAAGAGAGGCAGAACACGGCGGCAGCAGCAGTAGCACAGTGAACCGATGACGAGAGCTTCACAAGGGAGATTCTGAACACAGCTGACAAGGGCAGGCGGTTATTTGAGGGTGATCACTGACCAAAAGACGCCCAATCTTGACTGACCAGAACAAAACAGTCTTTCGTTCTGATGAATCGCTCCGATGGGAAAAAGCGCAAAGGTGGCTAATCTGGGCGGCAGGTTGCACGCTGTAAACGTTAAGGTGACGCCGAGTGGCCGACTGACAGTGGGCAGCAGTCTCCTGTGGTGGTTTGTGCCGCCCAAAATCAACCATTTTGTAGAGCCATTTTTTCGGGCCCTGGTTCATTTGCCCGAGATAAAAACCTTATTAGAGCGTCCAACTTGAGCTGGACTACCAACTGAGACCAACAGTAGGGTGATCTACATTTATTAGTGTAGGACGTTCCCATGCTGGAGCAGTACTCTGGTGTGATGTAAACAAAGCAACGACGGCTGCAAGGCTGCTTCTGAAATCGAAGCAAAATGAAAGCAGTCCTTGTGCCGGAAGCTTTACTACCTCTACTAGATCATCGTTGTTGTAGATAGAACTATGAGCATCAACGATCATCAAACGGATCATCTTTAAGTCGCCCTTCAGTGATCTCTACCCTTGAAAAAGTCATCACCACTTCTCATCTGTTTTCATTTAGTAGGTTAATTGCTCAAACAAAACAACTTCAACATCACCGGGTTGTCTTTCACCTATGGTATTGCCTAGTCTTCTGCAACTCTGTGTGGTCAAATCAGGCGAGTGCCAATCAGGCACGCATGCATACAAGTGTGCATGATCTGCCAGCCAGCCAGGTGCGCTATCAAGTTGATCAGAAATGCAATTTAAAACATTTTTTCCACGTAACGTAGGTGCTCTTTTAAAAGTCGAGTCTTTGATATGGTATTTTTAGAGTGATGTTCTCTCTCTCTCACACACACATTCCCAGTGATGATAACTCTTTGCATCTACAGGCAACACATTTGTGTTAGTGCGCTATGCAAATGTCACCCTGGTCTGAATCTATTTCTGTGACCTCGACTCTCTCACTCCCGCTCAGCATCAACTAGACGGACAATTTTTCAGGCAGTCTGCTCATACTTTTGGTGGACCCTGAGATTGACGCACACACTTTATGTGCATATTTACAGTGTTTTATTTCTAGTAGTCCAAATTCCGCTTCGTCATTTGCCCTGATCGAATCTGAAGGCAAATAAAGCTTTGAGCAGCCCACAATTTAGGAAAGTCCAAGCTATTCAAGGCAGTCCAACAGTCGAAACCAGCTGCAAAATCCTTTTGGGGAGAGTATGCAAATGTACTCTCACCACCACCACCACCACAGTCGCCGACAATAGCTATCAAATGTGCTGATGCACTGAGTTTAGTGAGCCACTGTGGCACTTTTATGTGAAAGAGGAGTGCGATAAAAATCTGTCAGCGACTCATAAATTGGCGGCCGGAGACATTCTCGCTCACAACACACATCAGTGCCAGTGCCGTTGACATTGACTCGGCAGAAACAACAGAAAATCTCTCAATCACCACCGATGATGATGCTGATGATGTTATCATAACGGTTCTCTCTTTTCTCTTTTGTAATCTCTAGGTACTTTTGTCTCAGTGGCCAAAGGCAACAGCAGCCGTCGCAGTTGTTGATCTCAGTACATCATCACCACCGCAATCACCATCACCAGACACTACCATAAATGAAGTTGTCTCTGTAAACTACTAGCACTCTGTCGAGTACTGCCATCCTCACTCACAGCAGCAGCAGCACTTCATTTTCGCCTTCATTTTCGGTTACGTAACTGGTGCTGCATCCTTCTTTTCTTCCTTTCATCCATCAACTGCGTCGCTGCACCAACGCCTCGTACCAGGCGACTTTGTATTCTTCAATCCGTCGTGATCAGAGAGTGATCAACTCTACCAGTGATCAACTGTGGCGAAAGCCAGCTCTCTACACCAGCAGCACCTTCTCAAGTGTCCTTAATTGACCACAATTGTGAACTCAGCTTTGGTCAGCTCATTTTGCTCATCTCGTAGTCGATGGTCAAATCAATTGACTGGAAGATAGTTTCTGATCACTCTTTCCTTATCACTCATCGATCAAATCCGCTACCCTGGCGCAAGCGTTAAGCTTTTGGCCAACAAGCACGCTCAACCACCACCACTTTCTCCCCCAGTACTTATCAAGTTAGCTCGAATTACACGTCCAGTATTATAGCAAACGCCAAAACACGCAGCACTTGTCAATGAGAATACTGTGATAATCGTAACTAAACTGCAGCGACAGCTGAAGGAAGCGAACAAATCAGAACAAATCTCGATTTTGCCGAAATCAGAGACAGCAGCTCCTACTTAAGCTGTCCTCAATTGATCAGCTCGAAGAATCTCCTGCCCCACTCTTCCTTGGAACTTGCTGGTCAGCAGCCGTTCCATCGGCACTTTCAATAGCATTGCCGAGCAGTTTATCATCTCTGCTCCCCTTCTCACTTATCGTCCATCATTGCCGCATCATCACATGTAATCACGCTTTTTGGTTATTTAGCGCTCTGCTCCCGCCAACCAAATTGCCAGTAATCGGCTGGGCGCATCTCCGCTAAGCAGCAGCAGCTAACGAGGGTAATCTTCCACTACCGCCACCAGCGCACTACGACTACCACAAAGGAACGAAACCTCGGCCAACGATCAACGATCTATCACTTGAGAGTGCTACGACCTCTTCCACTTTATTCTTCTCTTTTAGTTTCATCTTTGCTCAGCTTCCTTATCAGCATTACTACCACTCCTGCAGTCCTAAATGGCTTACGGGGACGAGGAAAACTCCGAGTCGACCTGTGTGGACCTGAACGAGGGTGACCAGCAGTATTTGACCGGTAGCAATAACAACAACCGCTATGCCAAAGACCGCAACTCATCTTCCTCCTCCTCAGTGGAGGAAATTCGAGAGCTCGAGTCGGCGAAGCCGCCGATGGAAATTCGCTCCTACGGCATTCGCTATTTTCTGCTGCTTCTCTTCATCTCCCTCTCCATGACGAATGCCTTCCAGTGGATCGAGTACGCCATCATTGAGTCCTATGTGACGCAGTTCTGGAACGTCGAGTAAGTGAAGACACACGGACACGGGGTAATAATATTCAGCGGTTGAGCTAACCAACCCCCTTTTCCCCTTTTCCCCTGTAGCACCTTTTGGGTGAACTGTACGAGCACGGTGTACATGGCCTCGTACATCCTCGGCATCGTGCCCGCCACCTGGCTGCTCGACAAGTTCGGCCTCCGGCCCTGTCTGATTGTGGCCAGTCTGGGCAACGCCGTCGGCTCCTGGGTGAAGTGCCTCTCCGTCAATCCGCACTACTTCTGGGTGAGCATGGTCGGGCAGACGATTGTCGCCACCTCGCAGCTCTTCATCCTCAACATCCCGCCGCTGCTGGCCGCCACCTGGTTTCCCGCGGAGGACGTCACCAAGGCGACCGCCTACGGCGTCTTTGGCAACCAGGTGGGCATCGCCCTGGGCTTTCTCATTCCGCCGATGCTCATGCCGCACGAGGCGGCGCCGGCTGCATCGAACACCAGCACTACCACCATTGCCAGTGTTCTACTGAATCAGACCTCAGCGGCCGTCGACAGCACCAGCACCTTCGACATTGAGGGCACCGGACGAGGCCTTCGCTTTCTCTTCTACGGCGTCTCCATCATCACCAGCGTCATCTTCCTGTTGATCATCGCCTTCTTCGAGAGCAAGCCCCAGTTGCCGCCCAGTGAGGCGCAGTTCTACGCGCAGACGCTCAACCACGAGCAGTCCTTCAGCAGCTCCATCATCTCCCTCTTCACCAATGCCAACTTCCTGCTGCTCTTCTTCAGCTACGGCCTCAACACGGGCGTCTTCTACGCCATCTCCACCGTGCTCAGTCAGATGATCAGCAATGCCATTGGCGGCGGCTTCGTCCAGGAGGGCGGCATGATGGGCCTGACCATCACACTGACCGGCATCGTCGGCTCCATCGTCTGCGGCTACATTCTCAGCTGTACGAAGCAGTTCAAAGGCGTCACCCTCTTCGTGTACATCTTCTCGCTGGTCGGCACCATCGCCTTCACCACCGGCCTGATCATCAAGTCCATCTGGCTGCTCTTCGTCGTCTCCGGACTGCTTGGCTTCTTCATGACCGGCTACCTGCCCATTGGCTTTGAGTTTGCCGCCGAAGTCAGCTACCCGCAGCCGGAAGGAACGTCAGCCGGGCTGTTGAATGCCGCTGCTCAGGTAAGTGTTTCACTGTTTACTGAATTACAACTTGTTTACAAGCTAATTCATTGCAGATTTTCGGCATAATCTTCACATTTTCCTCTTCGGCGATCATCGAAAACTACGGACACCTTCAGGCGAACCTCTGCTTCATTGGGGCGCTGATTGTTGGCGTCATTCTAACGGTGCTCGTGAAGAGTGACCTCAGACGACAGAACGCCCACCTCTCGAATGTTTCGTCTGATCAGGCGGCAGAAGTTCCAGCCAATCTTCGACGGAACAGTGTCACCGTCTTCACATAAAGACAACTTGTGATATATTCAAAACGAAAGATCATCACCCTTTTCGATATGAACTCCTCCTAACTCACACCCTTGCATAGTAACTTATTTTTCTCATTGTTTGTTTTTACATTGACCATATTTTATAAGCCATTTTATCTCCTTCTACTGATGAATAAAGAAATTTTAATGCAACTTTTCAGACAAATGGAGTACAAAGGAGTAGTTTTATCCCGATACAGTGAGCTAGTGATTTGTGTAGTATATTTCTTTGAAAGCTAAAGCTTTAGTCATTGATGATGAGCTCCTCGATTCCCCAATCTTCGTAACTGCCATCGGGCAAGAATCGGCGAATTGTCAGTGGAATTTTTCGTTCTCTGAAAAAAGATAAAAAGGTTACACAATCTGCTTCTACTAGTGAAGCAATGGTGACTTACTTTAGTTCTTTCAGGGCAATCTGCAGTGGATCAGTTTCACCCTCCAACTCGACCATAATTGGAGCACACATTGCAATCTGCAGGGCTCGAGTTCCAAGCACCCGAGCCCGCTCGTATTTAGTCATGTACGGAGTTGTGATTTTGGCGGTTGATTGTCGATGTTGTACTTCACCGGACGGCAAAAACTCCACATTTTCGTCTCCACCAGCATTATCATCTCCCACGTCGTCGTCCACGGCGTCATCAAAATCGCCACCCATGTCATCCATTTCATATTCGTCGTCAGACATCTTTGCGGTTGTTCTTGAGATGAAACAAAGATGAAACAATCGGTAAAAGATAAACGTTGATCAACGTTTCAGGAGACAAACAACTGACTGACTGAAATCACAAAAGCCAAAACAAAAAATGCACACGCTGATCCCCTTCAAAGAGTACGTAACTAGGATGATTTTGGATTAAATCCCAAAGGATACTTTGGCCATCTAGAACTTTCTAATCATAAGTTTAAATACTCTTGATTTGATAGTTTATTAATTTGCTAACTTTTAAACATATTTACAGTTTTGACTAATAAATCAATCGAGCTATTTAGTGGCGGTGCCCAAAGTGGGAAGAGCTGATAATCACTGGAACTTTTTAGCTTCTTGCAACTCCTTCATTCGTCTAACCACTGTTTGGCCAAGTTCCTGGTCGGTTAGATACTTTTTCTTTTGTGCTGTCGACGGAGGTCCATAGCCACGTCCGTCAGTGTAACTCCAATCGTGCATTTGGTCGAGCCGATTTCGGAACCGTTTATGCTTTTCTCGCCACTCCCGCGAAGTAACGGAACGAGATGACGTTAGCACTGTCGCAGCTGGAGATAGCATCTTCACCGTCATTTTTGAGCTAGACAAAGTGACCAGAATCGCTGCACGCTGTACGGCTGACATTTCGTAGTTGTTTGAAAAGATTTTCAAATTGGAAATGATCTTGGTGGTCAAGTAAAGTGGTCCTGTAAAGTATTAAAAAAGAAAATTTGTAAGATGATCTTTAAATTATTCATCATCAACTTGATAAAATCATACCTGAACGCGATTCAAAATCAACAAAATCGGCAAGTAAACAGAACTTGATTCCAAACAAAAATACAAAACACAAAATCACATGTGATGATCCTTTCCAAAAAACTTTTCTTGACAGACAAATACGCGCGAGAAAGTTTCTTAATATTTGAATTTTGATTCGCTCTAAAATGACTCATTCAAAGTGGCCAACCTGCTAATCTTTCGTTGTTGTCCCTTTCTAAAAATCACGTGGTGACGGACAAAAACAAGCAACCGTCAACTTGATTGACGAATTTTATTTTTTAATTTTGCTGACCTTTTTGGCGTGAGTTTCGTCATCTTGCTTCAAATCTCGCTCATCCGAAGAACCTGAAGATCGTCTCAAGATGGAGAAACCACAAAACGAAGCAGGAATGATGCAAGTTGTCAACGGGCCTTGCAATCAGTTTGGCAACTATGTCATAACTGACTTGAAGCAGTTTTGCGCCGACAACAATCTGGTCATCCTCACTACGACTAATCCGAACATCCGATACCGCAACATCAAACCGTATCCGTCCAGCAAAGTTGTGGCCCGAGTTGTTCCGCCAAAAAAGGTGATCGCAAAAAGCAACCGCAGCAAAATGATTACTAGTGTGCCTTCTTCGTCTAAAGTGATCCCTTCAAATCCCAAAGTTCCAAAAGTTCCTGCTCCGTCGACTTCAGATGATACTAAAATGACCCTGAAAGACGCATCTTCAGATTCCAAACGAAAGCGAGTCTTCTCAAAAGAACTCCGCTGCATGCTGTACGGTTTTGGGGACCACCAGGACTCCTACACTGAAACGATTGATTTGGTTGAAGACCTTGTTATGAAGTTTCTGACTGACGTCACAATGCGCGCCTACAACTTTGGCGCCAATGACCGCGTCTCCGTTCAAGATCTAATGTTCGTTTTGCGCAAGGATGCTAAAAAGTTTTCTCGTCTGAAAGAGCTCATGGAGATGAACCACGAGCTTCGTGAGGCTCGCAAGGCTTTTGATGAGGTCAATTTCGCTGAGCTGCCTGAATAGCTGCTATTTACTAGGTGATTTACGCCTCCTTCAAGAGTACCTTTTTCCGATTTATTTTTCTGTTTGTCCACACACACATCAGTTACAGTTTGCAGGTAGCCTTGTTTCGCAATAGTTAGGACTGGAATAAAAAATTTGTTTATAATGTTAATTGCACATTTACGAAACTTTTTTTAACACGAGATGCTTCAGAGTGTTTTGTGGTTGCTTTGTGACGCTTGGAAGAGTAAAAGCATATGAATTTGTAGAAAGCGTTGACCTCGAATGAACAAATGTACAAATGAACCGGACGAGCAAGTTAAAACAGTGAATAGAAGATATGAAGGGGAACAGTCGTAGTAATAAAAAAGGGGCAATGGTAGGATAGGATAAAGAATGATTTGCAATTGGCAATCAGTTGTTGTTGTTGACACGCAGAAATATCAAAGCCTGTGTACGAATAAAAACAAGATTGAAGAGGAAGGATGAACCTTTTTGGAGCAATAAAAGTTGAGTTAATCGGCGATTATTTCCCGCATAGGTGAAGCGAAGTGAAAGTGAAAGTGAGCGATTGAATGAATGAATGGTGGTGGTAAGTTCGGTGGAATGCCATCAGCCTTCATCATCAGAAGCAGCCTTTAGAATCCCGAGACGACTCCGTAGGCCTCCAGCGTGGACATGAGCAGGTAGAAGACCCACAGGCCGACGAAGCAGAGGACGGTGCTGACCTTCGCCAGTCGGGAGCCGCCCAGCTCGCCGCCAATGTAGTACCGGCGGAAGATGAGCACCGCCGAGCAGACAAAGGCGCAGATGCAGAAGAGCGTCACCGAGTAAGAGAGGTTGCCTGGGTCGACGTGGAAGCCACCTGGAGTGCCCTTAAAGGCGTGGTAGATGGCGGCCACCGTCCAGGCGAGGCCAATGCCCAGAAAGACGTTCACGGCGTTGCTGCCGGTGACGTTGCCAATGGAGGCGTCCGCCCGCTCTTCATTCTCCGCGGCGATCTTGCTGGCAAAGGTGTCCGGCACTGAGGTGCCCAGGGCGACCAACGAGATGGCCGTCACCGAGTCCTTCAGGTGCACCGTGGAGCCAAAGTGCGAGGCGAGGTCGTTGATGAAGGAGGTGAGAATGCCAATGACGATGATGGAGACGATGAAGCAGGCCCAGCCGTTCCAGATGGTCGGCGGCGGGACAAAGGCAAAGAGGAGCTTCCAGAAGAGCATCAGGTAGTGACAGCAGTAGTCAAAGGCGGACTTGGGCTCAGCCTCGGCCTCCTTCTCGCCGCCATCGCCGCCGCCGGCGCCACTGCCGCTGCCGGGGCTGGCTCGTTCCGGCGACCGTCGACTGGGCGACTCGCCCTGGTCGTAGCTGAGCGAGGAGGCACTGCTCAGGTGGGGCACACGCATCACCCCGGTCAGCTGGTTCTCCCAACTGCTGGCCCGGGTGCCCGCCTTCCACTTCCGACGGCGCATCAGCGCGTCCACAACCTTTTGAGAAAAAAACAGTTTAAGTTATACAATTTCGAAATCAGCTACTCTCTCCTTCGTACCAGTTTAAACTCCTTCGACTCGCGAATGCGAATCATGCACTTGGTGAGGTCGCCCAGGCGGGGCGCTCCGCGCACGTCAGTAACCTTCTCGTCAGTTCGCCGTGGCTCGCCCAGCTCCACGTAGAAGATGGAGTTCATCTCGTACTGGGTGTTGTTGATAATCTCCAGGGTGATCTCCTTCTGCGTCTCATTGTTGTGAAAGTGCACCTCGCCCTCCGCCTCGACGTAGTCCATGCCCGGTCGGGCGGTGGCGGCGATGGTGCGGTAAGGCACCGAGACAGAGCCTCGGGCGCCGCAGTACCGGTTCACCACCAGCCGGTACACGCCGATCGTCTCCGGAATTTGGAAGACATTGTTGAGGAAGCCGAAGATGCCGCTGTGGTCGTCGTCGAGAATGTTCACCTTCGCCTTCGGTGTCACCACACGAATCTCCGGCCGTTGGCTGGTGTCCACGGCCGCCGCCTGGTAGTGCGCATTGGTGATCACCACAAAGAAGTGCTCATCGTCCTCAAACTCGTCGTCGTTGATGATGACAATCTCAATCTGCTTGTGCGCCTCGCCCGGACCGAAGACTATCTGCCCGCTCTTGGCGACAAAGTCAGAGCCGGCCTTGGCGCTGGCGCTCTCCGTCTCGTAGTTCACGACAATGGTGGAGGCCAGGTCGCCCAGTCGAGTCAGCGTCAGGCTGACCTTGCCCACGTTCTCCATTACAGTGTATTCCATTGGATCAAAAAGAATGTCCACCGTCACCAGGCGGTGGAGGTGGTCTTCGCGGGCGCTCTGGTCGTCCAAACTGGACAACCGAGCCTCCGACACCGGCACATTGTCCAGACTGCCCTGGACGTCGGTGTTGCTGCCGAAGTACCGTCTCGAGGCGATGATTCGATAGTAGGCGCGGCTTTTTGGCTCCAACTTTATAATCTCATTGCGAGCCAGCGTTTCAATCTCATCGGCAGTCGCATTCGGGTACTGCTGTTTGACGTACTTTAGAATCTCAATCACATTGTCCCGTTGGTCTTCGATGATTCGCAAATCCTCGTCACTGGCATCAATAAACTAAAACAAAATGTTAGATAAAGTAAATCTAAAGAGTGAGCTCAACAAACCTTTAAATTTTTGTGCACCGGACCAGGCAGATCGACTGGCATCGCGTTGTCTACAGTTCCATTTTCAATAGCATTCTCTCCGTTGCCGATGGTAGTCAACTCGACCTTCTCTGCGTCATCACCCTCTTCCAGTTTGCTTGCCTTTCCATTTTTTGCCGGTGAGCTCTTATTGAGGTTGATGTGCTTCTTCATGTACTTGTAGAAGAGCAGCCGCCGATCGGCGATGTACGCCAGGCCGACGGTGAGGAAGAAGAAGCCCAGCGTGACCAGACCCTCCCAGACCTCAATCACCCCCGGGCTGATCCACACGAGAATGGCCAACATCCACACGTAGGCGAAAATGGAGAAACTGAGCGTCACAATGAAGACACGCAAAAACTTGATCTTCTTCAGCTGGCCATCGGGCACTGCCCACACGCACACCGCAATGATGATGAACATGTTGAAGGCGGCAGAGCCGACGATGGTGCCCGGACCAAGGTCGCCCGCTTTGAACTCCTGAGCGTAGATCTCAATCACCGAAAGCATGATCTCCGGCGCGGAGGAGCCCAGCGCCATCAGCGTCAGATTGGAAACGGTCTCATTCCATATGCGCACCGAGATGATCTCCTTGCTGCCGTCCTTCTTCCGCACGACCACGTCCTGCTCCTGACTGGTAATCTGCTCGATGGACAGCATGAAGCGGTCGGCGATGATGGCCACGCCGACGAACATGTAGATCAGCGCCAAGAGGTAGACGATGCCGTGGAGGACGATGGTCAGCGCGGTGCCATCCGACTGCCAGCACGGCAGAAACAGTCCCGGATTGCAGTTGAAGACGTACGGGGAGGAGAAGGCAAGTGAGTGGTTTGTCGATTGGGTGGGCACGGGCGCAATAATGCTGCTCTCTAGGTTCGAGTACAGAGAGGGGTTTGCCTGACCGAGCAGCAGCTCAGAGCCGGCCGATTCGGCTGCACGAAGGAGAACGCCGGCGATGGCGCTCGGCGTGACATTGCCGATGGCAGAGGATAGCGTTGTCGTGAAGGTGCTGCTGTTGATGGTGTTGCTGCTGCTGCTGCTGCTGCTGAAGTTGCTCTCCAGCGACGACACTTCAGGTATACTCCTGATAGTGGTGGTGGTGCTGGAATTCATTTTTGATTATGGTCGTGGTGGGGAATGTGGTGATGAGCTTTGATGATGAAGTGAGTTAAGTTGGAAGTCGTCTGCTTCCAGGAAGAACACTTGCGGCCTCTACATTCCAGCTTCTTATAGTATTGTTATTCGGTTGTCTCATAAGTTGGATGATCTATAAAAGCTATCGTTCACTTATTATTCCGGCACCAAGGGTATGCTATGATGATAATAATAAAAGGTGATGATGATGATGATGATCTGTAATGATGATAAAAGTATGGAGCATGTGTTTAGAGGAGCGATTCACATTTACAGAAAAGACGCTTTTTGCCTGACCAACGCTCACATAGCCGCACACACTTGGAGACAGGCGGGTGGTAGCAGAGCAGCAATCTCAAAGTCAAAAGCTGCTGCAATCTCTGATCAGTATACGTAAGCAGTCTTATCAGTGCACACACATGTGTATGTAGAGTGACCATGTCTATAAAATAAATGAGTGAATGGTACAGGCGATAATTGGGCTTTACACAGGCTGCCTAGTGTTGGTGTGTGTGTTGCTGCTAGAAAACCAGCATCAACCGAAGGGGTCAAACTAAACCAGTCATCAGGGCTCAGGTCGCCTGCCTGGTGCGATACGGTGACTGATAAGGGCATGGCATGGCACTGTCAACACTTCAGAAACACTACAAAAACAGAGCCAGATTTTGGAATGGATGGTGGAACTTGATACGGCCTGAACAGTGATAGAACTGTGAAGCCAGTCAAGTGAGCTGTACAAAGTGCAGCTGACGTGCCGAGATGGCAGTGGAGATGACTGCGCGGAGTATCGCTGTGTCGCTGATGTTGCTCTTTGAAGTTTTGTTTGCATCACATTCGAGTTTAGGTCTTCTTTTTTCAGGTCTCAAAATCACCGCCATTCGGCGGTAGATAGAGTGAATGAGCGAGAGAGTGAGCGAAGGAAAGAAAATAAATAATAAATAAAAGAGCAGTGACAGTGACGGAGCAAAGGCACACAAGTAGCTGTTGCTAAGAAAGAAAAGAGACAGAGACGCTGCACTCGCTGCACAGATTGATTGAACTGATACGGCCAGACAGAGACAGGGTAAGTAATAGTTGTCCTTGACAAACAGTGCACACATGCAAACTTCCAAATGGTACAACAGCAGCAGCTTGTGTGTACAGTGTACACCGGGGCAAAGTGAAGAGGCCAGGATTGGAGGAGGATAATAGGCAAACAAGCAAGTTGCTGCTGTTTGAAAATGTACGACGGCCACAGGAGACGGAAGGACAGTCGACTGAAACTAGGAAGCTATCTAGTTGGCTAGATGGCATTGTCAGTGGCCAAGTAGCTTGTCAAGCATGATGCACACTGAAGTAAAGAAAACAAAAAAGACTCGAGGGACCAAAGCAGAAAAAGCAGCCAAAGAAGAAGAGGCGCACATATCCTGCTTGCTGCGATAACGAGCGAATTAATTGTCGATCATTACACACTTTGCATGCATTTGCATACTAAGCACCCTGCTCAAAATGATGGTACGGCAGTGCACTGGTAAGGTGCAGTCGGTTCGGATGGGTAACATTAGGCGGGAAGCAATTACTTGACAATTAGAGGACAAATTAAAAGTGTCCGGAGAGGAAAAAAGTTTTGTCAACTGCTACGGGTGATGGTGGTGATGATGATGGTGTGTCGGTGTTGATGGATACTGAAGTAAGGAGTAGGGGACGGCGACCTTCAGAGACGAGTGACTAAATGATCACCAGTGGCAGTATCGTAACTTATACCAGAAAAACATTAGGACATTATAGCCGCCGGTGTGACACTAAAACACTGAAATAAATAAAGTGTTCCCTGATCATCAAGGCCGGGTGACATGAGGGAGATGGAGGGGACAGACTATTATCGCCGTTCTCACTTCTCTCAGCAATCTAAGCTACTCAGAAGACGGTGTTTTTATTATTTATGGCACACACACACACTTTCTTCTTCTTCTTCACACCGTTTGCATTACATTACATTAGTGGTGCGGCAATAATGTTATTGCCTAGCCACTGCCACTGTCGCCGTTGTGCAGTTGCAGCAAGGTGGAGAGTGGGTCTCTGAGTCAGTAGTCAGTCTGACTGAGTGCAATAGAAATAAATAAAAAAGGTAGTGCTGATTTGTGCGTGCGTCTGTGGTGAAGGAAGGAAGGAAGGAAAGACATGGATGACAGGCATGGATGCATGCATGCACTAGCACTAGCACACATCGCTAGAATCGCCGTCATCGATGACTGTGCTGCAGAAGCACTGGAAGACGCCGTACAACTTGTCAGGGTTACCACAACTCTTACCTTTGAGCAAGTAACGGGTAGAGTAGTAGAGTTGTGGAGTTCGTGCACCATTGTCTGGACGACAGCTGTTGGAGGAGAATGCGAATGGAGAAAGAGAGGTCGGGAAGCACTAGATCACAGCAGCAGACGCGGCGACGACAGCAACAACATCTGAGGTGCAGTTGAAGCTGTTGTTGGCTGGCAGCCGAAACGAGGTGCGGCTGAAGATGCAGTGGAGTGCAGCAACAGCAACATCAGCAACATCTCATTTTGTTTGAAGTGACAGTGGCGATATCTTTGCAGTACGGCGGGCGCCAACTGATCTCAAATTGGTGGTCGATAAGCGTGGCCATCGCTGCCTTTGACAAGTGACGCTGAAGAGCAGAGCAAATCGAGCCGTCGTGCATCTCAACAATGATCGGCATCACCACCAAAGCACCAGAGAGAGACCACAACCGGAGTGTTGGAAAGAGGCTCTCTTTCTCTCATTCTCCTGCACTCACTCACAAACTCACTCATCAACCGGTGGTTGGTGCGCGCTGCAGTGTGGAGAAGACTGCCAACGTTTGTTTACGGCAAAAGTTGGCGATCCTGCAGTTAGAGAAAAAGAGAAAGAGTGTGACTGCAGGTCGCACTCTTCTCTCACTGCGTGTGTGTGATCACAGACACCACTGAAAGTAGTAGTCTTGGTTGGTTCGCAGTCGACGCATTGGCTGAGGCTGAGTCTGAGGCTGCTGAGTCGTGGCTGCTCTGACGGCACTAAAAGAGAAGACTGAGAATGCAGAAGAAGAAGAAAGCTACTGGCGAACGGAGCGAACTGTGGTGGTGGTGGTGGGAAGAGTGGGTGAGTGAGTGAGACGAGCCAGCAGCACGATTCTGCAACCAGAAGAATCAATGGCGACAGAGCAATAGAATCGATAGGACCTAGCGGGAGGTGCAGTGCAGTGGTGTGGTGCAGCCTGTCTGCAGTCTCCCTCTCCTCAACTGGCTGTCTCTTTCTCTTTCTCTCTCTCATTCGCTCGTTGAGACTGCTCCACCGGTGCCCGGCGTCGACTGTGACTGAGACAATGTACGATCCCAAACGAGAGGGTGAGTGCGAGAGTGAAAATAGAGAATGGGAATAAGAGGCAGCACAGGCTGGCACTTTCTCTCTCCCTTTCCCTTTTCCTTCACTGAATTCGACAGTGTGTGTGAGTGCAGCCAGTTGGGGGTAGTTGCAGATGCTGCTGTTCATTGAGCTGATTCGGGTGCTGTCGCCTTTGCCGCGTCTTGGCGCCATCTTTGCCGCCTGCATTGCCTGCTTTCCCTTTCCTTTCTTTTACTCTATTGGCATGTAGTCTGCAGCAGTGTGCACATTGTGCGGCCACAATTCCTTAGAGGCCTCAGCCGTCGCATCATCCGCTGCCGGCTGGGCGCCGTTCACTTTGCAACTTTCATCTGGGGTGACATCGATTGACCGCAGTTAGCCTCATTCACTGCTGCTGCTGCTGCTCTTTCACTGCCGCCGATGCCTATGCTGTTGCCAATGCTGCTGCTGCTGAACGCCTTCTGTCGCCTCTGTATCTCCGTCGCTGAAGTCTGTCGCCGATTAGTTTCAATTGAATTAACGCGCGCGCGCTCGCACATAATGGCCCATTCTATTTCATGTTCAATGGCGGCAGTGGTGGAATTGCTGTAAAAAAGCTGCGCATCCAAATAAAGTGTCTGTGGATTAGACAAATGCGCTCCGCTGCCTGCCAGATTGGCTTCGATTAAACTTTTTCTTCATCTTTTTTTTCAACTGGCAGACAAACGCTGAAAGGGGGCATCCGTTTCTCAAAGTGGCTTTGAGTACACACACTGACGCACAGCACATATCTCACTGTCTGTTTGTTTTCAATGAGTGTCCGAACCAAGGAAACAAAAAAGTAGCTAAGCTGAAACGCACAACTACTTTTGCTATCGGCAACAGCCGCAGCAGCAAGTGCACCCGAATCGCCTCAGCAGCATCGAAACTGGCTGACCATATCATTTGGGTCGATCGCACATTTTGCTTAAATAAACACAGAAGCGGCGGCGGCGGCTGCAACCAGAGCAGTGTGGGCATGAAGTGTGCGGCGGTTCTCAAGGAACGGGTAATGGCGAGGCACACAGACACACACACAATCGGCAAATATTTACTCGTCCAGAGGATGCTCATTACTACTGTTGTCAGCATTCATTCGCCAGCAGCCATCTTTTTCTCGATCTCTCTTTCTTCTTTTAAGTGGAGTAGAAAAGTAGAGCACAGCCAAAGCTTCAATCGACTCTGTAGTCTGTAGTCTGCGTGAAATGGATTTCAGATAATATAGTCGCCTAATTAATTCACTGCAGACAGGGCAGGACAGGGCACTTCTACTACGGAAAGTTGTTGTTGTTGTTCGCTCAGTGAGTGGGACAGAGATTCAAAGGAGGACTATTAGTGAACTCCAAGTCCTCCTTCCACCCTCAGCTCACTCTCTCTCTCTCTCTTTCTCTCTCTCATTGCACCCAGCAAGGACCCACACTAGAACGTTATAAATAGAATCTGCGCTCGATTAGAAGAGGCAAGGAAGCAAAATGCGATGAAGAAAATAAATGTTGTCTGGTCGATTGGCAGATCCAATAGAGTAGGGGCTGTCACTGCACAGATAGAGTATGTGAAGGCATTTCACTGCCTGTCCCTTCTCCTTCTCACTCAAAACGTTCGGCCCTGCTTGCTCCTCTTTGTGTCAGTGGAGTCAAGAATTTGCAAAAACGAGGGATTCAACCAGGATGCCATGTCGTAAGTCCCTCTCCTTCCACTGAAGTTGAGCGGCAGTTCCAATTATGCAGTCAAGCAAGTGGCGGCGTGTGCATATAAATGGTCGCAATTAGTCATCACCGTCACAGTCTCGGGTAGTCGGGCAGCCCTCACTGTTCCAGTGCCCAGCCGTACACACACACACATAGACCATTTGGTCGTCACCGAATGTTCCCGGTCTCTGCCTCTTCTGGAGCAGCAGCAGCAACAGCAGCAATTACCAGATTTCCTGTCTTCGGCCTGCACAGACCCCGTTTCACTGTCGGCTGCCTGTTACTGAAACTGAAACTGCTGAAATAGTAGCTGAGAAAAAGTGACTGCTGGCAATAATATAACATAACAAAGTATTATTATACAGCAAAATGCGCTCACTTTCCTCATGCACACTGCACTAGTCTTTTCCACTATTCTTCGCCATGGCAGACTGACGTCAACGTGGGGAAAGAGGGAAGGGGGGAAGATAAAGACACTGCTTTTATCGGTACGACACAATGGCGCTGAAGCAGCTGTAGCAGCAGTGCACTGCTATTCCAAGTAGTTAAACTGTAAACTGCGATTCTAACAATTCAGCGAAAGTGAAACACTGCCGACAGCTGCAATGAAATGCGCCGTCACAGCCACTACCGTTGTGGTCGTCAACGGGAGTGCACTCTTTTCCTCAGCCTCTAGCGCACACCGTCACCAGGAGGACACCACAGGCAATCAGAGAATGACTTATCAAGGCTGCAAATGGGGCCAACACAGCTAATGAGTTAATTCGCTTAGTGTCAGTTTATTGCTTTCCCGTCCCTATTTTTCTCCCCTTTCTCCCTTTCTCTTTGGCTAATCAATGTCAAACACGGTCTAATCAGAACATGAAGGACGACGCCAGGCAGCACTACCCGCATCACCTCATTCTCTCTTTTCTACAGTTGGTGTTGATTGCCCGGGCAAGACACGGCAAGACCACTGATGACTGCCATCCGGTGGCATCATTCAGGTGGCGACTTTTTTCCTTTTCTGCACTGTACAGTAGAAAAGGCGACAACATATAAAGCAGCTTTTGCTTGACCCTTTGCGCGCTAATGATACTGCCAATATAAACAGTGTTTTGTACTTACAGTGAAAAGAAGAAGCTGCTTTTCAAAAGCGGGTTTCTCCTGGCAAAGTTGAAGGCAATTTATTTGCGATAAATAAAGAAAAAAAGTAACACAAGTGTTATTGGAAGCACTGCACTGGTAGTGGTGGTTCTGGCACATCCGGAGAAGAGCAAAAGCAAAAGCACACTGACTACGACATCGGTAAGGCAGGTTGCATTGCAGGCAGCAGCGATGCAATGTAATTTGTTGCACTACCGGCTAAGTTGAATGGCTCACTCAGTAGACTCTGCAGCTGCCAGTGTTGTACTCTTAATTAATCAACACATTCTCCCTCTTTCCTTTTCCTTCGCACTTTAGTCACGACTAATTTTGCTGCTGACTGCACTGTGGCCACGCACGAACGTCTGGACGTCTGGACGGCAGACACTCCAGCAGTGAATAGTAGTAGTTGTCTTCACTCAGGGACACTCCAAATATGGAGCTCATAAGCCGATGAACGACGGGTGAAATGGCATGCAAACGTACGGTTGACACTGTACTGACTTTGCCTCTGGAACACAACACTCGCCAGAAGCAAGATTTGAGTAGGTGTCAGCAAGGAGAAAGAGAGAGAAAGAGAACGAGTGAAAAAGGAAAAGAATGAGACAAAACAGTAAGCGTGAGGAAGATGCCCCAGTGGCCAGGTAGAATGTGTCTGCATCGATGCTCTGCTGAGTTTGTGCTCTTTGGCTTTCTTTTTTGCCACTTTCCACTTGTTTTACTTAACTGGAATTTGCCTGTTTGGTGTTGGCGGAAAAGAATATTGAAAAAACAACAAAAAGAAGACCCCCTAGGTTGAGTGAATGCGATTCAAGTGGCACGATCACGATATTAAAAGTTTGCCATCGTCAATGACACACTACCGGTTCACCGAGTTTGAAGGGCACTCACGCACTAGGTTGCACTTTAAATTGAAGATTTTGAGAAAATGGTTAAGATGCAGTGTGTATAGTCTAAAAGTCAGATTCAATTGAGAATATTTTTAAAGTGCTTATTAGATTTTGCGACGACTAGCTGAAAAGCATCGTTTGCACTTATGCACAGGCGCTTTACAGCTGCCATAATGCTCTATAATTTGCCAGCACCCTAATCTCCCTACGTTCACTGCAAAGCGTTGCATCTCTCAAGATGTCTGAATCTTGTCTTGAATGAAAATTGTATGTCTTGCGATAATTGAGAATGGCGCACGTCATTGCGCCGCTTAGATTGCCCGCAATTGAAGATAAAAGCACATATAAAATGCCTCAGCTGTCGCTGAAGACTAGACAATAATAACAATGGAAATAGACATTATCAAAAAAGAGAAAGTAAAAGACTCTAATCTAATCGGAGCTAATTAGGTTAACATCTGTCTGTCTGTGGATGCTGCTGATCTGTCAGTGTGTTTTGAAAAGAGGGAATATAAAAAGTGTTTTAGATAAGCTTGCTAAATCTGGTTTTGAACAAATATTAATCTGACAAAAGACAAACGTGATTAGTCTGTTGAGAACAAAAATGCTATATGAATGCACATTTGTTAAAAAAAGAAGGCGATTAAAACTTGTTGTTAATTGTCTTTGACAACAAAGAAAAAGAGAATTTCCTCAGCACTGAAAAAATAAATAAAAACACATTTATAACTTTGACAATGTTACACGTTGATAATGAAAAAGAATGAGATAAACGCATACCAATTGTGGTTGCCGCTGTCTGGACGCAAGATCTATTTAGAGCAGACACAGGAGTTGTTGATAGGCGAGGTGTGCTGATTACCATTAAGGGCAGCAATGGGAAAGGTGACAACTGCCGCTGATGAAAGATGTGCTAATGGCGATGGTGGCTAATCGATGAGAGAGTTAGCGGAATTAAAGGTGACAGACGTAGGCGTGAATGTAATGGCAATGGAGTAGAGCAGTGAACAGGTGATGACGTCAATGGCTGCCACAATGATCTGCTCATCATACTCTTCTCTCTTTTCTTTCGTTCTCTCCGACCTGTCACTTGCAACTAATTACCAGTGATTAGCACAATCACTGGCACAACCAGAAGCACAGTACACTGACAAAAGTAGACTGCTGTTGTTGCTGTTGCTGTCGCTGATGGCACTTCAGAGTAAAGTAAACAGTTGCTGATTAGGTATAAGATGTGGGGCTGTTGTTTGTGTTCCTAAGCAGTGTTCCTTACCAGGATGGGATAGTAGGGGCTGTCCTGCTGCAATTCAATTTAATAACCCAAACTGATTGCGCCGCAGTGGCACTGATGCTGGTGGTAGTGGTGGTTGTAATAATAGTAGCCGTCAAACTGAGCAAACTGAGCACATGCTGGAGCGACTGTTGGCCGGCAAGACGGTCGCCTCGGTGGCAGTTCTGGCAGTACTGCTGCTGTTCTGTTCGTCTGCACTATCAGGGTCCAATGTCGGCGGCAGTGTCAGGTTTGCACCACTGCAGATCGAGTCGGCGCGATTGCCGATGTGATGATGTTCAGCGATGCATGGCGCCCGGTGGCTCTCCTTCTGTCGTCTCTGTCCTTCTCCTCCTCCTCCTTCTTGCTAGTCAACTCGTCTATCCTTGCCCCCTCCAATTGTTGTCTCCGTCTGGTCGTCTGCCACTTCGATGGCCTTGTCCACCAGTGCGCACGGCATTGTTCGCAAGCGGACACATGCACAGAACTAATCGACTGTTCGTGTCACCATTGTCAGTGGAAACATGACACATGCACTCCTCGAGACAGTGGAAGTTCACTTCTGCCCATCTGCTTTTGAACACAGGGTCACCGATGAACAGGTGACTACTGTGAGAGTTCGTTAGAGAGAAAGGATGATCAGTAGTGCTTGTTCAGCAGGTCATAATCAATATACTACAAATACAATCAGACTGTGCTGGTTGATGAAGACAGATAACCTAGGTTCACTCAACAGACGCTGACGAAGTCGCTCTGTAATGAAGCACGTTCACAATGATGGAGAGAAAGAAGAAGAAGAAGAAAAAGCCATTGAAACAATTGAATGATGAGCGGACCGGTTTGGCCGGTGCAGTCTGCGCCGAGTACAATGGAAAATACCCTCACCAAGAGTAGACACCTGTCTGAGAGCAAATTAATCTGCCCCTCTCGAGAATTTGTTCACATAGTTAGGCTGTTGGAATGGCTTTTTATTGCCTTTTTCAACCTTCTAAGAAGAAACTGCACAGTCCAAAAAAGGTCTAAAGTAGCTGCAGTAGCTGCACGTACACTCTTCTTTACTTTCATTTCTAAATAGACAAATTTAGTTATGTCACTGTCACTGTCCGTCAAACAAGTCAGCCAGTCACTCTCTTCGTGTGCCTCACCTAAATGCCCAGAATTGATTGCGTTAACGATTTGGCTCCCTCTCCCAAACTATAGTAGTTAAACTCAATTTCCTCAACCAGCGGGAATGACTAAAAGTTTTGCGTGACCACTTTCTTTGGCAAACAATGATCAGAAGCTAGCACACTACTTTTCCTTAGATTGCATTTGCTTGTCTCTGCAATGTGTGATGACGGCATTCTGTTCCCAACGACTTATGTGCCCGGTCGCTCCGGAGTACGGAAGCTGATTTTCATTTCAGCGCTAATATAAATTGTTTGCTGCCTTATGAAAATATCCATTTTCCCCGCCAATCATCAACACTCAAGCACAAAGAAAGAGTGCGAGAGACAGACAAATGACCAATTGAAATAATTGAAGATACTGAAACCAGGAAAAGAAATCAGCGATAAAGAAGCGTCCTGGGGAGGGCGCCGCAACTGCTGCCACAACGAGGAGCACAGCCTGAAACCGATCGATTTTCAATTCGCCAATAATCGAATCGCATTTCATTGGGGAAATTAGAACGATCTCGCCTGAACGCACTGAACGGCTTTGTGGTAGCTTTTCTGGTGTCGTTTTGTTGGTCTAGAACTTTGTTTGCTAAACTTTTCGGTTCTATACAGTTTCCACTTTTTTAAAACAAAAGTAAACCAGGCTATGGTCGTTTATCGTTTTAATGCCCTTCAATAGAAAACTAATTAGGGGAGGTTTAGGAACAACAACAAAATTCAAGCTCAACGTCCTTTCACGATCAAGTAGTGAAGAAAACAATAAACTGTGAACTTAATTGAGACGGCAACTTCGGTTTTGGCAAAAATGATAGTTCTCTCTGATCCGAAACGTCGCTCAAAATTGCTCAGAAAATCATTATTTTTAATTGCACTACTTTCCAATATCTAATCATTCGGAGCAGAGGGCCTGAAAATGTGTGCTAATTAATGACTGCCAGTCAAGAGAATACCCATTCACCCAACTGAATAAATGTGAACAAACTCGAAATGAACGTTGCCGAACTACTGTCAAGTTGGTTCTGGCAAACGCTAAAGAGCTTTCTGGTTAAAGCGTTAAAACGATGCATTTACAAGCTAAATGCAAAGAAAGGGAATAGTGCACCAGTAAGAGCTTGCATCAATTGCGCTGTGACAATGGCAATGGTGCCTCACCAGTGTGCTTCACCAGTCAAATACTTGGCACTGAAGGAACGAAAACTTCAGACCAGAGCAATCAACGACCGGTTGATCGATCAGAAAGGCAGGGAAAAAAGAAGGGGAGGGAAAAGAGGGGAAGGAAAAGGGGACAACAACAACAGCAGCAGAAGCAGCAAACACTTCGGTGACACTTCACTTGTCGATAGACGTGCCTGGCAGAGTGCTCTGTGAGTGAATGAGTGAGGGAATGAGTGCAAAAAGGCAACTCTCATTGATATCTGGTACTGAGGACAGAAGTCATCTAAAAGATAAATACTGGAGTTTGAGGCTGGTTGTGCAGTTGTGCTGTGCAGTAGAGCAGATTAAAGGCGTGCTCAAAGGTCAATGTGAGGGGTGAGTGCTGCTGCTAGGGAGGATGATGATTGCTGATCGAGCAAGCATAAAACACCAACGAAAGATTCGAAGCCATTGTCGCAACCAGTGACAGCCTTTGGCGGTGCACTTTCGCAATCAGCAGCTCATACAAACACACACAGTTCAATGGCACCATTGACTGATCACCCAAACTAGATATGTGAAGAATTTATGGTCTCTCGTTCTCTCAAGTGCGCTCTGTGTTGCCCTCAGCAGGGCCATGTTGTCTACACTGAATCGCCTTCATCCAGATTAAAATGTATATCCTTTTCCAGAAACGGCAACGTTCAATTAAATGCTCCTACTTTGAATGATCAATTTAGAGCTCGTTAGAGTCGGGCTAATGAAATAATAAAAAAGAGGAATTAATGTGAACAGAAAGAAAGCGAAAAAGAAGAAGGAGAAAATGCAATGATGTAGATTAATTGGCTGATGGCAAAACAATGTTCCGCTGACAATTGTGACAATTAATTGCATCTGCATTGAGCCGCGGAGTTCATCGGCAAAAAGGGCCAAAAAACGGCACAAATAGACAGTGAAGTGTGGTGCACTGCTGAGTCAGGCTGAGTCAGTGACAGGGGTGTACAGGCTGTCCAGGCGACAAACCAACTTCACAGATGCAAATGCTGCCGATTCACTGTGAGCCATCACTTCTTTCAAAACATGTTGTGCTGTCCTGCACCGAAAATGAAGTGGCAGACCGAGAGGCAGGTCGAATTAATAAGCGGCCAGTGTCACAGTCGATTAGCATGGTACTATCCGAATACCAACTCGGTCTCATTGCAAACCTCTCTTTCTCTCTCTTTGTTCCAGCACTCGACATCACTTCTTTGCTGACTCGACAGGGATTTGCCATTTCAAGGCAAGGCCAATAATTAGATTTGTTCGCCGCCACTCAAAGTGCGCCCATTGGTCGCTGATGATGTTGATGTTGATGCTGAGGCTGGCGGTTCAGGCTGCTGCCCTCTACAGCTATTTACGATATATTTATTTATTTATTTCCCAAGAACCAGTTCATCAGGCCATACTTCTGATGCAGCCTGAAGTGAATCGTCTTTTTAAGGCAGAGAAAGAGCAGAGAGCAAACTAATGTCGGTTGAACAGTCTGCAAAACTGGCCAGCAGAACATCAGCAGCATCAGCAATGTCAAATGGCTGCCAAGTGAAGACAAGTGTTGCGAAGTCAGGAAATGAGCAGAGAACACACACTTGCTGGTACCTTGTACACTTTGCTGACTCTACTGACCATTTCGCTGACCATTGAGTCAGTGAGCAATTCACAACGCATACACACACTCAAAGACAGTGGCCATGTCTGGTCAAACCGTGTACGGCAGCTGGAGCAGATGTTAGAGCAGAAGTCGGTCTTGCAGTCGGTTGCGATCTATCTGGCCGCCTAATTCAATTTGCCCACATAATGAATCACGCCTAATTTGCACAAGCAAATTATTGAGATAGCATTGTCTGCTGCTGTTCTGTCCATTAGCAGCCGTCTCGAAGGAGCAGAAGCACATCATGTGCTAAATGGAAAGTGCTGTACACTTTGCTTGCACTGCGGCTGGTGGCTCAGTAAATCAACCAGCAATGGTCACTCGGCAAACACACACACACATACAAATTCATTGTGGATCTTGTGGTTGGTTTGATTAAGTAATTATGAATTTTCTTAGCGGTCATTTAGTTGTCTCGAATGGAATGCCACTTTACATTTTCAAGTATTAAATTCATCCTGATGAAAGTTGTAAATGATGGTTAGTTTTTCATTGAAGAAAATGATTTTTGAAAATAAAAAGTAGTCCACATGCGACAAGTATAAATTCTGTGTGGAGAGTAATAAATAATTCCATTAGAACCGAATACACTAGAATAATTTATGCACTTACTTGGTTGTTTTTCCTTTCGCTATTGACACAAGCATCCAAACAGTTAATGTATTAAAACAAACAAATAAGCAGTTGGGTTATGTTTGAAAAAATTGCGTATTATTATTCAAAGGAAAAACATAACTTAAAATTAAAATGGCCTGATGTGCTTTTTTGGCAAGCCAGTTCAAACATAAATGATTACTTGATGAAATTATCTGCGACCCTTCTTCTTCTTGTTGCCACCACCACCACCGCCGCCCCCACCACCGCCGCTAGGTGCATTCGATTGTTGGTTTGACGCAGCAGTTGAACTGGATGGCTTTGCTGAATCGGCTGGAGTTTTCACATTCTGTCGGGTTTTCAGTTTGGGTATTAACTGAGCCACCAAAGTGAGCACCTCGGCTTTGTTTTTGAAGCTACTATCTTTCAGGCGATATTTGATGTATCCACGGTTGACCAAGTTCTCCTTGTCCACCTCACGATTGTAGACCTTATCAGGAAAGGCTTCAACATCAAACTTGGCCGAGTTGACGGCGAGAACGTCTCGAATCTCCTGCCACCGAGGATCAGGAACGCACTTGGACTTGGCCAAGCGGCGACCCAGTTGAATGGTCAGATTGCTGTTGATGTACTGCGGGTAAATGGTGTGCCACTGGCGTTTCTCCTCCAGGAGACCACCTGCTGATGATTGCTTCGCCGTTTTCGACATGATTTCACCAGATAAAAACCAGTTGAAGCGATCGGCCTTTTCGGTAAAATAAGATGCAAATTCAAGAGTGTCTCATGGAGTGAAATCACACACTTTTGCTCACGTCAACAACTATTTTTTAGCCACGCTACCGACAAATGACTCCATCTAACGCAAGTTTAGTGAACTACTACCCTTTCAAAAATAGAAATGTTTTGAACCGATCAATTTATGTAACAGCTATAAAAGATTTTAATGATTGCATAAATTTTTCTAACATTCGCAAAAGTTATAAAAATATGTAAATGGTTTAGTTTTAAAATTCAACGCATAACGCTTGTTGGTTTATTTGCAAAAGACAATTAGTTTTTGTACTGTACTTGTGTTTTATTAATGGCTTTAGATAGAGAAAAAAGTACTGTTGGCATTCAATAGTTGCTAAGCATTCTTTGTACTGTTTTGAATGAATATGTTCTGCGGATGATCATTCTATGTTTAACAGTCTGCATTCTGGTTGTCATGCCAGAAAATTGATCTTGGGTAGCACAACAAACATTTTGCAGTAATGTCAGAATTATGAAGAATCTGTTTTTCTTTTGAAAGATTTGAAAGGTTATTTTAAATTTGTGATACTGATTTAAAGTTTCAGCAAACTTCAATGTAAAAATATTACTAACAATTGTGATTTATGTCATTTGACAAGGTTAAAACAAGTTTTTAAAACTAAAACTTTTTTAAAATTTTACTGATTTTATGATTTTAAAAGTTGAATTGCATGACAATTGCTTTTCATTACAGTATGAATTTAGTTTTCTAATATTAAAAACTTAAAAAATGTTTTTCAAATAATAACTTGGTTAATTTATAAACAATTGCTGATTAGGATCACCATAACAATTTTCAAATAAAAAGTAATTACTTGTTGATTGGGAAATAATTAATAATTATATACTTTAGTGAAGCATTGATTTAATTAAAAAAGTTGTCATCACTACTTGATTTGTCACACTACAGCAAACACCAGAAGCATGGCTGTTTTCTGTTTCTTAAACAGTTTTTGCGTCAAAAGTTTTGCTGAAATAATTTTTCCTCAATCACTTACCCATTCATCTCATTTTGCTCACGACAATCAACAAAAAGAACAAACAGCTGTTTTCTAGTAAAAATCCCCTTTTTAAAAAATTGTCAATGCAAAAAGTGGAAAACTGCAAGATAAAAATTGCCGTACACAATACTTCATTTTTTCTAATGTTATTTTTATAAACTCCTTACAATGTAAGTTGGGTTTCAAGGTAACAAAAAAATACGTTTTTACAGAAACAAATGATAAGACGAAAAGCAAACTACTGATACAATCAAAAACGATTCTTTTCCTCTGAGCAATCGGTAGTGACAAACCGACAGCAGCAGAAGCTTCAGTAGTTGAGTGCATTTGTTCTTTAAACTGCTTCTTCATATTTCACATGTCTTTCTCCCCTTTCTTCGTGCTGTCCCCAATGACCCTCGGTAACCTTTTCTTCTTCTTTCCAGTCTACTTTGAAGCACTACCGACCAGTTATCTACCGCATTGTGATTAGTCAAGAGAAAGTAGACAGTGAAAACCTGACTATCAACCTGTGAGAAGGTGTGCTGTCAATGCACTGCACCGACCAAGTAAATGAGAGAAAGCACTATTCCACTTGACCGATACAAACTCTCTCACTCTCTCTCTCTCCTCACCCACACTCATTCTCTCTCACACCTGACCGGCGCAGCAGTGTCCAACAAGCATTCCGACGAGTATCTGTTCATCGACCATTGTCATGCTGCTCGGATGAACTTAAAAGTGTATATAAAGCAAACTTCTCTGGTCATCATCACTCAAGCACTCTTTCTAACGCCTAACAGCATTTTACAAGTTTTGAGCGCAAACAAACTGTTGAGTAAACAGCAGTCCGCCACCACTCATCGAAAAATCAACACCGAAAAAATCGGTAATTATTTGTTTTCGTTTTCATACATTTAAAAAGCAATCAGTGATCATTCAAATCTGTTGTCAGTTTAAAAAGAATAACTTCCTCTATTAGTGCTAATGTAAACAAATGTACTCTTTTTACAAGGCAATCTCTTGATGACTCACGAAAAGTATAGTACCCTTACAGAAATACTTCCCCTGTATTGTATTCAAGTGCACATCAGTACTGTCAAATCTCTTGTTTGAAGAACATTCATTTTTCACATAGCTATAAAAGTACTTTCTTTAACTTTTAAGTTCAATGATGAATCAACAGCTTTTACAAATCAATAGGTTGTTGTCGTCAGTCAGGGAGCCTGTGTAACACAATGCCTTGTGCTCACAATTCACAAGTGGCAGACATGCAACAATGAGATTGTGATGCTTTGCACTTTAACAGGCCAACTAACCCCTTTTCATTTTGAGTGAGGCACTTGTATAAAATGAAAGTGAAAGTGTACATTAAGCTTGGAATGCTAGGATGACAAAAATTATGTAACTTCACTGATGCAATGCCGTTGGCGTCAGTTCAGACAGGATCATCAGGAATCAGTTCACAAGTGTATGCTTGTGATGGAAAGGAACCAGACAGACAGACAGACAAAGTTAGAGACAGAGAGCTTAAAGTTCAGCTGCGGCTTTTGTGCCAGTTGGGCTATAAATATACCGCACTCACAATAATACACCATTCAGTACTTGCATGGATACGTATTTAGATGCTTCTGTTCCGTTTGTGTTGTCAACTCTCTCTTTTTCTCTCTTCTCTTTCTCTTTTTTCACAATGCTATTGCTTCCATTCAATTCTCTAATTTAATCACCGGTTCGGGTGCTCAAATTGACCAGAAAATACAGTTGCCAGCTGACAGTGTGTGCCTGTTCGCTCTTGTCTGCTCACCGTACATTCATTGTTTTTCGCTAATACTTCCTCTTCTGATGCTGAAACACTGTTGTTGCTGCGTGTAACCGTCGAGCTCATCATTGTGATTAGAGCTTTGGCAGCAAACCAGTTTTCATTTGTTGCGTTCAGCTAATCTAAATGACAGCGTCCTTCGCATTTTCAATTAACAGCGATCGAATTCCGACACATTTGCATACTCGCATACAATTGCTTTGACATTGAACCTGGTGAGGATGAAAACAGTGCTTTATTCGCTCCAAAACTAGTGAAGATAGGTTCATTAGAAGCAATCTTCCTGCGAGTGCAGCATCAGCAAATGCGTTTATCGTTTTTCACCAATCAAAAAAGTTTATGTAAGTACTCCATTTAGAAGCACAACTTGGTAATGTCCCACTTGAACAATGCCGTTTTGGTACACTTCTGTGCCGATGTCGTATGTAATTAAGAGTGCTCACTAAATGCTACTAAATTACGTAAATGACTCAATAGTTCCTTTAGCCACTTTCATTTCTCCACACAGCAAGGGCAAAGGCTTTAATAAGCATCAATAATTATTCATATGTTTAGTTAGATATTATTAAAGAATCATTAGTCATCAGTAATTAACACTGTCTTTGCTGCCATTGTCGTTGCCGTCGTATTTGTGAGTCACATGGCGCAGCTTCTCTAATGACATGTTTCCAAATTGTTTCTCTCTTTGAATCCTCCTTCAATTCGATTGATGTAAAAGGCAGAAGATATTCAGCGTTCCCTCGGCATTTACCGTCGACCATCTGCAGCTGTTATTGTTGTTTATTGGATGTGTTGTGTTGGTACGACCTGCTGAAATGTAGCACTTTCACCAAGTTCCACTGAACTGTCCTTCTACTTTGTTTCACGTGTGAGTGCACATTGTGCTGAGGTGTGAACACAGCAGGCAAAAGAAGATGACACAGTGGAAAACAAACAAACGCCGCGGCATTCTTTGTTTCACATCGATCTCCCAAGTTCATCGCTAGATAAAAAGTCCTCATCATTGTCTCTTCTTTCACTTCCCATCGATACTTTTAGCAGCTTTATATTTTTTCTCATACCCCTAATGTTTTGAGTCAATGACAAGATAGTTGTATTGTTTTATCTTTTACTTGCACTTGAAAAAGACAGGTTTTTAATTTTTAATTTTCTTTGTAAGAATCAGAACATGTTCAATTCAATCTAACTGCACATTAACATCTGATTATCTTTTTTGATATTTTTTGAAATTGCCCCTTTTGTAAGCGACACTTTCTCAGGTTGCTTTTTAACTGTTGCCCTATGCTTATTTTTATGCCAATACTGGTCAATTGCAAGCATTTTGGGAAACGTGTGACCACCTGACAAAAGTGTAGCAGACATTCTCATGACATGATGCACTCGTGGTTTCAATCACTAAAACAGTGAAACCCAATTCGATCAAACAGACAGATGTGTGTGTACAAATAATGGCAATGTCACTCAAACTTTTTGTCGATTCACTATTGCGCCGTCTGTTTTCTCTTTCATGTTCACTCTCTTCTGTTCACATCCCTACGCGATAAAAATCAAGCAATTTGCGATGTGAAACATGACACATGATTGTATCACCTGCCACCAACAAAACCAAAAAATGGCTTCTTTTGCAGACAAAATTTGATATTAAAACCGCTCTCATTTGCTCAATTTTTAAATTACATAACACACAGAGTAAAAACCGCTTTGAAATAACAAATTCACGTTTACAAATACATTTTCAGGGTAAAGTGCAGCTCTCTCGCACCTTTTATTCTGCCTTGCAAGAATGGCCAATGAAGAGAGCGAAGTTCGTCTGACTCTGCTGGAGCAGCCAACTACCACCAGCGATGACAACAACAATCTGCCAACAATTCTCAGTTCCTCCGGTGGCGGCAACGCACCGGACGCAGAGGAGGAATTCACCGAAGAAGCGACCGTGCACTCAGATGATCCACTCTCACAGCTGCTCAGCAGCTCACAGCTACTGGCACTGAATGACAGCCCCAAGGTGGTCATTGTCCCCACGAAGGGTTCCTCCATCTCTCGAAGTTGCACTTCAATTGCCGCCAAAAAACATGGCCTCGAGCTCGTCTGGCGCGACCTTACCTACGAGGTCAAGAAGAAGTCCTGGGTGCCCTTTCGAAAGGCCACCTCTCGAAAGCTGATTCACAATCTCAATGGCGGCATCCAAAGTGGCCAGCTGACGGCCATCATCGGTCCTAGTGGAGCAGGTAAGGACTGCTGTTTGGCTGTTGCTGTACAGTTTTAGATTCTAATCTAATCGGGTAATCACTGGTAACCAGGCAAGACCACCCTCATTGAGTGCCTCTCCGGTCGTCGTGTCGCCGGTGTCTCAGGCGACATTGAAGTCAACTACAACGGGTGAGTGGCCCACGTTAACGCTGAGAAAATCAATTTTGTGTCAAGTTACAATTTTTATTAACCTTTTCTCTAATGTTTTTTTCGCCAGCGTATCTAAAAGCTCCATCAAAGTGTCGTACTACTCTCAGCGCGACTCACTCAACGAACTTCTCACAGTTGATGAATCACTTGAGTACGCTTCGAAGTTGGCCAACTGTTTGAAGAGTTCACGGCGCAAGAATGCCCTGCTCTCCAATGGCATCGATGTAGCGAACCACCGTCAGCACCTGAAGGGCAGCGCCTTTCCCGATGGCCAGGTGGAGCTGGAGGAGCTCAATCAGCGGTATTACCATCGAATTGTCGTCGAGAGAATGCTCGAGGAGCTGAATTTGAAGAAGTGCGCCCACGTTCTGGTCGCTGGCCTCTCTGGTGGTCAGAAGAGAAGACTGAGTATTGCGCTGGAGCTCATCTTTTCGCCCTCCATCATCATTTTAGACGGTACTACGACTTAAAAAGGCTTAAAAATTATACTAATAAATCTTTTTCAAAACTTGTAGAGCCAACATCCGGCCTGGACTCTCTGTCGTCGCTGCAGTGCATCTCCATGCTCAAGAAGCTGGTCACCAACTCCTGTCGACCGATGATCATCGCCTGCTCCATTCACCAGCCGACAGCTCGCATAATGTCCTACTTTGATCACCTCTACATTATCTCCTGCAACGGTCAGTGCATATTCAACGGGCCAACTCCTGATTTAGTTCCCACGCTGTCTCGTTTCGGTCTCAGCTGTCCGCAGTACCACAACCCAGCTGACCATGTGGTGGAGATTGCCAGTGGAGACTACGGTTTCGACTGCATTGACCTGCTAGCGGAGAACTTCAAACAGGTGTGCGCCGAACAGGTGATCGACAGTGAGAAGTGCCAGTCAAAGGTGAAGATGCTCAAACTGGTGCAGAAGACGCAGAAGCACAGCGTCTACAAGCAAATACTCACCACGGTTATACTCACCAAGCGAACAATGGTCACCACGATGCGTGATCCAAACATTTACATATCTCGTCTGGTCACCACTGTCTCCACATTGGCCCTTCTGGCCATTCTCTACAAGGACGAGAAGATCGGCATTCTTGACGGCTGTGCTCAACGGCCAAACAAAGCTACCATTGACCAGTTCCAGAGCATGGAGATCTTTGACACGCGAAACTCTTTCTACGGCAATTTTGGTTTCATCTTCTTTGCCGTTGTCTTCACCATCTTCACGACCATTCTGCCTACTTTATTGCGATTCCCTCTTGAGGTAGGTAACCAAACATTAGGAAACAAATAAACAATAATCATTTCGCTTTTATTTCCAGGTGTCGGTGTTTATAAAAGAAAACTTCAACGGCTGGTACTCTCTGAAATCGTACTACATTGCTCATCAGATTGTCGATTTGCCGCCCATGTTCATCTTTCCAATACTCTTCGGCACTGTGTCGTACTTTATAACGTATCAATTTTTCGAGTGGCCTCGTTTCATTCTCTTTCAAAGCATTCTTGTTGGCTTAGCCTTTCTGGCCCAAGGTGTTGGCTTTTTAGTTTCGAGTTATTTCGTAAACGATGTTACCACTTCAGCAGTGGTGGGGGCGATTTTGAATATTCCATTATTTCTTTTTACCGGCCTGCTAATCAAAATCTCCATCATGCCCAAGTTTTTTCAGGTAAGTGACTAGTAAGAGATTACATGAAAACTAAATCTAATATACACGTCTTTTTTCAGCCCATCACATACTTGTCGTACTTTAGACTGGCCTTTGAGTCACTGCTGGTCACCATCTACGGCCTCAACCGGTGCGATCCAGTGGAGCCAATGAACTTTTCCTATTTGAAGAATGAGTTTGGCGATCAAATAGTAGACATGTTTGTGTGCATCAATGAGTTCAGCCCAACGGCCACTGACAACATCACCCAATTTATTGACAACTACAATGATCACTTCCTAACAAACGTCAACCAAAGCTCGTCTTCATTAGCTTTGCAAAACTTCAGCTACAATGATCAAACTCTCTACTTCAATGTGGGAATTATGTTCTTGTACATAATCGCTCTCCGAGTAATTGCATATCTAGTTCTCTATAGAAAAACCAAAGTTAAGTAATAAGCACATAATCAAAACCACAGAAACGATATTACACATTATATCATCAAAAGTTATATATGATTGTTAGTTTTAAAACCATAAGCATTTATCTTGTATTTGAACAGCAATAAATAATTTGCGGAAAAAACATTAAAGCAAAAACAAAAAATTGTTTTTATCATGTTTTCCTCAATTATCACACTTTAATTTTAATTGATAGTGGTATTTGACCGGCAATTTTTTTTGTAAAAAAACTCCAAAAAACAATGCAATATGTTTCTCTTTAATGGACGTTTTGTTATGCAAATATAAACACCACTAGGTGCCGACTTCCTCAATGGACAAAAAACCAAAGATGTGTGCATCAGATTGAGAGTGCCCACAAAGCCGCGGTGAGTTGAAATCTACGCTTTTTATTAGATTACAGAAGGTTAGCGCGCAGCTATATAAAAAGAAGGAAATGAGAACATTTTGCGGTAAAGCACACAATGATGAACAGTACAAAGGTGGACATTGAAAGTGTCGAAAAAGCTGTGCCAAACAATGTGACATTGGGATTTTTCAAAAGATGGCAAACCAAACTTGCCAAAGTGAAGTGGTCCAACGTATTCTACCTCAGCATTTTGCATATTCTTTTTGTAATTGGCGGAGCTTACGTCTTACTATCAGGCCAAACAATCAACATGTACACAGTAATTTTCACATATGTTATTGGTTTAACTTCGGGCATCGGAATGTCAGGTAAGTGTCTTTGTTGAACATCATTGCAGAAAACATTACTAACTGTTGACAAGTTGGTGGCCACAGACTGTGGGCGCATAAAAGTTTTAAAGCTCGCCTTCCTCTGCGGATACTGCTGTCCATTCTGCAGGCAATGACAATGAACGGGAGCGCCTACAGCTACGCGAGGGACCATCGAACACATCACAAGAACACCGACACCGAATGCGACCCTAAGAATCCGTCTCGAGGGCTATTCTACAGTCACATTGGCTGGTGGTGCCTAGTAAAGTCACAGCAGGTGAAGGACGCTGGCAGTAAGCTGGACTTCAGTGACCTCAAGGATGACTGGGTCGTCAGGTACCAGCACCTCTTCTACAAGCCCATTTTTGTTGTTTTCGGCATCATTCTGCCAGTGGCCGTACCGTATTACCTCTGGAATGAGCACCTCCTCGTTGCATTCTTCGTCTGCGTAGTCTTCCGCGTCACAACAGTGCTACATCACCTTTTCACTGTCAATTCATTGGCGCACTTCTTTGGCAGTCGTCCTTACGACTATCGCATTCGACCGACAGAGAATCGACTGGTCATCTATCTTAGCCTGGGTGAAGGTAAGTTTGCGCACAACTTTTTGTTGAATTTATTGTTTAGTATTTTTTATTGTGTTTTAGGAAATCACAACTACCACCACACCTTTCCCTACGACTACTCCAGCAGCGAGAAGAAAGCTTGGGAGTTTTTCAATCCGTCGACGCTGTTTATTGATTTTGCCGTTGCCATAGGCCTCGCCTACGACCGAAAGAAGGCCTCTCGGGCGGTTATAGAGGGCACCATCAGCCGTAAAGGCATTCCAGCACACTTTGACAAGCCTCGCGGAATATGCTTTCGAATATTCAATGGTCTCTGTGACTGGATTCTTGGCATTGCGCTTCATGTTTGGCCGGTTGCTTTTGGTTTTGCATATGAGCATTTCAGTGGCAGGACCATTTTTGTGTACGGAATTCAGGCAGCCAGCTAGTGCAATGACAAAATGAACGAAAGCAGTACTTTTTTGTAATTGAATGCCAATTAGTGATTGTCAAACTCTAAGTAAAGGCAATCATTCATGGTGGTTTTTTGCAAGTTTCATCCCTACCCATCGAGTACATCGAGTCAAGTAATTTATGTGCAGGCAGCATTTGACCACTTAATCACTTTGCAGGCATCACTTGCAGCGTAATTTGTAAATTAATGAATGCTGTAAAAAATTATAAACAGCATTGATGATGCTGTTGTTATTAACGAGTCGGACGGCACTGGCACTGGTACAGTAGCTGCTTACTTGACGGAAAAAGCAAAAGTGCAATCGATTCGTCCATTAAAAAGTGATGCATCATGTAAATAATATATAATTTTGTCTTTATCAGTAGCTAGAAAACATAAAAGAGGTGTATGTGCAAAAACCTGCTTTGCATCTTCAAACTGCGTTCGCTTGTGTGCACTGCCAGTTAGCCAAAAGTGGTCAGGTGAACTTGTGATTCGTTTTCCTTCTGACTCACGTCACGGTCATTCTGAACGCCACTGGTCGTGCAAATTAACTGAGAATGTACATGTTCATCAGTGGTGGTGAAAGTGAAAGAGTACAGTATCAATAGACTGATCGCCATGACATCATCAATGCAGACCACTGCCCATCTCGGTGAATCGAATTCAACAAGCACTTCAAGTGCAAGCCTGATGAGCTACAGTTGAAGAGCAACCTTTTATTTTTCCTCAACACCTAGATCCACACACAATCATTTCTATATAAGTTGAAGGCTTCTTCTGGCAAAAATTTCCATTGTTATTTCACTTTCACCTTTTCCACTAAACTGATTCATTGTTTCTCAGCACATTTTCAAAATGGTCGTTTTCTGCTTCAAAAAGTTTCCTTCAATGATTTTCTTGGCAGCATTTTGCTGTGTATTGATTTTTTCTTTAACTAGCGTCAGCTGTAAGTAGAAACCCCTTTTGAATAACATTTTAACCAGTTTAAAACTGAAAATAGGCGAAGACGATATTGAGTTGCCGGCATCTATTCCCGGCACTGGCTACTTTCAAAATGCCACCTCAGTCTTGAAAGGCTTCAGCCAACAGTTTGACTCTGCCACTAAAAATTTCACCATGTCTCCGAGCAGCCTGTTCAGTCGTGTGCGCGAGCGATTCAGCGCTCGAATGGAGCGCATCAAACGGCGGTGGCTGGAGGCACGCATGAAGATGGGCAACAGAACTCTCTCGATGATCGAACGCATCGTCAGTCGAGTGGACCAAAAGATGGAGCAGATGAAGCCGGACAAAGATGGCAACGAGACAACGGCCACCAAAATGGTCGTCGTACTGCGTGCTTTCCTCGAGTCACTGCGCAACACCGTCCAGGGAATGGTGGAGAATCTGCAGACGGCCGCGAAGGAGCCAGTGAAATGGGGCGAAGATGCGGCCACCTCGTTGAAGGACGCCATCGAACACGAGGAGCCGAGTAGTAAGGCAATCAAAGAGTTGAACTCAGCACTGAAAAAGCTGGATAAAGAGACACGCGACAAATTCAACGATATTTAACCATTGGCCATTGACGCATTTGGCACACCGATTAAAGCGATCAAACATTCACTGAAAAATATTTTAAAAAACAGTTTTTTTGCTGGCAAATTGTATCTCAAATATTCTCATAAACTTCTTGATGAGTTTTGTCTCAATTTCAGATCTATGATAATAAAGTTTATTTATTGTTCAAAGAAAAACATAAACTCAGTTTGTTTTCCTAAGTTTAACTGGTTTTTCAGATGGTGGACAATAAAGTGACTCTAATGGATCCGACAAGGTTGATACTTCTCCGATTGTAAAAGACAAAAGCTGTCCACCTATCTTTGCCAGTGTTCACTCAAGTGCATCTAATTTTTTATCAATAGTTTCTCTAGGTCAACTGAATTGATTGTGTCCTCTAAACTGGTAAATTATGTTTATTTAACCTTTTATGATGAATGTTTACACGAGGAAGAAACCAGCGAGAAAATAAGTGCACTGTGCGATACTTTTATTCAGGTTTATAAACAAAGTCGGGCCGACAAACTTTAAAACAAATCATGTTGTTTTTGTAAACGAGAGAAACAAGTGTTATCATTTTGTGATTTATTTATAAAAAGTAATAAAAAATGTGCATGTTTCTGCTAGTTAAGCTACCCGCACTCAAAGTATTAAGATCATAAAATAAAATCATATCAAGACATTAAAATAAATAAAGTGTAAATAAATAAAACTAGTAAACACCACCGTCGTTGATCATCTTAAGGTTACTTGTAGATATTTTCTTAATGCTAGTGTTTAACTTCGATTGAGTGCAGTTTAGATTGAAATTTACTGTAGTTTCTATTGTAAAAAGAAGGTTAAACAGTTAATAACAACAGGTAAAGGTAAAAACTCACCAAAAGGACAGAAATCGGGATCCTTGAGAAGACCTTCCCAGAAGCGGCGAGACAGCTTGAAAAAAGCCTTCATAACCGTAATTTGCTTTTCACTTTCTCGTCGAGAATCGCCAGAAATGGACAGTCGAATAGTGCTATTCTTGGCACGAGAGGAGCCAACAATCATCGGCGCAAAGACTGCTGATAAATCATCGGCACTTAGTTTGACGACAGTTGACGACTCCAAAATGCGATAAAAGTGCAAAAAGAGAAAGCACAGTGAATCACGATTGGCGTTAGGAAGCTGCACAACTACTGCCTTCAAAACACGCAATGCCTCCTGCCACTCTTCGTTGGATGAGCCATCTGATTCATTATCTTGCTGCGATTCGTAATCGCTGTCAGTGGGAGAACCATCACCAAGAGAGGTTTTCTGAATGTGTTCTGCAAAAGAAACGTGTTAACAAGTTAAATCAAACAATAACTTTAGACTAACCTGAAGCACGAACAAAGTCATTCCACATGATTCGAGTGACCACTGGATCGTCCATGTCGCGGAGGAACATCTTGACAACACTGCAGAGAACATTTAGTTCAAAACTGCCCAGATTTGGAATGCCATTTCCGCTCAAGATGCGAAGTCGAAGTTCTTTTGCCTGCTTTTCGGCAGTTGCGTTTTGATAGAGACCGCTGAGAGAGGAGTTCAACGAGTTGGGGTTCTTTTTTGCCTCCTCAACGCGACGGTCAATCTCGTTGCAGCAGTGAATGAGCAGAGCGGGCACACAAGGTCGGGAGCCAGTTTCGGTAAAGTCAGCAAGCAGTACCATGCGGCCAACTTGGTTGCTGCTTTGCATTCGCGTCAGACCGGCTTTGGATGCGCGAAAGGGAACGCAAGGCTTTGGTAGCAGTGCCTTACACTTGTCAGAGGCGTGAGTAACTCCATGGCAGTCAGTGCAAACGAGGTAACTGGCGCAAAAACTAATGGTTTTGCCACAAGCGCCGCAAACGGTTGAAGGTTTAAAAGCCTTTTTCTGGTGAAAGGTATGCTCCCGTACGTCCAGGCGCTCGTTATCAAATTTAGTTCTTTTTCGCATCGCGTTCAGCCGGTGCATTGAAGTGTTTGCGCCAAAGTTGGAAACAGTAGAAGCAGATTTTTTTAGCTTAACCTGAGGACTGTCAACGTTAGATGTTGATGGAATGGGTACAGGACGGGATTCGGTTTCAGCATCAATTTGGGCGCAAAATTGATCGATATCTTTTTTGGGGACGTTTGCTACAGTGGTGTTCAAAAGGTTGTCTAGACTGTCATCTGATTTGTCAAACAAAAGACCATCATCCGACGGATTTGAATCGTTAAGATCATGAAAAGTTTGAACCTTTTTCAGGCTGCTGAGAATCGACAACACAGAACTGTGATGCTCGAGATTGGGCTTTCCACTGAGTTCTTCTTCATTTATCAGATCCTGAATAGAAGCAACCTTCTTAGTCAGTATTTTGTAGTCTTTCAGTAAGGTATCATATTTTGAAATTTCGCGGGTGTATGCTTGTCGAACTGTGGCGAGATGAAGATTCAGAAGATGATTATTCTTTTGCAGTTCATCAATTTGGTCATTTTTAAGTTGAAGTTCTTTCAAGGTGGTGCAGTGAATTTTGCGAAGTTTTTCAAACTTATCAGCCATTTTAAAACTTTCTTCCATGTTTTCTGTGCAGATGAGAAGATGTCATTAACTTGCCGTACATTTAATTCTCCAATCAACGAAATATCAAAATGATACTTACGATTCATGGCCTGAAACATGGCCTTTTGATCGCGAATCAGATCGTCCATTGTCTGGGCCAATGATATGGAGTTTCGGGGCTGCTCAGGTGAGGTGTCCATGTTTGAATGTTGTTTGAGATGTGCAGAGTTTCTGCAGGTTGACCTAGAGCATCACTGTTTTATTGGTTTGCCGTTTTATAGCCTTTGGGCCAGTTCAGAGTTCATCCAGTGCTATATTCACTGGCAGCACTAGTGTGATATGGCCAGGTGCAAGTGAAATGAGTCGACCACGTTTTTTTCCAGCAATCGTTTGCAATCATCAACGGTTGTCATTGAGAAGATTTGCAAACCAACTTAGTAAGTGTAGGGCAAAATATTTTAAACTTGACTTTTGGGTTCTAACCAAAACTAATTAATCAATTAATAAGGTAATTAAGTTTAGAACAACCCTAAGCATAGAACTTGCCCAATGCCAACAATACTTCTTACAGACAATTTAGTTGTTTACATCTCCCTCTCAGAAAGTTATTGAAGTTGTTGTTGCTGCAGTTTGCTAAAAAAGGAAATGTCTCGTCAAAAGGGCTCCAAGACGGCGCAAAAGAAGAACAGCCTTTTATCGAAGAACCCTGAATCGCTTAGCAGCCAGTCGAAGTCTTCGACGCAGAGCTCCAAAACCGCCCGCCTCACCGACCACGAGGAACTGCTGACGAATGAGGTGGAGCTGATGCTGTCCGAGCTGAAGCGCACCAACGACGTCCAGGAGAACGTCAACGTGCTGGAGCAGATGAAGAAGCTTATCACGACGACGACCGGCTTCGAGTCCCTTCCCAAGACGCTGAAGATTCTGCTGGGCCACTACGCCGAGCTGAAGGCGCTCTACGAGCAGAAGGGCAGCGCTGAGGTGAAGAAGCGTCTCGCCAGTCTGATCTCATTCGTGGCCACTGCTCAGCCGCCCAACTCCAAGGGCGACGTTCTGCGCTACTACCTCCTCTCCGACACCGACGCAGTGAACCTCTGGGGCATCGCCTACGTGCGTGACCTCAACAAGGACGTCCTCGAGCAGTGGAAGGAGCCCAGCAACAGCAGCAGCAAGGACACCCTGGTCAGTCTGGTGGCTCGCATTGCCCGATTCTACCTGCAGGAAAACTCCGAGGTGGATGCCGTGGATCTGCTGCTGGAGACGGACCAGTTGACAGAGCTCACCTCGCTGGTCACCGCCGATGACGTCTGCAGTAAGGTCTGTCGGTACATCTACAGCAGTGCGCAGTACCTGCCCGACCCCGAGGACAAGAGCGCCCTCTACGTGGCCATCAATCTCTGGCTCAAGTTTGGCCACTGCGTGGAGGCGCTGATTGCCGCCATTCACCTGCAGAACGCTGCAGCCATTGAGAAGATCTTCTGCCTGGCCGCTGACGAGACGGTCCACAAGCAGATGGTCCTCATTCTGCGCCGTCACAACTTGAGCATCAACAGTGAGGTGATCAAACCGTCGGCCGCCAAGCTGCTCACCGCCAACTTTACCAGCAAACACTTTCACCGGGTGACAAAACAGCTGGACTTTACTGCACCGAAGGGACCGGCAGACTTTGTCAAGCCGCCACGTGCTAATCCACGTCATCGAAGCCTCAGTTTGCTGTTGTCTCAGCAGGAAGGCAAATCGGCAGTGGGCGACTCCCTTCTGAGTGGCTTCGTCAATGCTGCCTTTGGCAGCGACAAGCTGCTTCTCGAGGGCAAAGACGGAACCAAGGAGCAGTCCTGGATTCAAAAGCAGGAAAACAGCGCCAAGATTACCGCCGTGGGCAGTATTGGACTGCTCAATCTCTGGGACGCGGACAGCTGCCGAGGCAACATTGAGAAGTACCTTCACTCGACTGACACGCACCTTCAGTCTGGAGCTCTCATCGCCTGTGGCCTGGCTAACTGCACCACCAAGAGTGAGGCCACTGATCAGCCACTGCAGCTGCTGAAGAGTCAGCTGGAAGGCACCTTCTCTGGTGAGGTTCAACTGGGCGCCATCTTTGGCATTGGCCTTGCCTACGTGGGCAGTCAGCACCAGCAGGCGAACGGCACCCTTCTGGAGATACTTCAGAACGACAAGACCAGCCCCATGAACGTCGGTCTGTGCGCCCAGTCCTGTGGTCTGATAAACCACTCCAGTGCGGATGGCACTGTCATTGGCGCACTCCTCGAAACGCTGGCTGTCCGTTTCAACGAGCTCAACTCCAAGGCGGCCTGCAGCATTGTCCACTCAATTGGCCTGCTCACCATGGGAAAGGTGGAGATGTTGCCCACTCTGCTGGAGGCCATTCAGGTGGTGCCCAATGAGCAGCTGCGAAAGTACCTCAAACTGGTCGTTGAGGTCTTTGCGCACACTGGCTCCTCGAACCTTCTGAAGGTGCAGCAACTGCTGGAGATCTGTCGCCAGGTGTATGAGAAGCAGAAAAAGGCGAAGCGTTCTGCTTCTGCCAAGATGGCCAAGTCAAAGTCAAAGTCGCGCTCTCGTAGAACCGCCCGAGTGAAGAAACAAGTGCAGAAGGTGGTGGTCACTGACACTTCTCTCTGCGATAGCCTGTCAATGGTCATGGCCGTCCTGGGCATCGGTCTGATCTCACTTCGCGATGATCTGAACGCCAGCCTGCTGATGCGCGAGTTTGGGCACTTTTTGCAGGCGGGCAACGACAAGCTGACCAGCGCCACGCTGATGTCCATTGCCCTGCTGCACCTTTCCAATCCACTGCCGAGCGTCATTGAGCTGCTAAGCAAGCACACGCACAGTGGAAGCACCGCAGTGTCCTGCACTGCCCTCCTCGCACTGGGCCTGATCGGCGCCGGCACCAACAATTCCCAGGTGGGCAAGGTGCTGGGTGAGGCCGTCATCTACACGGTCAACTACACCCAGGGCCACTTCATAACAGTGGCCGCCAAGGTGGCCCAGGGACTGCTGCACCTGGGCAAGGGCACCCTCACGCTGAGTCCACTCATGGAAGGTCGCCTACTGCGCCACACCTCACTGTCTGGCGTCCTCTCGCTCATGCTACCGCTGCTGCAGAATGAACTGTCGGTCTTTGGGCAGCTGAACTACTGCTTCTTCAACCTCGCCTGTGCCATTCAGCCGAGGATGCTGGTCAGCCTCGACTGCCACAGTCTGGAGCCAATCTCGGTGTCGGTGCGCGTCGGCCAGCCGGTGGACACCGTCGCCCAGGCTGGCAAGCCTCGTACAGTGACTGGCTTTCAGACGTACAACACGCCGGTTCTCTTGACTGCCAATGAAGTCGCTGAGATGGCTACGGAAGAGTTCCTGCCACTTACTCCGTATTTGGAGGGATTTGTGCTCGTCAAGCGAAAGCCAGTCGAGGGGCAGCAACAGCAGCAGAAATCTACTGCCGCCAATTTGCCAGCGCCAAAAGCAAACCCTTCTTCAACTTCGAAGTAACATGTTTACTTTTGTTTTAGTTTAAAAAATTTTTAGCAATTTTTCTGTATGTTTTGAATAGTTTCTTTCTGCAACCAGGTATGTCTAGGTTGAGGAGCAATCGAGTACTCAAACCAGCGTAACAGGTTATTAGCGTACAATCTGCTGTCGTGTAATCGATGTGTGATGATGTCGTTTATAATGCTTAATTGTTAATGATCGATGTCATCATTCAATGGCGCTAAAGGAAGGAGACACTGAAGGTTTGCAACAAATCAGCAATTGCACATTGACTTTAACCTTAGCAGGAAAGGAGATGATAATTACCTGGTGACCAGATTCAGCAAAGTGTGATAGCACCAATTTTTCCTTTGCAATGATAATTTTTTACTTTGAAAACAAATCAACTAATGGAATTTTTTTGCTATTTATCTTTTATATGCAAATCATGACATTCAAGTACTTTAGCTCCTTTAGGTGATTTGGATCAGTGACGTGGCTCACGTGGCAAGGTGTGTTTAAATGACAATTGCAATGCAAGATCAATGAAACCATTGTGCTTACTCAACTTTAGCCACTAACCTAATTAGACTTATGAAGAGAGTCACAAAGCACTTTGAAACCAGTTAAACTAAATGGGCAATTATTTTCAAAAACAAACAAACAACTAAAGATAACACAACGTGTTTATTGAGCTAGAAGTATTTTTAGCTCAGTTGACGGCACTGATAGAAATTAAAAGGCCAATCAATCAGTTATCCCTAGCTTTGACTTTGGACGTAAAAGTTGTTAAAAGCAAACATATTTAGAAGTTGTGCTTGTTTTTTAAAACATCAATATTTAATGTTTTAAATTAAAAAATACATAAACATCAACTTCAACTGATGCTATCAAATTTTTTCCAAACAGGTATTTGTCAGCAAATCACTTCTAAGATGTTAAGCTAGCCATTGGCTGTTGAAAAAAACAAGACCCAAAGGCAAACTAAACGATCGATTGCAGCACCCAAAAGCTTCAGATAATTGCGAGGAACCTGTTGTCGTTAGCTGGAAGGAAAAAAACACTTTCTCTTCTTATCTTTGTATTTACTTTGGCTCTTTTTTTTGGCAATTTTTGTCTGTATGCACAGTCACACATGCACACTTACACAGTATCCCTGTGTATTCATCTCAGTGCATCGATACTTGGCCGTAAACAGAGGCGCAAAGTGTATTTAGTGACGCGTTCCGTCAACTTTCTGTTAGCCATTTGCTTTCCATCAACTTGGCCGGTGAAAGTGGGAGGAGAAGGTGGGGGCAGCTTTTCACTTAGCAGTTTGGCAAATGGCACTTAATAATGACAACTTACTGGATTAAACCAATTTAATTTTGAAAGAAAAATCATTAAACAGCTTCTTCCTGATGTTGGCGCTGCTGCTTGAAAAACAAATATTTCTTTTTTACAGCAATCAAAAAAAAAGTTTTCTACAGTTTTGGTTGTACTATGTCAAAACTAAATTTCAAATTGCATAGAATTACAGCTTTATGTATGCGCTAAACTAAAAAATTTAAACATGCGGAATCGATCAAACACAAAAGTGATCCCACACAAAAGTGCATTGTCAGTGTCCATCGATTGCCACCAGCTTAATTGGCACCAGGCTAAAGTAGAAGTAGTGACCACCATTAGTAGAATGGCAGCAGAAATGTAGTAGACTCAACTTCACTGGTGTTCAAATCAATGAAACAAGGCAAGCAATAATTTCAAACAGCAGAGGCAGCAGAGAAACGAAGAGAAAAGAGGCGGCTATGCGTGAAAGTTGTTTATGATCCAACTTGTTGCAGCAGGTAATAAATGCAGCATTGACTTTTGGAAAGCAAGCGAGGTAGCCGTACTATGGGCAATTTGAAGCGATGTTAACGATGGGCGATAATGAAGACAGGCGTCGAAGTAAACGAGAGAAAGAGAGAAAAAGAGAGACGACAGGAGGGATTGCTCTTTTTCAGGAGGGAAGCTTCAAGAAAGCGAGACTTTTTCTCTCCCATTGACTGCCACCTGCAAAGTGTGCACTCGGCCGATCGAAACTCTCTGATCGCAGAAAGAGACAGAGAGTGCATTCTGACACGAGACACTGCTTTGTTCACTTGTTCTTCTATACTAATTGGACGCACATACCGATCGCCGACCATTCAGAGCCTCACCAATATTCAGACACAGAGTCCTTCAACGCACTTCACAGCACTATTGTCTGTATTGTGTGCACGTGTGTTTCGTTTTGATTTTTGAGACAATATACAACAATACTACTGTTGAAATTGTGATCAGCAAACAGCCAAATGAAATTGCTACTATTGTCTTCGGTGGGGCTGCTGCTGCTGTTGGCCACCAGTGCCATAGGTAAGTTAACATAAAATACCATTCCGATTTATTGTGCAATCAGCTGTGCTAATCGTTCAATAACTGACGCACTAAACAGCTCAAGAGGAGGTCACGACGACACTTGCGCCACCAGTCTTACCTGAAGATGCGCCCAAAGAAAGTCCAACTGAAGCTCCAGCAGCTGCAGCAGAGACAACCACAGTGCCCGCAGATGCAACCAAGACAGAGGCCGCCCCCTCTGCTGAACCGGCCGCCACTGAGGAGAAACCAAAGACTGAAGAGAAGAAGGATGAGACGAGTGAAATGAGCAAAGCAGAGGAGGCAAAGCAGCCTGGAGAACAAGAGGCAGGCGGAGAAGTGGCACCAGTCGGGCCCCCACAAGAGCCACCAAAGTTCGTCTTTGTGACGCAGCACTTCCGAGACCCGATAACCGGAGTGGTGTACAGTCGACAGGTGCCACTCATTCCCTCGACCTACCTTCGTCCACTGCCCAGTCAGTCTGATGTTCGTCAGCAGCAACCGCAGCCACCACAGGAGCCGCAGGCAGCAGCAGCAGCAGGTGGTCAGCCACAGCCATCCTTTGATCCCCTCGGTCAGTACAGTGAGCAGCAGAAGAAGCGTCAGTTCTACCAGGACATGATCATGACACAGCTGACTCGCTTTGAGAAGGAAATCGAGCCCATGCTCGACAATGAACAGAACATGACGCAGAAGAATGACATGGAAGAGCTGCTGAGCACTGTGGCCGATCTGAAGCAGAAACTGGAGAGCCACCAAATATTCAACATTAGCGAAATAATGAACAACTGGAAACAGGGCAAACTGGCCGACGGGCAGACGGAGCTACCGCCGCCACCCACCAATGAGCCACCACGCGGACCACCGATGGGCGTCCTTTCACCGCCTCCTCAGGTAGCCTACAGTCACCGTCAGCCGCAGATGACCCTGCGAACGGTCATTCTGGTGCCCCAGACTCGCCATCAACAGCAGCCTCAGCAACAGCACCAACAACCGCCGATGCAGCCTCAGTACCAGCCTCAGTACAATCCGTACGGTGCCATGACTCGTCAGGTTCCTGTAATTCACATTCGTCGCAGTCCCTACCAGGCGGCCATGTTCGCCTCAGTGCCCGCCGACGCCGGCAGACAGACTGATCGTGCCGAGCCCCAGCCTGGTGGAGGCACCGGCGGTGAAGGTGAATACTCTAACACCAATGACATCTACGGCTACTGAAGCGAACAGATGGAGAGAGTGCACCAGAAAGCTCGCCTCTAGACAGACATGTCGCAACATCGAGGAGGCATCGATTCATCTCAATTAGTGCAATCTTTCTCTGTCTGCTTTACGTCAAAGCAGCACATTCTAATCTACCGTCAACACCAAATAGCGCCAATGTCAACAGTGACAAGCCAACTCAACAACCACACAATTCACTTGCAGCCCACAGACACAACCAACCAGCCAGCCAGCCACTTAGTAGAACCACTCAACCGCTCTTTTGAGCCCCTTTCTCACTCTCTTTCTCATCTATATGATCTATTTGATCTTTTGTGATGTACAAATCTACTACTTCTCTATCTATCTTTTACTTTTGCCCTCAACTCGCACTTGTTTTCCCGACTTTGAACCATGATTTTTTCTTTCTCTTTTTTTGATGCAACAATTAAAAGGCTAATACAACCAACTACTGGTGTGCTGATCCTATCGTTAATGTTTTTATTATACTGATTAGTTGATTAGGCAGTAGTAGACTCGTGTGGACGCATTGCTGAGATTTACAGACAACAAAGATGCTGGTGAACGTAAAAAAGCGGATAAAGGGAACAAAATTGTCAGTAAAACAACTCCAAACCCGATTGGAAATCGGATAGTAAGTGGATTAGTTTGGTGGACTGTCTGATAAGTAGTAGTAGTAGGCTGGACTTGTTTTACACAAAGAAATCAAATGTACATCTAACTAACATTGCCAGTCGGTCATCAGATGAACAAGCAACTAATTTACACTAATTGGAGTTATACCTTTATTCGCTAAAAAAAGTGTAAAATTCATTTGAAGCAAAAGTCTTTTTTAAAAATGCCATCAAGGTGACATTCAACCAGCTTAAAAGTTTAAGTCAATTTGTTTGGTCTTGAAGTTGGAACATGGATGAGTACAAACCTTACAAGCCGCCTGGTTTCAGGCCCACTTCACTTTCTATTGTTACGGTTACCCCTGAAATTCAGGTTAGTTTACTTTGCATTTTCCATAACAGTTTAATTGACAGTTTATGTTCAGAAATCACTGCAAGATTTACGAAACTCAAGCAGCTCAACACTTGAAAATGTATTTTCTACTGAGAATGATGATGACGATTCTGACGGTCATGAGGAGAATACTCGCTCGATAGATCGCATTGATGAAGACGATACAGATGACGATGAAGATGAGAATCGGTTTTACTACAAAACACCCGGAAAACAATTTAAAACTTCAAATGAAGGACTGAAAATGTCAAGGCCAGTCGCAAATGGTGTAGGGAAAAAGCTGTCTTCCAAAGGAGGAACCAAACATGAAAGCTCATTGATACGCTACGTTCTTCCACAAAACACTCTCAGTCCACTGGCAATCAACTTTGACTCTGTGTCGGCAGCATCTTTTCAATCAGGTAAATAGCATTTACTGATACAGGCTTCTTTTAAAACATTCGTTTTAGAAACTCGCAAATTGCCATCAATTTTAAAGCAGTCAGTTTCCAAGGATGATACTGCAGGAGAGGACAATGCATCCATTGGCGACTGTTCCATCGCCAACCAAAGTGATAGTGTTTCACTGCATAATGAGCACAAGCAGAGCATGCAAAACTTGATGAGTTTCCGTCTGTTCAAACTGCTCTCCATCATGTACGCCATTATGTTGGTGGTCATTGGCGGCATCATCACACTTTCCGATCTGAGCAACTCAATCAATGATACTGATCACGTCTTTAGCATCATCACTACAGTCATCGGAATGATATTCCTCGGGTTCATTCACTTTTCTGTACAGCGGCACAAGAGGTTTGTCATGAACTGGGAGAAGAAGCGCAAAGACGCCATTGAGGCGCCAATGAAGCAGGGAAACGTAGACATGGACACTATCAGCGTCACCACAGCGGTCATCTTCAACAGAACCTACATGGACGATGAAATTGATGAGGAGACCAAGTCGAGGCTGAACTACTACAAGTTCCTCACTGGAAAGCATTCAGGAAACTTTTATTTAAAAATTGGAATGACTGGTATTTGAAACTTATATTTTATTCGATCTTATTGAAACTAATCAACCGTGTGTTGTTGCAGTGTTCTGCATGGGCAGTATTGTTCACCAAGGCATCAATGTGGCACTACAGGTGCACTTCTTTCTGCAAGATGTCGGTGGCTGCAAGAATCCCATTAGTTTTACCGTCTACCTGATACGCTGCATCTTTGCCTTCTATCAACTGTACATAGCCTTCAAGTATTCCAATGTAAGTAATTTGAGTGTTGTTTACGCTGAACCTGATTGTTTATTTTTCTTTTTTCAGCTGATTATAAACCGCCACCACTACATCGTTATCTTTGGTCTGATGCACCTGCTTGGTACTTCAATTTCATTTTGGTTTAGCACCATCATTGAGGAGGCAATGGACGGCTACACCTCAAAAGTTACCGACTACCACGCAAACAAAACCATTCCAGATGATATCACTTTTAAGGAGGCAGTTGACGCGCACATAATCTGCTCGAAGAATGCATTGAGCAACTTTGAGTCACTGGACGCCATGCCGTACTTGTATCCATTCTCAATTGAGTACAACATTATCTTGGCCTCCGCCTACTACATAATGTGGAGTAACATCGGTAAGAAGGTCAACTAGCAATCTCTACCAAACGCCTTATCGATTGCTGTTCTTTTTTTGCCACTCAACAGGGAGCAACGACCCATCGCAGCTGTCGCACGTTCGCGAGGAAATCAACCAAAATCAGCAAACCGGAATGATCGATGTAAAGTACAGCAGCAACATCACCATCAACGCCGACTGCCACGCCTCAAACCTCGGTCTCTTTGGCGGTCTCTTCAGTCTGCTCATGATTCTGACGACGACGATCGTCTTCTTCACCACCATCAAACATGATGAGTACAAGAGCCTGGGCATCGGCCTCTACTCAGGTCAGTTCGGTTTTCTCACTTTGTGCTGTCTGATAGCAGTGCCACTCGCCTTTCGACACACGCTGAAGTTGAATGTGGTCAATCACCACCACCTGGACAACTCGGCGACGGCAATGGACGACTTGCTTCTGCTCGTACCGTTGCCCTTCTTCTATGTTCATCACCTACTGTGCATATACTCAGAAGTAAAAACGGCCAGCACAAACAGCCTCATCATGGCTTTCATCTACGTGTTGCATTTAATTCAGGTGACAATGCAAACGCCCTTTCTCGTTGACGGTATCAGACGGTGCTCTAACGAGCGAAAGTTTCGCTTTAAAAAGCCCGCCAAGGGGATCATCACCTTTCTGATTATCATCAACGTGGCACTGTACTTCTTGGTGACGTTTGAGATCAAGTCAGTGGACAAGTACCACAGTCCGGCAAAGTACTATGGAAAGTGGATGTGGATGATCATACTCGATACTTGTCTGCCACTGATGCTCTTCTACCGCTTTCACAGTTCAGTTTGCCTCAGCGACATTTGGAAGCACGCTTATGAAAAGGACGAACCTGCAGCTCACTAAATGAACCATCTTTTTATTTTTTACACAATTGTTTTTACAAAAAAGCACGCTTTAAATATTATTATTGCTGTCGGTTTTATCCGTTGGAGGTTCTTTAGTGGTGATTTGAGCCAAGTCAAGTGAAATGGACTCCTTTTCGCTGCTTTCAAATTGAGATCCATACTCTTCTGCAACATTAGTCTTAGTGAAGGTGCCATCGGTGCTGTCCTCAAAGACTATGTCAGTCCTGCAGACGGTCACCAGATTAGTGGTGGTCGTGGGGGTGTTCACTTCGAACAACTGCTTCCAGTGTATTAAAATCTGGCGAAAGTTTCTCATCGGCTGCTGCACCATAACGTGAATCATGTACGAGAGGAAAAAGGAGACCACTGCATCGGACACTATTGTCCGGAACTGATAGGTAATTAACAGTTAGTAATGCTTGCAATAATACTAAAATACTAAGAAAACCAACCATATTCTCTGGAGACAGTGTCGTCGTTTGGCGAATGGAAAAAAGGCGGTATGCTGTCACGATGATGCTGGTAATGTAAAATCCATATGAAAGTCCAGCAAGTGGCCGCCAAACGACGGAGGAGAGAAATCGATTTGCAATAACTACAATGTCACCGTTAGTTTAAACGATTTTAAGAGTTAGCAATTTTAGCAATCTTACCAGTGCATCCGCAGATACAAGAGTAGATGATCCAACAAAAGAAGGTCAACATGGGAATACGGCCAAACGTAAGCATGGAAACTATTTCCAGAGTAGACAGAGATGGTGCTTTGATATCAAGGTTTTCCATGTAGAAAAAGCTCATCAGGAATCCAATATAAGAGACTATACCGATGGTGCAAATGAATGCAGGTCGCTTGACAGGACGGTTAGTTATCAGGTGGCCCGCAATTAGGCCGAAAATAAACGGTGATATGTGAACGAAAGGATGAAAGTTGTAAAACATGAGTGATGCTTTCATTTCCTAGCAAAAAGAATCAATTTAGCTAATTTTCAAAAATGCTGCACCAAATCTACTTACTGTAAATGATTTCATTGCCTATCAATAGAAACAAAGTTGGTGATTTAGTTTTAAACTTTTCACTCATTTTAGTGTTGTACTCACCTGGTATTCGTACGGAAGCTTGTATCCGTATAGAAAACGAGGTATGAGATTAAAGATTGATGCAATGATGAGCATACAGATAAGAAAAGCAGTGCCTGCATTAGGGCGCAATCGCGATGTGATGATGAGGAAGATGGGCGCAATAAGAAGCATTTGGAATATCAACGACACGAATGCAGTTGGCAATGAGCACTGTAAGTTAAAAACAAAATATAGCACCTGCAAAGATACTTTTTCACAGATACTTACAATTTCCTCAATATTCTCATTGATGTTGTTGTAGAAAAACAACGTCGGCCACAGGTTTTTCTTGCAGTTGTGGGTGATGGTTTCATCAAAGAGGTGCCACAGCGGCCCACTGCCGAGCAACGGAATGACGTAGATCAGACCAATGGAGAAGAGAATAGGCACTGCGTAGCGAAGGTAGTTCTGCAGAATGTACTTTCCGTAGTTGAAGGAACTGGGCTTGAATGCCAGTGCCACGCTGATGCCGCTGTAGGCGATCAAGCAGTCGAGCATGTAGTACATTCGAATGAAGAAGTACTTCTTCTCAGTGGCCAGCTGCATCGGCCCTAGAACGTAGAAGCGCTTGATGACCATAGGCGCAAAGACGATCGTGTAAATGTACGCATTGGAGATGAAGAAGAAGAAGATGAACAGCAGACGCATCGTGTCAAGGGGAAGCTTTCGGTAGGCTGGAATTTCAAAGAGCACTCGAGTGTTGCGAATAATGCTGAACATGGTGAAGATTTGAATGTTCAGTGGTTGACGGGCGTACGGCGTGGAGATGGTCGAGGCAGAGCGGAGGAACTTGGCCGGGTACTGGTGTGATGAGGAGGTGAAAGAGTATGGGGTGGAGATGATGGAGCACCGAGGCACTGAGGGGTAGTACCGACCGCTGTCCACCATCATTCGGTAGATCATCTCAAAGGTGGAGCAGATTACAATGAGAATGAACAGTGCACCAAAGATGAAGCTGTGAAGCGGATAAGTTAAAAATTATTCAACAACACAAAAAATGAACAACTTACAGAGTCACAATTTGAAAGTTGTTCAGCACCACTGCATCAGTTGCTTTCACACAGTTGGGACCCACTCTGACGCTGAGACCTGTTTTTCGAACCAAAACTACAACAAAAAATGTTATAGTTTTTGCAATAAAGAATCTTGACTGAACTTACACTTGTTCATTGCATTTTCCACATCCACCGGGTCACACTTGTCAGGCAGACAGACGCCCACTCGAAGAATGGTGTTCTTCAGGAACTTGTACAGTCCCAGGTAGGTTTCAATGTACTCGTCGTTGAGAAACCGATTGACCGAGGCAATGTTCGACTGTGCCACCGGTTCACCGTGCACGTACCGGTACTCAGTGGGCAGCGGAATGACCGGCTTTATCAGACAGTACTGTCCCCGAATGGGCTCATTGTTGACGTTCTCTTCGGGCAGTTCGCTGGAACTCTCAATGCACTGGTCAAACTGACCTAAACTGACGAATTTGCCCTGTCGGTAGCCGCCTGTGAGAAGGCCACCAGTGGCATCGAAAACTACAAATAGGCAAATAATAAGGTCTGTAAACAGTATTGAAAATAAGTCACTTACAACTCAAAGCCCATGGCTTTCTATCGTTCATGTTCTTGATGATGCGGAAAAGCGAGCCAAGACAGGGTGGATTCAGCTGGGCTTCATAGAGAAAATCAGTGACTCGTGATGCCATCTAAAGGGGAGTGATTTTGGATTTTCAAACAAAATATTTTACTCAGTTGTACTTACCTCTCGGAAAAAAGGATTTAGCTGAAAAAAGACAAAAATTAATATCAAAAGTAAAAATAGTAATTCTGAGTTTGTGCTTACTTTGGTAACGATTTGATTGGAAAAGTTGTACATTCTGCAAAAAAACAAAACCGGTTAAACAGTGAAGAAACAACTAAACCCAAACCTACCGGTTGATTCGCTCAATAGTCTCATTGATGTGCTTCACTTCCTTGCTAATTTCAGTCGGATAATCCTCAGGAATAATCTTATCGAGAAAGTACTGGGCCGTGCACACATTGTTGGCCAGCGTTTCATCCTCGTAGTCATCCTCGTCATCCTCATCGTCCTCCTCCTCTTCCTCCTCTTCATCAGCCGCTTCATTCTCGCGACTGTTGTGCTGGTGTGAAGGTCGTCGGACTAGTTGAATCATGCGAGGTTTGGCGTCCTCTTCGTCCTCCTCTCCCCCAACTTTGCCGTCAGCTGATGTACTGCCGTTGTTTGCCGAGAGGGCACTTGTGTTGTTGGAGTGCTCTTGGTGGAGGCTTGAATTACCGCTATTCCTCTCTGCTGCTGCTCCTGTCTCCCCCTCCTCTTCCTCCTCATCGTCGCCACCTTCCTCGCCGCCGTCCACTTTGGCTGCGGTTGCACCATCAGAAGTGCTGTTTGCCTTCTTCGAATGCTCAGCAGTTGACTGATCAGCACTATTGGCAACACCTTTCTCTGTGGTGCTGTTGTTTGCACTGATTGCACTTCGCTCATCTTCACTATCTTCACCCTTTTCACCATTGTCTTCGGCGCTGTCATCAGCATCTCTCTTCACTTTAGACTCCTCTTCTTTACCAAATCCGTCTTGCCGTTTAACGACATCTGAAGGTCCTGTTGTGATAAGAGGGCCGCTATTGTTGGGCTGTCCAGTAGTGGTCGTACTGTAGTCAACTACTGTGCTACTGTCTTCTACATAATTATCACCTGATTTGACTGCATATGCAAATGAAATAATAGTTAATTATGCGTAATTATCTTTCATGCCATTTCAAATGCTAAAAACAACTTACTATAAGCTGAAGTAGTAGTGGAAGTAGTAGTTGAAGATATTAGTGCAAATTCGCTGATATTGATGGATTTGTTTTCGCTTTCTGATATAAATGGAGATATAGTAGCGACCGTTACATTGCACAGCACCAACTGAGATGATATGAAGCTGACTAGAAGGAAAGCACGTAGAGCGAATGCAAACGTTGGTAAAGAATATTTGGCCGTTGATTTAAGATCTGCATTTACTGAGGTACTTGTGGCTCTAAACGGTGTTCGATAGCTGACTTGATCAGCCATTTTAGGTTTTAGTCATTTGACGATGCCAAAAACCGCGTGGTTCTTGAAATAGTTATATAAGAAAATATTAAAAGCAAGTCTTGCAGTTGAAAAATGTTTCAAAGTATTTTTTGACAAAAAATAAACGTGAATTGGTTTGGTGGTTATTTTTTCTTTGCTAGTGTCGTCGAACACACACAAAATGTATAAATGAGAGAGGTTCAGTAATTAGGGAAATTACTGTGAGCAGTACTGTCGCCGTGTACGTGAAAAATGATTGTCAATAGGCGACTCATCTTGCTTTGCGTATATGGTCAGATTAGATTAAACGTTAAATTATCTAAGATGATGCAAAGAATGGTCAATCACCGAAGGAAGCCAGATATCAATTGGCAGTGTGGGCACACAGTGAGGAAGAGTACAGGGGTGATCAAAACTTTGGAGAACTTGATTTGTTGTGCTTTGTTGCATGGAGTCAAACAGTTGTAGGCACAAATAATCGATGCAACAACTGGTTGAGTGCTTGCTAAGTGGCAACAAGTTGATGTTGAGATGTCCAGACTGTCAAGTGCACCAGCACATCTAAACACACACACACACATAAACACACAAATGAGAAGAGAAATCTCGCAATAAAAGAAAAGCACCATCAATCGAATCAATTGAATCGAATGGAACAGCAATGTACAGCAATTATGACGGGAGAAAGGTAGGCACTCACAAAAAGAGTGATCAAGAGTTGATTGATTTCGGTGATGACCAGACAACGGACGACAGACGAGATGTGCTGAGATGTGGTCTTCTGATGGTCACTGATGATTTGCCAGTGAAAGGCCTGATGCTGCCTTGGAGTGCACCCAATGGTCAGGTAGCTATACTGCTGCTGATGATGATGGCACCAAACTGCGGTTGCAGCTTCTCCCGCAGACAAAACACTGACGTCCTGACACTGTACCTCACCAGGCTGTCACTGTAGCCAAGACAATCGGTCAAATGTTCAACCAAGAGGTATGTCAATTTCGCAGCACCTCGCCATTGCTGGCGTGCTTTTTGTTTTATTTTTCCTCTCTATACCATCTCTTTAACTAGTTCTGTGCAGGATGATGAAGACGGTGACGTGAAACAGAAGAAGAAAGAAAGAAAGAGAGAGAGAGAGAGAGATGTTTGTTGTTGTTGAGTCTTTTAGCATGCCTTGTCAGGTGTGCGTGGATGCAGAAAAAGGAAGCTTCATCAACACCTTTGGGCCAGTCTTGAAAATCTATCATCTTTCAGCGAGAGTCTCTGCTTCAGACGCGTGGTGTCGTCCAGCAGTAAAAGTCGTCTTCGTGTAGGAGGGGCGCTGAGAAGAGCTGTGATCGGCAGTCGAAGAGTGTTATCGAAATGTACCGGCGGCAATATTAGAGGCGAAGGAAAGGGCAGGGAGAGAGCTCGCGCGCAGAGCAGACACGTTCCAAGTTGCACTAGCAGTCACAAAAAGTGTTTTTCCTTGAAAAGTACTGAAATTGTTACAGGTGATATTTGCGGCCTTTGAGCCAATTAGTTAACAGTGTAAAAACCACCAACACCTCTTTGCTACGAAAACAACGATGTCCATTCAATCAGTTAGACGATGAGGTGGTGAGATTCGACAAAAACAAGTGATTTGAGGCAAAACAAACAATAAAACTTACTATTTTTGACCAAAAATCATCTTGCACTTATCATGTTGCTTTTGTCTGATGCTAGATGCTCAGCGGGAAACCTGTCAGCTGTTGTACACGTGACGTAAAAAGTAAAAGGTAAGGCAAAAGTGCAATCGAAGTGATCAAGACAGATGATAGCGTCACGGGCGATGATGCAACTTTGTTTTCAGGAGGATTATAATCAAGAAAGGAGAAGAGACATTCCGAAAAAGGATCACCGAGTGCAACCTTGTTGCTTGAAAAAGGGGTTTTGATCTTGACATGGTTACAAAATTAGAAATATTCAACGATCGTACTTTCAGTTTGCACTAAAGATTGTAAATATTGACGATCAATTATTGCATTTATAGTTTGCGTTTTTTGCCAATTACTAATCAATCACTAGACGATAGCGAAATTCCCATCTTGGACTGTGCACAAGTGCACTTCAAAGTGTGAAGGCCAAATATCGTATAAATATTTAATTTTAAAAATCAAATATGGATTTGTTTGTTTAGATAAAAAGTTGGTTAGTGGCAAAGTGTTATATTTAAAGTTGGAAGACCACTAATCAAGAGGGTGACAACTAAAAAGGGGTTTTCATATTTAAGGTGAGAGTGAGTCGAATTTTCTCATTTATTGGCTCTCGTATTATTC
>JAALOO010000061.1_pt1 | contig 85472 bp, 81 predicted proteins | sample 7257641 | NCBI WGS metagenome assembly JAALOO01 (sample SAMN14085613, study PRJNA598686) | mite metagenome | biome: ENVO:01001000; feature: ENVO:01001002; material: ENVO:01001226; isolation source: single female mite from University of Michigan culture on fish food culture... ...
ATGCGTCGCCAACGCACAGGTCAGCGGCACGCCCTGATGGCATGCAGGCCTGATCTCCTGGAACATCGCTTCAGGTGAGCATTCACCCCTTCATATTCCCTACCTGCAACATGGTCAATTTTGACCGCTTCTTGCTTGGATCTGTCCTTAAGTCATGCTGAACTAGCAGTTCTGACTGACTTTCTACCTCCTCTTCACCTCCTCTATTTATCTGTTTGACGTGCGTCAATCAGGCGCCGAGCTAATCTGAACAAGAGGGAAGGGAGTGTGTCAGTCTAGCTATGGTTCTATTTGGCTTATGGAAAAGATATGGCGGCTCAAGACACGGCCTCGCAGGCAAGCAATGATGATTTGTCGGACACCAGGCTCGTGCAGGGGGAAGGACCTGGACGCTGGAAACGCATACAGGCTCAGTTGGCTCATCTACCTATATTCAAGGAGCTGCCTCCAGACCAGTTGGAGCCTATCGCCAAAGGTACTCAGGAAGTGCACGCCTTGCGCGGGACGACTTTATTCCACAGCGGTGACCCTTGTTTGGGCTTTCACATGCTGGTTTATGGCCGCGTGAAACTGGTCTTTGTCTCGTCCACGGGTTCCGAGCGCGTTGTGCGTTTGGTCGGGCCAGGGGAAGGCTTTGGTGAGGCATTGATGTTCATGGGCCGTAATTACATCGTGACGGCCCAGACTTTGGTGGATTCTCTGCTTTTGCATATCAACAGAGACACTTTGATGGAACAGCTGGAGAAGGGCAGTGATGTTGCCCGCCTGATGCTGGCTGGTTTAAGCGAGCGGCTGTATCGCTTGATGGGCGAGTTGGAGGCCTATACGCTGCAAAATGGGGTGCAACGTCTGGTGAATTACCTTTTGCAGGAGTGGCCGGGCGAAGAGGGTGTCCCCTTCAGGATTGATGTTGGCAAGTCCGTCATTGCCTCCCGCCTGAATCTGACCCCGGAGCACTTGTCACGTACCTTGCGTGATTTGATGGACCGGGATCTGATTCGGGTTCAGCGGCGTAATTTTACGATTCTGGACAGTGCGGCTTTGCGGCAATATGGTGCTCTGCCTGATATGCGTGGATAGCGCGCAGGCTATGGCGATAACGCTGCCAGGCTGTCCATAGATTCCACGACAGGGTCGCAAAGGACAGCAGCAAGGCAGGGGCTGCCAACCACGCGAAAGATTCGATACCCAAGCTTGCGCCTGTCCAAAGTATCAGGCTCAGGCTATGCAAAGCCCAATGCGCGCGGGCGGTGGATGCGGGGATGTAGTTGGCAGTCTTGGGGATAAGGCGCAAGAGGGCACGCGTGTGCTCGGTATTGTCCGTATCCATGCTGACCTGCTCCTGGGCCTCGCGCCAAAGCAGAAAAGGCACGATGGTATAGAGCATTCCACAGACGACGGAGCCCAAGGCTCCCATAATCAGCAAGACTCCTATGGCCAGCTCTGCGTTGGAGGCGGCGGGATTATGGGTCCAGAAGTTTAAAAGGACCGCAATCAACAGGCTGCTTAAAGAGCTATACCAGAACAGGGTGCTGGCTCCTGCTGTTGGACGTTTGCGTTTCCAGAGTCGCGCCCAGGTAATCACTGCCCATAAGCCGTAGCTTAAAAATATCAGGTAGATGACCAGATCGCGCACAGGTAGCCAGGAGCCGGGCAAAGAGGCCAGGCCCCATTGTGCGATCAACAATGCCCCTACAACCCAAGGTAGCCAACGTACCAGGGGCGCCGGATAGAGTTCGGTGATCTGAAAAATAGGCAGCAGCTGGAACGACATGGCAATCAGCAGCAAGCCTGCCCAAGCGGCCAAACCCATCATCACGTGCAGGTTCAGCAGATTGGCGACAGCTTGTTCGCTTGCCAGAGCAACCAGCATGGCAAGCCCCGTTGAGACGGTCAGCAGCAGACCCAGCAAGGCCAGGCGAATAGGAGCAACAATCTCTTTGGCGCCGCGAAAGACGTCGCGCCGAGAGCGCCACAAGGCCAGCATGACAGTCAGCAGATAGCCCCCTAGAGCCATGGCCAGACAAGCGCCGGCCAGCGTGTATACCCAGCTTTGCCAGCTAAGAAAGCCTGTCATCAGCAACAGTGTGCCGGCGCTGAGCAAGCACCAAAAAACGAGGGCCCGACCGCGTGATACCTGAATAGGCACATTACAGGCCACCGCCAGAATATGCGCCAAAGAGGCAAACATGGCGCTACCCACAATTCCCAAGGTCCAGGCATGAGTCAAGGCCAAGGTAGTCGGGTGCCAGCGGGAGTTGAATAATTCCGGTCCGCTATAGAGCGCCAATATGGCGGCCAGCAGTCCAAAAAATGGGACGTTCGCAAACAGGGGCAGGGTCAGTGACAAAGAGGGCGACTGATCCAGCGATAAAGCGCGTTGCATAGACTTAGTTCCTGCGGATGATGAGCTGAAAGCCGTTTTCCTGGTGTGTGCCGTGATATTTGAAACCACTGCGTCGCAGGATTTCATACAAAGGGAAGGGCTCTCGATCCAGCCACATGAGCAAGGCTTGGGTGGGAGCCAGTTCGGCCAGTGCTTCCAGGCAATGCTCCAAAGGTTCCGGTGCGGGCAGGCCGCGAGTATCCAGCATGATCTCAGTTTGTGTCATCAAGACTCCAGCACGAAAGGCTTGGAAGGCATTGTGTACCATTCTGCCCGCCTATGGCGCAGGCAAAGTGGGACTTGTTTGCCACGGGTCAGGAGGTGGAAAGAATTTGATATGCGTTAAGGCCCCTTAATTTCAGAGCAGGCATAGTGGTGGTCTTGTCGAGCCAGGATCCGCCCTGGCCAGATTGCTGATCGGGGAGTGTCATGAATACAGCGTCCACGGCTTTAGCCGCGTCCGATAACCCGCAGATGGAACTGGTTTGCCCCGCGGGCAGCTTGCCTGCCTTGAAAGCGGCGATTGATAACGGCGCCGATAGTGTTTACCTGGGGTTCCGGGATGCCACCAACGCCCGGAACTTCGCCGGGCTTAATTTTGATGCGCAGGCGATTGCACAAGGGATTGATTACGCGCATCAGCGCGGCCGCAAGGTTTTGCTGGCTCTCAATACCTACCCGCAACCCAATGCCTGGCAGCAGTGGCGCGACGCGGTGGACCGAGCCGCAGAGGCCCAAGTCGATGCGGTCATCATGGCAGATCCTGGCTTGATGGCGTATGCCAGCCAGGCACATCCCAATCTGCGCTTGCACTTGTCGGTGCAAGGTTCAGCCACCAATCCGGAAGCCATCAAGTATTACCACCAGAACTTTGGCATTCAGCGTGTGGTCTTGCCGCGCGTCTTGTCCATGGCCCAAGTGGAGCAGGTCTGTGAGCAGGTCCCTGTTCAAGTAGAAGTGTTTGGTTTTGGCAGTTTGTGCGTAATGGTGGAGGGCCGCTGTGCCTTGTCATCCTATGCCACAGGCGAGTCGCCCAATACACATGGTGTCTGTTCTCCCGCCGGGCATGTGCGTTGGGAGCAGACTGATCAGGGCCTGGAGTCGCGTCTGAATGGTGTGTTGATCGACCGCTATCAGGATGGCGAAAACGCGGCTTACCCCACTTTATGCAAAGGGCGTTTTGATGTGGCGGGCGAGAACTATTACGCCCTGGAAGAGCCTACCAGCCTGAACACCTTGTCCTTGTTGCCACAACTGTTGGCTGCGGGTGTCAGCGCAATCAAGATTGAAGGCCGACAGCGCAGCCCGGCTTATGTGGCTCAAGTTACCCAGGTTTGGCGGCAAGCCATTGATTCGGCCAAATCCACGCCAGCCCGTTATTCAGTCCATCCGGCCTGGATGGGGGCTTTGAACAAGTTGGCCGAAGGGCAGCAACATACGCTGGGTGCCTATTCTCGGCCCTGGAAGTAGAGCATGGGAGGCTCAAACATGAAATTATCCTTAGGCCCCTTGCAGTACTACTGGTCCCGCGTCGCCACCATGCAGTTTTATGAGTCGGCCTGCGATTGGCCGGTAGATGTGGTGTATCTGGGCGAGACCGTATGTTCACGCCGTCACGAACTACGACTGGATGATTGGCTGGATATCGCTCAGATGCTGGCCCAGGCCGGCAAAGTGCCGGTTCTGTCCAGCCAAGTCTTGCTGGAGTCCGGGCGGGACGTGAATACACTACGCAAGGTCACCGAGCAGGCTGATTATCTGGTCGAAGCCAACGATATGGGGGCAGTACGTTTGATGCAGGGCCGAGACTTTGTTGCCGGTCCTTTTTTGAATGTTTATAACGGGCCAGTGCTGGATTTGATCGCCTCTCAAGGCGCTGTGCGCTGGGTGATGCCTTTGGAAATGGGCCGTGCGGGATTGGCGCAGTTGCAGCAGGACAGACCTGCCGGTTTGGAAACCGAGGTCTTCGCCTTCGGGCGCTTGCCCCTGGCCTTCTCGGCCCGTTGCTTTGCGGCGCGTAACCGCAACTTGCCCAAGGATAACTGCCAATATGTATGCATGGACTATCCCGACGGGCTGTTACTGGAAACCCGTGAAGGGCAGGGTTTTCTGACGATCAACGGTATTCAGACTCAATCTGCCTGGGTATATACCTTGTTGGAGCAGGTGCAGGATTTGCGCGACTTGGGCGTGAATATGCTGCGCCTGAGCCCGCAATCTCAACATATGGACGCGGTCGTGCATTTGTTTAACGACGTGATTGAGGGGCGTATTCAGGCAATAGATGCCCACGAGGATATGCTGCCTTTACTGCCCGCTAAAGCCTGCAACGGTTTCTGGCATGGTCGGCCCGGTTTGGAATGGGTGTCGCCGGTGTCAGAGCGTTTTTAAGGGAGGGATACAAAAGTGAATGAAATAACGACTCCCCGTTTACCCGCTGTTGTGGCGGGTGTTCTAAGCCGTCTACCCCCTTGGCCGGGCTCCCGTCTGTTTTGTACGGGCTTGAACGTGCTGATGCGCCCACACTTGCCGGCTGATATTGCCGAACGGCTGGAGGGCCGGGCTTTACGCATACAGGTGGCGGATGCTGGTTTGGCGTTTGACTATACCTGGCGTCAGGGCGCTTTTTACCCTTTGTCTGCGCGCGCGCAGAGTCCGGATCTGATTCTGAAAGCAGATCTTTGGGCTTTTTATCAGCTTTTGCAGCGGCAGGAAGACCCGGATACCTTGTTCTTTAATCGACGTTTGTCGATTGAGGGCGATACCGAATTGGGCTTGATGGTGAAAAACACCCTGGACGCCTTGGACCCCGACATTCTGCATCCGCGTGCCGTGCTCAAACAGGGGAAAGCGGCTTTGCAGGATGTGCTGCGTCGCCCGATACGTACGCCAGCCTCTTCCTGAGACAGTTAAGAGCGCCGCACTTCAAAGTGTGGAAACAGCTTCTGGAGGTTTTCCAAAACTTCCGTTCCTGGGTAGGCCTGCAAAGCCTGCCCAGTTTCATTCAGGAAATCATCATCACAGCCTTGTGTGCGGAAAATCTGCACGGCATAGCGCTGGACGCCCAGCTCATGCAAGTGTTGCCCCAAAGCCTGTACCGAGGCGGGACTATGCAGTTGGGGATGAATGGTGCTGCGACATTCAAACAGAACGTCCTCGTTCAGCAATAGTTGCAAGCTGCGTAAAGGCGCGGCCGCACTATTGCTGCGTTGAGTAATGGCGTCGTAATGGCTGAACTCTGCCTTGATATCCAGGCCTATCCAGTCCACCCACGGCAGAATCTCCAACAGTCTGGCCGGATGTGTGCCTGCCGTGTGTAAACCAATTTTGAAGCCCAGCCTGCGCACCGCGCGTATGGCGGAACCCAGGGCTGGGTCCAGTGTGGGCTCGCCGCCGCTAAAGACGACGGCGTCCAACAGGCCGACTCGACGATTCAGAAAGTCCAGCAAGGCGTTCCAATCAATAGCACTGTCTGGCGTGCGTTCTTGCAGGTGAGGATTATGACAGTAGCCACAGCGCCAGGGGCAGCCCTGCACAAAGATGACAGCGGCTAATTGGCCGGGGTAATCCGTGGCTGAGAAAGGGGCACAGCCGCCCACTTTCAAGGCCACTTTGCGTGGAGGCATGGCTGGATATAGACGGCGCGTGGCGTAAGTCATGACACTTAAGTGGATGTTTACAGGGTTGGGGCAGTGTTGCTTACAGAGGCGCTGGCTTCGGTGAAGTAGCGTCGCTCGTGGAACTCGCCTTGCTTGCCAATATTGAAGGACGACATGGGACGGTGGTAGCCCATGACGCGTGTCCAGATTTCGCAAGATTGGCGTTCGGAATCTTGAAGAGTGATGGTGTTGGTGTTCATGAATAACTCCCTGGATAAAAGGGCCGTCACGCTAAGCGGATGTGACTAGCTAGTTGTGTGCCAAAAGGCGGGTTGTAGATAAACGCTGAGGAAAACAAAAAGCCTGGTTTCAGCTGTGCCAAGTGGATTGGGTGTAGTCAATCTGGATAAAAGAGATCTGTTTGAAGAGATCGGCTTTAATGGACTGCTGTCGGTGTCGGTGTCGGTGTCGGTGTCGGTGTCGGTGTCGGTGTTGTTGCCTGCGATGGCATTGAGGCTTCCGCGCCCGCGTCGTTTTGAGCGTCAGTTTCGACCCTGGCCTGAGCTATCTTGTTGGCCAGCAGTTCACTATCGCAATGTGGACAAAACTCATGTTTTCCAGACAGATAGCCGTGTTTAGGGCAGATGGAAAAAGTGGGCGTGACGGTGATGTAAGGCAAGGAAAAACGGTTCAAGGCTCGTTGCACCAGATTGCGGCAGGCGTCGGTGCTGGACAGGGCTTCGGTCATGTACAGGTGCAGCACGGTGCCGCCGGTATATTTGCCTTGCAGCTCGTCTTGTCGCTCCAGCGCTTCGAAAGGATCTTCGGTAAAGCCCACCGGCAGCTGTGAGGAATTGGTGTAGTAGGGCATCTGCTCGGTCCCTGCTTGCAAAATGTCAGGCCAGCGGGCGCGATCTTCTTTGGCAAAGCGATAAGTGGTGCCCTCGGCAGGGGTGGCTTCCAGGTTGTACAGGTGGCCGGTACTTTCCTGAAATTCCACCATGCGCTCCCGAATGTGATCCAGCAAACGCAAGGCAAAGCGGTGTCCCCACGGCGTGCAAAGATTCTGCTTGTCCTGGGTAAAGTTGCGGATCATCTCGTTAATGCCGTTAACTCCCAGCGTGGAGAAGTGATTGCGCAAGGTGCCCAGATAGCGGCGCGTGTAGGGAAACAGCCCTTGGTCCATATGTTGCTGAATCACGGTACGCTTGATTTCAAGGCTGTCGCGGCCCATTTCCAGCAGCTCATCCAAACGGGCAAACAGACCGGTTTCATTGCCTTGATACAGATACCCCAGGCGGGCGCAGTTCAGGGTGACGACTCCCAGGGAGCCGGTTTGCTCGGCAGAGCCAAACAAGCCATTACCGCGTTTGAGTAGCTCGCGCAGATCCAGCTGCAGGCGGCAGCACATGGAGCGGATCATATTGGGTTCCAGCTCGGAGTTAATGAAGTTCTGGAAGTAGGGCAGGCCATATTTGGCCGTCATGGCAAACAGGCGCTCGGCATTCGGGCTGTGCCAGTCAAAATCCCGGGTGATGTTGTAGGTGGGAATCGGGAAGGTGAAGGCACGGCCACGGGCATCCCCCTCGCTCATGACTTCGATATAGGCCTGGTTGATCATGTCCATTTCGGCTTGCAGATCCCCGTAGCAAAACGGCATTTCTACGCCACCGATTTGCGGCACTTGCTCGCGCAGGTCTTCCGGACATACCCAGTCAAAGGTCAGATTGGTAAAGGGCGTCTGCGTACCCCAGCGTGAGGGTACGTTCAGGTTGTAGATCAGCTCCTGCATGCATTGGCGCACCTGCTTGTAGCTCAGGTCGTCCTTGCGGATGAAGGGTGCCATATAGGTATCAAAGGAGCTGAAAGCCTGGGCGCCAGCCCATTCGTTTTGCAGGGTGCCCAGAAAATTGACGACCTGGCCAACTGCACTGCTTAGATGCCGCGGTGGGCCGGATTCGATTTTTCCCGGTACGCCATTGAGCCCTTCATTCAGGAAAGTGCGCAAGGACCAGCCGGCGCAGTAACCAGAGAGCATGTCCAGATCGTGGATGTGCAGGTCAGCCTGACGGTGTGCCTGACCGATGGCTTCGGGGTACACATGGCTGAGCCAGTAGTTGGCAATCATCTTGCCCGAGCTGTTCAGAATCAGTCCGCCCAGCGAGTAGCCCTGGTTGGCATTGGCCTGGACGCGCCAGTCCTGGCGGTCCAGATATTCGGTAATGGAGCGGATGATGTCCAGCTGAGCAGCTGGACGCGTTGCGGTTTCCTGGGTAGCCATATTTTTCACCAAAACCTATATATAGTGATTTTTAGGATTCACGACACTATATATGGTGGTTTTTGAAGGGGCTAGGCGATTGTCGCCCAGGCTTGATCTAGGTTAATTTTGTGCTCGAAGTGACTGGATCAAGGATGTTGTCGGAAAGAAGTCGTTGGGCACTCCTTACCCTGATCGTTTGTAGGTGGAGATTTGTGAAGTCGAGGTGGTCGTGCTGCCAGGTGTAAAGAGTTGGCTATGGCCATGCTATGCAAGCAAGCTGTTTATGTGGGTTGCGTGCAAGTAGCACAACAGCAGCTTGGCTCCTGCTGGTGGAGTCGCACTGTAGCGGGCTTCACGGATAAGCGGTGTACTTGTCTGTTACAGTGCGCCGTCTCTTTTCCGGGAGGCAAAAAAATACCCGCTGACTTTTTACAGGCCAGCGGGTATTTCTTGAATAGCAGGACTTGAATAGCGGGTTTAGTGCTTGAATCGTGCTTTTAGCGCAGTACACAGTGCCTGCTGATACTGGCTGACTTGCTCAAGCAGGCGTTCTTCGTGGGAAGCCCAGCCTTGCTTCTGTTCTTCTGTGCGTGTGGGGGCGGGCGACCAGGCAGAATCCGGAAAGAACGGGTCGTCCTTCCAGCGAGGGATGATGTGCCAATGCAGATGCGGCACCTGATTCCCGAATTGGGCCAGATTGATCTTGGTGACCCCCAACTGCTCACGTTGAGTCTGTTCGACCACGTAGACCGCCGCCATGATGTATTGCCGCTGTTCCTCCGACAAATCTGTCATTTCAGCCACGTGCTCTTGCCAGATCACTCGCGTATAGCCAGGAAATGGGCTGTCTGTGACAGCCAGTACCTGTAGCCCTGCGCCCGACCATAGCAATTGATCGGGCTTCAAGGCGCACAGGGGGCAAGCGGTGCTGCTCATGCAGGCTGACCGAAGAACAGGTTTTGCAGGGCGACGCCCGGATCAGGCTCACGCATGAAAGCTTCACCCACCAGGAAGGCTTGCACCTGGTTCTCACGCATCAGGGCCACATCTTCAATAGTGTGGATACCGCTTTCAGTGACAACGCGTTTTTCGCTGGGGATAAAGGGCAGCAGGTCCAGGGTGTTCTGGGTGCTGGTTTCAAAGGTGCGCAGATTGCGGTTATTGATGCCCAGCAGGCTGGTCTTCATTTGCAAGGCAATATCCAGCTCGGCGCGGTCATGCACTTCAACCAGCACGTCCATGCCCAGTTCGTGGGCCATTTCTTCGTATTCCATCAGTTGATCCTGCTCCAGCGCGGCGACGATCAGCAAGATGCAGTCGGCACCCATGGCACGGGCATGGATGATCTGATAGGGGTCAATAATGAAATCTTTGCGCAGTACGGGCAGCGCGCATACGGCACGGGCCTGACGCAGGTGATCGTAGGAACCCTGGAAATACTGAATATCGGTCAGGACTGACAGGCAGGCCGCGCCATGGGCGGCGTAGCTGGAAGCAATTTCCGTGGGGTTGAAGTCGGCGCGGATCACACCCTTGGACGGGGATGCCTTTTTGACTTCCGCAATAATGGCAGGCTTGCCTTGAGCAATCTTGTCTTCAATCGCGCTGGCAAAGCCGCGCAGGTCGTTCCGGTTCTTCGCTTCGCGCAGCAGGTCGGACTCGCTGCGCAGTTGGCGGGCGGTGACGACTTCAGCTCTTTTGGTGTCGAGGATCTTGGCCAGAATGTCGTTCATGGATTTAACTTCCTTGTATAAGCGCGGAATTGTTCGAGTTTTTCGCGGGCGGCACCGTTGGCAATGGCCTCAAAAGCCATGCGCAGGCCTTGTTCAATGGAGTCGGCGTGGTTGGCGGCATAGATGGCCAAACCAGCATTGAGGCCCACGATATCACGAGCCGTACCCTCTTGGTTATTGAGGGCTTCCATAATCATGACGGCAGATTCTTCTTTGCTGGAGACGCGAATGCTGCGATTGGAGGTCATGGCCATACCAAAGTCTTCGGGGTGAATTTCATATTCACGCACCTGGCCGTCTTTCAGTTCGCCCACCAGGGTGGCGGCACCCAGAGACGCTTCATCCATGCCGTCCTTGCCGTGCACGATCAGCACGTGCTTGGCCCCCAGGCGTTGCATCACACGGACCTGAATCCCCACCAGGTCGGGGTGAAAGACTCCCATCAGCTGGTTGGTTGCTCCCGCCGGGTTGGTCAGGGGGCCCAGAATATTGAAAATAGTGCGCACGCCCAGCTCTTTGCGGACGGCGGCGACGTTTTTCATCGCACCATGGTGAGCGGGGGCGAACATGAAGCCGATATTGGTTTCAGCAATACTTTGTGCCACTTGCTCAGGCGAGAAGGTCAGGTTGACGCCCAGGGCTTCCAGCACGTCTGCACTGCCGGACGAGGAAGACGCACTGCGGTTGCCGTGCTTGGCTACTTTCACCCCTACGGAGGCAGCCACAAACATGGAAGCCGTGGAGATGTTGAAGGTATTGGAGCCGTCGCCACCTGTACCGCACATATCCAGCAGTTCGTCCGGGTTAGGCGTAATGACGGGGGTGGCAAATTCGCGCATCACCTGGGCGGCGGCAGAAATTTCACCCACGCTTTCTTTTTTCACGCGCAGGCCCATCAGCAAGGCGGCCGCGATCTGGGGCGACATCTCGCCGCGCATCAGCATGCGCATCAAATGCAGCATTTCGTCGTGGAAGATTTCCCGGTGTTCGATACAGCGCACCAGTGCTTCGGTAGGAGTGATGGTGTTCATGATTTAAAGGTCCAGAAAGTTCTTCAGTAAGGCGTGGCCATGCTCGCTTAGCACCGACTCGGGGTGAAACTGCACGCCATAAATAGGCAATTCACGGTGACGGACACCCATGATCTCGCCGTCTTCAGTTTGTGCAGTCACTTCCAGGCAATCGGGCAGGCTGTCGCGCTCGATGGCCAGGGAGTGGTAGCGGGTGACGTTAAAGGGGGAGGGCAAGTTGCTGAATACGTCCGTGCCCTGGTGGGTAATCGGGGAGACTTTCCCATGCATGATTTGCTGCGCACGAATAATGCGTGCACCAAAAGCATGTCCGATCGCTTGATGACCCAGGCAGACGCCCAGAATCGGTAGCTTGCCGGCAAAGTGCTGGATCAGTGCAACCGACAGGCCCGCATCCGCAGGGGACTTGGGGCCGGGCGAGACGCACAGATGGCTGGGATTCAGGGCTTCAATCTCTTCAAGGGTGACTTGATCGTTGCGTCGTACCACTACTTCCTGGCCCAGTTCTCCAAAGTACTGGACCAGGTTGTAGGTAAACGAGTCATAGTTATCGAGCATGAACAGCATGGGAATTCTCCGGCAGAAAAAGAATGGCAGTCAGGCGATTAAATGGGTTCGTCCAGACCGAATTGCACTTGTTCGGCAGCGCGGATCACCGCACGTGCCTTGGCTTCGGTCTCTTGCCATTCTTTTTCGGGATCGGAGTCGGCCACGATGCCGGCGGCGGCTTGCACATAGAGCATGCCGTCCTTGATGACGCCGGTGCGAATGGCAATAGCCAGGTCCATTTCGCCCGAGTAGCTCAGGTAGCCAGCCGCACCACCGTACACACCACGACGTACGGGCTCCAGCTCATCAATGACTTCCATGGCGCGTACCTTGGGGGCGCCGGTCAGGGTGCCCGCCGGGAAGGAAGCGCGCAGCACGTCCATTTGGCTCATGCCGTCTTGCAGTTCGCCGCAGACGTTGGAGACCAGGTGCTGAACATGCGAGTAGCGTTCGATTGCCATGGTGTCCGTCACTTGTACCGTGCCGGTTTTGGCGATGCGACCAATATCGTTGCGAGCCAGGTCAATCAGCATCAGGTGTTCAGCGCGTTCTTTTGGATCGGACTTCAGTTCGGCGGCCAGTGCGGCATCGGCTTCAGGCGTGGCGCCGCGTTTGCGGGTGCCGGCCAGTGGGCGAATGGTGACGCGCTCCATGTTGCGGCCATCCTGACGGTGTTCTTCCTGTCGTACCAGAATTTCTGGCGATGCACCCACGACCTGGAAGTCGTCGAAGTTCCAGAAGTACATGTAAGGCGATGGGTTCAAGGAACGCAGGGCACGGTACAGGGACAGGGGCGAGTCGCGGAAAGGCTTGGTGATGACCTGGCCGATCTGCACTTGCATCAGATCACCGGCTGCAATGTAGTCCTTGGCGCGGGCCACGGCCTTCAGGTAATCCTCTTTGTCGAAGTCACGTTCGCATTCGGTTTGCATGCTGGCGTAGGCGTAAGGGATCACTACGGGCGAGCGCAGTTTTTCGCGCAGATCTTTCAGACGGCGCTTGGCCAGTACGTAGGCTTCGGGCTGGGCGGGATCGGCGTAGACCAGCAGGTAAGTGCGGCCTGCCAGATTATCCACAATCACCAGCTCGTCCACTTGCAGCAGCATGATGTCCGGTACGCCTTCTTCCTGGTCGGAAGGGAAGGGTTTGCGGTTCATGCCCAGGGACGGTTCGATGTGGCGCACCGTGTCGTAGCCAAAGTAACCAGCCAAGCCACCTGCAAAGCGGGGCATGCCAGGACGCAGGGCGACTTTGAAACGCGCCTGGAACTGTTCGATGAATTCCAGCGGATCGCCTTCGGCTGTTTCGACAATCTTGCCATCGTGCAGCACTTGGGTGTGGCGGCCATAGCTGCGGATCACGGTACGGGCAGGCAGGCCAATAAAGGAGTAGCGACCGAACTGCTCGCCGCCCACAACCGATTCCATCAGGCAGCTGTAACGTCCACCTTCGGGGCCGTTGTGCGCCAGTTTCAGATAAATCGACAGGGGCGTATCCAGGTCGGCATAGGTTTCCGCAATCAGGGGAATGCGGTTGAAGCCTTCTGCTGCTAGGGCATTGAATTCTATTTCTGTCATTGGGATCTCGAGGGTCAGTGGGTACGACGAGCCGGACAGAAACAAAAAAAGCCCGGTCGTTTTGATTACCGGGCTTATTTTCCTGGAGGCGGTCCGCTGTGTACTACTTTGCAGGGACGCCAGACTTCAAGGTTATATCTACCCGATACACGAACGCCACCAGCGCCAATAAGCGCCGTAGATTGTGGTTGCGTAAGTGCGAGTAGACATGAATTTTATGACGTAGATATGGTGTTGCGTTTATTGCGCAGCCAAGTGGCCGCGTCGGCAATAGAGGCAACTATACCATCGGAATCCAGGCTTTGCACATCCTTGCCTTCGTTATAGCCGTAAGGAACCAACAGTATGGGGATTTGTGCGGCACGGGCTGCCTGGGCGTCATTCATGGAGTCCCCAATGACCAGAGCCTGTTCAGGAGCCTGCTTCATTTGCTCGCAGGCGTACAGAAAAGGCATGGGGTCGGGTTTTTTGCGCGGACAGGTATCGCCGCCCACAATCAGCTCGAAATAGGGGCTTAAACCAGTTTGTTCCAGCAAGGGGCGCGCAAATTGTTCGGGCTTGTTGGTGACCACTGCCAGGCGTAAACCCTGGCTTTTAAAGTCATCCAATCCTTCTAGTACACCGGGATACAGGCGGCTGTGTTGGCCATTACATAATTGGTAATGGTAATAAAATGATTCCAATGCTTGGGTGTAATCGGCAGGAGGATTGGGCAGGTCGGTCAGGGCGCGTCGCACCAGATTTTCCGAGCCTTTGCCCACGAAAGTGGCGATACGCTCCTCTGGAAGCACCGGCAGACCGAGATCAAGACGCATGGCATTGCAGGCAGAGGCCAGATCAGGAATGGTGTCCAGAAGGGTGCCATCCAAATCGAACAGTACAGAGAAAATATTCATCTTTTTGTAGCGATCTTGTGACAAAATATTGTCAAATTCCTGTTAAGGTCGAGCAGAAAAAGTTTTCCGAACATCGGGTTTTTCATTTCGTTTGATTCATCATGTTAAAGCTCCTTACTGCACGCGGGCTTATCAATTTAGTGAGCAAACCGTATTTTGGTACAAGATTGGCTTTTGATAGTCCGTTCAGAAAGGCACTAGGAGCGGAAGAATGATGCTCGAGACATTTCATCAGATTCTCGTAGAAAAACAAGTCACGCCCGTCTTTCAGCCTATTGTGGATTTGCAGTCTGGCTTGATTCTGGGTTACGAGGGGTTGATTCGGGGACCAAAGGACACCAGCTTTTATTCGCCATTGGCCTTGTTTGACGCTGCTCGGCAGTGCGGGCGTTTATGGGATCTGGAAGAGCTGTGTTGCCATACCCTGGTCAGCAGTTTCAATCAGCAGGGTTTGGCGGGCAAATTGTTTTTGAACTCCAGTCCGGATGTGGTGATGCGCATGCTGCCTTCGGCCCGGATTGATCCGCGTACTGGCATGCCGCAACTCGATGGCATTGACTGGAGTCGTGTGGTGGTCGAGCTGACCGAGTCCGAGCGCACCGACAGTTACGACTATTTAAATCAGGCTATCGAGCTTTACCGCCAGGAAGGCCTGCAATTTGCGATTGATGATTTGGGCGAGGGGTATGCCTCGCTGCGCTTGTGGTCGGAACTGCGACCTGAATACGTCAAGATCGATAAATACTTTGTGCGCGATATTGATACCGATGTGCTCAAGCAGCAATTGGTGCGCTCTATTTGCGATATCGCCAGCCATGCCCAATCGACCGTGATTGCCGAGGGTATTGAAACGGGGGCCGAATTACGTACCTTGCGCTATTTGGGCGTGTCCTGTGGGCAGGGGTATTTATTGTGTCGCCCCCAACCCAACCCTCCACCACAGCTGGAAGCGGCCCAGGCTGCGCTGTTTGGTCCTTCTACGAGCCGCTCGCAACGGCAGGTTCAGGGCCGGGATTCCATGAGTGTGCGGCGCTTGTTGCGTGCAGCACCGGCTGTTCCGGATAACACCCCGACGAATCGTGTTTATGAGCTATTTCAAAGCCACCCTGATTTGAGTGCGGTGGCTTTATTGCGAGGAGACAGGCCGACGGGGATTTTGCGCCGTAGTCAGCTTTATGATCAGTTGGCTCGTCCTTATCACCGCGAACTTTATGGCAACAAGCCATGTTCCCTGTTTATTGAAACCCCGCCATTGATTGTGGACTGCGATACCAGCTTGCTGGAGTTGGGCACCCTGATGACGCAGGGGGCGGGGGATGCACTTAGCGACGGTTTCATCATTACCGGCGCCGGCGAATACCTGGGCCTGGGCTCCAGTGTGGAGCTGATGCGTGAAATTACGCAGATTCAGATCATGACGGCCCGTTATGCCAATCCGCTCACGCAATTGCCGGGCAATGTGCCCATTGATGAGCATATTGATGGCTTGCTGCGTAATCGTCAGAACTTCGCGGTGTGCTATGCGGATCTGGATCACTTCAAACCCTATAACGACTTGTACGGCTACCGCAAAGGGGATGAGTTGTTGCGCTCCATGGCGGAGCTCTTTACCCGATATGCCGTCGCGCGCATGGACTTTGTAGGCCATGTGGGTGGAGACGATTTTATTTTGGTGTTCACCAGCCCGGACTGGGCCGAGCGCTGCCAAAGCATTCTGGACGAGCTGGAAAAAGAACTGGAGTCTTTATACCGTCTGGAGCACCGGCAGGCTGGCGGTTATCTGGCTGAAAACCGTCAAGGCGTGCTGGTGTTTCACCCGCTAGTGAGCCTGTCTCTAGGTGTGGTCACAGTAGATGAGCCCGAATTGTATTCGGGCTCTTTGATTGCAGAGCTGGCCAGCTCTGCCAAGGCACAGGCCAAGCGCGTGCAGGGCAATGCCTTGTTCGTGGAGCGTCGTCGCCCGGACAATCCGGTGCGGCAAGGTAGTTATAGCCGCAATACGACGTTGTAGTAGAGGGCACAGCAAGTAGTCGCTGGCAGCCTGCCTGTGAGTAGGCCGGACGCAGGGCTCAGGCTTTTTCAGCCAGAGCGATCTGCGCGCGCATGTCGCGGATGACCTGGGCGTAGTCGGGCTGGCCAAAAATAGCCGAACCGGCCACAAAGGTATCGGCACCGGCAGCACGAATGGCGCCGATATTGTCCACTTTCACGCCACCATCAATTTGCAGCAGAATGGGCTGGCCGCCTTCTGCGGTCCAGGCATCAATGCGGGCGCGAGCCTGGCGCAACTTGTCCATGGAACTGGGAATGAAGGCCTGACCACCAAAGCCGGGGTTCACGGACATCAGCAGGACCAGGTCCAGCTTGTCCATCAAGTGATCCATCCAGTTCAGCGGGGTGGCCGGGTTGAACACCAGGCCGGCCTTACAGCCGTGGTCACGGATCAGTGACAGGGTGCGATCCACGTGGCGCGAGGCTTCGGGGTGGAAACTGATGTAATCGGCACCGGCTTTGGCAAATTCGGGAATCAGTGCGTCCACAGGCTCTACCATTAGGTGTACGTCGATAGGAGCGGTGGTGTGGGGGCGCAGGGCGGCACAGACCATGGGGCCGAAAGTCAGGTTCGGTACAAAGTGGTTGTCCATGATGTCGCAGTGAACCCAGTCGGCGCCGGCGGCAACTACATTGCGGACTTCTTCACCCAGACGGGCGAAGTCAGCCGATAAAATACTGGGGGCGATACGTGTGGAGCTGGCTTGGGACATAATAGGTGCCGTAAAGATTAGACATCACGAAAATCGTGACCATATGTCATCATTATAGTTTCAAGCGGGGGGCTGTGCAGCGCCCCGTATTTGTACAGCCGTAACCTGGAATCCATTATGAAGCCTGACGATATTGAGGTGCAGATCACGCCCCAGTACCTGCCTGAGCAATCCGAGCCCGATAGCAATCAATACGTTTTTGCCTATACCGTACGGATTACCAACAATGGACAGCAGACGGCACAGATCATCAGTCGTCACTGGATCATTACGGATGACAATCAGCAGGTTCAGGAAGTGCGTGGCCTGGGGGTTGTGGGACAGCAGCCGGTGCTGGCTCCAGGCGAGACCTTTGAGTACACCAGTGGCTGCCCCTTGAACACGCCTTTTGGCACCATGCGCGGCAGCTATCAATGTGTTGGTGAAAATGGTGTGCCCTTTGAGGTCGCCATTCAGGAGTTCATCCTTTCCTCCCCCCGTACCTTGCACTAAGGGCCAAACCCAGTCATGAAGCTAATTTATTGCGTGCCAGCCGTACTGCTGGCCTTGAGTGCCTGTTCCACGACGCCGGTGGATCAGGGGTCTTCGTCAACAGCTCCGGGGACAACAGAGGGTGGTCCTGATATAGCGTTGCAGCCCTTGCGGGTGCCTTCCCTGTCAGCATTGCCGGAAACCCCGGCACGAGCGCTGGCAGGCCGCTATCAGGCGGTGAACTGGTCTACCTTGCCGGGTTGGCAGGCCGATTCGCTGGATCATGTCTGGAAAGGCTTCATCAATAACTGCAAGGGCTTGATGCGCCCGGTTAGCGGGTCGCTGGCCATGCCGGCACGTGCCAATCCTCGTGCCTGGCAGCCTGTATGTCAGGCCGCTGCCTCCGCAGGGTTGAACGCTGACACCAAAGATACGGTGGCCGTACGTAATTTCCTGCAACAGCAGTTGCAGCCCTGGCGCTTGCTGACAGCTCAGGGCGCGGTGGCTCAAAACACCGTCACGGGCTATTACGAGCCTTTGCTCAAAGCCTCCCGCACTCGTAGCGCCGGCTATCAGTGGCCGCTGTTCGCCGCGCCGGATGATTTGCTGACAATTGATCTGGGCGGCTTGTACCCCGAGCTGGCCGGCAAGCGGATTCGTGGCAAGCAGGAGGGCAAGCGCATTGTGCCTTATGACACTCGCGAGCAGATCATGGCCAAGCCCGAGCGTCAGCCGCCCGTGATCGTGTACGCGGAAGATCCGGTAGAAGGTTTCTTCTTGCAAATTCAAGGCTCGGGCCGTGCCGTACTGCCCGATGGCAGTGCCGTGCGTCTGGCCTATGCCGACCATAATGGTCGCCCGTACGCCTCGATAGGCCAATGGCTGGCCAAGCAGGGCGAGATGCCATTGGCACAAACCTCCATGCAAAACATCAAGGCCTGGGCCAAGCGCAATCCGCATCGTGTTCAGGAAATGATGAATGTAAATACCGCCATGGTTTTCTTCCGTGAAGAGGCCATTGTGGATCCGGAACTGGGCCCTAAAGGGGCTTATGGCATTCCTTTGATTGGCCTGCGCTCCGTTGCCATTGACCCCACTTATGTACCTTTGGGGACGCCGGTGTATCTGGCTACCTCGCAGCCTGCAACCAGCCAGCCTTTGCAGCGACTGGTCTTTGCCCAGGACACGGGCGCGGCCATCAAGGGGCCGGCACGCACTGACTTGTACTGGGGCACGGGCGATCAGGCCGGTGCACAGGCCGGGCGCATGAAGCAGCAGGGACAAATGTGGTTGCTGTGGCCACGTCAGGCAGGAGCACCGAGCGCACGATGAAGAACGAACGGATTGTGGTATGTGGCGGGGCCTTGGCCGGTATGGCCAGCGCCCTGGGTTTACGCAAGGCCGGGTTTGATGTCAGCATCTTGTCCCCCGCGTACAAGCCTATGCAGCTGGAGGCCGGGCAATATCATCCCCGTGTCTATGCCGTCTCGGTTGCCAGTCAGCGGTTTTTGGCGCAGCTGGGTGCCTGGAACCTGATGTCGGCCCAGCGTATTTCGCCGGTGCAGGCCATGGAAGTACATGGTGATGGCGGTGGTTGTCTGAATCTGCATGCCTGGCAGGATGCTCAGGATTATTTGGCCTGGATCGTGGAGTCCGGTCAGATGGAGCAGGCGCTGTATCAGGCACTGCAAGTATTTGGAGTGCCCTGGATTGAAGACCGCTTTGAGCGTCTGGAAGGCAATACCATCGTCACAGCCGGGCAAAAGCGCATCAGCGCTGATTTGTTCGTGGGGGCGGATGGTGCCCGTTCTGGCTTGCGCTCTGCGGCCGGCATTGAGCATCAGGGGCGCGAGTACGGGGATGCCGGCCTGGTGGCCCACTTCAACGTAGAACGCCCGCACCAGCAAGTTGCCTTGCAGTGGTTCACGGGTGATTCGATTCTTGCCCTGTTGCCTATGCCGGATGTGGATGGCAAAGCGCAAGTCTCCATGGTCTGGTCCGTGCCGCAAGCGCAAGCCGACAAGGTGCTGGCCATGCCGTCGGATGAGCAGGTGCAGTATCTGCAAAACAGCTTGTTTTCCTTATCCAATGGTCGTTTGGGGCAGCTCAGTTTGCGCAGCCCCGTACACGGTTTCCCCTTGACCTTTGAACGCAGCGGCCTGGTGTCGCCAGGCGTGGCGTTGGTGGGCGATGCGGCGCATCGTGTACATCCTTTGGCGGGCCAGGGCTTGAATCTGGGTTTGGGTGATATCGAAGCCCTGATCAAGGTCTTGTCTGAGCGTGGGCCGCATTATTCGGTGGGCGATATGCGTGTGCTCAATCGCTACAAGCGTGCACGCGCCGAACCCATTGCAGCCATGCGGGCCGCCACAGATGGCTTGTACCGCCTGTTTTCGGCACCGGGAGCACCGGCTTCCATGCTGCGCAATGCGGGCATGCAAGTGGTGGACCGCCTGCCCTGGGTCAAGCGCCGCCTGATTGCGCATGCTGCCGGCATCAGCCCCGGCGCTCTCTTGTTTTAAGGCTGCTAGAGTCTTGTCGATTAGCAAAGGAAGTACGTCATGATGTTGCATCTTCGTTCTGTATTGGCTCTGGCGCTCTTGTCGCTGTGCAGCCTGGCACAGGCCGCCAGCCCCGCCAAAATAGACACCCGTTACGAGACCACGCGCCAGGCCTTTGAGGCGGCTTTTCCAGGCGTGACGGTTGAGGGCATTCGTGCCACACCCTTTCCCAATTTGCTGGAAGTGGAGGTGGGTGGCACCTTGCTGTATACCGACCCGCAGGCCAGCTTCGTGATGCAGGGCTCTTTGCTCGATAGCAAGACGCGTGTCGATCTGACCGAGCAGCGCATGCAGGAGCTCAACCGTGTTTCACTAAATGACCTGCCTCTGGATAAAGCCATTAAGTTGGTGAAAGGCGATGGCAGTCGTCAAATGGTGGTTTTTGAAGATCCCAATTGTGGCTATTGCAAACGTCTGCACACCACGCTGCAGGAGATCGACAATGTGACGGTTTATAGCCTGATGTTTCCCATCCTGGGCCCGGATAGCCGTCGTAAAGCCGAGGACATCTGGTGTGCCCAGAATCCGGCCAAAACCCTGAGTGATTGGATGGGAGGTGGTGCCAGACCCGGGAAAGCCTCGTGTGAGCATCCCTTGGATCAAATCCTGGCTGTTGGTCAAAAGCTGCGCATTCAAGGTACACCAGCTATTTACTTCGCCGATGGCAGCCGTGCTGATGGCTGGTTGCCCGCCGCCCAGCTGCAGTCCCGCCTGGAGTCCGCTGCCCAGTAAGTATTCCCGCTAGTCTTGAGCTAGAACAACCCGCTTTCGAGCGGGTTTTTTATGTTCAAGTGTTATGAAAACTATAATTATTTGTGGGGCAGAATTTTAAAAGAATTGGTATTGGAAAATAATCCCGAGATGGTTCAGAGGGTAAGGCTGACGTTATTTTGAAGACAAAAAATTTCAAACGCCACATTTGACCATTCTTTACTTTGTGCTCTGTATTCTAGAAGTGATAATTCCAACTATTGATAAAAAATAGTATTGTCGGCACGCGCTGGGTCCATCGCAGGACTGGCAATAATTAAATAGTAGGCGCTTATGGAACATGCACGCTGCGTGTTGATTGTTTTGGAAGAAGACGAAGGCTTGCACTACTGGCAGGAGCAATTGCGGGTTTTCGGTACCAAGACAAGCGTTGTCAGATCCCTGGAAAAGGTGGCTGAGGAGCGGTTGAGTCAGGCCGACCTGTTGCTGTTTCCGGTCGAGACGGGCTACGTCCCTTTGATGGTAGCCAAGCTGCGCAATGATTTTGGCTCCTTGGGCATTGTGGCCGTTCAGTCTGGTCTGTCTGCCAGCGCCCGTGTCCAGTTGCTGCTGACCGGTGCCGATGCGTGTTTGGCACTGGATGTGCAAGTTCCTGAGCTGATGGCCTGGTGCCATGCCGTGCGCCGTCGTAATGTGTATGCTGCCGTGGGCGTTGCCCAGGCTTTGGAAGAGGTGCAGGAGCCGGCCGGTCAGCAGGAATGGATCTTGCGTGACAAGGGCTGGACGCTGGTCGCTCCCAATGGCGTGGGCCTGGAGCTGACGCATAGCGAACGTCAGTTAATGGATGCCTTTGTCCGTCATGCGGATGCTCGCTTCAGCCGTGAGGACCTGATGCGCGACAAAGGCCTGGCCGCCAGCGACAGCCGTGCTGTGGATTCCCTGATCAGTCGCTTGCGCCGCAAGGCCAGCCAGGCAGGTGTGGCCTTGCCCATCAAATCCGTGCATGGCTGGGGCTACACCTTTACGGGCAAACTGATTGCCCAGCAAGAGCCGCAAGACAGCGAGATCATGGAGTTTTATGCGCCTCGCGATGAGCAGGAAGTGAGCCAGCCCACACCGCTGGAGCTCTTGCGCGCTCTGGAAACGCTGGATGTGCTCGATCCCCAGGCCAGCGAAGCATTGTCTTTTTCATATCAATTGCGGGTGGCGACCAGCACAGGCCAGTACAGCGGTGTGGATGCTCAAGTGTTCTGGACCTCGCCCACCGGCCTTCGATTGTCCTCGGATCTGGTCTTGCGCCATATGTCTGATTCCATCCACCGCCAGGCTTTGTGCGAGTGGATGTTGCGTACCTTGATGACAGATGTGCGACGCTGGTGGCAGGAGTATTCGCTGCGAGCCAGTCATATTGGCTTGAAATTGCCCATCGACATGTTGCTGCCCATCTACAAGCGCATGCCCAGCATGTTGCGCCAGTTCGAGCTGCAGCCTTGCTGCATCGAGCTGGATTTGTTCTGCGACGAGGAGCTGGAAGAAACGCCGGAGCTGATCCAGGCTTTGCAGTTCCTGAAAGAGCAGGACATCCAGGTCTGGCTGACCAGCACCGATATTGAAAACAACAAGCTCAACCGTTTGCGTGGCTGGCCGATTCGTGGCGTCAAGCTGGAGGCCGAGGTTATTCAGCGTGCCTGCCGTGAGGCCACGTTCAAGGCCTTGCTGGAAACGGCCTGCCACCTGCTGAGCGAGCAGGGTTTTGAACTGGTCATCAAGGGCGTGGACAGTCTGGAGCAGCGTGATCTGGCGCTGAATCTGGAGCTGGGTCACTACCAAGGTCGTCTGACGTCCGAGCTGATGTCCGAGGATGGTTTCCTGCTGACGCTGGCCAGTAGCGAGCCCTCTTTTGGGCAAGGTCATGATGCGTCCCGACGCTTGAGCGGCAGTGTTTTATAAGCCGCCTTAGCATCTGCTCAATTTGATATGTAACTTTAGTTAAGTATTCAAGCCTGAAGCCGTTACCCAGCTTGTTCGATGGGGCCTTCCTAAGCAGGCCGACCGCTTTTCAGCGGTCGGTTTTTGCGTACCTGGGACCTGTCTTTTCAGCGTTGCTCGGGGAATATGATGCGTTTGGGTCTGAAACAGAAGTTGTGGTTGCCATTGATCTTGTGTTTGATGGCTTTGGTAGCGGTTTTTGCGTTTGTGAACTATCAGCTCTATCAGGCACAGATGGAGGAGCGAAAAAGCAGTTTGCAGCACATCGTCAATATCGCAGTGAATATTACGCAGGACTACCAGCAACTGGTTAGCAAGGGCGTCCTTAGCAAGGAAGAGGCGCAAAAGCAAGCGCTGCAACGCATCGGCAGTATCCGCTTTGGGCAGGAAGGCTATGTGTCCGTGTTATCTACCGATGTGGTGTCCATCATGAACCCCAGCCGCCCGGAGCTGGACGGCCAGAACGTCAGTGCCGTGGTCGATATCAACGGGGTCTACCCTTTTGCAGAGATGAGCCGTATCGGCCGCAATGGGGGTGAAGGTTTCCTGGAATACCACTGGCCCAAGCTGACCGACAAGAGCAATGCGCCCAAACTGGCTTTCGGAAAAGGCGTGGCCCAGTGGGATTGGGTGCTGACTTCCGGCGTGTATATCGACAATATCAAGGACCGTTTTCTGAGCAACCTACTTAGCTCCTCGATGGTGTTTTTGCTGATTATTGTGTTGGTGTCGGCCGTTACCGTGTTTCTTGCGCGCCAGATTTTTGCCGAACTGGGGGCCGAACCCACGATCTTGCATGGCGCGGCTAAAGCGATTGCCGGTGGTGATTTGCGGGTTGCTCATTCCTTGCGTTCAATTCCGGACAATAGCGTGATGGCGTCCATCGAGCAGATGCGAGTGAAATTGAATGAAGTCATGCGCACCTTGCAGCACAGCAGTGGCGTGATTGCGGACGATACCTCGCAACTGTCTGTGGGCAATCTGGAGCTGTCCAGCCGCACCACTCAGCAGGCGGCGGCCTTGCAGGAAACAGCATCGGCCATGGAAGAGATGACCGGCACGGTGCGCATGAGCGAAGAAAACGCCATGCGTGCCGAGGAAGTCTCCAGTCAGGTGCAGAAAACCGCTCAGCATGGTGGCCAGATGGTCAGTGAGCTGGTGGATCGCATGGGGGCAATTCGCGACACCAGCGGCAAGGTAGCGGATATCACCACGGTCATTAACTCGATTGCGTTCCAGACCAATATTCTGGCCTTGAATGCGGCCGTGGAAGCAGCACGAGCCGGTGAGCAGGGTCGAGGTTTTGCGGTGGTGGCCGGTGAAGTGCGGGCCCTGGCGCAGCGCACGACGGCTTCTGCCCAGGAGATTGCTCAATTGGTGGAAGCGTCTTCCACCAGCACTCGCGAAGGTGTGCAGTTGATGGGGCAGGTGGGGGAGGTGATCGACGAGATGGTTACCGGCAGCTCGCAAGTGATGACGATTGTTCACGAGATTGCGGCATCGACTCGCGAACAAACCATTGGGATCGAGCAAATCAATGTGGCCGTGGGGCAGCTGGATTCGGCTACCCAGCAAAACGCGGAGATGGTGAACCAGGTGGCTCACACTTCCAGCGAGTTGCAGGACCAGGTGCAAGAGCTGGATCGCTTGATTCAGGCTTTCCGTCTGGGGTGATAAAAGGCGCGGACTCGCGCCAACCAAGGGGTGCGCCGATTATTTTTGATCGTATACTGCCTCTTGGTACTGGGATTGTCCTGCGGCAAACCGGCATTTAGGAGGATGTATGTTGCGCGCACCTGTTGTTGCTGTATTGATGGTGGGAATGGTTGGGTCGGCTTGGGCGGCTACGCTGCCTTCGGCCCAGGGTGAAGTTCAGGCGCACGAACATCATGAACGAATACTGAGCTTGCAACAGGACGATCTGGTGCAAGGCAGTTGGCAGCATAGTGGTGATGTGGCGCTGGAACTGTTCGGCCCGGACGGCAAGGTGATTCGTCATTGGGCGGATGCACCTGCGCAGGGCTGCCCCTTTGGTTTTATTGCCAGCACGGCGGGCGAGTATCGCTTGCGGGTGTTGGGGCAGGGTGAATATCAGTGGCAGGTGAAATCGGTCACGGCTCCTCAAACGCCTGCCCAGGCCGAGCCTTTGCAAGGTGATGTGATCCGTCAGTGGAGCATGCGTTTGCGCGCTGGCGAACCGGCTCGCGGTTTCTGGGACTATGTGCAGCGTGTGGGTTCTCCCTTGGTGGAGCGCTACAGCAATACGCATGATCGCGTCACGTTTGTCTGGCGCGGTGCCCGGAACGAGGTTCGTCTGCATGGCGGGCCGTTCTCTTATACCGATCGCATGCATCGTTTGGGCGAGTCCGATATCTGGTACATCACCTACGATTTGCCTCGTGATGCTCGCTTTGCCTATCGCATGGCGCCGGATGTGCCTTATGTAGGCCCGAGCATGGCGCGCGACGTGCTGCGGGCGGCCTTGCAGCGCGATCCTCATAATCCCAATGCTTTGCCGGAGAACAGCAAGGATCTGTTTGATGGTGAGTCGGTCTTGCGTTTGACGCAGGCACCGGCCGAGGTGGTGGCGCTGGAGCCGCAGCAGTTGGGGCAGGGGCAATGGCGTACGGAACGCTTGCCCAGCGAGGCTTTGGGTGTGGAGCGGCAGGTGCAGATTTATCAGCCTGCTGGCACTCGGGCTCAGGAAATTGATCACACCTTGATTTTGTTCGATGGTCGCGACTATCGGGATTTGGCGCGCGCACCTGCCATGCTGGATACCTTGATTGCCCAAGGACGGGTGGAGCCTATGTGGCTGGTCCTGGTGGACAATCCGGGCATGGCGGAACGGGCGCGGGAGTTGCCGCCGAATGAGGCTTATATCAAGTTTTTGGACAAGGAGCTGATGCCTTGGTTGAATGCCCAGGGTGTGCAGTCGACGGCGGACAAGACGGCGATTGGTGGTTCCAGTTATGGTGGTTTGGCCGCCATGAATGCTGCGTGGCGTTTGCCGCAGTGGTTTGGCAATGTCTTGAGCATGTCGGGGTCGTTCTGGTGGGCTCCGGCGGGTGATGCTCGTGGGCAGTGGCTGACGCGGCAGATGGCGGACTCAGAAGCTGTGCCGGTGAAGATTTATATGAGCGCCGGGGTGTTCGAGTCTTCAGGTTCCAGTCGGGATGTCAGTCTGGTGCAGGCTAATCGTCATCTGGATGATGTGCTGCGGGCGCGGGGGTATGACGTGCGTTACGTGGAAAGCGCGACGGCGCATGATTTTGTGGCTTGGAGGGATGCTTTGGCTTCGGGGCTGGAGCATTTGTTCGGGATTGAGCAGGGTGAGGCTCCGGTCGAGGACAAGAAGTAGCGGTAGCTGGACTTAGGCTGTGAGGGACGGGCTTTAGGCGGGCTCAGGAGGCGGGCTCAGGAGGCGGGCTCAGGAGGCTGGACCGGGGGGCTGTTCGGATCGGGGCAGGCTCAGGCGGGGCTGAGCGCTTGCTGGTGCTGCGCACCAGTACCCTTGGCATAAGATTGCTACGGGCGGGGCCTGAACTCGCCGGGTACTTGGTCCCCCGGACCAAGTACAAACGCCCGGCTCAAACAGCAGGCCCCTTGCATCCCTACGCAATCTCATGCCCGCGGCAAGCACTCTGATCCGCCCCGCCTGAGCCTGCCCCGACCCGAACAGCATGGTGGCAGTGCTCTTGAGTGGGCCTGCTTTCAACGGTTGTTGGTTGGGGCGTTTGGAACGCTGCAGTTGTTCGATCTAGTTCATAAGACTCGATCCGATGGACAATAAAAAAGGGCGGAATTTCCGCCCTTTTTTGCGTCTGGCTGTTTAGCCTTGGTCCAGTGTGGCACCGCCGTCCACGCGCAGGTCGGACAGGGTGATGTGGCTGGCGCGGTCCGAGAGCAGGAACAGCACGGCTTCGGCGATTTCTTCGGGGGTGGCGATTTTTTGCAGGGGGATGCCCAGGCGGTAGTTCTCGCCGGAGCCCGCGATGACGGTTTCGCGCGAGCTGCCTTGTGCCCACATGGCTTGTTGCATGGGGGTGTCGGTGGAGCCGGGGGAGATGATGTTCACCCGGATGCCGTGTGGGGCCAGTTCCAGGCCCAGGCAGCGGCTCAGTTGGGTGACGGCGGCTTTGGAGGCGGCGTAGGCGCCCATGGCGATGCGTGGGGTGGCAGCGGAGTTGGAGCTGACGTTGACGATAGCACCTTGTTTGCGCTCGATCATGCCTTTGGCCACGTTGCGGCAGACGTTAAAGACGCCGGTGGTGTTGATGGCAAAGGTGCGATCCCATTGTTCGTTGCTCAGCTCGGTGATGCGGCCCATTTGCAGGACGCCCGCGACACAGGCCAAACGATGAATGGGGCCCAGTTTTTCCTGCCCTTGGGCCAGCGCTGCATCAACGGCATCGGCCTGGCTGATGTCGACCAGATGGCAGGAAACCCGATCACTGTATTCGGACTGACTCAGTTGGGTCAGGCCTTCTACGTCCAGGTCCAGGGCGATGACGCTGGCGCCTCGCTCCAGCAGTAGGTGGGTGACGGCAGCACCAATGCCACGGGCTGCGCCCGTGACGGCGATGCATTCACCTGCAAATTCTTGTGCGCTAGTGCTCATGTGTGCTTCCTGTTTAGCTTTGCAGGCTGTCCTGGATTTCGGCGCAGGTCAGGCTGACGCCGCAGCGTTGCGAGACGTGGCGGATGGCCATGTGGTGTTCTTCCAGCGAGAAGTCGGCAACGCCGTCGATGGCCAGGAAGGGTTGCACGTCTTGCATGAAGGCTTCCAGGGCAGTGGTCATGCAGCCGATGTGGGCGTAAACGCCGGTGATGATCAGCTGGTCGCGGCCCAGATTGCGCAGTTGCTCACGCAGGTCGGAGCGCTGGAAGGCGCTGTAGCGCCATTTGGTCAGCATGATGTCCTGCTCGGCCGGTGTCAGCTCGGGCACGACGGCTTGCTGGGTGTGAAATTCGGTGGCGGTCAGGCCTGGGCCCCAGAAGTCGTTCAGCAGAGCACGGTCTTTCTCGGGCTGCTCGGTGGGCTGGGCGGTGTAGAACACGGGAATTCCCAGCTTGTGGCACACGTCGCGCAGGGCGGCGATGCGTTCGATCAGCATGGGGATAGGGGCCTGGCTCATATCGTATTTCTGCAGAAAGTAGGTCTGCATGTCGTGAATGAGCAGGGCGGCACGATTTGCCTGTGGACGCCAATTGACGCGGTTGGCTACGGGGGTTTGAGGCAGCTCGTAACTAGGCAAGGCGTGAATGGTCATGAATCGTGTCTCCGTTAAAGGGTTATGTCTTGTGCCAGACCCAGTGAGTTAATCAGGGTCATGAGTTTATTGCCGGTCTCCTGGCGCTCCAGGGTAGGGACGGAGTCGTCCACAATGCCGGCGCCAGCCGATAAGGTCAGGCCTTGCTGGGTGTAGTGGCCGCAACGGATGGCCACGGCCCATTCGCCGTTGCCTTCGTGGTCGTTCCAGCCGATCGCGCCCGCAAAGTAGCCGCGATCAAAGACTTCGGTGGCTTCGATGGCCTGCATGGCGGGCTGGGTGGGCAGGCCGCAGACGGCTGGCGTGGGGTGCATGGCCAGTGCCAGTTCCAAAGAGGTGACGGAAGGGTCACGCAAACGGCCGCTGATACGGGTGGACAGGTGCCACAGGTTGGCGGTGCTGGTCAGGCTGGGGCCATCAGGTACTTCCATGGAGTCGCAGAACTGGGAAAGGATACGCACCACGTCCTGAATGACGTAGGCATGTTCACGCAGGTCTTTGCTGGACGCCATCAAGGTTTCGGCGCTGGCCTGATCGCGTTGCGGATCGGCAAAGCGTGGGGCCGTACCTGCCAGCGGGTTGACGGTCACCAGGTTGCCTTGGCGGCGCACCAGCAGTTCGGGGCTGGCTCCAAAAAACAGGTCGGGATCGTGCGCCGGGCCGCTCGGCAGGGGCAGGGCGTAGGTATAGCCAGCCGGATTGCTGTGGAGCATATTGCTCAACACAGTCCGACGGTCCAGAGCTTCGTTCAGCGTGATGGTCACGGTACGGGCCATCACGGTTTTGGAAATGTTCTGTTCGCGCATCGTGGCCAGGATGCGGCTGACGCTGTCTTCATAGCCTTCGCCATCGGGCAGCAGGCTTTGGCTGGCAATGCTGTTGCCGGACTTGGCCAGCGGCGGACGCTGGACCGGACGCAGCAAGACGGGGTCGCGTCGGTATTCCTTGGGCACACGCAAATAGGCTTCGCGGGACGGGTTAAAGGGGATCACGCCCACTAACAGGGGCGCGTCCAGACCTTGTTGTGCGGCTTGCGACAGCAAGGTTCGGGCATCGTCCAGCAGTTGCCCCTGGGCATTATTGGTATGCCGCTCCAGTGCCGTGCCGTGTGCCATCAAACTGACGGTGGGAGAGGCAAATACGCTGCTGTCGACCCGGTAATGCTGTAACCATTCTTCAATGGCGGCAGGGCGGACTTGATCGTCGATACGGCTGTTCATAGGAGTCCTTTTTAAGGGCAGGGGTTTTGCCGTTGCGCCCCTTTTTTTGAAAGGGGCGCGTCGGGCGATTACTTCAGGTGAAGACGCGTGATGCGGTCAGCGGTCTGGTCATCCTTGCCTTTGGATTTGTTGACCACGTAGGCATTGCCTTCGCCATCCAGGGAAACGTGGTTGGGGAAGCTGCCACCGTCCAGGTTGGCAACAATTTCGCCCTTGCCGTTCACGGCGGTCACGGTGCCAGCACCGCGCGAGGCCACGTAAGCCAGGGATGTCTTGGGATCGAACACCACGTTCAGAGCGCCAGCGCCGATCTTGATGTCGTGCTGAACGGAGCCGTCTTTGGCGTTCAGGATCAGCAGGTTGTCGCTGCCCTGGGCGGTGATGTAGACCTGATCATTCTTGCTGTCTACCGACACGCCAGCCAGACCACGTGCGCCAGGTACGGGGAACACGGTTTGGGCATTGTCGTTTTTCAGGTCAACAATGATCAGCTCGTTGGTGCTGGCGCTGACGGTGTACAGACGGTCTTTTTCAGCATCCAGAACCAGGCTCATGGTGCCGGGTTTGTTGCGGGTTTTCGATTGCAGTTCAATCGGGTCCAGCTGAGTCAGCTTTTTGGTATCGAACACGGCCAGGGTGTCAGCACCAGGCGAGGATACGTAGGCACGGTCGGCTTTCTCGTCCACAACGACATCACGTGGGTGGCTGACCACGCCGTCTTCAAATTGCTTGACCAGTTTCAGGTCTTTTTGGCTGTACACAGCCACAGAGCTGCTGCGGGTGTTGGTAACCCAGACATTGCCTTGCTTGTCGTCCACGTCCACGCCGTAAACGGCTTGAACCTGGCCATCATCACGGCCTTTTTGGGCGGCCGGTGTCACGCTGGCTTCAACAGCCAGGGTCTTGGGGTTAACTTTGACCAGCTGCGATTGCTTGACCGGCGGGCGGCCCACGGCGGAAGTCACGAACAGCACTTTGTTCTTGGGGCTGTAAGCGCTTTGGTACAAGCCGGGCACCAGGTGCTGGGATTGCAGTTCAAATTTGTCCTGGCCGCTCAGTTCAACTTTAGGAGAAACCTTCAGGTTGAAGATGCCGGCGGTCGAGGGCTTGCTGACCTGCATGACCACGGGGTGCACGCCAACGGCGGCTTCGGCAGGAATGGCAACGGTGGTGCTCAGATTGCCTTCTTTGTCAGCGACCAGCGCTTGAGGTGTCAGAGTGTGGCCGTTTTGCAGCAGGATCACTTCCTGGCCGGGTGTAAAACCACGGCCAGCCAGTTGAGCCTCGGTGCCTGCATAAACTACACCAGCGGCATTGAGCGAACCGCGAAAGTCAGCATCAGGCTGGTCAAAGGCGGGCGCAGCAAAAGCGTTGGCCAGAGACAGGGACAGGACGGCTGCGCTCAGGCCGGCCTTGCGCAGCAGTGCAGCGGGGGTACGGCGAATGCAATTGACATTGATTAGCATCTTTTAATCCTAAATAAAGGTTCGGTCGACAAGACGGTCCATGTAGGAGATCTTTCTACAGGCGTGCAGCAGGCGTGGGTAGAACAAAATCGAGATGTCAGGCATTGGGTGGGCCATCCTGTTTGCTGGCCGAACGCAGGCCTTGGTTGAACACGCCGAAACCACAGGCGACAGCGGCGCAGGCCAGGCCACCGACGGCCACGGCGACGGCCGGGCCAAGCAGGCGGGACAGATAACCCATTTGCATGTTGCCCAGGGCCTGGCCCAGGGAATATTGCGTCATCCACAGGCTGGAAACACGTCCCAGCAGGTAATCGGGGGTGTGGTGCTGAACCAGCGCCATGCGCATGATTTTGGAGATGGTGTCGGCAGCGCCCATGATGGCCAGGCAGATCAGCGCCCACCACAGCGTGGTTTGCAGGGACAGGGCCGCAACCGCCAGGCCCCAGATCAGCACGGCAAGCACAATGGCGGCGCCGGGGCGGGACACTTGGCGGCACCAGCCGCTGGACAGGGCAGCCAGCGTGGCACCGACGGCCGGAGCGGCGTAGAGATAGCCGGTGGCGGTGGCACCCATCTTCAAAATGGTGTCGCCCCATTCGGGCATCAAAGCCAGAGGCGTCGCCAGAATCAGGGCGGCCAGATCAATCAGCAGCAGGGCGCGCAGCAAGGGGTGGCTGGCGACAAAGGTCAGCCCATCGCGCAGGGACTGGAAGGCATTTTTCTGTGGCTGCTTGCCGGCTTGCGGAGGCAAGGGCGGCAGAGCACGCAAGAGCAAAGGGGTGACGATGACACCGCACAGCACGATCACGTAGCAGAACACCAGGCCAGGGCCTGCAATCAGTACGCCTGCCAGTGCGGGGCCGATAATGCCGCCCAATTGCATGGCCAGACCGGACAGCGCAGCCGCAGCGGCCAGCTTGTCACGACCGACCAGCGCCGGGGTGGCCGACATCATGGCCGGAACGCTGATCCCGCCTGCTGCGCCACCAATGGCCGCAGCGACATAAATCAGCCAGACCTGGGGGTTGGGCAAGAGCGTATTGAGCAGGAACAGCACCACGCTGATGATGTAGACACTGCGCGACCAGACCATCAGGCTGCGCCTGTCCATGCGGTCCGACAAGACACCGCCGGCAATCAGTGCCAGCACCATGGGGGTGGCCATGGACACGTTCAGGAAGGCAACGGCCACACTGGATTTGGTCAGATCATAAAGCTGCACGCTGGCAGCCACCATTAACATGCCGGTGACCAGCACCGTGGCGGCCCGAGCGAAGTAGGCAAAGCGGAATGCCCGACTTTCGATTAGTGGCGAGATATCCAGAAAGAAACGTCTTACAGACATGGCTTATACATCGAGTTCAGGTTGGGCTTGTGCCTGTTCGGCAAAAGCCATGGCCGATTCCATCAGCGGGGCCATGATGGCCACGGCTTCAGTACCGGTCAAATGAGCGTGCAAGGAGGCAATGTCATGCACGTCCAGCTGCCCTGCATAGGGCTTCCACAAATCGGGATGCAATTGTTTGCCTGCGTGGTCCAGCGCCGCACGGAAGTACAGCATGGGGCCGTCATAGGCGTGATGCTCGTACAGACGCACCAGACGGTTATTGTTCTCCACCACCTGGAATACGCTGTCCAGACGTGTGTCGGGCAACTCGGCCAGCGGGTGACCGCTGCGCTTGAGGAAGTCCACCACGCCCTGACGGGTCAGGGAAACGTCGGGCAAGCTGTCCGGGTCATGGCCTGCGATATGCAGCAGGGCCTTGTAGATGGCGTTGGGCTCGGGAGGCGGTTCATTACGCCACGCATCGCTGGGGTAGGCGTCCAGCAAGGACAACATGCCCACTAGTTGACCGCGACGGCGCAGCTCTACGGCCATGGCCTGAGCAATAATGCCGCCCACGGACCAGCCTGCCAGATGGTAGGGGCCGTGCGGCTGAACTTGCTCGATACGATCCACATAAACTTTGGCCATGGCGTCCAGGTTGCCATCCAGACCCAGCGAGGCGTCAGACAGCACGCTGGCTTGCAAACCATAGACAGCACGGCCTGGAGGAAGGTGACGCGCCAGCGCGCCATAGCACCAGGACAGGCCACCGGCCGGGTGAATCACGAACAGTGCAGGCTGATCGCTCGGTGCCGGACGCAAGGTGATGATGGGACCAAAACCGTCCGCGGCTGCACTGCCTGCCTGATCCAGATGCTTGGCCAGGCGGGCAATGGTGGGGTATTCAAAAATAGTGCCAATCGACACGGCCTGACCGCGCGCTTCACGCAGCAGCAAGGCCAGCTTGGCGGCCAGCAAGGAGTGTCCGCCCAGGGCGAAGAAGTCGTCGTCGGCGTAAAACGCCTCGCTGCTTTCCAGCACGGTGGCGAAGGCCGCGGCGATTTGGTGTTGAGTGGCTCCTTCCAGCGGCAAGCCAGCCGAACGTGCCTGCAAGGCAGGGACGGGCAGGGCCTTGCGATCCAGCTTGCCGTTGGCCGTCACCGGCAAGGCATCCAGGCTGATCCATGCGCTGGGCACCATGTAGGACGGCAAGTGCTCGCCTACATAAGCGGCCAGTGTGTTGTCCGTGCACTGGCTGCCTGCTTGCGGCACCCAGTAAGCCACAATCGCCATCTGACCGGGTATGTCTTCACGGGCAATCACGGCTACGTGGGCCACATCGGGGTGGCGCGCCAGCAAGGCTTCAATTTCACCTAGCTCGATACGTTGGCCACGCAGCTTGATCTGGTGATCGGAGCGGCCCAGGAAAATAACCGCGCCATCCTCACGCCAGCGGGCCACATCGCCGGTGGCGTACATGCGGTCGCCATGCAGGGCATAAGGATCGGGCACGAAACGTTCTTCTGTCAGATCCGGGCGGCCCCAGTAGCCTTGCGCCAGCTGACGGCCAGCCAGGTACAGATGACCGGCCACACCGGGCGGCACGGGCTGCAATTGCTCGTCCAGAATGTACAGAGCGGTGTTCCATACGGGGAAACCGATAGGCACAGGCTGGGATTTGTCGTCGCGCGAAGCAGGCCAGTAGGACACGTCCACGGCGGCTTCGGTAGGGCCGTACAGATTGTGTAGCTCGGCGTTCAGCAGGGAGTGGAAGCGGTCGCGGGTAGCGGCCGACAGCTCTTCTCCGCTACAAAACACTAGACGCGGCGCCAGTCCACGAGCGGCAGGCTCATCCAGGAAGGCGCTGAGCATGGAGGGCACAAAGTGCAGCACCGTTATGCTCTGTTCGCGCATCAAGCGGGCAATATGGGCCGGATCGCGGTGCGCTTGTGGCGGGGCCACGACCAGGGTCGCACCCGACAGGAAGGGCAGGAAGAACTCCCACACCGACACGTCAAAGGTGGCCGGGGTTTTTTGCAGGATGCGATCACCGGCACCAATGCCGTAATGGGTTTGCATCCACACCAGACGGTTGACGATGGCGTCGTGGTTGACCAGCACGCCTTTGGGTGTGCCGGTAGAGCCGGAGGTGTAGATCAGGTAAGAGGGATCGTGCGGACCTGCGGCGGTCCAGGTTTTTGCACTGCAAGCTTGTTCAGGCTGAGGAACCAGCAGGGTGGCGTTCAGCGTGCAATCGGGCTGGCCGACCAGCAGGCGCGGTTGAGCAGCCTGCAAGATGGTGTTCAGGCGATCGGCAGGCTGGTCCAGATCCAGTGGCAAGTAGGCGGCACCGGCACGATGAATGGCCAGCAAGGACAGCACCAGTTCCAGCGAGCGGGGCAGGGCCACGGCGACGATATCGCCGGTCTGCACACCGGCCAGACGCAGTTGCGCGGCCAGATTGGCGGTTTGCTCGTCGATCTGGGCGTAGCTGAGCTTCTTGCCTTCAAATTCCAGGCCACTTTGTTCCGGGTGAGCCTGCAACTGGGCGTGGATCAGTGCCCACAGCGTTGTTTCAGGAACCGGGTGAGCGGTCTGGTTGACGGTCTCAATCCAGTGGTGGTGTTCGGCATCCGTCAAGGTCGGCACGGCAGACAGGGTTTCAGCCTGCAAAGCACGCAGCAGGAACTGCTCCAGACGGACCAGATGGGTTTGAATCTGCTCTTCGGTGTACAGACGCGGGTTGGCTTCCACTTCCAGGCGCAGGCCACCGGCATCGGGCTGAGCGCGGAAGGTGAAGTTCAAGTCTTCCACGGGGCCAGCGCACAGCACGGTCTGGCTGGCGGTCAGACCCGCTTGTTCGTAGGGGGCATCGAAAGGCAGCACGTTGATGATGGGCCCGTGCAGACGACGCATGCCGCCCAGCAAACCCAGATCACGGCGCAGTTGCTCACTGCGGTAGCGGCCATGACGACGCGCCTGACGCAGAGCCTTGGAAACCTGAATCAGGTACTGATTCAAAGGCTGGGACTCGTCGATATGCAAGCGCAGCGGAGCCACGTTCATCACGGTGGAGACGATACGGGCGCTGATATGGCCCAGACGGCCCATCCAGGGCACGCCTACCGTGCATTCGTCCTGGCGAGTGTGACGGCGCACATAGGCGGCAGTCAGACCTGTCAGAATGTCTGGCCAGCTGATGTCGCTGCTTTGTGCCAATGCTTGCAGGCTGGCTGTCAGCTCGGGCTTGACGGCGCTGCGTGCCAGCAGGAAATGATGGTCGCTCAAGGCCTGGGATTCGCTCAGGCTTTGGGCGGGCTCTGCATCGCTCAAGGTGTCCAGCCAGAACTGTCTGTCCTTGCTGCGGCGCTCGCTCTCCCGATAGCTTTGATCGTCATCCTGCAAGAGGGCGAACGATTCCAGCTCATGCCCGTGATCTTCACGGCCGCTTAGCAAGGCCTTGTAGAGCTTGACCACGCGCGTCTCGATCAGCGCCATGCCATAGCCGTCGGCGGCCAGGTGATGGATACGCTGATACCAGAGATGGTGCTTGGGTCCCAGCACAAACAGAATGTGCCGTGCCAGTGGCGCAATGGTCGGGTCCAGCGGCGTGCGCAGGTCGGCCATCAACTGGGTTTGGGCCTGTTCGGCACCGTCTGCATGGGCAGACAGGTCCACAATTTCCAGCTGAATTGGCTCTTGCGGACGCAGGTACTGGGCCGGGCCATCGGGTGTGTCCACCATGCGCAAGGTCAAGGCATCGGCTTCGGCCAGCGTCAGATTGATGGCTTGCGCAAACAGGGCAGTGTCCAGCGCCGAGTGGATATGGGTGCAATGCCCGGTGTTGAAAATCGGGTTGAGCGGGTCCAAACGCTGGGCGTACCACAGACCTTCTTGTGCTTCGGTCAGGAGGCGCAATGGCAGTTCGGAAGGGGAGCTAAACATAAGCGTGTTGCAGTAAGAAAATCAGCGGCCGTTTTGTTGGGCACGCTCGATCAGCGACCACCATTGGCCCAGAGTGACGACCGAGGCCATTTCGGAAAACTCGATAGGGGCGCCGGCTTCGCGCCAGCGGGTGGCCAGTGTCATGACACGCATGGAATCCAGGCCCAGATCGATCAGGTTGTCGTCGTCCAGAATGTCCTGCGGGTCTTCATGCAGCATGGCGGCAATGTCTTGCCGCATGCGTTCCAGGGTAAGTGCAGTACTCATGATTATTCTTGCGTTGTGTTTTCTAATTGCTCGCGCAACTGGGCGCGCAGTTCCTTGCGGCTGATCTTCAAGGCCGCCGTTTCCATGAAACGATCCACAAACACGATTTGGTCCGGTACCTTGAAGTCGGCCAGACCACGGCTGCGTATCCATTTCTTCAGTTCAATCGCGCGTGGCTTGTCATCCTTGGGGATGATGAAGGCGCAGCTGCGCTCGCCCAGGAACTCGTCGGGCACCGACACCACGGCAGCATCAAAGACCTGCGGGTGGGCCAGCAGATGGTCTTCAATTTCCTCGGCGGAAATTTTCTCGCCAGCGCGGTTGATGTGGTCAGTGGCACGGCCCTGAACCATCAAGTAGCCTTCGGGTGTCATGCGTACCACGTCGCCTGTGCGGTAAAAGCCGTCCTCGGTAAAGGAGCGGGCATTGGCCCACGGGTTGTTGTGATAGGCGCGGATTGTGTAGGGGCCACGTGTCAGCAGATAGCCGGTTTCACCAGGGGCCACCGGATTGCCGTTGTCGTCCACGATCAGGATTTCATCGTCCGGGCTGATAGGGCGGCCCTGGGTGTTGATGATGATGTCCTCGGGGTCGTCCAGGCGGGTGTAGTTCACCAGGCCTTCGGCCATGCCGAACACTTGCTGCAAGGTGACGCCCAGAGTGGGTCGCACGCGCTTGGCCGCTTCGGCGTTCAGTTTGGCACCGCCCACCTGGATCACTTTCAGCGACTCCAGATTGGCATTGGTCTTGGTGGCTGCATCCATCCACAGCATCAGCAGCGGGGGAACCAGACTGGTGTCGGTTACGCCTTCGCGCTCGATCAACTCAAAGCAAACGTCCGGGCTGGGGGCAGGGCTCAGCACCACTTTGGCACCGGCATACAGCGCACCCAGAAAACCGGGCGAGCTCATGGGGAAGTTGTGCGCAATGGGCAAGGCGCCCAGGAACACGCTGTGCTCGTCCAGACCGGCAATCTTGGCGCTTTCGCGCAAGGTGTAGATGTAATCGTCGTGCGTGCGGGGGATCAGCTTGGACAAGCCGGTGCTGCCACCCGAGATTTGCAGGAAAGCCACTTCGGAAGGCTGGGCAGCCGACTCGGGCACGTCCACATTGGCTGCACTGCTTTGCAGCTGGGCAAGCGAGGTGTATTCCTGCGCATCGCCCACGATGTAGACCTGCTCGACATGCGGGCAGCGTTCACGCAGCTCGCGTACCAAAGGCAGGTAATCAAAACCGGCATGCGTATCCACACCGATATAGGCGCGAGCCTGGGCGGTATTGGCAAAGTGCTCGACTTCGGTAATGCGGTGCGCTGGCAAGACGTACACGGGCAACAGACCGGCACGGAACAGGCCAAAGATCACGCTGACAAATTCAGGGATATTGGGCAGGTGCACCAGCACCCGGTCGCCCTTGCGCAAACCGGCTTGCAGCAGCCCCGCTGCGACCTGGCTGGCGTACTGGTCCAGCGCGCCATAGGTCCAGCGCTGGTTGCCGCCAACAACGGCTTCGCGTTCCGGATGGTTTTGCGCGCGCGTGCGCAGCAAGGCACCAAACGTTTCCCCTTGCCAGTGTCCGGCATCGCGATAGCGCTGGGCAAAGGCGTCAGGCCAAATTTGTTCAACAGGAATAGATTTCATCATGGTAATGAGAACTATTACATAAATAAGTAGGCTTGTCAGATTTACTCATGGTAGGTCAGCTTGGCGTCAGGCAGTTGAATACTGTCCAGAAAACTGACTGTCCATGGAGCAAAGGAAGTGTCCAAACAGACTGCGGCGGCATAGTTTTCCACCGGCCGGTGACTGTGCACCACCAAATCTTGCAAGATGGGATGGGGGGATTGTACGGTGCATCCGTGATCTGGGTGACCGTCCAAGGATAATTCTTGAGGCTGAATATGAAAACCCGTGCCCGCATGCTTCAGGGCCGCTTCTTTTCCACACCACAGTGCATAAAAATCCAGATCGCATTTTAACCAACTGCGTTCGGACGGCACACTGCAATGTTCGACCAGCCCCGGTTTGACGGGCAGGCGCATGGCTTCTATGTCCACGCCTATGATTTGGTCGGCAATTCCAATGAGTACACGCTCGCCGCTGTGCGACAGGCTAAAGTGCAGGTCGGTGTCGTCCAGATCCAGAACTGGCTTGCCGTGTTCCAGCGTTGTCACCGGGACGGCGCGGGGCGTGCAGCCCAGCAAGGGCGCCAGAAAATGGCGAAGGGCACCATGGGCCAGCAGGCTTAAGTGCTGATCTGACTGACGCTTGCGGCGGGCAATCACGGCCAGGGTGCCGTCCGGGATCTGGCTTCGTAACCAGGATTCCATACCTGCAGGCAGGGGAAGCGACAAGCTGTACACAGCCAGCATGTCAAAGTCCCAAATGGCGTTGCAAAAGGGCGGCGTCCTGGCGTAACTGCTCGGCAGGGCCGTCGTAAACCAGCTGACCATTGCCCAGCAACAAGGCTCGATCCGCCAATTGCAGGGCCAGGCTTAGATTCTGTTCGGCAATCAGCACGGTAATGCCCTGCTCGTTCAGCGTTTGCAGCTGCGGTAGCAAGGTGTCCTGAATCGTCATGGGGGCCAGGCCTTCGCTGGGTTCGTCCAGAACAATAATGGAGGACTGTGTCAGCAGGGCGCGGGCCAGCGCCAGCAATTGCCGTTCGCCGCCACTCAAGGCGGAGCAGGAGGACTGGCGGCGCTCGTACAGACGCGGCATGGATTCATAAATGCTGTTCAGCGTCCAGCGATCATCCGAGCGTGGACGGCGGGCCAGCCCGGCCAGGCGCAGGCTTTCCTGCACGGTCAGTGTGGGGAAGCGGCCCCGGCCTTGTGGCACCAGCGCCATGCCTAGAAGGGCGATTTTGTGGGTAGGCCAACCCGCAATATTTTGTCCATGCACATTGATTTGCCCACTCCACTGCGGGCCCATATTGAACAGGCAGTGCAGCAGGCTGGTTTTTCCGGCGCCGTTGCGGCCCAGCAGGGCCACGCTCTGGCCGCCGGGAATATCCAGCGAAATTTCTTGCAGAATGTCGGCCCGATCGTAGCGTGCATGCAGGCCCAATATGTTCAGCGCTGTGCTCATGCTGTCTCCAAAGCCAGTTCACCCAGGTAGGCCTGGCGCGCGCCAGCGTGCTGGCGCACGGCGTCCGGGGTATCGCAGGTCAGCAAGGTGCCGGACGACAGCACGGCGATCCGGTCACATTCCTGAAAAACAATATCAATGTCGTGGCTGATCAGCAGCACGGCGCATTGGCCGCGCATGGCATGGACCAGCGCCATGACTTCACGGGATTCGGATTCGGACAGGCCAGCGGTTGGCTCGTCCAGCAAGAGGACTCGGGGTTCCTGCGCCAGGGCAATCAGCAAATCCAGGATGCGTTGCTCGCCATAAGACAGGGAGTGGGCCAGCAAATGGCCGCGACCGGCCAGGGCGCTGTGTTCCAGCAATGCTTCGGCGGCTTGTTGACTGGCATTGCGGGCAGACTTGCGGCCCCACCAGTGGTAGCCGCAATCTTTTTTGATGCGCGCGGCCAGGGCCAGATTTTGCAGCAGGCTCAGTTCGGGAAAGATGCGGCTGGTCTGAAAGCTGCGTACCAGACCTTGCTTGGCGCGCTCAATGGGCCCCAGGCTGCGCAGGTCCTTGCCTTCCAGAAAGACCTGGCCGCTGGAGGGCGTGGCCAAACCGCTGATGATATTGAACAGCGTGGTTTTGCCTGCCCCATTGGGTCCAATCAGCCCCAGGGTTTCGCCCGCACGCAGCTCCAGACTGACATCCGTCAGGATATCCAGGCCCCCCACATGCAAGGCCAGTTCGCGAGTGCTTAGTAACACGCTCATGAGGACCTCTTGCGCCGCTCAGCCAGACCGTTGGGCATGAACAGAACCGTCAGCACAAAGATCAAACCCACCAGCAACTGCCAACGATCCGTGTAGGAGCTGAGGTAGGTCTGGGCAAACAGATAAAACGTAGCGCCGATGAACGCCCCGCGCCAGGTGCGTATGCCACCGATCACGCCCATGATGATGAGTGTGGCCGAGAAGCTCCAGTGCACTTGTTGCGGGCTGACGTACTGGTTCGCAAAGGGATACAGGCCGCCAGCTGCACCGGCTACCGCACCTGCAATCATGAAGGTGTAGAGGCGAATGCGCCATGCCTGATAACCCAGGGCAGCCATGCGCAAGGGCTGGTCGCGCAGGCCGGTCAAGGCCAGCCCGATCGGGGCGCGGCTAAAGGAGCGCAGCAGCAGCCAGCAGATCACCGCCAGTACCAGGGCCAGAATCATCAGGGTGTAGGGAGCGCTCAGGGGCAGGTCACCCAGGCTCAGGCGCGGAAAACCGCGCAGGCCGTCTGCACCGCCGGTGACGTCACGCCAGCGAAACGCCACTTCCCAGATCAACTGACCGGCAACCAGCGTTGCCACCATGAAAAACAGTTCGGAACTGCGCAGGCTGATCAGCGCCATCAAAATGGACAGCAAGGTCCCCGCCACAATGCCCACCAGCAACATCAGTGGCAGGGATGCGCCCCAGTACTGGCTGCTGACAGCGGTGGCGTAGGCGGCAAAGCCAAAGACGGCACCGTGACCCAGGGACACGAGGCCGCCGTAACCAATCAAGAGATTGATGCTAAGGACAGCGCAACCGATCAGCAGGGCTTCGGTGCCAAAGCGCCACAAGAAGGCGTCGCCCCAGAAATAGCTGCTGAGCAGGACCAGGCAGGACAGAGCGGGCCAAAGTCCAGTGCGCAGCAGGCAGGTGTTGAGCTTGTTCATTTAAACCTGACGCGTAGCGGATTTGCTCAAGCCATTGGGCCAGCAAAGCAGAAGGCCCAGCATGACGGCCAGGGTAGCGGCATTGGCAAAGGCCGGGACCCAGACGCGGGCAAAGGTGGTGACGAAACCCAGAATCAGTGCGCACAGCAAGGTGCCGCGTACCGAGTTCAAGCCGCCAATGACCACCACCAGCAAGGCCAGCAAGAGGATTTCTTCATCCAGGCCGGGGTAGACCGACAGCATGCCTGCGCCCAAGGCTCCACCCAAACCGGCCAGACCGGCGGCCAGCGCCATGCCGATGGCAAACAGGCGACGCGAGTTCAAGCCCAGGGTTTCGACAATCTGGGCGTCCTGCACGCAAGCGCGAATGGCCGCGCCCCACAGGGTGCGATCCAGCAGAAACCAGAACAGCAAGGCCAGCGTCAGGCCGGTGACGATCAGGAATAGGCGATAGGTGGGGAAGGGCAGGCCCATGATCCATACCCCGCCACGCAGTACCTGCGGCAGCATGGGTGAGAGCGTGTCGGCACTGAAGCCCCAGCGCATCAGGTCCGCCAGAATGACGGACAGGCCGTAGGTCAGCAGCACCTGCATCAAGTGGGTGCGCTGGTAGAACTGGCGAAAGGGGAAGCGGTCCAGCAACAAGCCCATCAGCCCGCACAGCGCAAAAGCGGCGGGGAAGGCCAGCCACCAGGGCGCGCCGGATGCCAGCCACTGGACGCTGATATAGCCGCCCAACAGGAAAAAAGAACCGTGTGTCAGGTTGATGAAGTTCATCAGGCTGAGCACTAAAGACAGCCCCAGCCCCGCCAACATCAGCAGGGCTGAGAAGGACAGGGCATTGAGGATTTGAAGCAGGAAATAAGACAAGGTGGAGCTCAAGAACGCGGGCCGGGGTCCTGGATACGCTGGTAAGTGTGAACCACGGTGTTAAAGGGGCGACCTTGGGCGTCTTTCTCCACCCGGTTGACGTAAATATCCAGAATGGACTGGTTATTGCGCGGGTCAAAAGCCATGGGGCCAAAGGCCGTGTTGATGGGCTTGTCCAGCAGGGCTTGCTTGAAGGCGGCCTTGTTGGACAGATCCCCCTTGACTGCATCCAGACCGGCCTTGATGACCTGGCCGGTTACGTAACCGGAGGTGCTGGCCTCGCCGGGCAAGCGGCCACGACTGGCTTGGTAGGCGGCAACAAAGTCTTGGGCAGCCGGAGCGCCAGGCGATTGGTGGAAGGTGCTGACACCACCCAAAGCGGCTTCGCCTACAGCGGTAATCACGTCTTCCTGATCAAACAGGGCGCCGGGGCCCACGATCTGGATCTTGCCGTGCAACTGGTAGTCCTGCATTTGCTGGTGGAAACGAACGGCGTCGGCACCGGCCAGGAAGGTGTAGACAAACTTGGGGCTGCTGGCAGCCAGATTCATCAGGATAGGCGCGAAGTCGGGCGTACCCAGGGGTGTCCAGATGCGCTCGCCCAGCGTGCCGCCTTGTTCCTGATAGGTATTGGCAAAGTCGTCAATGTATTCGCGGCCTGCGGTGTAGTCCGAACCCAGCGTGATACCACCGGATTTTTCGATATGCTCGAAAGTCCACAAAGCGCCGGTGTGGCCCAGCATCCAGCTGGTTTTGGTGGGGCGGAATACGTAGGGGCTGGCGGCTTCACGCGCCAGGCCATTGGCAGCGGCGTTGGAAATAAAGGTAGGCAGTTGCGCATCGTGCACGATGTCACGAATGGCCAGTGCGATATTGGCGCTGATGACGCCGCCCAAAATGTCGATCTTGTCGCGCTCGATCAGCTTGCGCACTTTACGGATGGCTTCGTCCGGCTTGCCGTGATCGTCCTCGACCAGCAACTGCACCTTGCGCCCACCCATTTCGTAATTGCATTGTTGCAGCATCAACTCCAGACCGGCGCGCATGCTTTCGCCCAAGGAGGCAAAGGGGCCGGACAAGGATGTCAGCAGGGCAATTTTCAGGGGACCGTCTTGGGCGCGAAGCAGGCGGGGGACGCCAAATAGCAAAGGGCTGGCCGCGGCAGCTAGCAAGAGCTGGCGACGTCCAGCACGGGTAGGGGTGAGAGTCACGAGAGCTTGTTTCCGTAAGAGAGCCAAGTTCGCCTGGGAAGACATTTCAGGCAGGAGGCTGCGCTACTAAATGTTAATCATTATCATTTTATGGCCTTTCCTGATGTAAATAAAGGCTCATTGCCTTTGGGTGTCCATTTCAAGCATGGATAATCCGTGCCGACAGGCCCCGATTTGGGGCTGATCAGCTTGAGAAAGCGGCCATGTGGACGCTTTGCAGGAAAGCAGAGGGAGAGCGCTTAGCGAGCATCCCCATTGATATTGGCGCGAATGCGGTTCAGAAACTGGCGCAGTTGGGTCAGTTCTTCAGCCGAAAAGCCCTGAATGGCACGGTGATGAATGTCCAGAGCGGCGGGCAGGACGCGCAGAAAGTGCTGCCGACCTTGCTCATGCAGATGGATCAGTACACGGCGCTGGTCCAGAGGGTCGGGCTGGCGGGACAGGTGGCCTGCGTTTTCCATCACCACCAGGGCGCGCGACAAGGTGGTTTGATCCACGTCGGTATATTGCGCCAGGGTGCTGACGCCCAGCCCATCAGTTTCGTTCAGAAAAGCCAGCACGCGCCAATGCAGCAGGGTCAGTTCATGGCTGCGCAGCAAAGTTTGAAAGTCAGCATTTAAGGCCGAGGTACTGCGATTGAGCAGATAGGGAATAAACGTATCGTGCCCGGTATAGGCGTCGGTCAGAGGACGGCTGGCCATAGTGAAGCGGCTTCCTTGATGCAGAAAAAAAGCAGGCTACTCGCTCAGAGTGATTGAGTGAGCCTGCGAAAGCCCGGTCAGCGCTGCCATTGACCGGGCAAGTGGTTGGTTCAGTCTCAGTTCGTATGATCCACTTTGCGCTGCAAAGCGGCAATCGTCAGGTTCAGTGCGAAGCCCAGCACACAGATCCAGACCAAGGGTACAAACATATCAATCGTGCGGTAGCTGCGTGCGGCGGCGGTCAGCATATGGCCCAGACCGTCGGTGGAGGCAATCATCTCGGCCAGAAAAACCACTACGCAGGCAATGACGCCGGCCACCCGGACACCGGCCAGCACGGTCGGGCTGATGGCGGGCAAAATGATTTTCCACAGGCAGGCACTGCGGGAGGTACCCGCAGCACGTGCCGACCAGATCAGCTTGCGGTCCACGGTTTGCGCCGCCACCCAGCTGGCCATCAGCACAGGGAAAATGGCGTCTGAAACCACCAGCGCAATTTTCGATGAGCTTTCAAACCCCATGATCAGGATCAGTGCCGGGTAAAGGGCGATCTTGGGGATAGGGGCCAGCAGGCGGATCAGGGCATCCAGCAGAAACGAGCTCCAGCGTGTCAGTTGTGCAATCAGCGCCAGGGCGACACCGGCCACACAGGCAATCAGCAAGCCGCTGATCAGGCGGTAGACGGTGATGCCCAGGTTCTGCCAGAAGTCCGCCTGACCGGCCAGTTCCAGTACACGCATCAAAATGGAAGAGGGGGCCGGCAACAACTGCGGGCTGACCCAGCCCGAGCGGGTGCACAGCTCCCAGACGATCAGCATCAGGGCTGGACTGATGCACAAAGACAGGCCCGACCAATCACGGCGTTTGGCCGGGCGGGTTTGAGTAGAACGCATAGCTTGTCCCGGTGAGGCTAAGGTTTTGGTGGTCATAGCGTCATCCTTTGTCCATCAGGCTCTGGGTAGAGTCGTGCCAGTGCGTGCAGCGTTTGCGGACAAACTCGAACAGCGCATCGCAGGCAATGCCCAGCACGGCCAGCAGCATGATGACTGCATACACCGTGGAGTACTGCGCCATATCCATGGAGGTGAACAGCAGATTGCCTATGCCTTCCTGACGCGCAATCATCTCGGAGGACACCATCACGATCAGGGCCATGACCACCCCGACGCGGCAGCCAATCATGACTTCCGGCAAGGAGGCGGGCAGCACAATCTTGCCCAGACGGGCCAGTGGTCCCATGCCCATGGACTGGGCCACCCAGATCAGCTTGGGCTCGATACGGGTTGCGCCGTGATAGCTGTGATAGAGCAAAGGCAGGGACACGCCCAGCGCAATGACCAGGATCTTGGAGAAATCGCCCAGACCGAACCACAGCATCAAGATCGGCATCAAGGCCGCTTTGGGCATGGGGTAGGCCAGGGCCACCAGAGGATAGAAAGCGGTATAGACCAGGCGGCTGCGGCCCATGGCCAGACCCAGGGGAACGGCCACGACCAGTGCCAGGGCATAACCGGCAAACATGCGGCCTACCGACTGCAGGATTGCCGACCAGGCCATCGGGTCGCTGATCAGGGCGGGCAGTTCACCCAGGGCCGCCCAGGGGCTGGGGAAGGAATCCAGCCCCACCCAACGGGCCAGCCCTGCCCAGGCCAGCAGCACCAGAATGGCCGCCATGACCAAAGAGGCCCAGCGATGTTCATACCAGTGCTGTGGTGTCATGGGTGGGCCTCCGCCATCAAGGATTGCTCCAGACGAATAATGGTTTCCTGATAGACCGGATTGCGCAGCAGCTCGCTACGGACGCGGGGGCGGGGCAAGTCAATCTCCACCACCTCCTTGATACGGCCGGGCGAGCCGGTCATGACAATCACGGTATCGGACAGGAAGACGGCCTCGTCCACACCGTGCGTCACAAACACCACGGTATTGCGTAACTGCTCCCACAAGCTGAGCAGTTCCGTTTGCAGAGTGACGCGTGTATGAGCATCCAGTGCCCCGAAGGGTTCGTCCATCAGCAGGATGTCCGGCTCATAGGCCAGGGTGCGGGCAATGGCCGCGCGCTGACGCATGCCCCCGGACAGTTCACGTGGATAGAAGGAGGCGTAAGGCCCCAGCTTGACCTTGTCCAGCCATTCGCTGGCGCGCTGTTCGGCCTGGTCCTTGGGCATGCCTTGTTCGCGCATGCCGTAGGCCACGTTTCCCAGCACGGTTTTCCAGGGAAACAGGGCATATTCCTGAAACACCGGGCCCCGGTCTGGGCCTGGGCCGGCAATGGGTTTGCCCTTGACGCGGATCTGGCCGCTGGAGCAGGACTCAAAGCCCCCTAACATATAGAGCAGGGTGCTTTTGCCGCAACCGCTGGGTCCCAGAATAGAGACAAATCGCCCTGCCGGAATGCTCAGGGCGATGTCTTGCAGGGCCGTATGGCTGCGGCCGTGCCGGGTGTTAAAGGTTTTACCGACACCATCCAGTTCAATCATGGTGTTGCCTCGCGTAAATCAGCCCGGTAGAAGTCCTGCACGTTCAAGGCTTTTTTCAGGAAACCAGCCTTGTGATAGCGGTCGTAAGTGCCCTGGATGGATTCCAGGTTGGGCTGCATGTCCGGGACGCGGGCAAAGTCCTTGTCGGTGAACAGGTACTGGGCCAGCAAGTCCTTGGGCGCACGGGTGATTTGGGCGGTGACTTCCACGGCCAGCGATGGGTCTTTGCTGAGCATGCCCATGGCGGTCTTCAAGTCCTGCACATAGGCGCGCACCACTTCGGGGTTGGCGTCGCTATAGGATTTGCTGCAGGCTTCGAAAATCTGTACGGATGGGCTGGCCACTTCGGACAGGGAGAACAGCTTTCGCAAGCCGCCTTTCTTTTCGTTCAGCAGGGCAAAGGGCTGGGCCATGGGACCGGCATCAATGCGGCCACTGCGAATGGCGTCGGCGGCAGGCGGAAAGCCCGTTTCAACGATTTTCACGTCCTTGTCCGGGTCAATGCCGTTCTGACGCAGCCACAACAGCATGTCGAAGTACACCCCGGCACCATAGGCATTGGTGCCAATGACCTTGCCTTTCAGGTCCGCCGCGGTTTTGATCGGGCTGTCTTCCTTCACGGCCCAGTAAACAGAGAAGTGATCATCGTCTGAGTGCACGTGCTGGGCCACGATATAGGCTTCCAGACCGCTTTCAATCGCGCCATTGGCCAGCGACATGGGGGCCATGGTGGAGCACTCCAGAACGCCAGCGCGCATAGCCTGCACCATGGGCGAGGTGCCCTGGAACTGGGTCCACTGGATTTGATATTTCTTGCCCAATTGCGGGAACAGCTCGGGGCGCTTGGCCATCAGATACTTGGCTTCCTCACCCGGAATGGTCCAGCCTACCCGCAGGGTGGGGACTTCCTGAGCCTGGCTCAGACCGTGACAGCTCATCAGGGCAAACAGCAACGCAGCGGTTTTTTTCATCGTCGGGCCGCCCCAAGATGAAAAGCGCCCTCTTGGAGGGCAGCAAGCCGAAGGCGCAGCGTGGGAGTCTTTTTTCATTCCTGTGTCTCCTTGGCAAGGTGTTCGGCGCGGGCGGGGGCCAGGCCGATGTGATCCAGCATTCCCAGTACGCGGGCCAGCACATCGCGGCGGTATGCCTGTTGCTGGTCCACCGGGTATTCGTGAAAGCCCTGTCCGCTGCGCAGACCGTTGCGTCCACTTTCCATATAACGGGTGATGATGTCGGGTACGGCGTAGCGTTCCGGGTCCAGGTTCTGCGACAGATACTGTCCGGCGTGATACAGAATGTCGTTGCCGCCATAGTCGATGAACTCCAGTACGCCGATGCTGGCAAAGCGGAAACCCAGGCCGTAGCGGGTGGCTTTATCAATATCAGCCGCACTGGCCACGCCTTCCTCCACCATGCGAGCAGCCTCGTTCATGATCAGGGTTTGCAGACGCGGAACGATGAAACCGGGATGGCAGCCACAGACCACGGGCACTTTGCCGATGGACTCCAGATTGCTTTGCAGACGGCTCAAGGTCTGCTCGCTGGTGCCGGGGTGGGCGCTGATTTCAACCAGGGGGATGAGGAAGGCCGGGTTGAGCCAGTGCGCGTTCAGGAAACGCTCGGGATGGCTCAGCATGGGGGCCAGATCCGAGGCCAGCATGGTGGAGGTGGTGGAGGCGATCAGTGCATCGGGCTGAGCCAGTTCACCGATACGGCCCAAGGCGTCAGTCTTGGCTTCCCGTGTTTCGGGCACGCCTTCGTAAATCAGATCGGCCTGGCCCAGCACTTGCGCGGCTTCGCTCAAGGGGGCGACGCCGATGCAGGCCAGATAGCCGTCGATCTGTTCGGCGGCGAACATGCCCAGGTCGGCCAGCTGTTCCAGCGTGGCACGCAATTCCTGGCGTATTTCGGCTTCCAGACGAGCGCTATCAGCAGGCTGACGGGGTTTGAAATCCAGTAAGGTCACGGCTTGGCCGCGCAGCGCATAGGCCAGGGCGATGCCCCGCCCCATGCGACCTGCGCCCACCGCAACGATACGTTTGATCGGGGCGGGCGCGTTCATCAGGCTCTCCCGGCTTGCAGCATCTCTTGCAGTTGCTCGCGGCTCATCGTGTCCAGACCCAGGCTGGCCAGTGTGCGTTGGCCCTGGCGCAGGTCTTCTCCCACGATGGCACCGGCAATGGCCAGCAAGCCTTTGGTGACGGGGGCGTCTACGCCGGCCCAGTCGGCGACGGAAGCGAAGAAGGCCAGACCCAGCATGGTGTCTTCACGCATGTAGCGGTGTTCGTGCAAGTCGATCTTCTCGCGCCAGTCGCCGCTTTTCACCAGCTTGGCGTGCGAAGAACGGTCGCCATACATCCACTGGTCGTTTTCGTAGTGGTCGGACAGGGGGAAGTGCGGGGCACCGTAGCCCAGCGCTTCACGAATGCGCATGCGCTCGTTGTCCAATTGCGTGGTCACGGCACGTACCGAGGGCTGAGTGCCTTCGTTATGAATATCCCAGGCCGGGAAGTGTTCCAGCGGGCCTGCGTTCATCATGATCAGTGGTGGGTGGATGATGGGGCCGGCATTCATCAGGGCACCGGACAGGGCATCTTCGCAGCGCTCCACGCTGGGGAACACTTTGCCAATCACCTCCAGGGCGTGGTCGGTATTGCGCGCGGGGTACACGCCGGTAGGCAGGCGGGTGGCGCGAGTGGTGATGTTGATGACGGTATCGCCATGCTTGCGGGCCAGCCAGGGCAGGGTGCCGGTTTCCGCCCAGCTGACATCGGCCTTGTTGCCGGTGCCACGCACGATCTCGCTCATGATGAAGGAGCCAAAGGTGCCCGGTGGCAGGAATACGACCTGGCCGTCGGTCAGGTGGGGGGCCATGACGCGGGCAATATCGGTTTGTGCAATGGCGGGCGAAGGAATCAGTACCAGGTCGGCACCGGCGATCGCCTCGCCAATATCCGCGCAGACTTTGGCAATGGGGATGTCACGCTCGCCTGCTTCGTCTTTCAGTGTCATGACTGGACGGTCCAGCAAGGGCTGCAGCTGAGCCGTGTCGCGACGCCACAAACGTACTTCGTGACCCTGTTCGCTCAAGTCTGCCGCTGCTGCGTAACAACCGTGCCCGCCACCTAATACCGCTACCTTCATATTCGTCTCCAATCTCTTTTTTTGATTTCTATGCACTTGCATATAAATACAGACTAAAAGATGTTGAGGCCTAAAACAAGAGGACGGATGGGGGGAGTTACCCTAGGGCGGGAAAACTTGGATATGAAGAGAAAAGGCGCCGAGTGCGCGCAGGAAAAAAGCGCCTAAGCCGCGCCGCAGGCCAGTTCCAGGGCGCGCAGGGTGGCTTGTGCCAGCACATGGCCGTGACCGGCTCCGGGCAGCACATGCAGATTGGCCTGCATGCCTTGAGCTTGCAAGTGCGCTTGCAGTTTTTGCATGGTGGGCAGGGTAGGCACACCATTTTTGCGTCCTTCCGGTCCTGCTGCCTGAGCGCTAAGCGGATACCAGGCCTCGGAGGCACCGGCCAGAATATCCACCTGTACCGGCTTGCCCAACTGCTCCAGCAAAGTCCAGATCAGGGGATCGCGCCACCACAAGGACGGGCTGGCGCACAGGTAGTGCTGGATGGGCAGGCTGTGCTGGCTAAGGGCATACAGCACGAACAGACCGGCGTAGGAATGGCCGTACAGGCTGATGCGCGAACGGGTCAGCGCGGGTTCTACTCGTTGGGCCAAGGCCAGAGCCATGCGCACTTGTTCGACCATGGCGGGTGCGCCACCGGCTTGCCACTCGGCAATGCGCGGATCTTCCCATAGGCCGCCGTCCGGGCCGGGCGGGGTGTAGTCCAGGGCGCGATACCGCGTGATCTGATCGCGATCGCCTTGATAGCCCAGCGACAGAGTCGCGCAGTGCTGCAAGGCGGGGTGGCCGCTTTCTTCCAGCAGGGGCAAGGTCCACTGACCATCAAGCAGGCACAGCAAAGGCAGAGGGCCTTGTGCAGGCTTTCCGTCAGGCAGGCGCAGCAAGACGTGATGGGGATGGCCGCCCGCAGGCGGCAGTTCCAGTGGAATCAGACGAGACATGAAGGCTTAGGAGGCGGGCTTCAGATCAATCATGTAGGTGCCTTCCATGGGCACGGTCAGAAAGCGCTGGTTTACCTCTTCCAGCGTTTTCAAGGCCGAGACCCCTTCAAAACGATCCGGGTGAATCCAGGTTGCCAAGGCCTCGATGAAAATCATGTGCAAAGGCGAGTCGTTGAAGGCGTGCCAGATGCCGTGGCTATTGCCGCTGCGCACGGCTGGCAAGGCTTGCAGGCGGTTGCCATCGATAATGGCTTGCAAGCTTTTACGGGCCTGTTCTTCGCTGACGCCTGTGCCAATGGCCAATCCACCGGAGGTGGTGCGCTTGCCTGCGCCTGTGCCCGTGGCCACATAGACCACAGGGGCGCGGGAGTGGATGTACTCAAAGTTCAGCTTGCCGGTGGAGCTTTTCAGGACATCCGCGCCAATATTGTGGCCGCCTGCATAACTGATCATGTCGTTGAAGGTGCCTGCACCGGGAGAGTTGCAGCAGTCTGTGCTGCCTGCATGGGCGTGCACGAACACAGGCGGGTGATCTTCCTTGGGGAGATCGGCCAGTCGCTGGGCCACGCCTTGCATGTGTTCTTCGTAGAACTGAATGAATTCGGCGGTGCGTTCTTTCTCGCCCACGGCGTAACCCAATGCGCGCAGGCTGGGCACGGTGTTTTCCAAGGGGTTCACAAAGAAGTCGATCACGATGACTGGCACTTTGGCGGCAGTCAGGCGCTGGATCAGGGCCGAGTCGCGCGTGTCCTGACCGGGAGTCAGGCCCGCAAAGGCGGCAGTCAGTACCACCAGGTCGGGGCGCAGGGCCAGAGCTTGCTCAACCGAGAAGGTGTCTGCCGTATGGCGACCTACAACGGGGATTTTGGCCAGTTGCGGGTAGCGCTTCAGATAGGTTTCGTATTCGTTGGAGAAAGATGTTTTGAACTCGTCCGACCAGCCTGCAATCAGGTTGGCAGGCTCGGGATGCACCAAAGCCAGCACTGGAAAATGTCGCGCCTGGGTCAGCACAATGCGCTTGGCCGGGCCGGGCAGGGTAACGGTACGACCCATGGCATCGGTAACTTCGATGGGCTGGGCTTGCACACCCAAAGGCAAGAGCAAGGTCAGCGATAACAGCAGGTGGCGCAGGATGTTCATGGGTTCTCCGAAGGTCACAGCACAGGCTCTTGCAGCCCGTCGATAATGATTTGCAAGGTGCCTTGCGAGCAACTTTCCACGCGGGCGCGTACGCCATAAGCCTGGGCCAGCGAGGTAGGGGTAATGACTTTGGACGGTTCCCCTTGCGCCAGCAGACCACCGCCTTCAATCATCAGCGCATAGTCGCTGTGGCGCAGGGCCACGTTCAGGTCATGCAGCACGATCAGGGTGATCAGATTGTTGTCGTGCGTTTCCTGGGCCAGCAAATCCATCACGTGGAATTGATAGTTCAGGTCCAGGGCAGACAAGGGTTCATCCAGCAGCAGCAAAGTGGGCTTGCGTATCAGGGCCTGTGCCAGGCCCACCAGCTGTTTCTGGCCGCCCGAGAGCTGGTCCAGATAGTGCATGGACAAGTGTGCAATGCCCAGGCGTTGCAGGATGTGCATGATGTGCTCATGGTCCACATCACGGGCATGGCCGCCGGGGGCCGAGGCATTGGCCGCCACCAGCACGGATTCAAACACACGCAGGTGGACCGAGGCGGGCAGGGACTGAGGCAGGTACACCACTTTTTGGGCGCGCTGCTCGAAACTGACGCCGCTCAGCTCCTGACCGTCCAGCAAGATCTTGCCGGTGGTGGGCTTGAGCAACCCTGCCAGGGACTTGAGCAGGGTGGATTTGCCGCTGCCGTTGGGGCCCAGCAAAGCCACCAGCTGACCGGGCTGCAAAGGCTCTATGGTCAGCTTGGACAGGATTTCGCGTTTGCCGTAAGACAGGCTCAGATCGTGGACTTCAAGCATGGTTCACTTTATTTGGCGGCGCAGCACAACGCCCAGGAAGAAGGGCACACCCACCAGCGAGGTGACAATGCCGACCGGGATGATGATGCCCGGCACAATGTTTTTCGAGGCAATCGAGGCCAGCGACAGAATCACCCCCCCGACCAGCGCACTGCCGGGCAGGTAGAAGCGGTGGTCTTCACCAAACAGGCGGCGGGCAATATGCGGTGCAATCAGGCCCACAAAGCCAATCGTGCCCACAAAGGAGACGGCCAGCGCGGCCAGCAAGCTGATGCGCAGCAAGGACACCAGACGCAGGCGCGAGACATTGATACCAAAGCTGGTCGCGCGGTCTTCACCCAGGCGCAGCGCGGTCAGTTTCCAGGTATCGCGCAGGGAAAGCGGCAGAATCAGCGCAAAGACCGCCAGCATGATGCCCACCTTGCCCCAGGACGAGCGCGACAGGCTGCCCATGGTCCAGAACACCAGTCCTTGCAGGGCTTCGGCGCTGGCCACAAACTGCACCAGCGAAACCAGTGCATTGAAGGAGAACACCAGCGCAATGCCAAACAGCACCAGATTGGCGGTGCTCATGGCGCCCCAGCGGGCGACCGCGTCCAGCAGCATGGCGGACAGCAGGGCGAAAATAAAGGCGTTGGCGGCAATGGTCCAGGCTTGCGGAATGCCGGGAATCGACAGGTCCAGCACAATGGCCAGGGACGCGCCAAACGCCGCTGCCGAGGAAATCCCCAAGGTAAAGGGGCTGGCCAGCGGGTTATTCAGGATAGTCTGCATCTCCGCGCCAGACAGGCCCAGCGCCAAACCAATGGCCATGGCCATCAGGGCATAAGGCAGGCGGATTTCCCAGACGATGACGCGGGTGGTTGGGTCGGACTGTTCCGGGTTGAACAGAGCGTGGCTCAGTTCTCCCAAACTTAGGCCCGACGGTCCCAACATGAAGTCGGCCACAATCGAGGCCAAAATCACAAGAACCAGCGCACCTACCAGGAGCCAGCGACGTCTGAGGATGTGTTGATAGTCGGCCAGAGCAGGGGCCGGAACAGCGGATGTGGACATTAAGTGTCTGAATGATAACCGTTTACATAGAAAGAAAGTATAGTTCATTGGCTAGGGTCTGTTAACTCTAAAAGCAGTCTGCTTTCGGCAGGCTGTTCGTGCTTGTAGACCTTGGCCTTTGGCATCCTTACCGCGATTCTTTTATGCAGCTTGAACATCTGGATTTTCTTTCCCCTTTGGGCCGACAGTATCGTCTGACTTTGGCCTGGCCGGACACGCCAGCACCCGCGGATGGCTGGCCATTGTTGTGCGTGCTTGATCTACCGCAATTTGAAGCGGTGCTGGCCACCTGTGAAAAGCAGGCTCCACAAGCCTGTGCCGTGCTGGGGATAGGTTATGGCGGTGAAGTCTGGCGCGATCAGGACTTCACGCCTGCGCTGAATGGAGAAGCAGGTCACGCGCCGGATTTCCTGGCCATGATGCAGGACGTGTTCTTGCCCTGGGCCTACGCACAAGCGCCCTTGAATGCGCAGCGGCGTTTGCTCTGCGGCCATTCCCTGGGAGGCCTGTTTGCCTTGCAACTGCTGTATCAGCAGCCGGAATTGTTCGATGCGCTGGTGGTGTCCAGCCCCTCGGTCTGGTGGGGAGAGGGCTATCTGGCTCGATTGCTGGCTCAACCCTTGCCCAAAGCGGCCTTGACGATGCCCGTACAGTTCTCCGTTGGCGAGTTCGAGCAAAGCTTGGGCCCGGCCGAGGACGCCATGCCCGAGGACAAGCGCGAGCTGCGTCGTTTGCGTTTGCAAGAGCGTCGCATGGTGGATGGCACCCGCGAACTGGCGCAGGCTTTGGCGCAGCAGCAAGGTGGCGAACCGCGTTTTCGCATCGTGCCGGGCTGTAATCACAGTCAGTCCGGTTTGGCCGCCTTGCCGCAAGGCTGCCTGGAATGGTTGGCTGAGTAGTCCTGTGTCTTCTTGCCCACAAAGACGTGCAGCACGGTGATTGCCTGTATCCTCTGAACGTCCCCGAGCAGACCCGTATAATGCTGCTCATGCTTGCTTGAACCGGCTTTTCTGCCTTTCTCGTTCTCTTCTTCCCGTATTTTCAGGTCCCCGCCCTATGGCTGCGCGTCGCGCTTCGTCTGTTTCCGATTCTCCCGTCCCCACTCAAGCGGGCTTGCTGCTCCATCCCCAATGGCTGGATTATCCGCGTCTGGAAGGTGTGGCTCGTCAGGTCGCCAAGAAGGCGCGTTTTCAGGACCGGGCAGGCATACGACGCGTATGGCTGAAAGCCTGGCGCTTGCCGCAGGATGCCGCTTTTTTCAATCAGATCATCGCTGCCGAACTGGGCTTGAAGGATGCGGACCAGCGCCTGGAGTCCCAAGGGGTGCCTGAGGTTGTGATTCGTACCCTGCGTCTGCTCTATCAAATGAGTGCAGACAAGCTGGAGGCGGATGTTTATGAAGCCCTGCGCGAGCAACTGCTGGAACAGCGCGGTCAATTGGCCGGAGCGATTGCCTCCCAGTCCTTGCCCTTAAGCGAGAACTGGCCCGACGCCGAACGCGGCCCACGCTTGCAGGCTTTGGTACAGGCCTGGCAGTCCTTGCCCCTGGCCCAAACTTATCTATGGCAGTTGCAGGCCGAACAGCGTGACCGCGAGCAACGCAGTCAGCGCTGGGAACAGGCTCAGAAAGAACGTGAACAAGCGCGCCAAAAAGAAAAAACCGACAAGCAGCGCAAGTTCGATCAAGCCCAGGAGCGTTTGACAGCCTGGCTGAAAGAGCAAGGTTGCGAGCCGCAGCGCATCACCCTGGAGGCCTTTGAGGGCCTGCAAGCCGGTGAGCCTGCCCACTGGTTCATGACCGTGTATGGCCGCAATGCCAGTGCCGCTGTCTTGACTCAGGAATTCAAGCTGGATGCCGAGCAGCAGGAGTTTCTGTTGCAAGCCCAGGCACAACGTCAGGAACGTCAGCGCGAGCAACGCCAGCAGCGTTGGGCCTGGGAGCAGGAGTGCATAGGCTCGGAAGAGACCATGGCCTTGCTGGGCATCACTCGTCAGGAATACGAGCTGTGGCTGGCCGATCGCCGCTTGCCCAGCACCAAGCTGGAAGTACGTAGCGGAGCCGCTGGCGGCCGTGACCGTGTTGCCCATCATCCGGATTTGCTGGTGGCCATCGACCAGAACCAGATTGAGCAATGGCGCGAGCAACACGCCAGCACCTTGAGCAATCGTGAGCGTGCGCAGTACCAGCGAGCGGCTGACCGCGCCCGCACGCAATGGCGTCAGCAACAAGTGCTGAACCAGATCAAGAAGCAAGAAGAGTGCGATTACGAAATTGACCCGGAAGATCCACTGCGCCTGTGGTGGCACAAGGATTTGTGGCTGGCGGTGAATGTGCCCGTAGCGGGCGAGCGTCAGCACTGGCGCGCCAATGTTCGTATGCAGGCCGCCGTGCCTTTGCCACGTACCGGCTCGGAGCTGGATCGATTGCCCGCTCGTGTTTCGGTCTTGTTCAACACGGCAGCTCAAAACCGTCTGTCCCAGCGTCTGGAAGATTCGCTGGATGCGTTTTTGCAAACCCAGCGCCCCCTGATTGATGGCTCGTCCTTTCTGGAACTGGCCAAAGCCTTGCGCATGGCTCTGGAAGAGGGCATCGAGCAAAAAGAAATCGAGGCCGGGGATTTTGAAAAGCGTCTGCTCAATGGCCCGGTGCGCCGCATTCTGGAAAGTGTGGAGCAGCAGCGCGCTCAAGATCTGATGCGCCTGGGCGATTTCCCGGAAATGTTCAGCCTGGCCCGAGGCATCCGCCGCCATCTGGTGTTCCGTTTGGGTCCGACCAACTCGGGCAAAACGCATGAGGCCCTGGAAGCTTTGATGGAAGCCCGATCCGGCGTGTATCTGGCCCCGCTGCGACTGCTGGCCATGGAAGTGCGTGACCGCCTGATGAATGCTGGTATCCCTTGCAATCTGGTGACGGGCGAAGAGCGCGTGATGGTGCCCGGTGCCCAGCACACCGCCTGCACGGTCGAGATGATGGACCCCACGATGGAAGTGCGTGTGGCCGTTCTGGACGAGATTCAAATGCTGCAAGACGAGCAGCGCGGCTGGGCCTGGACGGCGGCCTTGGTCGGTGTTCCGGCCCGTACCCTGTTTGTCTGTGGTGATGCCTCGGTCTTGCGTCCGTGCGAGCGTCTGGTGCGCTCCATGGAGGAGACCATGGAGCTGGAATTTACCGAACGCAAAACTCCCCTGGAGGTCATGCCTTACCCAGTGGAGCCGCCACGAGCAACAGGCAAGCAAGGGCGTCATGAAGCGCCGTGGCGGGGGCGCAAAGATCGTCAGCGTGAAGCTCAGGGTGTTTCCAAAGGCGACGCGGTGGTGGCCTTTACTCGTAAGGACGTACTGACGCTCAGTGCCCGCTACCGTGCCCAAGGCTGGAAAGTCGCCACCATTTACGGCGCGCTGGCTCCGGAAGTGCGCCGCACCGAGTCCGAGCGCTTTTCTCAAGGCGAGGCCGATGTACTGGTGGCCACCGATGCGATTGGCATGGGCTTGAACCTGCCGATTCGCCGCGTTTTGTTCTCTACGGTTCACAAGTTCGACGGCCGCTCCATGCGCGCCCTGAACGCCACTGAAGTGCGCCAGATTGCCGGACGGGCAGGCCGCTACGGTCTGTACCCCAAAGGCTATGTGGGAGCGATGGACAAGCAGGACTTGAACCATATCCGTACCCAATTGCAGAGTGATGCTCCCAGTGTGGATTTGCGCTTGCCCATTGCACCCAGCCCCGAGCACGTGCAGGCGCTGGCGTCCTTATTGGATAACAACAATATTGGCGCGGTGCTCCAGTACTTTGCGCAGAAAGTGGCTTCTGATAGCCCCTTGTTCCAGACAGCGGGCTTGAAAGACGCCATCGAGCTGGGCTTTTGTGTAGACCGTCTGGCCCCCAGGCTGGAGTTGCGTGAGAAGTTCACCTTTGCCTGTGCGCCGGTGTCCGTGGATAAGGATACGGAGCTGGATTACTTCAAGCGTTGCCTGTCAGCCTACGTGGCGCAACGCCCCATGGCCTTGCCACCGGCGCCGTCCTGGTTGAAATCCGCCAGTCCCTCTCGTCTGGAAGATGCCGAATTGCTGAGCAAGCAGATCAGCCTCTATGCCTGGTTCAGCATGAAGTTCCCGCAAGTGTTTGACCAGAGCCCCTGGTTGCCGGAAGTGCGCTCCCAGGTCAGCCGCTTTATTGAGCGCAGTTTGCTGCACCAAAGCGGTTTCGGGCAGACCAGCCGCGAGGCTTTCGGGACGCCATCGCCGGGCCGACGCTGATTCGTTTTAACTCGCTTGCTACCGGATCGGACCGAATGGAAACGGGCTGCGTCGATCCGGTTTATATCGTTTGATACACTATGCCCTGTGCGGACGTGTCCGTACGGTCCGGTTAAGGGGTACCATGCCCCTATCCCTGCGCCGATTCTGGCGCCCTCCCTGTTTTCCAAAGCTATCTATGAATTACCGCAAGCTGACCTTGGTGTTGGCGGCGTTGGCGATGCTGGGGCCTTTTGCTACCGATGCCTATCTGCCGTCATTTCACCGTATCGGTGTTGAATTTTCCGTTGACCAGTCAATGGTTCAGCAGACCTTAAGTCTGTATCTGTTTGGTTTTGCCTTCATGAGCCTGTTCTGGGGCATGTTGTCCGACAGTTTCGGGCGGCGTCCCGTGATTCTGGCCTCCCTGATCCTGTTCCTGATCGGGTCCGTGGGCTCGGCGCTGGCCCCCAGCTTTTCCTGGCTGTTGTTTTTTCGTTTGATCCAGGGCTGTTCGGCTGGTGCAGGGCGGGTCGTCGGTCAGGCCCTGGCGCGCGACTGTGTGCAAGGGGTGCAGGCCCAGCGCTTGTTTGCCCACATCACCATGGTGTTCAGTTTGGCGCCCGCGCTCGCTCCGGTAATGGGAGGCTATTTAAGCAGCTATTCGGGTTGGCGTTCTGTGTTCTGGATGCTGACGGTGCTGAGCGTCGGCCTGATCGCGCTGTGCTGGCGGCAACTGCCTGAAACCTTGCCCGTGGCTTCACGCCAGCCCTTGAAACTGTGGGTGATTCTGGCCAATTATGCACGCGCCTTGAGCAATGGCCGCTTCGTGCTGGCGATCTCTGCCATTGCCTGTGCGTTTGGCGGCTTTGCCTTGTACATTTCGTCCGCGGCCAGCTTTGTGATTGGTGTGCTGGGCCTGACAGAAACCGCCTTTGCCTGGCTGTTCCTGCCCTTTATTGGCGGTATGCTGGGTGGCTCCATCCTGAATGCCCGCTTTGCCGAGAAGCTGGCTCCGGCACGCATGATTCGTCTGGGCCTGTCCCTTATGCTGGCTGGCGCGACGTTCAACACCGTATACAACTTGCTGTTCCAGGCTGAAGTGCCGTGGGCCGTGATGCCGATTTTTGTGTACGCCTTTGGCATGTCCATGGCCTTGCCGGGCATGACGGTGGTGACCTTGGGCACCTTCCCCACCATGCGCGGCCTGGCCTCCTCGGTACAAAGTGCCTGGCAAATGCTCTTGTTTGCCACCGTGTCCGGGGTGGTGGCCCCGCTGCTGTTCGACAGCGGCTTGTTGCTGGCCTTGGGCATGTTGTGTGCGGCGGCCTTGTCGGCCGGGTTCTGGTGGTGCAGCCAGTTCCGCTCCAAATCTACCGAGGCGTCCGCTTAAGCGACATCAAGAGCGGGTGTTGCTGTCAGCGCCTGCGCTTTGAGCGATAGCCGGACTGTTTTTCTGAGCGCCACTGCCATCCGCAGTGGCGTTTTTGTTTTCAGCTGCCGCAGGCACGGAAGGGGTAAACCATTGCACCAAGCCCATGCCGACCAAAATCAGCAGCACGCCCGCGATGCGTCCCATATGTACAGGGCGCGGGGTCAGGCCCATCAAGCCGTAGTGGTCGATCAGCATGGAACTGAGCATTTGACCGGCTACGACACAAACAATAAAACTGGCCGCGCCCATGCGTGGCGTCAGAATCAGGGCGGCGCTGATGTAAATGACGCCGCCAATCCCCCCCGTCCATACCCACCAGGGGGCGTGCGCCAGTTGCGCTGTCAGGGGAGCGGGGGCGCGCATCAGCCAGATTGTTGGCAGCACCAGGGCCGCACTGATACAGAGCGAGACCAGCGTGGCCCAGAGCGGATGCCCCAGGACTTTACCCAGAACGGCATTGCTGGCGGCTTGAAATGGCACGGCCGAGCCGGCAAAGACAGCTACCAACATACTGAACAAAGCGGTACCGGGCATGAGCGCATCTCCATAAGAATCAAAGCTCTATCTTGCACTATTCGCGATTCTTATTGAAATTAATAGTGTGCACAGTCATTATTCGTTCTATGGATGAGCTACGCCGTATAGACCTGAATTTGATGCTGAGCCTGCATGCCTTGTTGACCGAACAGCATGTGACGCGGGCTGCCCTGCGCCTGCACAAAAGCCAGCCTGCCGTAAGCCACGCCTTGGCGCATTTGCGCCAGGTGTTCAACGATCCCTTGCTGATACGCCGTGGTTCCCGGCTGGAGCTGACTGCGCTGGCCTTGCAACTGCAGCGCCCTCTGGAACAGGCTTTGCAGCAGCTAAATGGCCTGTTGGATACAGGCGGCTTTGATCCGGCCAGCGAACAGCGCGAGTTTCGTCTTGCCATGTCGGACTATGGTGCACAAATCGTTTTGCCTCCTTTGATGCGTTGTCTGCGTCGTGAGGCTCCAGGGATTCGCCTGGCGGTTAGCCAGGCCAGCCGGGAAGCCATGCTGGCCCAGCTGCGTGATGGCGAGATTGATCTGGCCCTGGGCGTGTTCTCGGAAATTCCGGCCAGTTTGCAAGCGCAGACCTTGTTTGAAGAACATCTGATCTGTATTGCGGATCGGGCCAGTCTGGCCAAGGGGCAGGCTCCTGCTCTGGAGGAGTGGTTGCAGCGTCCACATGTGCTGCTGGCCATGCGGCCGGGTGGGGAAAGCGAGGTCGACAATGTCTTGAACCGGCGCGGACTTAAACGGCAGATCGCGCTGTCCTTGCCGCATTGGAGTGCTGCTGCTCAGGTATTGGCGGGTACGGATCTGATTTTGACGGTTTCCAGCCGCAGTGCCGAGCATCTGCGCGAGCAGGCTGAACTGGTGTTTTTCCAGCCGCCGCTGCCGGTTCCCTCGGTATCCTTTCAGCAAGTCTGGCATAGCCGTCGTCACCTGGATCCGGCTCACGCCTGGCTGCGCCAGCAGTTGATGCAGTGCTGCTAACCCCGGTCTTTACCCTTTATGACTGCCTGTCGCTTGACGATAGGGCCTGCAGTTTCCGACAATTTATGTTTGCTCTTGAAGATCAGCTTTTATCCGTTTAAACGGTTGGATAAAACGTTTTGGATTGCGATTGTCAGTCCTTGTGTAGTGCTTTTTGAATTGATTGTTGATGAACCCTGCTAATGCCTTGAATCTGGATGAAGACACCTTGCACAAGGAGGCACGAGCCTGGGTCAGCCGCCTGAAAACGTCCTCGCTGACCTCTCGTCAGGCCCGGGAACTGCGCCACTGGTGTGGGCGCAGTCCTTCGCACGCCTCCGCTTTTGCGCACGCGCGCGAAATGTGGGATGCCATGCCCCAAGATCGTGAAGAGTGGCTGCGCGAAGCCAAGCTGATGAAAAAACGCGGCCACCAGCCTGTGCGCCGTGCCTTGCTGGGCGGTTTGCTGGTGGGCGGCGGTGTGTATCTGGTCGCCAAACCCCCCATGCAGCTATGGCCTTCGCTGGCCGATTTGCGCGCCGACTACCGCACGGGGGCCGGTGAGCAGCGGCGCGTGCAGTTGCTGGATCATGTCTGGCTGGATATGAATACGCGCAGTCGCCTGAATGTCAGTGACGACCCGCATTTGGGCCGCATTGTGGCTCTGCTCGATGGTGAAGTGGAAGTGCGCCAGTCCGAGCGCTCGGCCTCGGTCTGTACGGTGTTTGCCGGCGCTGGCTCCATTCAGACCTTTAATGGCCGTACCAATATTCGCTATCTGGATGGCAAAACCGAAGTTACTTGTTTGTCCGGCAGCGCTCAGGTGGATTTTGGTGGGCAAGGCTATCGTTTGGGTGCCGGGGAGCAACTGCTGTATGGACGCCATGCCATCAGTTCGGTACAAACGGTGGCGGCGGAGGACTTCCCGTCCTGGCGTCAGGGCCGTCTGACTTTTCATGAGCAGCCTTTGTCGCAGGTGCTGGCCGAGCTGAACCGCTATTGGGCAGGACATCTGATCCTGCGTGACGCAAGCTTGGGGTCTGTCCTGGTCAGTTTTGCCGTCAACCTGGACAACTTGCCCGAGGCGCTGGACATTTTGCAGCAGTTATACGGCGTGGAGGTGATGCGCTTGCCGGGCGGAATCGCTCTTTTAAGCCGAGCCTGATTGAAAAAGGCCCGCTGTGACGCGGGCCTTTTCTTTTACTCTTGTGGCTGCTCAGGTTCCTGCAAGCGGCTGACGTGTACCGTTGCAATACGACGCTGGCTGACTTCGGTAATCTCGAAGCGCAAGCCGTCTGCTTCAACAACTGTACCCACTTTGGGCAGGGAGTCCAGACGTTCCAGCAAGAAGCCGGCCACGGAGTTAAAGCTGCTGTCCTTCAGAAGCAGATCGTCCGCCTCCACCGCCTGGGCCAGCAGGAGCAAATCTATGCTGCCGTCTACCTGCCACAGATTGGGGCCAATCTGCTGAATGGCGGGCTGTTCGTCCTCGTCGGGGAACTCACCGGCAATGGCTTCCAGAATGTCGATAGGCGTCAGCAAGCCTTCAATCGCACCGTACTCGTCGGTAACCAGCACAAACTGGCCATTGGACTGCTTGAGCATGGCAATGGCGCTGAGCACATCGGTGTGCTCGTGCACGATGATGGGTTCGCGCAGGTCGGGCCATGACTTCACCTCGGGGTGGTCGTCCAGATCCGCCAGCAAGTCCTTGGCACGCGCTACACCCACCACCTGGTCCAGATCGCCCTGACACACAGGCAAGAAACTGTGCGGGGTAGAGCGCAATTGCTGGCGCAAGGTGTCGGTGGAATCCTCGATGTTGAGCCAGGTAATTTCCTGACGAGGGGTCATCAGGGAACGGATAGGGCGTTCTGCCAGGCTGAGCACACCGCTGACCATATTGCGTTCTTCGGTGCGGAAAGCCTGCTCGTCCAGTTCCAGCTGACCATCACTGCTGCTGTCGTCCTTGTCCTCATTCTTGCGGTTGCTCAGCATGCGCAGCACGGCTTCGGCCGTACGGTCACGCAAAGGTCGGCGCGACTGCGAACGCAGCAGGCTGCGGCGGGCAATCTGGTTGAAGAACTCGATCAGGATGGAGAAGCCAATGGCCGCGTACAGATAGCCCTTGGGAATCTTGAAGCCCAGGCCTTCAGCGGTCAGTGTCAGACCAATCATCAGCAGGAAGCTCAGGCACAGCACCACCACGGTGGGGTGGTTGTTCACGAAGGTGGTCAGTGGCTTGGAGGCCCAGATCATCAGCGCAATCGAGATAATGACGGCTGCCATCATGACGGGCAGTTGATCCACCATACCCACGGCAGTAATGACGGCATCCAGCGAGAACACGGCGTCCAGCACCACAATTTGGGCTACCACCACGCCAAAGCTGGCATAGGCCTTGTTGGTGCTGGAGTGATGGTCGCCGCCTTCCAGACGCTCATGCAGTTCGCTGGTGGCCTTGAACAGCAGGAACAAGCCGCCCAGCAGCAGGATCAGGTCGCGGCCCGAGAAGCTCAGCGGTCCGATGGAGAATAGCGGCGTGGTCAGGGTGACCAGCCAGGAGACGATAGTCAGCAGACCCAGGCGCATGATCAGCGCCAGAGACAGGCCGATCAGACGAGCACGGTCGCGCTGATGCGGAGGGAGTTTATCGGCCAGAATCGCGATAAAGATCAGGTTGTCGATGCCGAGAACAATCTCCAGCACCACCAGAGTTAATAAGCCGACCCAGATGCTGGGATCGAGTAGCCATTCCATGATGTTGTCCTGTTAGACAGATAAATAAGTGCAAAAAAGCAAAGAGGCAGGGCGCTGCAGCGCGTCAGGGATCAGACGCGGGGCGGGCGGTGCTCCGGGGCGAATTCGCAACAAATAGCGGGCAGGGAATAAGGCGGGCAAGCCGAGGGCCAGGCATGCAGCCAAAAAGACTGAACCGGGCAGGGCAAAGGTGTGTCTGCGTGATCGGCGTACTGTTGCATGGGCGTGTGCGCCAGAATGGCGCTGAGCTGCTGCAAAGGATGGCTCCCGGGTTTGACACGGTGTTCCGCAGGCTCGGCCGCATGGGATTCGTGTTGAACGAATAAAGCGGACTGACCACCTTGCACAGTGGCGTGGTAGTGAGAGCTGTAAGCCTGCAGGGGAAGGATCAGAAGTAAGACGACGACGAACCAGCGTCTCATAGTGTCTAAGGGAAGTCTGTGACGGGTCAGTATATCGTATGCGGGCAAGTTCAAGGCAAGTGCCAGATCAAGTTCTGCACGCCGGCAGCAAGCGTCAAGCCTGGCCGCTCGTGAAAGAGCCCCGTGCGGGCATAGAGGGGATATTCATCCCAGGCAGCCAAATCGGCCCTGATCAAAGTCGGCCAGAGCCTGGGTAATTTCCTGTTGTGTATTCATCACAAAAGGGCCGTAGGCCTGGACGGGTTCATTGATGGGCTCGCCGCCCAGCAAGAGCAAGCGGGTGTCGTTGTGGGCCTCCAGTGCAATGTGCTGCCCTTCCTGTTCCAGCAATACGACCTGGCTTGGGCGGGCCAGGGTTTGCTGGTTCACCTGTACGGCACCATTGAGCACCAGCAAGCTGCTGTTCCAGCCCTCAGGCACCTGGAAGCAGGCTTGATGTCCGGCTTTGATCTGTATGTCCCACAAAAGCAGCGGGCTGTGGTGATGGGCAGCGCCAGGCTGTTCCTGATACTGACCCGCTATGACACGAATCGTGCCGGATTCTTCTGGCAGGGCACGAACGGGAATCTGCGTCTTGGACAAATGCTGCTGGCTAGGAGCCCGGGATTTTGCACGGGCAGGCAGATTTACCCATAACTGCACCATTTCCCATGGACCGCCCTGGCGGGCGAATTGCTCGGAATGACGGGCCTGATACAAGAGACCGGAGGCTGCACTTAGCCAGTGCACATCGCCGGGCTCCAGAATGCCGCTCTGGCCGGTAGAGTCGCGATATTCAAGCTCGCCCTGATACACCAGGGTGACGGTTTCAAAGCCACGCTGGGCAGAACCATGCACTTTGCGTCGTCGACTGTGGGGTGAGTAGTGGGTGGGAGCGGCGTAATTCAGACGTAAAAAGGGGCTGTGCCGGTCTGCGTGATCCTGATGGCTGAACAAAGTACGCGCCGCCAGACCATCGTCGCCCCCCAGGGACGGACAGGGATTCAGGATGCTGGCGACTTTTTTCATGGCACAGGTTCCGCTTAAAAAACGCATGCCTTCAAGGATAGGGGCCAAATCCCGCCATGATTAGCCCCTGCCAGTGCAAAACTGTATTGCTGGGGCGGGCTGGACGAATGTGAGCAATTAGTAACCAAATTAACAAACGTAATCTCCCTGACCGCGCTAGCATTAGCGCACTTTGTTACGTAGAGAGTGGAATGGGGCAGGCTTTTCAGGCCTTGAGCGTCTGGCAGGTGATGGGCGTGGGCTTATTGTTCTTCGGCGGTATTTACGTGCTGTTCGCACTGGGCACCTTGGCGCTGACACATTGGCTGTTTCCTGCCTTGGGTTGGGGACGCCCTCTGGACACGCGCCCTTTGCGTCCTGGCCAGTTGCGTCGGGAACTGAAGCAATCCGCTACGGCCATCCTTATTTTCGGCACAGGCATGATTTTCCCCTGGGGATTCTTGCAGCTGGGCTGGGCGCATTTGACGCCCGATGCCAGCGCGACCCGTATTGCCCTGGAAATTCTGGCTCTGGTGATCTGGAACGATGTGCACTTCTGGATCAATCATCGTCTCTTGCATACCCGCTGGTTGCGCCGCTATCACGGCCCGCACCATTCTTCCGTGGTGGTGACACCGTTCTCCACCTACAGCTTTCACCCGCTGGAGTCGATCATGCTGGGCAATGTGATCTTGCTGCCCATGGTCGTGCATGACTTCAGTTTCTGGTCGCTCTTGTCCGTGCCTCTGTTCAGCCTGTTTTTCAACAGCATCGGCCACTCCAATTACGACTTTTTCCCCACGGTCTCCAGCCGCAACTGGCTGGCAGCCAGCCGCCGTCACCAGCGCCATCACGCGCAATACAACGGCAATTACGGTTTTCAGTTCAGCTTCATGGATCGCCTGTTTGGCACCCGTTTGCCTGATCGCCCCGAGGAGGCGCGGGGATGAGCGCTGCGTGGCGTTTGCGTCAGCCGCGCGATTGGCAAAGCCTGCTGTACCTGATTGCCTATCCAGTGCTGGTGGTCGCGCTGTGGCGTGGCGGTTTCTCCTGGATTCTGTACGGCTTGCTGCTGTTCCTGACGTTGGGCATAGGCGTCATCAACCACAACCATCATCACCTGCGCATGTGGCAGGGTCGTCTTCCCAATCGATTGACGGATTTCTGGCTGACCCTGGTACAAGGCCATCCCACTTGCGTGTTCTGGCCTGCGCATGGGCGCAATCACCATCGCTATAAACATGGTGAAAAAGACGTGGCCCGCACCTACCGTTTCTGGCGGGGCGACACCAACGACACGCTGGGCTGGCTGATGCACCCCTTTGAGGCCGTGCCTGCGCTGTACCCCACAATTTTTGGCTGGCTGGGCAGCCTGCGCCGTCATTGGCCCGGCGTCTGGGCCTATTGCATGGCGCAGTACGGCGTGTGGCTGGGAAGCTGGGTGCTGGCCCTGGCGCTGGACCCGGTAAAAGGCTTTTTGTACGTGATCCTGCCGCAGCTGCACGGTTTGCACTGGCTGCTGACCACGAATTATCTGCAACATGCTCATGCCGATGGCAGTCATGAGGGCCGACATGGCGAGCAACTGGCCTATGCCCGCAATTTCGAGGGCCTGGTCAATCCCTTGCTTTTTAATATTGGCCTGCATGTGGCTCACCATGAACATTCTCGCGCGCACTGGTCCGAGCTGACCCGGCTGCACGACACCGAATACCGAGCCCGCACCCCGGACGCCTTGAACGAAGGGGGGCTGGTGCCTTATATGCTGCGTGTTTTTGTGCTGGGCCTGTTTGTGCCCCGCTACCGCAGTCAATCCTTGAACGCCGTGGGCCAGACGGAGCGTCGGCGTGATTCCGTGTAATCAGGAGTATTTCTATGCCCGTGGCCTTTGAGCACGTTGTTATCCATCAGGCCCAGTGGTTCATGCCCGGTGAGCCGGTCGATAACACCGCCATGGATAACTTTATTGCCCCCTTGAATCGTATTTCGGGGCGTATCAAGCAGCGCATTCTGGCCGAGAACGGCATTCAGCAGCGCTACTACGCCATTGGTGAAGATGGCAGTACGCGCTGGAGCAATACGGCCATGGCCGCCAATGCCATCCGCAGTTGCCTGGAGCAGGCGGGTTTGGACATGGGCGATATCGGTCTGCTGGCTAGCGGCTCGTCGGGTGGGGATTTGCTGATGCCCGGTTTTGCCAACGCCATTCAGGGTGAACTGGCGGCTCCCCCGCTGGAAGTGCATTCCGTACACGGGATTTGCGCTGCGGGCGTCACGGCTTTGCAGACGGTTGCCCAAGGTATTGAGCTGGGAGCGCATCGTCATGGCATGGCCGTAGCCAGTGAAATGCCTTCGCGCCTGTTCCGCCGCTCGCGGTTTGCCTCGCAGGATTATCAGGCAGACTTTGATGCGCATTTCTTGCGCTGGATGCTGTCCGATGGCGCGGGTGCGGCCTTGCTCAGCCACCAGGATCAGGTGCTGCCCACCACGCAGCCCGGTGTGCGTTTGCGCCTGCGCTGGATTCATCAGAAATCCTTCTCCGGTGACTACCCCATTTGCATGCAGCTAGGTGCGGCACGCGATTCCACCCGCAGCCACCTGGATTACGACTCCTGGGCCGACGCCGAGCAGGCCGGTGCCTTGTCCTTGCGCCAGGACATTCGCCTGCTGCCGCACTTGTTCGACATCGGTATTCACGAGTACGTGAAACTGGTGCGTGATGGCTGGGTAGACCCCGAGCGCATCAGCCACTTCCTGTGTCATTACTCGTCCGAAAAATTCATCCCCGTGGTGGCCGATCTGCTGGAACAGGCTGGCCTGGGCATTCCCGCCGAGCGTTGGTACAGCAATCTGCGCTGGCGCGGCAATACGGGCGCGGCATCCATTCTGATCATGCTGGCCGAGTTCATGCGTGACCGGACCTTGACGCCGGGCGAGCAGGTCCTGTGCTACGTGCCCGAGTCGGGCCGCTTCATGACGGCCTATATGCTGCTGGAAGTGGAAGCCTGCGATGCACCGGCCCCCGCCGTGTCCTACCCGTCTGCCAAGCAAACGGTCGCTGCGTCCTCCGATCAGGTGGATATTGCTCCCCCGCATGACCCCGCCACTGCCCCGCAAGGCTTGCGTGATCTGCTGACGCAATTGGCTCCCATCTGGCACGACTATCGCTCCCAGGTGTGGCGCACCCCTTTGTTGCGCAGCCTGCACGATGGCTCGATTCGCATACAGGACTATCAAAAGTGGATGGCAGACTGGATTCCCCAAGTGCGCGAAGGGGCCAAGTGGATGCGCGAAGCCTGCGACTCCCTGTCGCCCGCCCACGCACCGCTGGCCGAGCTGATACGTCTGCACGCGGGCGAAGAACAGGACGACTTCAAGATTCTGTTCGAGGATTATCAACATGCAGGTGGCACCGCGACCGAGATCGAGCAACTGAGCCGTAATCCTGGCGGTCAGGCCCTGAACTCCTACCTGCATGCTCTGGCGGCCAGCCAGGACCCGATTGGCTTGCTGGGCGCCATTTATATTATCGAAGGCACCGGCCAGCGCATTGTGCCCGCCTTGCTGCCCCTGTTGAAATCCTCGCTGTCGCTGGAACCGAATATGTACCGTTTCCTGCACTATCACGGCATGAACGACGAGCATCACCTGGCCCGTTGGCTGGTGGCGGTGGAGCTGGCTCTGGATTGCGACGAAACAGGCCGCGCCGAGCAGATTATTATTGAAACCGCACGCCGTACCGCCGCCCTGTACCTGATGCAGTTCCAATACGCGAAAGAGTTTTAAGTCATGGATCAAATCCCGGATTTTTTAAGCAAGCCGCATGACCCGCAGGACCCCAATCCCTGGCGGGCCCTGTATCTGGATCGCAGCACGCCTTTGCCTGATGAAGTGAAGCAGGCCTGGCTGGCCGATTCCAGCTCTTCGTCACGCCAGTATTTGCTGCCGTTCTTGCGGCCACTGGCACGCTTGATGATTGTGCTGATTCAGATTGTTAAAACCTTTTTGCCGCGTAAATGGTCGCACTCGGGCCTGTTGCATCGCATTCTGGTGTGGGGCCTGAAGCGCTTTGTTTCGCCCCAGGCCAACTGGCTGATTCTGCGTCACTTTCATCTGGGTTCACAGGTGCTGGCTTTTATTGCCGCCAACTCGCCCACCAAGGTGCCGACCACGCCGCTGACGCCCATGAACATCGACGAATTGCGCGATCACACCTTTGTGAAGCACGATTTGAATCTGTTCAATTTCGTGATCCGGCTCAATCAAACCTTGCGGGACAATAATCAGGAAATCGGCCCACCGGAGCGGGTGGACTTCTCCATGATTCAGCCCGTGCCCCTGGCGCTGGACGATATGCCGCAAGGCCTGCTGAACAAGATGGACCTGCAAAGCGCCATTGAACTGTTCACGCCCTTGTACCAGCTGCTGCTGACCGATAACGACTTCTGGCGTGCAGCCAATTCCTTGCAGCTGGACGAGACGATCGGGATTTACGCCGCCAAGATTTTGCAGGCGCCCGAGCATCTGATTCTGGTGAACAATGGCCACCCTCTGGTGCCCATGTCGACCTTGCGAGCAGGCTACCGACTGGTGCTGCACGGCTTGTCGACAGAGATGCTGCATAGCCTGCTGAATCAGATGAAGCAGGCGCAAGCGCAGCAGGATAGCGGGCAAGCGCCAGACCTGGCGCAAGACAATAGCGCAGCGTCGCCTGAAGTGTGAGGTAGAAAAAACGGCTCAATAATGAGCCGTTTTTCTATTGGGCATACGGCCCACATCCAGTCATGCTGATCGCCTTCTGGCAATTTTGCGAGACTTAGTTGCGCTTGGTGTAGGCCATGTACAGCTCGTGGGCGCGGGTTTCAATCGGGCCGTGCGCGTAGTGGCGATCGTCAATGCGATTGCAGTGCAGAACCTTGCCGTAGTTGCCGGTACTGAAGACTTCGTCCGCATCCAGCACGTCTTGTGGTGTCAGGCTGGCTTCACGCACTTCAATGCCATCGTCGCGCAGCAGTTGCATGACACGTCGGCGGGTAATGCCGTTCAGAAAGGTGCCGTTCAGCTCGGGTGTCAGCACTACGCCGTCCCGCACAATCCACAGATTGGCAACAGCAAATTCGGCGATCTTGCCTTTGGAGTCCAGCACGATGGCGTTGTCAAAACCGCGTGCACTGGCCTCGCGCAAGATGCGCTGGGTATTGGGGTACAGGCAGGAAGCCTTGGCATCGGTAGGTGCCATGGAGGGGTCCGGGCGCAGGAATTCACTGAAAGTGGCGCTAAAGCCGCTGTCGTCCGGCATGGGGGATTCAAAAATATGAATGGCTAACTGGCTGGTGGCTGGATCGGGCTGGATGAAACCGCCGGGCGCGAAATACAGCAGCTTGATGTAGTAATCCGTGCTGTGGGACAGCTTTTTCAGGCCTTCGTGCACCAGTTCTACAGTTTGCTGGGGCGTCATCACCGGCTCCATGCCCAAGGTGATGGCCGATCGGTTCAGGCGCTCACAGTGCAGGTCCAGATCCGGAGTATGGCCCTGAATGGAACGGGCACCGTCAAAAACGGTTGTGGCCATCCAGAAAGCATGGTCCGTGGCACCAATCAAGGGCGCGCTGGTGTCGCTCCATTGACCATTGGACCAGGTGATTTCGTTGTTACTCATGGGACATCCCTCCTGATTTTGTTGTGGCGTAGTGGCAATTTATCTTGCCGTTGTACTATTTCCAATACACATAATAGAGAGCAAGAAACGACTTGAGGTGGTGTCAGCGTGCTATCTGATATTTATAAAACATATAACTGGACGCTGGCCGAGCTGCATGCTTTCTGCCTGATCTGCGAATGCCAGAACCTGAGCCAGGCGGCGCTGCGTATCGGGATCAGCCAGTCGGCCATTTCCTTGATGGTGCAGCGGTGGCGACAGGCTTTGGGCGATCCCTTGTTCGTACGAGCGCGCTATGGCGTCGCGCCCACGCAGATCGCCATTGCGCTGCGCGAAAAGCTGCAACCCTTGCTGGAAGAAGTGGGCATTGCCTTGACGCAAACCCAGGGCTTTAACCCTGCCCAGTCTACGCGCGTCTTCAAAGTTCACATGACGGATATCGGCCAACTGGTTTTTCTGCCGGGGCTGAACAATTTTGTCGCCAAACACGCGCCGGGTATTCGTCTGGTCATCAAGAATCTGGGCTGGGAAGCGCTGGAAAGCGGCTTGAGTTCGGGCGAGATTGATCTGGCGATTGGCTCTTTGCCCTGTACGGCGTGGAAATGGATGCCGAGCGCATCGCTTTCTTCTGCCTTTTGGACGAGTTTTTTTAAACCCGACGGGTCTGTGTAGACGGGCAAGTGCGTCAACCCCATCCGCTTGCTTCTCCTCGCCGCTTGCTTCTCCTCGCATAAAAGATCAGCCAGCCCACTGCCGTGCGCTGGCGTTGTGCTCTTATGCGCAGACAAACTCCAGTTCACCGATCCCTTGAATGGCGGCTTGAATCCGGTCGCCGGGAGCGGCATACAGCATGGGCAGGCAAGTGCCAGTAATGATGACCTGACCCTTTTGCAGCCCGCCAAGATGGTGACTGCCCTGATTGGCCAGCCAGATCAGCAGCCGTGTCAGCTCGCCCGCTGGATTCTGGTTTGGGCCTTGCAGCAAGGTTTGCTGTCCCACTTGCAGGCGCGCCCATTCAGGCTGTAGCAATGCCATGTCTTGCGCGGCGATACCTTGTGCTTGATGGACCAGCGCTCCGTGGCTGGCCAGATCGGCCAAGGTGGATAGACGGCCAACGGCGTCACGCTGCGCAAAACGCGATTCCACAATCTCTACCGCCACACAAACCTGGCTGATCGCCTGCCAGATTTGCTGCATGGAATAGGGGGCCTGACCGGGTGGCAAGTCCTGACCCAGAATCAGGCCGATTTCCACTTCCATGCCACGCAAGGACAGGTCCTTACCGGCGGGAGCCTCCGGGCTGGCGTAACGAAAACGCTGGGGCAGGGGGGCGCAGGTAGGCGGGGCCACGCTATTGGCCGCGCCGACTTTCCAGCCGCCTATGGGGCCCAAGGTTTCCATTTGCGCAGCCTGAACACGATAGGCCTGATCAAAAGACGCAGGGCGCAGCGATTCGGGCCAGTCCTCGATGGGGCGGTTCTCTTGGCGAGCCTGAAGCAGCCGCTGTGCGGTTGCCAGGCAGCCGGATTGCAGAGGGGCGTTCATCAAGGCTTACCAGCCTAATAAGCAACGGCCCAAGGCCACCGCAACGGTCGCCTGCGTGGGCTCCACGACAGTAATGCCCAAAGCCTGTTCCAGCGCCTCGCGCTGATTGGCCATGCCGGCACAACCCAGCACTACAACATCGGCACCGTGCTCATCGCGCAAGCGCTGGCCAACTTCTGTCAGGCGTTGCAGGGTTTTTTTCTCGTCAGCCAGTTCCGACACGCCCATATTGATGGCCAGATCGGCTGCCAGACGGTCTGTCACACCCATTGCGCCAAAGTAGCGCAGGTGACGCGGAATGGAAGCCTGCAAAATGGACAGTACGCCAAAGCGCTGGCCCAGTGACAAGGCGGTCAGCACTCCGGTTTCGGCAATACCCAATACGGGCACATCCACCACTTCGCGCAAGGTGTACAGGCCGGGGTCGCTGAAGCAGGCCACTACATAAGCCGCGGCGTCTTCTTTAACACTCAGGGCCTGGGCGCGCAGATGGGGAATCAGGGTGTCAATATCGGTTTGGCTTTGTACACCCGCCGGGCCTTGAGGCAGGCGCAGGCAGGAAATAGCTGGGCCATCGGCCAGACGCAAGGGCTGGACAGCACGGTCCAGGCCATCCGTTACGATCTGGCTGGAATTGGGGTTCAGAACGTAGATATGAGGGCGAGGGTTCATGATGTTTTTATGTTTGGGTGGGCGGTGGCCCGTTTTGGTGGCTTAATTTTTCTGACTGAAAGCGGCCTTGCAGGCCGATATACCAGTCAGAACCATGCATGCGTCCGATTGGGTCGTAATTATCAATATCGATGCGCCCTTCAGGCGTCAGGATGGCGTCATCGCAGTGCAAATGCAGGATTTCGCCAATGACGATATGGCGTAGCGGGCCCAGGTCCAGCGCAGTGTGCAAGCGGCATTCAAACTGCACTGGGCATTGGGCGATACGGGGCGGCTGCACCTGCACGCTGGGGGCCAGATCCAGGCCCGCTTGCAGATGTTCGGCCTGCCCGGTCGGGTAAGCAATGCCGCAGATATTCATGGCGCGTGCCATCTTGGCGCTGATCAGGTTCACCACAAACTGGCCGGTGGCCAGAATATTGCGGGTGGTGTCCTTCAGGCCATCGGCAGAGTGTGCATCGTTTTCCAGGCCCAGTGCCAGCACGGCAGGCTCTGAACCCATTACATTGAAAAAGCTGAACGGGGCCGTGTTCACGCGCCCCTGCTGGTCACAGGTCGTGACCAGGGCAATGGGGCGCGGCAACACAGTGTTGACCAACAAGCGGTAGCGTTCGCGTTCGCTGAGCTGATCACAGGACCAGTCCATGTCAGCTCTCCAGGCTCTGGTCTAACATGACAACGGTCTGATACAGAACCCGCGTACCGTCCAGAAGCTGCTCGGAAGTAATGGATTCTTCGGGGCAATGGCTGCGACCATTCAGGCAAGGAATGAAGATCATGCCCATGGGGCCGCTGGGTGCCATGTAAACCGCATCGTGACCGGCTCCGCTTGGCATCACCATGCTCTGATATCCCAACGCACTGGCGGCCTGCTCGATAATGTTCATCACATCGGGCGTGCAGTCTGTGGGCTTGGCCAGGCTGACTTGCGCCGCGTCCAGACCCAGGCCCATGGCCTCGATTTCCGGGCGCAGCTGGGCCAGCAGTTCCTCGGTGAAGTTCTGCATCAGCTCCTGACGGTCGCTGCGTACTTCCACCATCATTTCTACGCGTCCGGGAACGGCATTGGAGGCGTTGGGCGTCAGGTTCAGGTTGCCAATGGTGGCGACCAGATAGTCTGGCCCACCCAGTGCACGGCGGGCCTTGCGGTCCACTTCACTGATAATCAGACTGGCACCGACCAGGGCATCACGACGTATGTCCATGGGTGTGGTGCCGGCATGGTCCGGACGACCTGTGATGATGATGCGATGGCGGCAAATGCCCACGATATTGCTGACCACACCTATGGGCAGATTGCGCGACTCCAGCACTGGCCCTTGTTCGATATGCAGCTCGACAAAAGCGGCAGTATCACCGGGTGCTCGACGGGCCTGGGCCAGTTCCTGGGGGCGGCCACCGATGCGGGCAATGCCTTGCGCCAGTGTTTCGCCCTGTGGATTGCGTTCGGCCAGCATGGCGTCTGACAGGACCCCGCCCATGGCACGGCTGCCTACGCATGACACGCCATAGTCGCTAGGTTCCTCAGACAGAAAATCCACCACTTCAAAAGGATGATCCAGCTGGATGTTCTGCTCGTTCAGGCAGCGGGCCACTTCCAGCCCGGCCAGCACGCCGATGATGCCGTCGTAGCGTCCGCCATACATCACGGTGTCGCAGTGCGAGCCGGTGGTAATCGGTGCCAGGCCGGGCTTGCGCCCTTCGCGGCGACCGATCAGATTGCCTGCGGCGTCCATGCGTACGGTCAGGCCGGCTTCCTCGAACTGTTGCAGCAACCACTGACGCGATTGCAGAAACAGATCGGAGAAGGCGCGGCGTGTCCAGGGCTGGTCGGGCAGCGTGAACGCGGCCAGCTCCTGGGTGCTGCGCCACAGGCGCTCCTGATTCAACAAGGGCATGGCCAGACTCATGACAGTTCGCCTGCTTTGTGCGGACGGATGAACTGACCGTCGCCCGCCGCGTTACGCACGGTTTTGCCATCCCAGGCCAGTTGGCCGCGCACATAGGTGGCTTCCACACGTACCTGGAATTCACGGTCCTCGAAGGAGCTCCAGGTCACGGCGGACAGGCTGGTGGACGGGTCAAAGCGGTAAGTTTCGGGTTTGACGATCACGATGTCGGCATCTGCGCCCACATTCAGCGAGCCTTTGCGGTGTTCCAGCAGGAAGTGTTGGGCAGGGCCCCAGCACAGTTGCTTGACGACCATGGTGGGGGAAATGCCGTGCTCGGCGCAGCCTGTCCAGAAGGCGGGCAGCAGCGTTTCCAGACCAGGACCACCGGAGGAGTTCTGGAACACATTGTCAAACTGCTTGCGCTCCAGGCCCCAGCTTACGTGGTCGGAGGACACGAAGGTACATTCGTCGTTGGCGATGTGGGTCCAGAGCAGATCCATTTCCGCCTTGGGGCGAATGGGTGGGTAGTGCTTAGTCTTGGCACCGAAACGGCGGGTGTGCTCTTCGTGGTTCAGCATCAGGTACTGCACGCAGGTTTCAATCGAGGCCTTGTGGCCTGCCTGACGGTACATATTGCAGATTTCAAAACCGCGCGACAGGGACACGTGCACGGCGTGGGCACGGGCGCCGGTCTGGGCACCGATCTCATAAATGGCGCTGGTGGCCAGGTTTTCGATCAGTGGTGTGTGGGCGCGCAAGAATGCGTCCCAGCCCGTATCACCGGCTTCGACCATGCGCTTGATGTTCTTGCGTGTCAGTTCCTGATCCTGGTTGTGCACACCGCAGGCCAGGCCGGAGGGGGCGATCAGGCGGAAGGCTTCCATCAGAATGTCTTCTTCCACGCGCGGGAAACGGTTGGGGCTGGCTTCAAAGGTAGAGAATTTGAAACCGCAAACGCCGCCTTCAATCAGGCCAGCCGCGGCTTCCAGACCATGCTGATCGTTCAAAGTGCCGTAGCAGGCCACGTCCACGTGGCAATCGCTTTCAATGCGAGCAATCTTGTCTTCCAGTTGGGGGCGGGAGGCAACGGGCTCGGGATCGTCGTAAGGCATTTCCACCATGGTGGTCACGCCACCGGCGGCTGCTGCACGCGAGGCCCAACCCAGACCTTCCTGATTGGCCTGACTGCCGGAGTGCACCTGGCCGTCCAGCACGCCGGGCATTACCCACATGCCACGCGCATCTACATGCTCACGGGCCGAAGGAGCCGCGCCAACGCCACGGGCCGCTACTCGGCCTTCACGCACGGCCAACCAGCCGTCAGTGATGATGCGGTCGCGCTCAACAATATTTCCTCGTACTACCAGATCGAAGTCGCTCATTATCTTCCTCCTTGGATGGCTCGGACCCGCGCATGTCGCGTGTCCGTAATCGTGTTCGTTTCCATGATTGAAGCAAATCCAGTCATGAATGTCGTATGCCTATTTATCGGTAAAACATAACGTCATGTTAAGTTTTGTTTGGGGTGCGCCCAGCGCTGCACGTGATAGCGGTCGTGGCCCAGGCACAGGCAGAAAGACCCCACAGCTTTGGCCAGTTTTTCTGTGATGTGGCGCTTGTCGTAGGTATTGCGTGTGATGCGTTCCTGGGCCTGCTCCACTTGCTGACGCAGGCGTGGCATATTCACTTGCGTTAACTGTCGGTCGCGCACGGCAAACTGGCCGTCGACCATGACATGGCGTAGCGCCAGACCGTCTTCCAGATGTACCAGCTGGTTGACCGTGTTGTTATGCGGAATCCAGTTGATATGGGCCAGATCCAGAAACACGATGTCGGCCTTGCGACCCGGTTCCAGACGTCCCAGTTGTTCGCCCATGCCCAGGCAGCGGGCGCTGCCTTCGGTGGCCGCGTACAGCGATTGTTCGGTGGTGACCCAGCGTTCCGTATCCGGGCCACGTACCTTGGACGAGAAGGAGGCCAGACGCATGGCTTCGTACATGTTCTGGTTATCGCCACTGTTCGAGCCGTCCGTGCCCAGGCCCACGGTAATGCCGCGTTCCAGCATGGAGTTCACATCGGCAATCCCATTACCTAAACGCATATTGCTGCCGGGGTTGTGGGCCACCATGGCTCCGCGCACCGCCAGAATGTCCAGGTCGCGCTCGTCCAGCCAGATGGCGTGCGCCAGGGTGAAACGGGGCGAGATCAGACCCAGCTTGTCCAGATGCTGAACAATGGTGGTGCCATAACGTTTCATGCCGGTCAGGGCTTGCACATAGGACTCGCCAACGTGGCTGTGCAGGCCGATATTGCGCTCCGCACTGATTTCACCGCAGGTTTGTAGGAACTCGTTCGAACACAACATGGGAATGGTCGGGGCCAGTGCCACGCGAATGCGCTCGGGGTTGCGCTGCTGGTCCAGAAAGTCCGTCAGACCCGATAGCGTGGCCCGGAAGGATTGTGGTGCCAGTTGCGCTACAAACTTCTGCAGTTCTTCCGGCAGGGCATCGATCAGGCCGGGGACGGATTGGTAAAAGGACAGGTCCGCCATCATGGGGGCGACCGTGGCTCGCATACCGGCATCCACATAGGCCTGGGCGACGGCATTCATGCCTTCTGCCGTGGGCACGGGGACTTCAGAGTACAGGTCGTAGCTGGCGGTACAGCCTTTCAGCAGCATTTCTGCCGCGTTCAGCTGAGTGCTCAGGTACTTGTCTTCCAGATGGCGGTCGCCATTGATCCAGGGGCCCGCCGTCAGTAACAGTTCCAGCGACCAGCGATCCCCCATGGCCTTGGCATAGGTGCCGTGGCCGTGGGTATGCGCATTGATCAGGCCGGGATGCAGCAATTGGTCATCCGCTTGCACTACTGTGGCATCAGCAGGTGCGGGCAGGCCGGGCGGGCCCATGGTTTCGATCTCGCCATTCTTGATCAGAATGTCCAAAAGCTCGGCTTTGGCGTGAGCGTGGGCCAGCACCAGGCCCCCGCGGATGACGGTATAAGGTGATGTCATGATCAGCTCCGATTGTCCTTGATCGCCCAAGGGAACAGGATGCGTTCGGCGGCAGAGATCACCTGGAAGAACACAATGCCTAGCACCGACAAGATCGCCATGGCGCCAAAGGCAACCGGTGTCTTGAAGAAGGCCGTAGAGGTGGTGATCAAGTAGCCCAGACCTTGGTCGGCCGCCACAAACTCACCGACCACCGCGCCGACCACGGACAAGGTGATAGCCACTTTCAGGCCCGAGAAAATAAAGGGCACGGCAAAGGGCAGGCGGATACGGAAGAACTCTTGCAAACGGGTGGCACGGCAGGCGCGGACCAGCTCGATCAACTCGGGTGGAGCAGCCAGAAGGCCAGCGGTCATGGAGATGACCAGCGGGAAAAACGCGACCAGAAAGGTGACGACGACGCGTGGCAGCTCGGTAGGTCCAAAGATAATGACAAGAATCGGAGCCAGGGCCACCTTGGGAATGGACTGAGTCAGAATCAGCAGCGGGTAGATGGCCTGCTCGAAAAAGCGCGAGTAGGTAATCAGCACGGCCAGCGGAAAGCTGATCACGATGGACAGCAAAAAGCCCAGCATGATGGTGCGCGTGGACACCAGCGTGTGCATCAGCATGGCCTCTTTCATTTGCATGGAATCGGCCCAGATGCGCGAGGGGGCGGGCACCAGGTATTCAGGAATATCAAACAGGCGGCTGGCCAGTTCCCACAGAATGACCACGGCAATCAGGGTGATGGCCGGGATGGTAATTTCATTGAAATCGCGCAGGCGCAATCGTCGCTTGCGCACGGGCGCGGCGGCCAGGGTTTGAGTTTGCTCGCTCATCAAGCCACCTCGTGTTGGAAAATAAGTTCACGGACGGCGGCGGCACAGCGCGTAAATTCCGGCGTGCCCACCAGGGAAAAGTCGCGTTCGCGGGGCAGGTTTACATCCAGAATTTCGGTAATCTGGCCGGGGCGCGGCGACATCACCACAATGCGGTGACCCAGCATGACGGCTTCGGAAATCGAGTGCGTCACAAACACAATGGTTTTGGGGTCTTCGTACCAAAGCCGCAGCAGTTCCAGCGTCATGGTTTCGCGGGTCAGCGCGTCCAGGGCGCCGAACGGCTCATCCATCAGCACCACTTTGGGGTTGTGAACCAGTGCGCGGCAAATGGCCACGCGTTGCTGCATGCCGCCCGACAATTGCTTGGGGTGGTGGTGCAGGAAATTGCCCAGACCGGCGGTGGTCAGCAGACGCGTGGCGCGGCTGCGGGCCTGATCGTCCAGACGACCCATGATGCTGGATGGCAGGAGAGTGTTGTCCAGAATATTGGCCCAGGGCACCAGGGTCGGGGCCTGGAACACAATGCCGGTGTCCTGGCGAGGGTGGGCAACGATTTCATCATCAATGCTGACGGTGCCGCTTGTGGGCATCAGCAAGCCTGCAATCAGGCGCAGCAGGGTGGATTTCCCACAGCCCGACGCGCCGACGATGGCAATGATTTCGTTGTCCTGGATGTCCAGATTGATTTGTTTCAGTGCCTGAGTCTCGCGCTCGGTATTACGACCGTAGATCAGGTTCACGTCTTGAATGCGTATCACAATGCGCTCCTAGGCGCGCGCTGACCCGCCTGGGCCAAGCCAGTGCGCGCGCAAAAATCAACTCAACTTAGGGCTTGGCTGTGCCGTTGGCCTTGACGATGAACTGGGTGTCATAGGCTTGGTGATAGTCCCAGGCAGGGTCCAGGCTCTGCGCTTCTGCAACCGCCTCGTAGGTGGTTTTCATGCGTCCTTCTTCCAGGCTGCCCACCCCATGCTCGGCGCTGAAATCGGTGTAGATGTAGCCCAGCACCGCGTTCAGATTGCCCATGCAGTCATCCAGATCGATTTCCGGATTGGCCTTGACGTGGGCCTGGCAAGCCGTGTCCGGGTCCTTGCGGGCGGCGTCCCAGGCTTCGATGGTGGCGTTCAGAAAGTTCTGCACCATCTGTGGGCGTTCGGCCAGCGTCTTGTCCGTGGTGAAAACGGACAGGGCGTAGATGTTGAAACCCTGATCGCTAAAGGGCAGCACCACGATTTCCTTGCCAAAACGCTTGGCCTGCTTGTTCTGGTAGTAGTAGTTGGTGGCCAGGAAAGGAGCGGCGTCCACTTTGCCGTTGATCAGCAAGGGAGCCATGGAGGAGCCGTCTACCGTCACCCACTGAATCTTGTCGGGATCGGTATTGGCTTTGCGTGCCACCATGGGGAAGTAAAGCTTGTGGCTGTTACCGGGCGAGACGGCAATTTTCTTGCCCTCCAGGCCGGAGAAGTTGGTGATGCCCGAGTCCTTGAGCACAAACAGGGAATGGGCCGAGTGCGAGAAGGTGGACGCAATGGCCTTGATGGGAGTCTGGCTGTTCTGGCGCGAGGTCAGAATGGCGGAAATGTCGGCCAGACCAATATCGGCGGCACCACCGGCTACCTTCAGAACGGTGTCGCCCGAACCTGTGCCGCGGGTGATCTTCAGGTCTATGCCGTGTTTCTCGTAAATCCCGTTGGCAATGCCCGAGTAATACGGGGCATAGTCGCCGGTGGGAATGAAGTCCAGCATCAGGTGGACGTTGTCAGCGGCGTGGGCGGTGGGCGCAGCGGCGGCCAGTCCCAAGCCCAGCACCGCAAGGGTGCGTGCAAGCAGGGTTTGCATGATTTTGTCTCCGTGTCGTAGTTATGAAGCTGCTCTTTGGGCCCGTTGCGATCAGAGTGCAGCGAGATGGCAGCTTGAAAAAATTGAAACATAGGCAAATCAAAATGTCTTATGCTTATTTGTGCTCGAAACATAAGGCTACGTTAAGGGATGCTGCTCAATCTTCGTCAAATCGAGGTTTTTCGCGCGATCATGCTGACCGGTTCCATCAGCAAGGCGGCGCAGTTGCTGAACGTGTCGCAACCGGCCATCAGCCGCCTGCTTTCCTATACGGAATCGCGCATTGGTCTGGTGCTGTTCGAGCGCATCAAGGGGCGTCTGTACCCCACGCCGGAGGCGCGTCGGCTCTATCAGGAAGTGGAGCAAGTCCATAACAGTGTGCAGCGGGTTAACGAGGTGGCGACCGACCTGATCGAAAAGCGCCACGGCAGCTTGCACATTGCCGTCAGCCCCAGTTTGGGACAGACCTTGATTCCCATGGCGGTGACGCGTTTTCGCCAGGCCTTTCCGGATGTGAAGGTGTACGTGCGCACGCTGATTTCCAGTGACCTGGTACAGGCTTTGGTCACGCAACAGGCGGAAGTGGGTGTTGCGATTGTGCCGCTGACGCATCCCAGCCTGCATGCCCAGTCCATTTACGAAAACCATCTGGTGGCGGTCTTGCCAGCCAGTCATCCTCTGGCCGACAAGCAGGAGCTGGACGCCAGCGATCTGGAAGGACTGGACCTCATTGGTTATGGCAATGACACCCCTTATGGCCAGATGGTGCAGCAGTTATTTGGTAACCGTCCTGGCGTGCCGCAACTGGCGGTGGAAGTGCGTTTGACGCACATCGCCTGTGCCATGGTGCAGGCCGGAGCCGGGATTGCGATTGTGGACGAACTGGCCGTGGCCGGCCGGGTCTGGCCGGATGTAGTGGTACGCCCCATCAATCCCCGCACCACCATGCCCTTGCACATGCTGCATTCCAATGTGGTGCCGGTATCGCAGTTGGCACACGACTTCATGGAAGTGGTGATTTCCACGGCCTCCCGAGGCATGCGGGCAGGCTGGGCCTGAGTGACTCACCAATACCGTCCCCCGCGCTGCGCCTTCGTTTGATTGCCTCTTCAAAGGGGGGACTTACCCTTAGGGCGGACCGGCCGAAAAACAGGCTGTGTTCGTGGAGTCCGCCGTGTACAGGGGGCACGGAAATTCGCTTAACGCTGTGTTATGAAGAGTTAATAAAAAAGCATATGACATCAAGGTTTTGCCACCCCTAGAATTAAAGCACTACAAACAGAAAATGATGGCAAGGAGACCTTATGCAAGGCATAAACACAATCGCCGCGTTGGCTGCGGCTGTTTCTCGCAAACACAGTATGTTCCGGCTGGGGCATGCCCGCTTGGGACGCAAGGCTGGCTTGATGCTGGCTGCCATAGCCGCTGGCCTGGCCTTGAGCCTGCCGGCTCATGCGGACAATCCCAACAAGGGCAAGATGTTCAAAGTGGCCGCGGATGTGGGCCTGGTGCCGTTTTTCATGCGTGGCACCGACGGCAAGATGGATGGCTTTTCCAACGACCTGACTCAGGAAGTGGCCCAGCGCATGGGCTATGACGGTGCCGAGGTCATCGACACCCCGTTTTCCGCCATTTTTGCAGGCCTGTTTTCCAGTCGCTACGACATGGTGGCTGCACCCACCAACACCACGCAGGAGCGTGCCCAGCAAATGCTGTTTGCTGAGCCGTACATGGCCGGTGGCCTGAGTTTTCTGGCTAAAAAGGGTGCCACCGTCAATTCGCTGGAAGACCTGAAGGACAAGACAATTGCCGTCAATAATGGCAGTTTTTCGGATCGCTGGTTGCAAGAAAACCAGGAAAAGTACGGCTACAAGATTCAGCGCTTCAACAAGAACACGGATGCCGTGCAGGCCGTGGCCATAGGTCGTGCTTTTGCCAATATGTCCGAGACCCCTCTGGCCCGCTATATTGCCACGAAAACTCCTGCACTGGCCCCGGTGTACGACATGACGACCGAGGCCAATTACGCCTTTGCCTTTCGCAAGGATGACACGGCCTTGCGTAACCGCGTGGATGAAGTGCTGGAATGCATGAAGCAGGATGGCTCGCTGTCCAAGCTGCATGTGAAATGGTTTGGTACGGAACCGAATGCCGGTACGGCCATGACAGTCGTTTTTCCCGGCTATGGCGCGCCTGACTTTCCTGGCTACGAGCCCACCGAGCACACCCCCGACTGCTCCCGTACTTAAAAGCGCCTTCGTGCTGTTTCTCTAGCTATATGGCCCTCTAGGGGCCGGTCCCCGCCTGCCCGACTGGCAGGCGGTCAAGGAGCGACCATGAGTGAAATTGTCCGCATCCAGGGCTTGCGCAAATCGTTTGGGCAGGCCGAAATTCTTAAAGGCATAGACCTGAGCGTCAACACCGGCGAAGTCGTTGTGATGATTGGCGGTTCGGGTTCGGGTAAAAGCACCTGCCTGCGCTGCATCAACCGTCTGGAAACTCCCTCCAGCGGCACGATTGTGGTGGCAGACAGCGATGTGACCTGTCCGCGCACCGACCTGAACCAGGTGCGTCAGAACATAGGCATGGTGTTTCAGGGCATACACCTGTACCCGCACATGACGGCTCTGGGCAATGTGATGCTGGCGCTGCGCAAGGTGAAAAAAGTGCCCAAGGCGCAGGCCGAAGAACTGGCCCGCCACCATCTGGAGCAAGTGGGCCTGGCCGAACGTATCGAGCACTATCCCAGCCAGTTGTCCGGTGGCCAGCAGCAGCGTGTGGGCATTGCCCGCGCCCTGGCGCTGGAACCCAAAGTCATGCTGTTTGACGAGCCGACCTCGGGCCTGGATCCGGAGCTGGTTGGTGAAGTGCTGAACGTGATGAAGCGTACCCGCGATGCGGGCATGACCATGGTGATTGTCACGCATGAAATGCAGTTCGCTCGCGAAGTGGGGGACCGCATTGTGTTCATGGACCAGGGCGTGATCCTGGACCAGGGCAGCCCTGATGAAATTCTGTGTAAGCCGCGTCACAAGCGTATTCAGGATTTTCTGAGCCGCATGAACTGAGGTCGGCCATGGATCAGATCGTTTATTACTTCTTTAACTGGACGCTGATCAGCCCCCATCTGCCCGAGATCATGCAGGGCTTTTGGGTCACGCTGCAAATGGCTGTGATGACCGTGATTCTGGGCACCGTCCTGGGTCTGGGCTTGGCCGTGCTGCGCTGCTATGGCTGGCGTCCCGTCAATATTCTGATGACGCTGTATGTGGACGTATTCCGTGCGATTCCGCAGCTGGTCATTATTGTGCTGGTGTTCTTTGCTCTGCCGTCCCTGGGCATTGTGATTGAACCCGTTCCTGCCACCGTTCTGGCCTTGAGCTTGGTGCTGTCTGCCTTTGCTGAAGAAATCTTCTGGTCCGGCATTGCTGCGGTGCCCACGGGGCAGTGGGAAGCGGGCCGCTCCACCGGCATGGGTTTCAGCCAGACGCTGTTTGCCATCATCCTGCCGCAAGCCGTGCGCCTGGCGATTCCACCGCTGACCAATCGCGCCATCGGGATTACCAAAGGCACCACGCTGGGCTCAGTCATTGCCGTGCCCGAGCTGCTCAACGTGTCCAGCAATATCCAGTCCAACATCGCCAACCCCACTGCCTTTACGGCCGGGGCCATTTTGTTCTGCCTGATTTTCTTCCCCTTCGTTCATCTGACGAGGGTGCTGGAACGGCGCTATGCGATCAAGTCGTAGGAGTGATGCGCTATGGAACTGATCGATACTTTTCTGAACCCGACGATTATTGCCGCCAGCTGGCCGCTGCTGATGCAGGGCCTGTGGCTGACGGTCAAGCTCGCCCTCATCATTGTGCCGCTGGCGGCCCTGCTGGGTCTGATCATTGCCTGCCTGCATTATCAGCAGCATCGCTGGCTGAATCGGCTGATCCTGCTGTACGTGGATTTCTTCCGTGCCTTCCCGCCTTTGGTGTTGCTGATCTTCATTTACTACGGCTTGCCATTCCTGGGCCTGCCCCTGAATGAGTTTTCAGCCACGGTGCTGGCGCTGGTCCTGAACAGCAGTGGCTACTTCGCGGAGATCTTCCGCGCCGGGCTGGAGTCGGTGTCCCCTGGTCAGAACGAGGCAGCGCGCTCGACTGGCTTGAACGCCCGTCAGGCCATGGCTTATGTGGTCGTGCCTCAGGGGGTGCGCAATGTGATTCCGGATCTGGCCAGCAACACGCTGGAAGCCATCAAGCAGACCTCGATTGCCTCGGCCGTGGCTTTGCCAGAGCTGCTGCGTTCAGCCCAGATCATGCAGGGCGAGACCTATAGCCAGACACCGCTGGTGGCTGCCGCGCTGATTTATTTCCTTCTTCTATGGCCCTTGGTACGCATGATTTCGCGTATGCAAAAGCCGTTTGTTATTCCTCGTTGAGCCTAAGCGTAACTATGAAAAATAAAGGTGTCTTTTCCATTTGCCCCACTCCTTTCAAAGCGGGTGGCGAGCTGGATTTGCAAAGCCTGGTCAGTCTGGTGAATTTCCAGCTGGAAGCCGGTATTCACGGACTGGCGATTTTGGGGGTGATGGGGGAGCTGCACAAGCTCAGTACCTTTGAGCGTCGGCGTGTCATTGAAACGGTGGTGGCCGCGGTGCGCGGTGCGGTGCCGGTGTGGGTGGGCGTGCGTGCCTTGGGTACGGCAGCCGCAGTGGAGCAGGCTCGCAGTGCCGAGGACTTGGGCGCGGATGCGATCTTTGTCGCCCCCTTGGCCGGGGCAGATGACGAGATGCAGGTGTCCTATTACCGTCAGATCGTGCAGGCGATCCGTATTCCGGTGGTGATTCACGATTTCCCGGAACTGTTTGCCGCCCGCATCAGCCCCGCCTTGGCCGTGCGCCTGAAAGGCGAGGCGGGTGTGTCCATTTTGAACTCTGAAGATCCGCCCGTTGGTCAGAAAATTACTGCCGTGCGTGGTTTGTCGGGCGATGCCTTGCCGATCTTGAGTGGCCTGGGTGGCATGCATTTTCTGGAAGAGCTGCAACGGGGGGCCGATGGGGTGGTCACCGGCTTTTCCTTCCCGGAAATTCTGCTGAAGGTATATGCCTTGCATCGTCAGGGCGAGCAGGAAGAAGCCGCGCGCGTGTTTGACCGTTACTGCTCCTTGATCCGTTACGAGTTTCAGCCGCTGGTGGCCTTGGCGCTGCGCAAGTATTCCTATATGCGCCGTGGCATCGTCGCTTGTGATGCCACGCGCGATCCGGCCACGGCGCTGGATCACATCAGCCGCGCCGAGTTCGAGGCTGTGGTGCGTCGAGTGGGTCTGGACTTGTCCGTAAAGGGTGTACAGACCGTTTAAACCTTGCTGTTCTTGAGTAACTGCTGCATTTGTTGGATTTGCCGGGTAAGTAAGGTCTGGGGGGCCCCGGCGTTATTTACCCGGTTTTTTGTTTGCGCTTCTTCTTCTTTTTCGGTTGCCTGAGCGTTGGGAGTGGCGCTGCTTGTGTGCAGAGCAGGAGGTTTGTGAGACAAGGAGCGCAGA
>JAALOO010000062.1_pt1 | contig 85212 bp, 64 predicted proteins | sample 7257641 | NCBI WGS metagenome assembly JAALOO01 (sample SAMN14085613, study PRJNA598686) | mite metagenome | biome: ENVO:01001000; feature: ENVO:01001002; material: ENVO:01001226; isolation source: single female mite from University of Michigan culture on fish food culture... ...
CTGGGAAAGATGGGTTTTTTCTTTGAGTCGCAAGACAGAAATGATGATGACGAGAGGGGAGCGCAAGTGGAGCCAGAAAGTGACACGTACGCACAAAGCGAAGAAAATCGAACTTTCAGAAAAGTGAGCTTCGCAAACACCAGTAACCAGTTTGAATTTTTAGCGGTTGTTTGGTGAATCTCACCTTAATGAGCGTCAAATATGATCTTTAGATAGCATCTCTTCTTTTAACTTCCTACAAACCTCATCAATAACCTTCTTCCCCGTTTTCAACAAAAACAAAAGAAATGAAAGATGCTTAATTGCTGAATTGAACAGTTGCCCTCAGGCTTACCCTTGTTTTTGCCGAAACGCAGCAGCATCAAGCAAACAAAAACAAACAAACCACTTTTCCAACATTGATCATTCGAAAACATCCGAAAATAAAAGACACAAAGGCAGAACGGCTAAACGTTGTGCCCCCACCTGTGCGCACAATGCACTTGATGCAGCATGTCACTCTCTCCCTCCTCCTAAAGTGAGCCTATTTTCGGCCTAATCGAAGCCTCATCAGTGCAAGAGAAGATCAAGAGCAGACTGGCAGGCAAGTGCATCTGATGGGATCATAGAACACACACACACACACCACGCAATGACAAACGCAAAACAAACAAAAAGACAGAGAAAGAGACTGGACAACTGCAGTGATACTGTGACGCAGACGACGACTACGACAGTCACAAGTGTGACTCACAACCATGATGATGAGCACAAAGGGATGTGTAGTAGGCAAAGAGAAAAGAGGGGCAAAGTAAGCAAATCAACAAATGCAGCAGCAGTGTCAATCGAAATGATGCATCATCGTCTGCAAAGGCCACGGGCAACGATGACGAGAGGACGATGGAGATGAACGCGGCAGTGGACGGCGGCGGCGACGCATCTTCTTCTTTGTCCGTCTACGTGCATTTTTTGTTGTTTGTTGTTTGTGTCCACTCTTCCACTTGGCTCTCTCTTTTCTACTTAACACATTTCATCCTTTCTCCTCTCGTTTGTCTCAACATGCAAAACATCACCGCCACAAACAAACAAGATCAAACTGCTGCAGCAGCTTCTGTGCAGTGATGCCAGTGCACACAAACACAATGCACCACTCAATTAAGGCCTAATTAGTGCCTCGGTGGTGCTTGGCGCCTGATTTGATTGTCTTCGCAGACTGCTGCTGCTGCCGTTGCTACTGCTGAGCACTTTGTTTTACCTTCTGTTGAACAAGCACATGCACCACAGGACAGTGGCCAAATCAAATGAGAGTGAGAGAGCAGGAGTGCCTTACATTGTACGACACACACTGTGTCGAGGATCAACGAGCAAAAAAGTGAGACACCAAGAGCGTTCCAAGAGCAACATCAGCAGCATGTGGCGCAAAGACAACAGCTAGCTAGCCAGCCAGTCAGCCAGCAACAGCGGACATTTGATTAAGAACGGTGGCGAGGAGCGGAGGAGATAGATAGAGGTTCAGGGTGAGAGCATCGAATCAATCACTTACCATTGCGCCGAGTTGACCTTTTCCAGTGCTGAGAATGATAAGAAAGAAAGAAAAAGTGCAGCGCAGTGTCGCCCGAGTGGTGGTGGCGGCGGCGGTGGTGGTGGTCAGCATCGCTAATGGTCTCAATTTGGTGGCAATGCAAATGGTCACCTCGCTTTCTTTCGCTTTCTCTTCTGTATGTGCATAACTTGCAGTCGCTGACTTTGATGAGCGACACTGTCTCCAGTCTTCAGTGTGTCCTGTCCGAGCTCTAGTGGTGGACACACTGTGTGCGCGAAGGTGACGCGGCAAAGTCCTCTCTCGGCGGTGAAGGTGGTGATTTATCTAATCCATCGACTGCAAAACAAAAAATTCAGATGACGGCGGCGGCAGTGTTGAGCGCAATATAAGCAGATAATTGAGCAGAGGGCGATAATTGAAATGCAAAACGGACTGTCGCTGTGTGTCGATTGTATGTGATTGTGATTGTGTGCCTGCTTGCTTGCTTGCATCAAGTCGCCGTCAGTCGCCTTGATTGACGATTTGATGAACACAAACACACACAGCTCTGCTCGATGCTAATGGTAATGCTGACCACTGTTTACAAATTTCCAGTCAATGTGCGGGTGATGACCACCACCACCACAAAGGAGGAAGGAGAAGAAGAAGAAGAAGACTAATACAAAGAGGAAGAGCTGAGTGGTGAATACAGGTGAAGAAGACAACAACAAATTCAGTGTGTTAGCAAAACACAGTCAGTGTGAACTTGTGAAAACTCTGGAAATGCTGCTTGCAAATGAGAACAAGTCTTGAGTTCGATCAAAAAGAAAAGTGAAGGTCTCCAGACTCGAAGTTTTAAAGATAAACAAAAACACCGCCGCTCATCTCACTTTGATGATGATGGTGATTCAGTCTGACAGTTGAGCATCACCATCATCGCTTCACAGTGTTTTTCTAATTCAATCAGTCTCCCTTCCCTGACTGATGAGTTGTCCACTCGTGAAAGACCGGCCAACACTCAAAGAGAAGGAATATCAGATCAACGGCGACCGTGATCGGCCTCAGTAAAGAAAACTTTGACCATCATTCCAGCATAAACTTAATTAGAGCATCATCCTCATCCTTATCGGCTCGAGGTGGTAACAACTGAAATGTTAATTAGCAATGTCCACTCAATCATCAACTGTGTACATCATCGACTCGACTAGACTAGACAACATCATCATCATCATCAATAGCAGCAATCAAACTACTACTTGAGCAGCCTACTGTTGACGGCCATGAAGGTGGCCAGGCTGGCAGCGGCCCGGTTCAGCTGATGAATGTCATTGGCGGTCTTCTGCAGCGTCGTCGCCGCACTCTGCAGCCCTCGCTGGCTGACAATCAGACTGCGCGTGATGCGGCCGACGTCTTTGCTCGCATTCGCATAGGGGGTACAGGACAGCTGCAGGAGGTGGCTCTTCAGGGAGGCGTTGCTCTCTCCTGAAAGGAAGAAGATAAAGAATTAGCACTTATTTTGGATCAGACATCCAAACACGATGTCGAGCTCTTGTCCTCAAAACTACTACTACTAGTGAGCATCACCAATGGTCATTTCACAGCAGAAGTACTTATGAACTGACAGAGCATCAACAACGACAACGACAACTTACTTAGAAGACTATGAAGAAGACTACAGATGGATAAATTGAGAGATTTGAGGCAACAAGTACAGATGTTTTGTGGTGGTGATGGTGGTGACGTATTGATGGGAAAAAACAATTCATTAGTAAGTTATAAGTAGAAAAGGGAGGAAGAAGGAAGGAAAAGGATAAAGGGGACAGAGTTAAATGATTATGATGTACTAACGAGTCTTTGGTTGAGGCTTGCTTCAGCGAGGCAGCGGCGGCGTCTCGATTAAGGCCATCCTTTGGTGACTGCATCGAAGTGGAATCTGAGTATTGAAATAATATAAAGTCGAGAGTACCATTAGAAGCAAGCGGTCAAAGAAAGGACAGAAATTAATAACGAGCTTAGCTGCTGCTTTTAGCAGTGGTTTGGTGGGGTTTTGTCAGTGAATGGTAGGGAGATTGAAAGGGGAAAGGGCGATTCGAGAAATGAGCAGTGGTTTCCCTTATTATGATCATTGCCGCTGCACTTATTCACTTACCCGAGAGTGTCTTGTCTTGCCCTGCTGAGGCAGTGGTGGACGTCGCCCGGCGTCGTCCCCTTCGTCCAGCTCGGTTTCGTTGGCCGGCGTTTGGATGCTCACTAGTATCGTCCTCACTAGTTTGGCGATTAGTGGCGGTGGTAGCCGAGTAACTGCTTCTACCGATACGTTGAGGCTGCAAACTCGATTTAGAATCGGTTACCTGTTTGCTGCGATGTGCATCCTCCTGCCTCCTCTCGGTCGCCTTGCCATCGACATATTTGCCGGCAATTGTCTCGGCGGCAGTGGCGGCCACTCGATGATCGATGTCTTCTTCCCCTTTCCCTTGTTCTTGCTCGCCTTCTTCAGCGGCGGCGTCCACAAAGTCATCCTCCCCCTCCTCCTCATCTTCTTCGTCGTCGTAGTCCTCGTCCTCGTCGTAGTCCTCCTCATCGTCGTAGTCTTCCTCTTCAGACTCGGAGGCCTCTCCGACGACCACTATCGCAGAGGCCAGTGGTTTGCTGCTGCTGCTTGTAGAGTTGCCGGTGTTGTTGTCCTTTCCCCGCTGTTGACCGTAATCTTTCATCGTCGGTTGGTATTGGTGAAACGGTTTGTGTATGCTCCAGTAGAAGACGGACAGGGCGCTAATTTGCCTAGCACGCAAGCAAAGGTAAGCTGAGAGGAGAGGAGAGAAGAGAGTTGAAAGTTGAGGAGAGAGCTGTGCTTTGAAGACGAACGGAGAAAAGGAAAAAGAAGAAGACGGAGACGATGATGATCAGATGATGATGATGATGAGGCGATGGCGTTGAAACAGGAGCAGGCAGGCAGGAGAGATATGAGGAATGTGTCAATATTAGATTGACCTTTTTTCTCCACTTTGCCCGGGGAATGTTGATGATGGTAACAGGGGGTGGACGAAGATGTGCACCAAACGCTTCAAGCCGAGTGACAAATGGACTTTCTGACACTGTTGCTGATTGCTGTGTGTGTTTTGTTTTGGGCAGAGAGAAGCAAATCAGCTGCTCGAGCAGCGTCGCCGGCGGCGCATGGGCAGTGCAGCACCTGCTGTACCGTATTTTTCAAATCGAAATCAGTGGCGCTAAAGTTCTAATGTTTTCTTTTCATTTTCAACTTCGCCATCTTCAGCTTCGTTGGCGGTGGGTGCCTGAAGGTGCGAAAAGGTGGTGGAGACGGAGCAGACTAATTGACGCTGGCCACTGAGACTAATGATACAAGTAATTAGTGCTCGAAACGGTGATGATGATGATGATGAAGAAGGTGAGACTGAAAGTGATAGAGAGAGAGAGTGAGTGAGTGAGATTTGTGGTTGGCCAAGAGCAGTACTAGTGGAGAAAAGCTCATGAGAACTGAACATGCATGTAAGTCATTTCTGACTTCAACTGTTTCAGTACCAAAGACAGAAAGGCAGAGGACAGAGGGCACCGCCGAAGAGGCCATTAGAGTGCAGATTGGATGCAGCAGCAACGGCAGCAGCAGCGGCGATTGCACCAAGTGATTGACATCTAAAGGAGCCGACTGTGCTGCTGCTGTCTCATAGAGTTCCCATGTTGGCCACTGGAGAGGGAGAGAGAGAGAGATAATAATTAACATAGTTTTCCAAATTGACAGCTCTCAGAGAGGGAGCGAGGGAGACTGCAGGGGCAGCGGACACATGCAGATTGACCCGAGAGTGAAATCGAATGTGTGTGAGTTCGAGTCAGTGCTCTGTACGCTGTCTCTTGCGGCGTTCCATCAGTCCTGTGATGTCCACCGCTGGACAGGAAAAAAACAAAAAACTGTGCCAGTCAGAGAGCTCTACAGTTTAGTTCATTCCAGTCCAGTGGAGAGTTGATGACCAAAATCAATGAATATCAATGCAATGGCAACGGCATATATTGAGATTAAGTGATAACTGACTGACTGACAAACTAACGAACTAACAACTACAAGTGTGGCTGGCTAGAGCTTTCTTGGCCCACTAACAGCAGCAGAAGCAGTAGCAGAAGCAAAGTGGACTTAGTGTCCAGCACGCGTTGCACCATAAATTATCCTCTGTTTTTGCTGCTTTAGTAAAAAAGCTTGTGATCAAGAAGTGTTTGTCCGTTTGTCTCAGTCAACGTTGTTGTTGCTGCATCAAATGGGCAATAAATCGAGCGTTTTTGGCAGCGACAGTAAAAAACACTAGCCGAAACGATCCAATTCAATTTTCAATGCTCATTCGCTACTGTTTCAGTGAGTTTTGTGTGAGAAAAATAAACGGTAGAAATTGCGGTGTCTCCGTCAGACACCTTTCCACTTGTTGTCCTGTCACATCTCCTCGCCACATGATGCATCTCTTGTAGGGGGCATTTTCATTTAAGATCACTCACTAGTGAAAGAGTGAAAAACGGAGGGGAAACAAAAAGAGGAAGGAAGGAAGGAAAAGGAAGAAGGGCAGTTAATTAGAAAAAGAAGAAGAGTGAACTCGAAAATAGTTAGCTGATCGTTTTCACTGAGACTGAAACTTTTTCTTGTGCTTGTTGAATGTGCCACCAATTAATGTGTGTGTATGCTCGTGTGAGCATCAAATAAGCGGAGACAGGCCACCGAGAAAAGTGCTCGGCAATTTGGAAATTGACTTTTGCTGCTGGGCCGCTATTTTTCGGCTAGCAGTTGTCGGTGGGAAAGTTATCAGTTAGCGGCTGTTGTTGCTGCTGCAAAAGTAAGTGGTGATATCGAACCGATATGAAGACGAGTCGCCAAGCTTTTTGATAAAGAGAAAACTCTGCAAAAGTGGAAGAGAGGACAGGTAATGACTTAATGACTGCTGCTGTTGCCGCTGAACGAGCAGGCTGACAGCGACAACAGGCGCCGTGAAGACAACGACGACAAACTGAAGAAAAAAAGAAGCTGAAGAAGAAGGGCGCCATACTGCAAATTACGATTACAGGCAAAAAGCGAGTAGTAAAAAAAGAGATAGAAAGAGACAGTACTTGGCCTGCAGTACATCATCATTAGTGACATCGTTACAAGCTGTTGGAATCGATAGCTGCTGCTGCTAATGCTTCTCTCTCTCACTCAACAATGACCGATTAAGATTGCCGAGGAGGATGAAGATGTGGTGAAGAGCCAAATGAGTAAGAGAGCTGGAGAGTGAGAGAAACATCAACTATTGGCCAGTGATGATAGAAATAAAGAAAAAGAAGAAGTAGAAGAAGTAGACGAAGATGTGCTCTATGGTTGCTGCATCGATCGAGCACTGCTGCTGCGGCTGTTGCGATTGCACAACAAGGCTGCTCTATTGTTGTGCTCACGATGTTGTGCTGTGCTGTGTGTTCGATGACAGCTCATCCTTCGACCACTTCTTCTTGATGTTGTTTATTCACTGCCGGAGCACGAGAGAGTTACTACGGCGATATTTGCTTCCTTGGACTGTTTAGGATTTCGCCAATCCTTTCAGCGAGTGTCTCTCGGATCTCAATCTCTCTCCAATCCTGCCGGTGCTGATGCTGCTAACGGTCCAGCTGGCCATCGATATATTTCGCTGACTGTAGAGAGATATATGTCTGTGTGTAGTTTGTTCTGTTCTCTCTGGATTCCAACTCTGCCATCTGAGGAGCCGGCATCTGAGGGGGATCAACAGTGCAACGACAATGGCCAGGCAGACCGCAGACTAAATGCTGCTGCTGCTGCAGTTCCGAGTGCAAGTTTGAGTTGAGTGCTCGAGTGACTATCGAAGAGTGAGCGACTGATCATGCTAGCGAGTGTGTGCAATGGAAACTGACAATAATGGGCAATAATGAGAAGAAGGAGAAGAAGAAGAAGGCACACACCGGCAATCGATCGATGCCATCATTATCATCTGCTGAAGAAAGAAGAAAGAAGACAGAAGAACGAAAAAGAAGACGAGCCAAAGTGATGGCGCCGAAACACACTGCCTCCGAGTGTGTATATCTGCCTCTTCGATGACGATAATGATCGATTCAAAATGCTGATTGACTTGTGCCTTTTTGCCTCTTTGCCTTTAATTTTGCCTTCTGCCTGCCTGTGTGATGTCAAGATTGGCCCCAGCAGTCGCATCAACAACAACAGCAGCAGCAGCAGCATCAGCTGTAGCACTCTTTGAGCACTCTCGTCAATCAGCAAATTATTGGTGAGAATTGTTCAGCAACAGCAGATTTCTTGAGCTGACTGGATAGACTGGCTGATTGGCTAATACAGCAGTAGATAACGACGACACCAATTTGCGCCTTCAAGTGCTCGGTCTTTAGTTTTCTTGAAGAAAAGACAAGACAAGTGTGAGAAAGACGCAGCCTTGATGAGCTGCTAAGAAAAAAGAATGGACTAAACAAAGTCCTCTGGCAGTAGCTGCTCAGCAAAGGGATACCTTTTCTATGTCAACTGCTAACGGGGGAGACTGTAGGTGACCAAATGGAAACAATTGTCACCGTGCAGCTGTAGGCTTGTAGGTCTAGCAGAGACAATTGAAAAAGCAAGCAAAGTTTGTTTGGTCTCATCCGTACTTCCTTGTCAAATATTCACATCTTTGACTCTTTACATGTTTGCCCAAAAATCAAATAAAACTGTTCTTTGGCATAGCAAAGCAAACACATCGACTGACTGGTGACATCGCAGTAAAACTGTCAATTTGAAATGGTCACCAGGAACAAAACAAAGTAACTGAAAAAAATAGGTAAACCTGACCTAATTTACCTTTCTCACTCTGGCCATTTTTCTTCTGCAAGGGGAGCAGGAGACACGCCGATAGACAGTCTAATGATCCGTGGTATTACTATTTGAATTCTTTTTTGTTTCCTAACAAAACTGAGTAAGTAGTCAGAGAAGAATATTTGACGGCTGACTTGAAAAAAAGAGAGCAGACCTTTTGATGACAGCAGACAAATTAATCATCAAATTGGCCTAGTGCTGACAACACCGACCGGCAACACTGTCTGACAGTCTGCAAAAAATGGACAAAAGTGACTGCATTTTTTGCTAGCTAAGTGTCTTTCAATCAGAACTGCTTCTGCTGCCCTTACAGCACAATTTCTGACCAATTTCGCCTCTCTTTCTTTTTGTGCCCAAACTGAACGACTTGTGCTGCAAACCGAAACAATCACAGAACAATCAGAAATGAGTGTGTTTGTGCGCACAAGAAGCAAACTAATTAGTTTGCTGAAGAATTGCTCGTGATTAGTAATCGTTGATTACGTTAACGAACAAAAAAAACGGTAGAAAGACGAAAAATTGTGGGCAAGTGAGGTCAGGTGAAGTGAGGTGAATTGAGGTAATGAAAGGTGACACTGATTTAGCTTTTAGGCATACTAATCAACAAACAGGCACTGTGATGCAAACTAGTTTTGACAATGTCAGTGTCAGTGCCAGATTATTGTATGCAAAAACTGCTAAATTGTTCACCATTTTGCGACCCGGAATCTGGCGAAAAAAGAGGAAAAATAAACTTACAAAAACAGCTTATATGCCAAATTAGGTCACTAGCCTTGCCATCTTGTGGTGGTGCACCTTGGCTCAAAATTTGAAGTTTGCTCATTTGTCAAACTAAATTAGCATCAGAAAAAAGTAATTTTAGTTGTTGATTGGCAGCATCCTTAGGTGCTTTCTTGATGATCACCAAACAAATTACTGTACTAAAAAACTAAAAAACTAGAAAAAATAAAACAAAAAGCATCTTTCATCGATTCTTTTCCCCCTATGAAAGCTTGGAAAACTGATTTCAGCACCCACTTGTTTGAATTTTAACTAATTGGTAGTATGTTTGGCAATTGGAAGATCAATTATATTGCACGCAGTAAAAACGAGCACAAAAAAAGAGAAAGAGAGAGGGGATCTCGATTGACAGCTATGATGTCCGTTTTTAGAGTGTTTTCCCCCTACTCTCCTCAGATGTGGCACACAGTGAGCAAGTGTCTAATGGGCACACTGGCTGAGCATCAGCTCACCTTCAGAAGGTACTACGGCGATGATACCTGCTACTACGGATGAACAAGGAAAAAAGTAGAGGTAAGGTAAGTCAGCAGTAAAGCGGAATTAGTAAATAGGCAAAAGTTTAGCCGCCGCATCAACTGAAGCAAAAGAGGAAAAGGGGAAAGAGTGGCAACTGGCAGCTCTACAAGCACTCGCAAACTCGTCAATAGGCCCAATCATCGACTGAACAAAGTGGTGGACGGTGGTGAATGAGCAGCAGCAGTCAGTTGAGGTGATGGTGGTGATCTCCACTCAATACGATGATATTTTCGACCTATTTCTCTCTTACTATCCACTATCTGAGTGCGTTTGTTCAGCACAAAAAGAGGAGTTTGATCACATTACCTCAATGGCGAAGGGGAGGGGGACTGCTGCTGCCGCTGATCAACTGAGTCAACTCATTTGCATCCACATCGACACTGTACAGTGTTCACTGTGCTGAACGACATTGAAGCAGCGGCAGAGGAGGCAGAGGAAAGAGAAAGAGAGATGAGGCGGCAATAGCAGCGTCGATAAAAAAGAACACTTTGGTGACCGACATTGACGCTGACTAACTCGCTGGCTGAGGCTTCCACAGCCTTCACCACCAGGCCTGCATTTTTCTGCTGCATTCACCAAATGTGCCTCTTGGCAATGGCTGAGAGCTCTCTGTGGCTGCCTCTCGCTGACATCATCCTCAGCACTGAAAGAGAGAAAATGAAAAAGAGAGGTGATTTCCAATGATAATTAGCAGCAACGGCAACACTGATCAATGCTGAGAATGAGTGTCAGTGGCCGCAGAGCTGCCGCCACTCAGAGTTTGTTGCCTTCTTCTTGGCTGGATGGCTGTGGCTGTGCTAACAAACTGTGGAAAGCAGCCTGAAATCTTAGCGTATCCGCCGATAATCACCGACAAGGCTAAAATGAGCCATTTGTGGCAGCATCTCCCGTGTGTTTGTTTCAGCTGAGTGTGACCAGAGATCGAGCCGAGTCTCTGAGTGAAGAACACGAAGCAAAGACACAAACTGTTTGGAAAGTGGTACTCAGTGGGACGTACGCAGGTTGTGGTGGTTGTGGTGGTATTGTCTGCGGTAAAGAAAGTTCATTTGTCTGCGCACGCTGTCTAACGTTCCTAACGTTCCTCTAACGCCTGCCTAATCCTCCGATCAATCAATCCGAGTTGTCTGCTGCTGCTGTTGTTGCTGTTGCAACCAGGCCCTGGCTAAAGTGAAAAAAGAAAAATTTGTTTTCAGTTAGCTGACCAGCCAGCCAACTAGCTGCTGCTAACAGACACACAAGCACGTTAATTGCATTTGAAACAAAAGTTTTTTCTCTCAACTTCAGCAGTGTTTTCCTTTTTCCCTCCTCTGTGCTTGCGCCTTTGTTTGCCTTTAGCAATTGTAAAAAAATGCCATTTAAAGTACAAAAACCGTAACAACCAGGTTGACTGACAGACTGGAGCCATTAGCTGGCTGGCTGGAAGCTGAAGTTAAAGGAAAAGAGAAAGAGAAAACGCAGTTTCAATGGCGCAAGTACTTGCGATTGTTTGTGCACTGCTCTGTACTACACGTAAACACTATCTTTAGCTTATAAAAAAGTGCTTGTTCATGTTTAAAAATCAAAACAAAAAAGAAATTTACAATGCAAAAGTAAAAATTGATAAAAAGTGAGCAAAAATAAGATTCCTTTTATCTAGTTTTTTTTCACTATAAAACTAGATAAACAAAAACACCAAAATCAGTTGGCAGACAAAAGACAGATTTGAGGAAAAAATGGCCCGTTTATCAGTTCAGTGCAACAGGTGTCCCTTCTTTTAGCAAAATTGTCACACCTGTTGACGACACTTTGCCGGCGTCATTGCTGTTGTTGTTATAGTGCACCTTTTTTTCATTTTCTATCATGGTGATTGTCAGTCAGAGATGATTGCGTGTTAGTGGTTGTTGTTTGCATATCATCCTGCCTGCCAGTCGCACCAAAGGGCGTCGAAATGAGGAACATAAAATAATAAAAGGTTGACAATGTATATTCCGATATGGCTCAAGCTGAAGCCAACCAGTCAGTCAGTCTGCTTAGTCGGTTTATCAGCTATCTTCTCCAGAGTGGAGTTGATCTATATTTGTCGCACACCTTCTGCTGCTGCTTCACATTAGTCGATCAAATTGAGCGAAGAAGAGCAGCAGCAACAGCAGCAAAAGGACTCTTACAAGGACGATAAAACAAACAGCCACCATTCTGCAGCAATTTAGGTGAATGGCAAGCACGATGGCTCCGGTAATGGAGTGTAATTTGGCGTCAACACACTACCACTACGGTACGGTGAAGACGACTGCTGTTCCCTCCGACCAATTGAAACCCAGAACACGAAACTGAAGAGCACCCTAAGAGGTGAAATAGTGGTGCAGTGTCTTCGGCAGCAGAGTAAAGGACACCTAGATGAACCGAGTGATTAGACACACACACCAGACAAAGACAGAGACAGAGTCCTCAGAGCGAGGAGTACTTTTGCTGCTGTTGCTGTTGCTGATCAGGCTCGGTGTCAAATGGCCTGTCAAAACAGCGGTAGGGAGAGAGTTATGAATGATCACCTTTTCTTCTCCTTCTTCTTCTTTACCGTCGGTGCCATTATAAGTGCATTAAAACTGGTGGTGTGCTCCACTGAGCATAGAAAGGACAAACACACACATTCACATACACAAACATAAGCGTCGTCACCTACAGCAGACAGCGAGACAATACGCTCACACCATGTAATCAATTGTACGGCCGCAAATATTTCTTCCCCCCCCCCCTGTCCCCTTCATAGACAGATCTAGTTCGTTTACATAATATCAAACTCTGCAGATCGCCATTGTCAACATTGGAGATTTTTGAAAAAAAATAAACATTGACATACTTTTAAAAAGAAGCAGTAGTTTGTTTCCGTTTTTTAAAAAATTCCGGTAAATCAAATAAAAAAGCTTTTTAAAAACAAAGTTTTCTAAAAATGAATGTGCACTGTGCAATGAATGAACAGTAGTGGCTAATATTAAAACATCAACATGTACTTCTGCGGTCAGGTCGATCTGCAAAACTGTAGAAGATGGGCCAGCAAATTGGCCAACTCAATTTAGTGGTAGTGGTGGTGGTGGTGGTGAAGAGTGCTCAGTGTGTTCAGAGAGTGCACAAACACACTCAAACACACAAGCTCATTCGGTTCATCATCATTTCTGCAGAAGCAGCATCAGAAGTAGTAGGCATTTTCCCCTCACTCTTTTTCCTCTTTTAACCTACTAGGTTATGTGTCTTAGGTTAACTGTGTGTGACTGTGACTGTGACTGCATCAACGGCATCAGCATCAGCAGCAACGACAAGCATCGCATGCATAATTGGCAGCATTTCCAATCGGTTACTCTGCGCTGGTTAGCTTCAGCACACACACACACACACACACACATAGACAATCTCACAACCATTGCACATACCTTTGCTCTCCCCTTCATTACCACTGACTGACTTTAGTCGATGCCTACCTCTCTTTTTCTGTTTTTCGCCTGCCGATGAAATCAAGTGGCGAGGAGTAAGGAGGTGAAGAAGCGACAGCAGCAGCGACAGCAGCAGCAACAGCAGCAGTTTGATGTGTGTGTGTGTGCAGTAGCCTACTAAAAATAGTGCAGCACTTTTGCGCTTCAAGCAAATGGCGGCTCAGCAGCACAGCACAGTTTAGCAGCACTCGATGATAGCAAAATGTGCAAATATTTTGCTACACAAAACACACTGACTGACTGGATGATGGACAGTAGTAGTAAAGCGATGGACGAAAAAAGCGCCGACTACTCTTCGACACATGCACAAGGGACAAAGTAGCTGGAGAGAGAGCTTAGATTTAGCAGGCACCGGCTAAACGACCGTCTTACAGTCTTACAGGTAGCTGCTGCAGTATGCAAACGAACAGCAGCAACAACAGCATCAGAAAAAGGTGTAGAAAGAGGTAGGTGCAAACTGCAGGTAACTGTGAAGACACACACTGCAGCTGCCAATCGACTGCTTCTTTGTCTTTACCATTTGACGGTAATCCTTTGGCGTTTGGCGTCAGAAGTTGTTAGCAAAGGAAAGCAAACGGACAGACGAACAAACGAGCAAATTTGCTAACAAGGCGTTTAAAACTCCCTTTCTCTTTCTCTTTCTGTTGTTGAACATCGGTTTGACTGCCACTCACTTTTTCCTCTTTTCCATCATCTACTTTTTCTGCCTTTTCTTTTTCTTCTGTCGAAACTGGCCTAATCCTGTCTCAAATCGATCGCTTTCACACGACAGATACTCAAACTAAAGTCGACCATTCCCACCGTTTTTCCCTCCTTCTTCTTCTTCTTCTTCTGTGCCTAGCCTCTTTTACTTTTACTCTCTTTTCTTCTGTTCCACTAACTCCTTTCCACCTCCACTCAACTATCAACTTTCTAAACAGCACTTTCAATCACTTTGAATTTGTTCACTCACCGATTTTACCTCCACCACCACTATTGCTGCCACACACTTTTTGTGTTTTGTCAATTTTTCTCCTCACTCTTTCTCTGCCTAATAATTTCCCTTTCATAGCTTCCTCACTTGAGCTCGCCGGTAGTTGAAACACACAGTTAAAGAAAGGGATCAATCCAGCAAGTGTGTTAAATGTACGTTGAAGATACTGCTACCACCACCACCGTCTTAAAACAGAGGCCGACAATTGCCATCCTCAAGACAACAGACAGATACAAACAACATACAGACAGTCAGACAGTCAGAGACAAAATCAGACAAAGTGCACGTCCAATTGATTTAGCAGCCAAAAAGCGAGGGCGGGAACTTGAGCCGGTCATCGGCGTTGGCAATTCGATATTCAAATGAGCCTGTTCAGTCAGCCCGTCCGTCAGTTTGTTAGTCAGTCAGTCAGCCATCGAGCACTTGGTTATCTTCTTCCCTTCTTCTTCTTCGTTTGCTAATTGCTAATCGCAGCCTAGTGCTACTGTGCAAGTCCTACCACTGCACTACTAATTGCATAGTGATCACTTTGTATTCAATAATTCGCAATGCGTGCCAGGCGTCTATTTTGAGGCGACTCACTCACTCGCTCGTACTGAATGGCTGAATGACTGACTTTAGGCATTGCACATTCAATTCAGACAGCTTTTGCAGGAGTTTGAGAAGCTTCTTCTTCTATTTCTTCTACCAAACGGAACGTCTGTGAGTGTGTGTGTGTTTGTGTGCATAATCTCAAACACACACACACTCAACCTCACTTCACCGCCCTGCAATTAGCCAATTTGCATTGGTAATTACTAGGCATCAAATGGCAGCAGCAACACACCGACTCAGGCAACAAGATGATCAATTGAATGATCGATCCAATTGAATGAGCCACTGAAGTGTGTGTGTGCAGTGTGCAACGGTGATTTTCTGTGTGTGTTTGCTGATTTGATGATTTTTAACCGAGTTTTAACACGCTTCTCGTTTCTTGGCCACACGCGATCCAGGATTGCTATCTAATCAAAGAAAAGGGAAAATGTATTGATTCAAATTGAGCTCGTGCACAAGTTCATTCCGCTATTGCTGCAATTGAAACAGTGCAGTGATCACTGTTGCAGCCACTGGAATTGATTAATTCCTAGTCACCAACGTCCTCAATAGAAAAGATGGCAAATGATCACAGTGCTATTGCTAACACCTGTTCAAGGAAAGAATGAATGAGTGTAGAAAAACAGGTGATCTTTTTTGCCGAAGTGTTCAATGTGATCGAGGTAATGAGGTGTCAAGGTAGAACAGCCGTGTTGTTACTATTGCTAGAAGTAATAGTATACAGAGAAAAATACAAAATGGCAGATTGTCATCGAAAGAAACTGTTGTTGCTGCTTTATCATGTCTAAAACATTGTAATAAAAAAACAAAAAGGTTGCATTTGCTTATTTAATTAGTAAGAAAGTGCAACAGCAGCAGCATTAGTACAATAATAGCACTGAATCAAAGTAGGCACCACTTTGCACCTCAAAAAGTAGTAAACCTTACTTTATTTAAGGGAACAGAAAAAGCACTAATTTTCACCTCCCCCTCACTACAAATCAACCATACATGAAATGCATTGCTGTTGTGGTTGTTGTTGCTTCAACTACATCTGTTTAAAATGTTAGCCGAAAGTGATGCAAACAGAAGAAGAAGAAGAAGAAACGATGCAGCAAACTTTCCTTTTTTTTGCTTTTTGTTGCTGTTGCTGTGTTTACCTGTCTGTCTGAACTGCAGCATCATCATTCGAATGAAATTGAGAAGTGAGTGAGGGACGACGGTCTAGGAGACCACGGTAGAAAAAAATGTGAAATTTAATTACCAGCAGTGAATAATATATGAACGGCAAACAAATAATAATTAATGAGCAGGCAAAAGCAAGAGAGCAAAGCTACCAGGTGTGCTCAATTTAGACCAGACTAGACGTTTGGCAGCAGAGGATGAGTGCATCAGCAGCAACGGCGGCAGCTACATTCCAGCCAGTGCCTGAGGAACTAAACAGAAACGGAAAAACGGAAAAGAAGAAGTGAAACTTCAGCCAGTGGCGAGGGCAGAGTGGACAGACAAGTGAACAGCCGCAGACAGACAGAGAGAGAGAAAGGGGCAACCGGTGACCGGGTAGCACCGTTAGCCGGTGGCAGAAGAAAAAAGAAAGAGTAAGGAGAGGTGACGAGAGTGCACTCGGCAAAAAGGAAAGAGTGAATGGGCCATGTGAATGTGAATGTAGAGTAGAAGCAGTGCTCTTTGGTCGGCGCCATCCGTCCGCCGTTTGTCCGCAACCACCGTCTAGATTTACCGCTAGTGAGAAAGTGGACCTGCTTTACCTGCCTTACCTGCCTCGGTCACTGGCTTAATTTCACAAATTAAAAGTGACGGCACCTCCGCCGCCGCTGTCGCCGCAGGTAAGTGCAGGCAGGCAGGCAGTGTCAGCTCGCCGTTTTAATTGAACACCATTGCCATCACTACCATCACCACTAGAGACGACACACTCAAGTCAGGGGAGGGAAAGTGCGCCTGAGAAGAAGTGGTAGAAAAGGTGCAGAAGAGATGAACTCTCTTTCAGAAGACTCTCACTCGGGAGGCAAGCAAAAACCGACAGCAAAAAGCAGTAGTAAATGCGAGCAACAAAGTTCGGCACCGGATCTGCCAAAAAAGTCGGTGATCTCAGTAGTAGTTGCTCAATCGAGGTTGAAATCAAAGCTAACGAGAGCAGGTTTACTGAGGTTGTGCTGATGATGGTCGTTTGAGGTGGTGGTAAATGAAAACGTACTTTTGATATTATTTATTTTGTCTAAACGGAAAGAGTCACTTAGCGAATCACACTACCTCAGTGATGGAATGTTGCCTTGCAAGAAAAAAGAGGATACGCTAAATAAAAACATAAAAATAATCAAGTGGGAAATTATGACTTCTTTTTCTATATCTGCTGATCTGATGATCGTTTTCTGGTCTAAGCGACTGTTGCTGCTGCTGCTGATGCTTTTTGGCTAATCCTCAGACGCCGGTCAGCTCTTGGCTAATCACCGCCGTTTTCTGCCATTTTTTTGGCAGCAGTGATGATCATCATTGAATCAGCTCAAGAAAGCAAGCAAGCAATTTGTAGCGCACAATCAGACCTCACGTGATCGCTGGCTGCTAAGGATGACCATAAATCGGATGGAGAATTAGTTGAAAAAGTCAGTCAACTCTAGTCCAGTCTATTAACTTTTGTCAATCACACTCGGAAAAAAGGTTTCTGCTGTTTGTAGGTCTCTTCTCTTATTTTATTCACTTCTTCATTCTTCCTTACCACAAACCACATTAGCCTCTCTCTGCTGACACTTCAACTTAAACTCCTCTTTACTCTTTAGCAGCACTGTTTGTGTGCGCTATTTGCAGCTATTAAGACGACATTGAAAAGTGGGGGAGAGAAACTGCAGAAAGGCTGCTCAGAAAAGAGAAAGAGAAGGAGATAGAGTTCAACGACAACAGGCCACATATAATTTAGCCTACGCGTTTGTATGCAGCCGCAGCAGCAGCAGACAAAACCGGCTGCTAAAGGAGTTTAATTTAACCACAATGCGAATTGTGGTCGTAGTGTGTGTGAATGTGATTGTGAATGTGTGAGTGTGTGTGATAGCAATGAAAGAAGGTGGTAAACCAAGGGAAGAAGAAGAAGAAGAGGACACTGCGAGATCTCGATCGGGCGCCTTGGTAATGAGCAAGCCGAGGCACCTGCACCAACAGCAGCAGCACTATCACTGTGTGGTCTCACACACTCTCACACTGAAATCGCAGATTTGTTTGTCCGATCGAAAAGAGGAGACAGATTGTTGTCATTCTCTCACCGGGCACACGACGACAATCCAGTGCAGTGAAGAGAGAGAGAGAGAGAGAGAGAGAGAGAGAGAACTTGCTCTTCAGTCTTTTTCTCTAACTCCTCAAGCTACCTTCGAACCGTCTTTGTCCATCACCACAACTGCCAATGCGAGTGTCATTGTGCGAGAAAAAAGAAGCAAGCAAGCAAAGAAGAAGAAGAAAACCCGAAAAGACAACACGAGAGCAGACGACACCGACAGAACTAACGAAGGGGCAAAAACGAAAAAAAATCTTCACAACACTCGAAAAATCTTGCAAGTACCTTGCAAAAATAGCAGCTTTGCAGCTAGCATGCATATCACCTTTTTTGCTAGGCAAAGTGTCCTTAGCTATCTTTTCTTCTTTTTTTTCAACAGTTGCTGCTGCTGCTGCGACTTATCACCGCTATGACAGTCGTTGCTGGTGGTGGTGGTGGTACACTGCAAAAGGGCAGATCTGTTCAGTGCTGCTGATGATGACACCAGAGACGACGGCGACTGCCTGTTCACCTGTTGACTGCTGCCGCTGAGCTAATTTACGGTCCACTCATTTGAATTGGGGAAGAAAAAGAGAAGTGCTATCTGCTTGCCTGGCTTGCCTGCCTAGAACCGTTGCCGCAGATTTGGCAGCAACAAGCTCAGCAGCAACAGCTTGTCGCCTGTCGGTGGCGGTGATGGTTAAATTGCCAATGCACATACACTTACCAAATGCTGAGCACTCAGCTTCGCTGATCGCTCTAAGTGGCCAGATGTACGACAGGATCACTTCTTCAGTGGGTCAGCTAAAGCGCCGCTGCAACGACGCTGAGTCAGTACTGCACAACGCCAATTCAGATTGCAAACAGTCAGACAGACAGACCGACAGACAGACAGACAGACTTGGTCAATTAGCATTAGAAAAAAGCAAAAAAGTAGAGTACCGCAATTTCATATTATATTTGTAGTCAGTCAGCCAGTCGGACACTGTGCATACAAAAGGGCTGCTTTTTTCGGTTGCTACTTGCAAATGCAAAAGCTGGTAAACGGTGCAGGCATTGCGAGATAGATGTGCATGTGCGCATTTGCATTTACAGTGCTCCAGCAGCAAACATTTGTTTGTGTGTCCAGCTAAGCGAAACAAGATTGATGATGTAGAATTGTTATTCTTTTTTCCTCTGAGGTGAGGGTGAGGTGAGGAAGGAGAAATGGAAAAAATAGGAGGAAAACGAGAAAACAATGAACAATAATAATGTGTGTATTTATCTCGGTGTTAATTATATTCTTTTTGTGCTATTTGATTTGATTTGATTTGATTTAAATCAAATCAAGTAGTGGTGGTGGTGAACTTTTGCACCAGAGAAACAAAAGATGACTGCAGCTTTTTGTTTTTCCTAATTACCACATGACATTTGTCTTCTTCGGTGTGACTACTGTTACTCCTGCTGTTTGGCAGTAACGGTAAATTAAAACTGGCAATTTAAAATCGATACACGGTGTTTCTCCCTGCTGCTGCCATTATTTTACTGTTATTATCTTTGAAGTTAGCTTCCTCTCTTCTCCTTCTTCTTATTTTGCTTTCTAGTCATCTTAGCTACAAGCTGTAACTGTAAATTTGTCAAGCTCAAAGTTTTATCAAGTGTTTGTGTGTGTGCCACTGTGTAATTTACACTCCACTCTGTTGTCTTTTTACTAAACAGCAGTAGCAGTAGCACACGCTTCATCTTCCTGCCTCCGCACTTAATCTTAATCCTATTTTACCCGCAAATATATTTTAAACGCACCAAGAGGAACACACACAGTCAGCTCGTTTGAGCGGATTGACAGTTCGACACACAATTGCCAGTCATTAAGATCAGTGCATTTCATTCATTTTGCAACAGCAACAGCAGCAGCAGCAGCAGCACTTTTCTACTGAGACTATTTGTTTGAAAGTAGTTAGCAAACAATCTGTTCAGCGACACCACAGTCACTTTAAATCACAGTCAATCAGACGACTGAGGAGGAAAAGGAGAAAGAAGGGGGAAAGCAATTAAATTTAATTATTTATCAATTTGCAAACTAAACATTGTCTCAGCTGAGGAGAGGAGATACAACAAGACCGACTACACGCTTCAACGGCTACCAAATTGGCGCCAGCACACGCTCAAGTCGTTGAGGTGATGGTGATGGTGCACACACATGCACACACACACCTTCCTGTAACGATAAGCTACTTATCTGAATCATAATGTTCGCACTTTTTTGTCGTCAGCGTTTCGTCTCGTTTTGTTCTGTTCAACACGTAATGGTAATGGTGCTGCAACACACAAAAAAGGCAGAACAAGAGTCAAAAGTGGTGTACCGGTGGTGTGCTCACGATGATGAGTGGTAAAGTCACATCTTCCCATTTCCTTTCCTTCTTCTTTTTCTTTTGGTGTCTGATGAATAACGCGAGCAGGCAATTCAATCCCCCTCTCTCCATACAATCTACTGACCACAAAGAGGAGAGGGGGGGGGGCAGACAGTCAAAATATAGAAACAAATTAATTTAATCTAATCTAGCGGTAATCGGGCAGCAGCAGCAGCAGTGCACAACAACCAGTTCACTGTCTCCTTCTTCTACTTCTTCTATTCTATGCAACTCCGCAGCTTAATTAGACTGGCAAAAGAGAGTAAAAGAAGAGCAACCCCACTGAACTCAACTAAACTGAAATGGCAATGGTGGCAGTGGTGGTGGTGGTTGGAAAATAATCAAAATCAAATAACACGCAAAGTAATGAGTGAGTGAGTGCTTTTAAATTGAAAGAAAAGTTGTCCACTTACCTAGAGAGGATGGGAGGAGGTGGTGGTGGTGGACGGAGAGAATGGGGAACTGAGATGATGACGAAGAAAAAGAAGACGAAGAGGAAACCGAAGAAGGCAATGGAGAAGAAAATGAGAAGAAGACGTGATCCTCAAAGAAAAGGCTGATGCAAATGGTGATGGATGCGATGTGATGGGCAGTGAAAGATGAAGAAGAAGAAGAAGATTCACCGGTGAGAGAGAAATTGATGCCGCCGCTCTTGTAGTTGCTCTTGTTGTCGTCGTCGCCGTTGTCGTTGTCCGCCGCCGCCGCTGTTCTTCGAATTACAATTGCCGAGCGGTGCATTTCCATGTTTTTTTATTTTTCATCTTCTCCTGCCCCTCTTCCTACAACTCCTCGGTAAACAAGAGTGCAAACATGAGCGCAAACACACACGCACAGCAGAGACAGCAGAGATGTTGATAATCTAAAATGAAATGAATAAATTGACAATAAATACCCATACATGGCAACAGGGCACATATGGTTTGCCCAGTAACAACTTCATACCGACCAGGCAGACTCAGATTTGACAAGACCGCAAGCTGTGCCGGCGAGTGTACGCCTGCCCGGGTAATTAATTGTCCCAAATGACGCACTGAGATTGTCAATTTGTGATACCGAGAATGCTAAATGAACGAGTCTAATGAGGCATCATAAATCGGCAAATGAGCGAGCAGCAAAGCAGAGAAGGGCAAACAAACTGCACACATGTGACTTTGAGCCGCTTGAACCGTTAGGTTTCACAGCTTTTTTTCCACACTACCGTTTCCCTCTGTCAACGGTCATCCTGTCCTGTCCTGCCTGTGCTAATCCACTGTCAAACTGCAGCCATTTAGCTGTCGGGCAAGTGTGGCATCTCTTTCTCCTAAATTACCAGAGGGGCATTATCACAACCCCGCAATCTAATCATTCTGCCATGTGTCTTCTCAGATGTCTTCAATGCTTATTTTAGCACTGACTGGTGGTGGTTGTGGTGGCTAGTTAGCTGTGTGAGTCTGCTGTGCAAGCAAACGAGCAATCACAGGTGACATAAGAAGAGCAGTTTCAGCGGCAGTCTCAATGTCAAACGGAGCAATTGTCTGCGCGGCAGTCTTTCACTGGCTGTGCATGTGTGCTCAATGGAAGCCTCGAATGTCTCACAGATTGGCATCTCTTTCTTTCCTCCTTTCCTCTTTTCTTCCTTTGCCTCTTCTCAAGAGAAGTAGCTCAGCGAGCAAACACGATCATATTCAGCTGCGGCGGCGGTGGCGGCAGCAGTGCACAACAATGTACGGCAATTTCGTGCGCCGCCTGGTACAGCGAGCGCACAAGTTGTGAACATCAAAACTTGAACGCAATAAAATGAGGCAATTGCACTGTTGTTTGCACTCTAGTTTTTTGTCTCATTTTCATTTCTTTTTTGTGTTTTGCGTTGTACGGCGGCAGCAAATCATTTGCATCATTTGTTGTGACATCTTGTCGTGTGCTCAAACAACAGCAACAAAAAGAGAGAAAAGCCTTCCACTTTTGCCTTCCGATTTTGTCACAGCTAATAAAAACAAAACTAGCTCTGTTCAACTGGAACAAAAAGTGCACTACTCGTAAAAACAAAAAATCCGTTTTGCATTTGCACTTTTAGGACATTTCAAGTTAGTAAATAGATGAAAGCTAATTAAAAAACATGTTTGAATCAAGATAAATTTTTTTCTTGGAATACAGAACAGAGCAAAAATATTCAGCTAATGGGAAATGCAAAGAAAGCAGCAATTACCATCATTGACCACCACTACCACCACAGCTGTTTCTGATGCTAAGGGAAACTATACCATCACCATCACCACAATTACTGCCAATAACAGCAGCACCTTTGTCTGTTCCCTTTCTTTGTACTGTACAGACACTTGTTGAATTGAATTGTGCTCGTGTCCATGAACAGCAGCAGCAGCATTCCACAAAGAAGTCAGTGGAGCAATTACACTTTCCGACACACACACACACTCTCAGCCTCTGAAGATGCATTGTATAGACAGGCAAATTAAGAGGGAATGAAAGAAAGAGGGGGAAGGAAGAGGGCTCAGTGAACAAGATGTGGAATTAATAAATTAAGATACTGCTATAAATAATTACTACCATCATTTCACTTTGTGTACGACTTTGATTGAGACATGCTGCTTTCAGCAGGGGATAGAAGCCTGCTGTTGCTAGCCGGCGATTATTATATTCTAATGGATGGATGGCCGCCAGGCACTTCAGCAACAGAACAACGAGTGACCGTTAAAGGCGACCGCCACTGCTAAAAGTGACTGAATGAAGCTGCCTCAGTCGCACAACAAAGCAGCAGCATCAGAAGTACATCAGCAGAACAGCTAATTAAAGCCAAGTGCAACTGATGCTACTTTGGCACTTGGACTAGTCATTGCACTAAACAGCTAAGTGAGATCGATTGGAAAAAAGCTGTAAGAAAATAGAAAAGGTAGAAAAAGGTGGTAGCACAGACAAACAAAGACTGATTTGGATGAAAGAGATTTGAGACTGAATAGCAAAAATCAGAAGGTGGTGGTGGTAGCAATTTCGGCTCAGTTTAGTTTGGCAAACGCACACTCACACACAGTTCTTTAGAGGCCAAAAGTGGTAAAAGAAGTAAATGATAGCAGCTGAAAGTAGGATGAAATAGCAGAGGCAGTAGTTCAAATAAACCATCATCATCATCATCATCATTCGGCTCCACCACCACTACCACCACTGGCAAAAAAAGCAAATCTGATCGACAAAACGAAATCTGCGCCGATTACTTTGTGCTGATAATGACACTGAAAAACTGTGCTAGAGAACTGTAAACTAAAGTCCGGCAGGATCACCTGACCACTGCAAAATGCTAAGCTGCCAGCAGCAAAGCGCTAAAAATCGCCGTCACCAAGCACCCTTGACCTAGTAGAAATGGTAGTGCTGCTTAGATGAAAGGAAAAAAGTCATCGCTAAAAAATTTGATTAGGATTCCTTCTCCTCCTCCTCCAAACACTCCGTCTCCATCTGATACTAATTGTTGCTGGCACTGCTAAGACCATTATGCAATTGCTAGTTGATTTTTTTCGTTATCACTAAGCGTATTATTAAGTGTGTGTGCCCGACTGCCTTGCCGTCTTTTCCTTTCTGTCTGCTAGTGTGCGTAATTAAATTAAAGTAATTTTAAAAAACCATTTGCAATGATATATGCTGCAATAAAAGTCTCCTAAAACTATCACAGCAACTTTTGTTTTAAAGTTGTAGATTTTGCAACAAAAAAAAGCTTTTTGACAAGAATAAAAACTGTTATCAACTTGCAACTTTATTTTTACCTAACACACTTTTTGCAAACTGCATTATAGAAATAAAAAAGTATTAATAATTTTATCAAAGTTGACATGTTTGCCTACAGCCGCAACCGCAACCGCAGCACCATTACCACGTGATGGTAGCAGAAGAAAGAAAAACAAATGTGCGCAGGTGAAGCGCAGGCAGGCTGAATTTGGAACGCTTGCTCCAGCAACATCATCATCAACATCAACATCAGCAGCAGAAGCAAAAGCAAAAAAGATGTAACGCGTGGAAAATCAATTGCAGATGCACGCGCGAGGGAGAGAGAGAGTGAACAGACTACAATGGCCAGCAACGGCGGCAGTAGACAAAGTCGAGACAATTGACTATTGCAAATTTGCCAATCACGATTCATCTTTTTTCCCTTTCTTTCTTTCTTTTTTCAGTCGACTTTTTGTCGACCTAAAATACGACAACAGCAGTTGTGGTAGTCTGGGAGTCAAACTCATCATCAGCAGCTTCGGCAGCAGCAGCAGCAACAGTAAAAAAGCCCAGCACACAGTTGATGATTTGAGCTAAGTAAATGAATGTGTGTGTGTGTGCAGTGATGGTGTGCTCCGATGGTAAATTGATTTAGAGTTAGCATCAGCATCAGCATCAGCAGTAATGTAGTAGTGATGTGGTGCAGTGATAGTGAAAAGTCGATTTGACGCTCATGCTGTTGTCTTCTCCTCTCCTCTCCTACTCTTGCTCTAACTGTGTGTTGGTGTTGTACAAACAAGATCGAGGTGGGCTTGCGTGAGATAAGGCAATACTACTAGCCAGGCAGTATAATGGTCAGTTTGTGTGTTTGTCTGTGTTTGTGTCTGTGTGTATGTGTGTGCTTTTAGATCAAAGACAAGGGAAAAAGAAAAAAGGCAAAAGATGGTGGCGGTTGTGTGCAAAGATTATATGACACTGAAACAGACTCGTCACTGATTGCACAGCAAAAGCAGAGGCAACCTGTTGCGGCAAATGAGACTAAGGACAGATTAGATTCTTGTACTATTTATTTGCAAATAATGAGCGAGAGGGGATGAAAGGAGAGAGGAGAGGAGAGAGAGAGGGCAATCACGAGATCACCATCCGCACTACTAACATCTACATCAAGACTAGACTGTAAACAATCAACGGACAACAAGAGGAGATGGAGCAGGAGAAGAAGAAGAAAGTGGCTAAAAAGTAGTAGAAGGCAGCAGCAGCACAGCACTGCACCGCATTGCCAGTGAATGTTTGCAAATGACTGCTGCTGCTGCTCCAAGAAGCTGCTGCAAGGTTATTCGATGCACGAAATCAATTGCAGAGAAGAACAGTAGAGAGAGAGAGAGAGCTAGGGGACTGCAACTGGACTGGCATTGCAGTGCCTTGCATACAGATTGACACATTCGCCGCCGAGTGCATTTGGCGCCCAGTAAAAAACGGGAGAGAGAGAAAGGAAAGGAGAACAACAAAAAACTTTGCAGTTATAAATTGAAAGCAGTAGTTGGGAGATTGAATGAAGTGAAGAGGGGAGGAAAAGGAGAAGAGGGGGAAAAAGCTGCTGGATGATAGCTGATTGAGGTTGCTGAAAAGTAAAAGAAAAAAAAGTAGTTACCATTGGACATCAACGGCAGAGAAAAAAACAGAAAGTAGAGGAAAGGGGGCTGTAAAAGTGTGAGTGAAACAGTAAAGAGATGTGCACTGAAAACAAAAAAAGAGAGTTGCCAATTCTCCGGGGAATTGTCAATTAGCGAGTAGTCGGTGTGTGAGTTTGTACACATGCACTTTGTAATTCGGTGGCATTTGCCTGTCTTCAGTGCCAATGGCCGTCTTCAGTCACATTCAGCGACACAATTGACACTTACTAATGGAAGAAAGGGAAAAGAGAGAAAGCTAGAGTTACATTGAAAATGAAACTGTTGAAGTTCACAGGTTGAAGCTCTGGAGGTGCTTCTGAGCAGAAGCGAGCATTCATCAAATGAATGTCGTTACTGCTGCTAATGAACCAAACGATAAGCAAGAGCACTGTTGTGTTTGCACCAAACAATGGCACTAAAAAAGAAAGACTGAAGAGGATGAGGATGAAGCCATTGAATATGACACAAAGTGTGTGTGTTTGTATGTACAAGGTGAGCAATGAGCAAGAGAATGGGGGACAAGACTACTTTTTGGAGCTGCAGAATTTTGCTGCAGAAAAAATGTGCAAACGTGTGAACAGTGCAAAAACCAATTGTTGTTTTCTACTTTAGCTTGAAACTGAAAAAGCAACATCTGGCATTGACACTTTCATCATGGCGTGACTTCACGCTCATTCTAGGCCATTCCTGAGTGCGGGAAGGTGCCAACAAGTGCTAAGCTTGGCTTTCACAGTTTGACAATTGGAACAAAAATCAATACAATGTTCATGGCATGTTTAAACACCTTGTCACTGAATTAGCTTCACTGAAAAAAAATCTTTTCACACTAAGAAGCGTTAAATATGCAAAAAACTCAATTGTTGCAGTAATTACTGAAAAGTTTCAGAAGCTAAACAAAAAGTGCTTCAAGAAAATCGCTTTTCATTGGTAAACTGTTAAGACTTTGGCTAGGTTAATCGAATGAGGAAAATCTGACTGAAAAGAAAGGCGCCAAATTAGAGCTGATACCATCTACTTAAAAGGGGGAATGTGCAGTTGATGGTCAGTTTTTGTTGTCGTCATTGAAGTCGTTGACGTTGCCGTTGTTGTTGTTGTTGTTTTTGTTGTTTTCGTCGTCGTCAGTTTGATGATCTGTCTCTCTGCTGAAATGGTGCCCATCTCCGCAGTGAGGATCACCACAGTTCAAGCTGCCTTTGAGTGAATTGAGAGGAGAAGGCTGGCAACGAGCACCGAGAGTGCCTGGCACCGCCACAGTGATCATCTTCTCATTTCGCCATTTCATTCCATTCATTGACTATTGCAGACTACTCACTTTCATTAATATTATTAACTTTCTCCGCTGACTGAGGCTGGCTGATTTCTTGGCAGCCAGCATGCTTGTGAGTACTTGCATAATTTAATTAGAATAAATCACATCTACTAGTGCTGAAGAGGGGAAGAGAAAGAAGGAAAGTTGGGACGACAAAATGCGAAGCAATCGAAGAGAGGGAAGGAAAGGGAAAGAGAGACAAACACAATCGTTAGGCAACAATCTGCATGTCTATTTGTGATCTGCGCATCTTTTGCTCTGTGATTATATGATTATTATTAATGTGCATCTGAGCTTGTGAGCCGCATCAAGTTGGTCGTCGTCAAGCGTCGGTATCATCACCATCACCGTACTCATCATCATCATCATCATCTCCTAGTCCAACAAGTCGGTTAGCTTTTCTGCTGATGCTGCTGCTGCTGCTGATGCTCGATGACCGGTCGCATTTGAATAAATCGCCGACTGTCCACGCCAGGCAGACAGACAAACAGATAGGCAGACAGAAGACAGACTGGCCGGAAAGAAAAATAAAGTAATACCTGCCGGAGACAGCAGCTTTGGGGAAAAAGAAGAAGGGGAAACAGCAGTAATGCTCCCTAGTGCGATTAACCGCAATTCAGTGTAACACTGACACACACTCACACAAAAGGCCAAGTAATTGCATACAAAACGGCTTTTTGTGTGTTGTGTGTATTTGTGTCTACTTCTTGTCTGCAAGGCTAGACTAGAATTGCAATGATAAATGCGGTTTTACCTAAATGCAGAGAATACTAAACCGCCTGTTGCTTTTCTATTCTTTTTGTTTGTTTTCCCTCTTCGTCTAATGTAAAAGTTAATTTTAGGAGAATCTTGCGAGCAAACTTAAATGTAGTTAAATGTTGGTATACCTATTTAGACACTTAATTTTAAATGTCAAACACAATTAATTAGCTTAACAAAACTTTAAAGATGTAACAGAGAGGAAAACCCAATTAGAAATCAAATCAAGTGATAACGTCCAAAAAAATTAAAATCAAAACATAAAAAATCGACACAGTTATTTGATAACATCAACGCCAATTTAATGCCAAGCACAATCAGAAAGTACGATCAAACAAATAATAAAAAGTGCTTCTGTCGATGAAGGGAGAGAGAGAAAAAAAGAAAAAAAGTACAATTGTTGCTTTTGCTGCCGTGGTCATTGCTGATACTAATTTTAAATTCACCCACAAGGAGCACACACGTGTGCTCGTGTATGCCATTATTGGTGAGGCATGCACACATACACACACAGCACCAGGTAATCATCACCACAACGACCACCGACCACCGACCACCAACACTACCGAGAGTGAATTGCAGTGCAGTGAAAGTGCTCGTTGATGCAGCAACAGCAGCAGCAGCAATTGGATTAGCATAAACATGGAGCATCCTCCAATTTGAAGCAGTGCTCACGAGTGTAAGCAATGTAAGTAATAAGGTGGTCTTCCCCTCCTCCCCCTCGACTAGAGAAGCATTACATTACCTATTACCTAAACACACACCAACCAACATTGTCTATTTGTGTGCCTGTGTGCACTATGCTAATCGGTAATTAATATTAATCATCCGCTTTGCTGCGCAAACACACTCGGAGACTGAGAGAAAAAGAAAGATTTAGAAAGTCGGCACTAGTGACGGTGCATACAATGCACTGAAAAACTGCTGTGCAAATTAGATGGCCTGAGCTGTTGATGATGAATCTCCTCGAGGAACGCGACAATCTTTTAGCATTAGATTTAGCATTTCTCTCTCTCTCTCTCTCTCTCTCTCTTTCCCTGTTTTCTGCATTTAGTGGCTGTTGAAAACAAAATTTGTTTTTCACTTTTTGTCTACTTTTGCCTGCAAAAAACTGCCAACCACTAGAAAAAATTAGCAACTGACGGAAAGAAAGGAGCAGTTGAAGAAGACGAAGACGAAGAAGAAAAAGTCAAAAGAAGCACAGTGGGTCATAAACAACTTCTTTCAACTGCTGCTTCAGTAGTGGTAGTGGTAGTCAATAGTACGAAAGGGAGAAAAAGGTTAAACGACAGCACAGAAATCAGCAGCAGCAGTGAAAAAAAGAAGAAGAAAGAAGAAGCACTGAATGAGACCTAGTGGCGACTTTTTTGTTTGTCCGCTTCCCCTCACCTCCCCCTTTTTTTATTTACTACGACGAGCGATCCGAGTCTTCACAGTTTTCTCTTTCTTGATTCGAAAGTGCGCTCAAGAGAAGTGAGCTCGCAGCTTTTGCATGTGAATGTGATTTATGCAAACGATGCATATCGATATGGCGCCCAATCGATTGAGCAGAGAGAGAGAGAGAGAGAGAGAGAGAGAGAGAGCAAAAGAGACAACAACGAACAAAACGTGGAGAGGAAGGGAGACTGAGCACTGAGACAAGAGAACCAAAAAACCGTTTTGGCTGGACGATTGCTGCCTGATTGACTGACTGACTGACTGACTGACTGACAGGCAATCGATAGCAAGAGTCGAGAGTTGACAAGAGGAGGAGAAGAACTGGCGGAGAAGAAACGGGAAAAGGAAGAAAAATCGGCCTGAAAGAAGTGTGTGCTAGCTTTCCTGTGGTGAGTGTCTTTTGGTGTTTGAGTAGACGGACCAAGTCTTTGGTTGTTGTTGTTGCTGTTGTTGCTGCTGCTGCTGTTGTTATCTTACCTGTCCATCTGTGTGAGTCTTCTTGTCAGTGTAGCAGCAGCAGCAGACAGACAGAAAATGCAAATGCAAATATGCAGCCAATTTACCAAAGCTTGAGCTGCACTTTCACTCTTTCCCTCTCTCTTCAGTCAATCAGCTGCTGCACAATAAATGAGCTGCAGGTGAATATTGACGGCAGGTATCTCACGGGGGAAAGTGCGTCCCAAAGTGCCAGTGGCAGTGCCAATAACCAGCTGAGTCGCCTCTTATCAGCAACTGTCCTCGTCATCATCACCGCTGTCGTCGTCGTCGTCGTTTGCGTCGTGCCTGATTGCATCCAAGCACAAAAATCACAAAAAGAAGCAGCGGGAAAACGGGAAGACGGGAAAGATCAGCTCAGAGATCTGAAGATCATCTTCTGAGGCGATCGACAGTCGCAACGGCGGCAACAGCAGCAGCAGTCGTCATCTTCATCATTGAACACTTTTTTCTCCTTTTCTCTTTTTTCTTTCACACACACTTCAATGAGCAAAATGTTCATTTTTTGACACGAACTAACAGCCATCAGCTTCAACTCATTTGTTTGTGCTAAAGCTCCTATTCATAGACTACCAGTCAGTAAAAGTAAATCAACAGAGTTAGTTTGTGTGTGTGTGAATCTGCTTTGCAAATTCGCACGCAGACACACAGTGCTCTGCAAACTGTTGATCTGCAACAAAAAGTGCGCCATATTTTTGTGAAGAGACTGTTGCAGAGACCATACGGACACTACCACCACCGTCAGTGATTAATTAACCGGTGAATGTGTTTTCTGTGAGAGTATTGAAAAAGGGAGAGAGAAAGAGAGGAGCATCTGCCTCCCCGGTGAGATTGAGAGTGGTCAGTCAGTGAGTGTGCGAGATGCATCCGCTTAATCTCTCACTTTCGGTGTCCATCTCGGATGAGTAGTGTCCGAAGGGGAAGAGGGAAAAAAGAAAAAGCAGGCAGGCTTCATCAACGTTCGAAGATGCGGATAAGCAGTGAGCTACACGAGCTGAAGAAGAGCTTTCTCTTTCTTTTTCTCTGCATGCCTTCTGTCGGACTGAAGGGGGATGCAGCGGTACTGGATCCTCAACTCGGAAAAAGAAAGAGAGAGAAATCGAGGACAACAGCATTAACGTGAGTAGAGGCAACATAGCTCACACAGTCGGTCAAACATCGGCATTCCAATATTACACTGGCTGCAGTACTCAAAGTACAGTGTCCAGAGTGGAAATGAAGAAAGCAACTGTAGAGTGATGAGGCCGACCGACCGACCGGATGCAACCTCGACGGTGAAAACTCACAGCTTGGCCAGCAGCTTTCACAGCTTTGCAGAGGAGAGATATCAACGTGCGATTAATTCATCGCGCTCATTAAGCTCATCGCAGAGAGAGAAAGTGCAAACTTTATGAGAGTGCCGCAGAAAACACAGCGAAAAGAAGGGCCATTCAGCATGAAATGCTGTTGCTGCCGTTGTTGCTGAAGATGCTGCTGAAGATGCCTAAAAAAATGCGCACAAGTTGAAAAAAAAATTTTAATTAACGTGCAGCCAATTCGAAACGATTTGTAATGGCGCCCGTCTTTTGCCGAGTTTAAGTTTGAGTTATGCTACTTTTTTGCGTTTACTCACTCGTGTTCTCTCAATTTTATGTTTTCTAAACTACTGATGATGATTTAACAGCTAGCAGCATAAAAACTATGAAAAACAAAAGCTAAGCAAGTTCACAGCAGCAATGACTAGAGAATTGTGTCTCTGCATCTTCTTTTTTATCGCCTGTACTAACTGTCAATCAGTGATAAAGTGCAACTCTTCACAAATTCAAAAATCAAATAAAAGGTGAACACTGCTGTCACTAGTGTCTGAAGAGACTTCAATGAATGCTACCACACACTCTACTCAATTTACCTCGTTAGTGCTCACCTAGTGAGCAGTATTGATTGGCTTTCCTGATCAAGCACCGTAGTACTGAGTGAAAGTAGCTAGTAGCAGTAGAAGTAGATAATGTACAATAAATAAATAAAATTAAAGCAATAAAGCCAGCACACAGTGCACACACAGTTCATTGATAGATACTGTCGAAAGAGTACATTTGAGTAGTGGTGGTGGTAGTGATGAAGAGAAGATCAGCAATCAGTGAGATGCGAAGATGATCAGAAAGCCTTTCTCTTCTCTTCTTCATCTCTCACCTCTCTACAACTCTTCAAATATCTTCATTTCCTTGTGTGCAAGTCAGTCGCAGCTAGCTGTACAGAAATGCTGGCTCGGACAACAAGAGCCAAAAGATGCTTTCCTTCTCTTTCTATTGCCTTCTTTGCCCGTGGCACGAGCGTCAATCAAGAAAAAAAGAGCGTTAAACGAAAGCGCAGCGCTTACAATGGCGGCCAATAATTAATATAAATGCAACAGTTGCTGCAAGCGGCATCCGATAATAGCTGCAACTAGTTAGTTAGCTCTATCTACTGCAGAAAAGAGAGAGAGAGAGAGAGAGAGAGAGAGAGACCATAAAAAGAGAGTCCGACTAAAGAGGATCCAAACGGCTCAAGCTCAGTGTTCGACAGCAGCAGCTACAATTTGGTGAATACAATTCAAATGAAACGTAATCATCTTCTGAGAGGAAGAGGAGGTGGTGGTGGAAGGAGAACCACCAGAGCTAAAGAAGCCTTATGTGTGTGTTTGTGTGCACTCAAATTTGATTTTCTTTGATTGACGACGACGACAACAACGAAAGCGACTAGCAACTGCCAAAGATGAAGAGGAGTGAGCATAAGAGCGCACAGGCGCTGTTGCTGTTGCTGCTGCAGGTTGCGTCGATAAATGGCCATCGCTCATTATATTCGAATAATCATCAATATACACTGCTGAAGCTGAAGCCGACAACAGCAGTGCGGATAGAGCGGCAAGCGGATAAAGCGGGAAAGAGTCGGATAAAGAGTGAGAGAGGGCAAGAGCGAACACGGACAATTGGCAAAAATGTGCTTGCTCGCGCGCCAGCTACTCGCAACGTTGTACTCTAAGGACGAGAAGAAAAAAAAGAAGAAAGAGTTTGAATCTCGAAAGGCAACAACAAAGGCCACAAATCGGTAATTGCGGTGCTGGACAGTGCTGGACGAAGAAGGAGAAGGAGAAGATGATGAAAGAAAGCGAATGCTTGTGATTGCTTGCTCGGCGGTGCTGATGTTTCTCTCGACGACTGATGATCGGTAATTGGCCGGACACAATTTCGGGTACTAGGTAAGTGTGCAGATGTGTAGTGGTGCACTCAGCAGTGTCTGCGGCTGGTGAAATAAAGCAATTGAGGGAGAGAGAAAGAGAGAAAAAGAGAGAGAGAATACCGTTGCCTTTGCAACCGCCATCGAATCAACAAGTGGTTGCTGCCTACAGTCTGCCGCCGCTGCAGCCGAACACAATGCAATTACAATACACATTGCGGCGATCACTTTCAGTCTGACCTATGCTGCTGCTGCTGCTGCTTGGTAAAGTGAGGAAAAAATGCTGTCTAGCTCTGTTCTCAATGACAACAATCACCGTGCCGGAATCATTCAAATGCCGCTGCTGCTGCCTTCACAAATGATTGACCGAGAGAAGAAAAGGATGAGCGACAAACTGAGCGATGAGATGCTGCCGCCGTCAATGAAGCAGCTGATGATGATCAGTACCTTTTATCGCCCGCGCTAATAATCGACCTGTCTGGACTATGTGGTCTGAGGATTGACTGTCATTGCAAACTGAGGGGGATGTCTCCTCTCAATCTCTATCTTTCTTGAGGCTGTCCTTTTTCCACTGTGATTACCGCTGTACTGCGCTGAAGAATGAGTGTAGAGTGTCGGTAGTGGTGGTGGTGGTAAACAATACACTACTACTAACCGACCAGCCAGTCAAACGACCGAGGATGACTGACTGACCGAGAAATCGATTGACCACCACCACCATTACCTGCCGTAAATGAGAGAAAGAGTGTAGGGTATTTAGGGAAGAGGAGAAAAATAGAGAAGGACAAAACAAATTCAAAAAATAGAGGCCAACTATTTGGCTCTTTTCTTTTCTGTGCAAATTACAATCTGTGTCAGTCAGCTAGTCAGTTTGGTGGCGGCGGCAGCTGCTGCTGCACTACAACAGCTCATTTTGGTGGTACTAGAAAGGAAAAATACACCGCAATTCAAATAACGGTAGAACAGTGGAAGCAGTGTGTGTGCTACCTAACTGTAGTCAGACAGTAGCCAACCACTGCCACCAGCCGACAGCTGAGAAGATGGCCAGGCTGAGAAGAACAAAGGTGCCTAGTGCCTTTCTTTTTCATTCAAGTCAGCAGTGATTGGTAATTGGCAATGAGCTAATTGTGGCGGCGCGTAAGGTGTACACTAGCCGTACTTTGCCTATTGCAGAGAGAGATCGAGAAAACAAGAAAAGAAAAGACAGAAGGCAAACTTTCAGCAGTGAGCAACGCTGATTGTGTTTTTGTTTTCAAGCCAAACTGCACACCGTAATTGACTGCCTGTCTGTCTGCCTCGAAGACGAGAAACGAGAGCCAGAGCCACACGAGATTGAGCACCACCACTGAACTTTTGCTGTGTGCTTCGTCGGCGGTGGTGTGCAGCCTCCGGTAATTGTGGGGTAAATCGGTGTAAATGAGTAGAAAAAAGAAGAAGGGCAAAAAGGTGGAGTGACTGAGGTAAACTCTCTTTCTCTCGTTTTCTGATTTGCTCAAAAATAAACCTCAAGCGCACAGATGGACATGCTGTGGTGGTGGTGGTGGCAAAAACAACAACAACAAAAACAAAAACTTACCTGCTCTCTTGTTAGTAGCCGGTGAAGCTTGCAGCACTCTGGACAGTGGACGTAAGATTTGGGAAAACTGTACCGTTGGGAAATGAAAGTGAAGGTTCTTCTATGAAAAAGCAAAAAAGATCAGATAATTGAGAAAGAAACCATCAGGAAAAAATCACAACAAATGCCTGTCGCAGATAAATCAAATGCTGCAGCGTTGAATGCTGTGCAGTGCATCAGCACAAAACCCAACTCAGCAAGTGTGACTCACCGGTTGAACAGTCACTTTCAGCTGCTGTTCTTATCAACAGGCGCCACCAGCACTCTGCACTGCACAGCAGGCACCGTACTACGGCAACAACAAAGACAGTTGGGCAGTTGGTAATTACCAGCTGACAGTGGACCTGATGCCAGGCTGCGCACTCTCTCTCTCTCCCTACTACTACTCCTCAATCTTAATTGACCGGAACGTCTGTATGGGGTAATTTCCAGCGGCACTATCGCCACTTGCCGCTGCCAATATAGCAGCAGATATAACCGGCGGGTGAATCTCCTTCACTCTTTGAGAGTGCATTTAGAGGAATGCAGTGCCTGAGGAAAGGAGCCATTCGGCGGCGACGGGTGAAAGGAAAAGAGGAAAGGAGGGGGACCAGTCAGTGAGTAAGTCAGTGGGTAAGCAAACCGCTTGATCGATTGCACACGGGCACACAAGCACACACACAGCAGTCTATTTCCTGCGCAGTGCGCACACTGACCGACCGACCGACCCGCAACCTGTTTGCTAATTAATTCTGCCCGCTCTACCTGCTCATCATCAACGGCAGCATCCTCTCTTTCCTTGTCGCCGTTGACCGTTACACTCTTCCTCGACTGAGCATCTTCTCTCTCTCTCTCTCTTTCTGGCCAGCTATCAGCTCATTGACTTGTTCTTACCACCACCACCACCGCCACCACCACCACTCGCCCCCGATTTCATCTGTTAAGAGCCAGTCAGTAGTAAGAAAAAGAAGAAGAAAAAGAAGAAGTAGCCACTATGTAAACTTTCATCTCTCCTCTACCACCACCACCACCACCACCACCATCACCAGAGTTTCGTGCTCCAGGGGCTGCTGCTGCTGCTAGTGCTCACGCAACAAGTGTCTCTTTTTCGTCTGTTGCTGCTGTTGCCGTTACTGTCCGTTCCATCGCAAACGACGACCACGGCAGAGAGAAATTATTTCTGACATATATTCGAGAAGCCGCCGCCGCCGTTGACTACTGACGACGGAGTCTTAAAAAAGAGAGACGCTCAGGAGAGAGAGATCAGAGAAGAGAAGAGAACGGAGGAACACAATTTGCTTCTCTCTCTCTTTCTATCTTTTTGCTCGCATGGCTGCCCATTGGAGATCGACTCCAGACTGGAGAGTTGCACTAGCACTTCTACACAGCTAACCGACGCCACCACCGCCGCTTCATTCATTCATTCATAAACATTCGAGCAGTGCACAGTCTGCCTTGCCGTCGAATTGCCATTCGACTGAGGCAGTAGTATTTGTCGCCAATCAGACCGCTTCTTCCTCTCTCTCTCTCTCTTTCTTTCTTTTCTTTTCTTTTCTTTCATTTCCAGTGTCTATTTCTCCTTCTTTTTGCTTCTTTTTTTGCTTTTGCACTCTGATCACTTTCATCACCGGCCAATCATCTCAATCATCATCGGTTTCTTCTATTGTAGAGATTATCATCTTCATCATCAACAGTGGTGCAACACACTTTCACCATCCGGTAGCATCCATCCACTCAACAACCATATCACACCGAACAGAAGCACCACTGATCATCACTAGCACTTTGACCACCGGCATCTGCGGCCGTTTATCGGATCGCCTCGGAAATCCTCTTATCGGTTCATCATCAATTGATCCCTGCATTGTGTGCGTTGATTCGGGCATTCGAACCGAACGCTGCTTCAATTTCAGCCATGCCTGGCTAAACACACTGCCCGGTGCTTTTCTTCTTTAATTACAACATACCTAATTTCCGGCTTTTTCACCGGTTTAGGTTAGTGCCGTCTGCCGGCCATGTGTCGGCGCATGTGTTGGCCTCACCAGTGAATTTGAAAGTGTCAGTTTTGTGTGTGTGCTTTTCAAGTTGAGCAGTTAAAGCTCACACTTTTTGATCAATTAAATCAGCACATCTTAATCGACACCACCGTCAAACTGCAACATTTCTAATCGAGCTTCAATTGCCATTTTCATCCGCCGTCAGCGCTGAAAATGGGCGAAAGCAGAATACGGAAGACGAGGCTCAAATGCTTGCCTGCGAAAGCAGCGGCCACTGACAAAGATGCTGCCGCTCTTTCACTAATCACTAAAGTGGCCACTTCAGAGACGATGCAGTTCACTACAGTGCCAGAGACAATGTCGCTGCCGCTGGACAGCTGTGATCAGCACCATCATCATCAGCAGTGCTGGTTTTCAGCAGGAGATGATGATGGCGGGGACAGTGCCACTCCCACCACTACCACATCTACTATTACTACCAACAAATCATCATCACCTTCACAACCCCACCCCCAACCACCGCTCAGCACCTCATTGCTCTGCACCTCGCTCAGCACCACCATCTTCACGATCAGTCTAACAGTACTGCTGGTCGTCGTTTTAGGCACCTCATTGTGCAATGCAAACGGCGGTAAGTCCTCTTCACAACACGTACACACACCTCAGCCACACACTGCTGCACTTTCTTGCTTTCTTCCGTCATCATCCATTCTTCCTCATTAGAATTGCACTGGCTACAGTGCTCTTGCTGCTGTTGCTGCCTTGCCTTGCTTTTCTGTTTTGAGTTCCCACTTGCTCCCACTTTGTTTCGAGTGCCGCTTAGCTTTGTCAGGCTGCTTCTACTCAATCCCTTAGTTCTCTTTCTTTCTTTTTCTTTTTCTTACTGTTTTTACTAATCAGTAGATGGCCAAGCAGCATGTTCACCGCGTGCTGCTGTTGCTGTTGTTGCTGGAGCAGCGCTAAATCGCAATCGACAGGCACACACAGTCGGCTCGGCTCTGAGATTAGCACACAAACGTACCATATCGCTCCATGCTCATGAAGAAGTACATGGCGGCCATTGGCTTCTTCCACTACGGCTCAGTGATGGTGATGTGAACGAACGAAGGAACAAACGTTGCAGTAGTTGCAATATTATTACGTAACAGTATTGGTCAGTCGGCGGCAGCAGTGGTCAGCAGTGCCGCATCGTCTCACGTCGTGATTTACGATCAGTACTGTACAGAAAACAGAACACAGTCACAACCACCACCACCACCGCAGCAGTAGTAGTAGAAACCACAGAGAGCAGCAGCAGCAAAGCCAAGAAAAATGCAACATAATCACGATCTGAGCTCGATTGAACGCTGGAACGGTGAACTGAACTGCAGTGCAGTGCACAGTGTTGTTGGCATTCAATGCAAACAGTCGACAGGCAGAGATCGAGAGAACTGGCCATCGCTGTATGTTCGAATACATACGATGGCTGACTGGGAGACTGACTGAAACAGACAGCCAAATTATTCGTGACCAAAAGGCGCGATGTAAGTGAGTGAGTGTGCGAGTGTGTGTACGAGTGATACGAGTCGTCAAAAGTAGTCAGGAGTCAGTGTCCAGCAAGGGATACGGCTTTGGCATTTGCTTCAGCATTTGCTTTGCTTTGCTTTGCAGCAGCCTTGCAGCCACTAATTGAGCTCGCCTATTAGTGATCTCCTCTCCTCTTTCGGCTCCTTTCGGTCAGTAGTAAGACATAGCTTTTTTCTCATTTACTTCTTCTCATTCCACTGCGGCATGCCTCTTGTTTTTCTCAAACAGTGTGCTTGTGTTCAGTGACTGACATAAACAACGGCGGCATCAATAACGCTCACTGCCTTGGAACAGGCATCGATTGCGTCAAGAGTGGCAAATGGTATCGAGTCTAACTGTCTAACGTCTGAATGTCTGTGTTTGACTGACTGACTGTGTTTATCGTTTGCTCACTGTGTTCTATTGTTTGCCGCCAAAAAAATGCTGTTGTTGTTGCTGGCGATTCAGCAACAAGCGGTCATTAGTTGTTGTAGTAATTTGTACCGCCTGCAAACTAAACATGACGACACAGTGATTCTCTTTGAGTGCCGCCTGCTTGCAAAAAAAATAGTTACTGGGCACAGTGTTTACTGTCACCTGTTGCACGGCGGCAAATTAATAAATTGGTGTGATGAGCCTTCAAATAGCCATCATCATCATCTTCATCATGTTCATCATCATTTTCATCACCGCTAGGACAACTACTAAAATTGACACACCACTTTCCTTTTAAGGGTTTTCTCTTGTTCTACTGTGTTTGCTTAGTTCTTTCATTAATCTTTTTGTTAAGCAAAAATCCCTCCTTGACTTGACTTTTTATCGCTACAAACATCTAAACATGGCACATCTTTACATTTCTCAAACAGAAAAAAACAATCGGTGCACCTGCTTCTGCAGCAGTGGGCACCTCTTTTTACGAGGCACTTTGGAGGTGACACCAGTGACACAGGAGTAGGAGGAGGAGGACAGGTGATAAGTTGCTCGAGAGGACAGACGAGCTGAGACAGTGATGTCGTCTGTCACCAACAACAGCATCTGCAAAGACAATGCCTCTGTGTTTGCCGAAAACAATGCAGGTCAACAATTGCTGTCACAGTTTGCCACTGCAAACACAGCAACGGCGGCAGCAAATGCATGCAAATGTCACCTGGCTAATTCAGAAAACAACAAAGACTGCCTTTTTGTGCCGTTTTTTCACCGATTAAACAGAGACATTAAAAGTAAAAAATTCATGAGCACTGCAAATAAAATAAATTAAATTAAATTGTACAGAAAGGAAACAACTATTCAAACTACAAAAACTTGCAAACACTCAAACGAGTGCAGCTTGAGATTAAATCAACCTGCATGAAATGAACGACGAGATATGTATCTTTTCGATACCTGGTAGCTGATCGACTAATTAACGGTTATCGCGTTCAGAGATTCTTCTTTGCCAAACTATTTTTTGCAATTTGCAATTATTAGCAATTGCAATAAAAAAGGTCGGGCAGCAGAAGCACCTCACTGAAGTTTTTCAAGACTGCGCAGATGACGCGTTAAAAATAAAACAGTCCCAGTTAGTCTTCAGCAAAGAAAAGAAGAAGTAAACAGCAGGCAATTTAATGGCAGGAGCCTTGAGGAGCAGAGCATGAAGATCATTCCGTTGAACGAGACAGTCTGTTACAGTTTTAGTTTGTCAGTCAGTCAGTTGAAGTGTGTTTAGTGATAGGCGAGTAAGCACACAGAGCAAGGGACAAGAAAAAGAAAGACTGTCGTGATCATTGAGAGAAATCGATCAACAAGTGCAGCAGAGGCAGCAGCATATGCACCGACTTCTGCATAATGTAGGCACTGTGCATTCAGGCAAACTTCAAAGTGACAATGATGGTGACACGCAAGTGTCGCCTTTGCCATTGCCAGCGCCATTACCATTACCATCAGCACCATCAAATTATCGCCGAACGCAAATGCAAATTGTGGATGAGTGGGTTGGCTGCTGTTTGGCTGGGGTTAGGGTCGCTCTGGGCAGGGGGAGATGTCAGCCAAAGCAAACAGACGGGTCACGGGTCATCGCCCATTTGTAGTGTTGTCCTTGCAAAATGTGTCTCAACTTTTTTGACTAAGGTGAAGGGGAACCGGTGTGGCGTACGGTGCTCTTCAACTTCTGGTCAACTTAAGTACAACCTAGAGTTCCACTGACTGATTAACTGACTAAGTGAGCGAGTGAATACAGTTGACTCTAGTAAACTGTGACTACCACCTCTTATCCTCCCTCCCAACTTGTTGATGGTCGTGGTGGTAGTGGAAATTAAGCTCCTCGAATGTGTATCGATAAAAATAGCAATTGCTGAGTAGCACACAAACACGTAAACACAAAGAGCCTCTTTCTCTTTCACCGTACCTGCTGACACTTCAACCAGCAAATAGACATTTTATTAATTAGGCGCTAATTTGTTTAATTGCCCGGCAGTGTCTGCTTGCCTGCCTGCTTGTGTGCTTTTAGATGAGAGAGGGCCTGGCTCAAATGTATTTTACTACTTTTCGGCACTCTTGACTGAGTGTGTGCTTCGTGCAACAGAAAAAGAAGCAGAAAACAAGCAAAATGAGTAAAGTGCTGGTGCTGATGGTGGTGGTAGTGCAGGCGCTGGTAAGCAAACACCACCGCCGCTGCCACTATTGGGACACTATTTTTGGCCAGGCAGGCAAAGACCCGAAGCGACGATCATCAGCAGAAGCAGTCTGAGCACTGTCCACTGCAGTGCTGCCGGCCACAACTCTGCTGCAGCTCCTCTGCAGTAGTAGTTGGTGATCGGTTATTTTCGGTTTCTCTTAGGCCATCAGCAACAACAACAACTACTACTACTACTACCATCATCAGGCTGAAGCTCAAGTGAGAGCGAGCCAGTGATTGCAGGCGCAACAGCAGCAGCAGCGCCTGAAGATCGAGTTAGTCAATCAACTCTAATTGGTCGATTAGATGATTGGCCTCCATTCGTCAGATGAGAAAGAGTGAGTGAGAGAAAGAGAGTTGGAAGAAGAGAAGGGAAAAGAAAAGAGAAAAAGCTATGGAAAACGGCAGAAATTGGCGGAGAAAGGTAAAAAATGAGTGAGCAAGAGAGAGGGGAAAAGTGCTCTGAGCCGGTGAAGATGCCTGCCTGCAGCTGATGTGCACCCGAGTGGCAGCAGGCAGGCACCACTGAGCATCCATTTCACTGTGATGCCACCGCCGCATCAAATATAGCCACTGCCGGGGGCAAATTAGTGGTGATGGTGGTGGTGGTGGTGGTGGTAGTGGTGGCTACTACCATCACTACTGCGTATCTCAGACTGGAACGGACTTTCGCTCAGACGACCGTTGTTGCTGCTGATGCTGATGCTCTTTCAGCTCACCCCCATTACCCGATGGCTGCCGTTGATGCTATTATTGACTCGCTTTTCCTTCTCTTTCTCTTCTTTCTACCACCACCATCCACTATTACTACTACTACACGTTCACTCGTTGGCGCCTTGATGGCGCCCGGCACCTCTGTTCACCTCTGTTCGGACTCTCTTTCCTTTTCTACTCTACTCTGTAGCATCTTCAGGTAGTAGTAGTGCTCCTGCGTACGTTAGATTAAATTCCTTAATTACGATATAGGTCAATAGTGAGAGGAAAATAAGAAAGAGAGAGAGAGAGAAAGGTTCGCGGTATGGTCATTGATACCTGATGCTTGCCATTGCCTGTGCTGCCGCATCGGAAATACTCTCGTGTCTCGGGGGAAATAACGGGAGAAGAGAGAGAGAGAGGTGCTCACTCGCTCTCACTGATTTGAAGTGAGAGCACACTGCGACACCACTGCTCTAGAGACTGTGCTGTCGGACAGCTACTGCAGCTTCTTCACTTGGCAACCACCATTGACCGACCGACCGAGCAGCCAGTGGCTGCCGTGACAAATACATCAATCGGCAAAGGAGGCTGCAATGAGGTCGTCGGCAGTGGCGGTAGCAAAGGGCACACACTGAGACTGACAGCAAATGGGTCACCACCGCCACTGCCACCACCACTACCACCGCCATCAAAACCACTTGCTGAAGAGGTAGTTCAGAGGAGGGAGGGAAGTGGAGTGGAGTGGAGTGGAGTGCAAGGCGACAACCATTGCCCCCTCCAACCTGCTCGCTACTGTCGATCGATCGATTGCCTCAGTCCTGTCCTGTCCTTTCCTATCTTGTCTGTCTCAGACACGTCTACGCTGAGTGTGTCATCGCTGCATTCTGCAGGCGCCATTCCTTTTTCTTTTTTGCTAGCTTGGCATTTTATCCTTTTTTGTAAACGCTATTTTTTGAGTAAGTTAAATTGAACAATTTCTCAGCAATTATTTAAGCAACAGTTGTCACTTGACTCTATTAGGAAAAGGTTCCAAACGGAACAACTGCGTAAAACGGTGCTAAACGACACTGAACAATTTCCTTTTTTCAAATGCTAAACGAAAACCATTTGCAAGCTATTTTCAAAAAGGTCTTTACTCAAAAAACTTTTTTTCATTTTCAAAGCTCAATTACTGAACAGAAAAGAAAAAGTGAAAACAAAACATTTACAACAAAAAACTCGGACAAAAAGCGCCGATCGATTTGATGCAAATTGCTGCAAAGTAGAACTGAGCACAATTTGCGAGTGCACAATCACACACACACTCACACACATTTACATTCACTAGCAGACTCGAAAAACTCACAGACACTTTCGACTAACGAGACAATCGATGGACATGAATGTGAAATGGCAGAGTGGACGAAGCAGCCGCCGCCGCTGTCTTTCCCAGGCATCGTTTGGAGCAAGCCAAGAAAAAAACTAAAAAATTCTCACTGTCATTCAAATGAGATACTTTCCACGAGAGGAGCAAAAGGGCAACCAGAGGAGACAATCGGCCTGCTCATTAGTTGGACACACAGTGAGAGAAAGAGAGCGCAAAACGAAACGCAATGAAATGAAAGACTGAAATGGTTTTCACTGGCAGATGACAGTGTGGTATCTTTCAGTGAAATGCTCCCCGAGACTGCTCAATTAGTCGTCGGCAAAGTCTAGGTTAGCAGCGACAAATCAAGCAGGGCTCCTTCGAAAACTGCTGCTGCTGCTACTACTCACTGACCTCAATCGGCAGTGTGCCCCTCAGCCCTTTCTGGCTTGGCGCCGACAGATTTTTTGCCTCCTTCTTCTTCAGATTGGGCTCGTTATCGACAGCTCTCTTTGCATGGCAATCGGACGCTAATGTGAGCGCTTCTGTGTAGTTGTGTGTGCATACCATCACCACCACCGCCACCACCTTTAAGCTTTAGCTTTAGCAACCTTTTTGCGCGCTGATTGGCCAGGTGACCTGTCAGCGCGCCGGATGATTGCCGCTGCCACCGCCGTAGTCGAAGCTGAAGCCAAAGCTGAAGCAGCTAAAAGATGTCGATCGATTAATTGAATCTGATGATTGAAAAAGGAGTGAGTTAGTGAGTTAGTGTGTGCGATGTGTCTGTGAGTGAGTGAGGGGGCAAAGAGTGGAAGTTGCTGGCGATCGAGTTGTTCGGCACACTTTTTTCAAAAGCGAGGAGATACTCTCTATCCTGACTAGCTATCCTGCTCATTAGGTGGCAACATTTGGCGCCTTGTTAGGTCAGCAGCAGCAGCAGCTTCGAGCTTGCTTTAAGTTTGCTGAGGTCAAGCCTAAAATGGACTGCAAAAGCATCAACAGCAACAACATCAGCAGCAACAAAGTTGTCTTGCACTGGCAATCAATCAGTAGATTTGAAGAATACCTAATCTAGCAGCTGCACTGCAGTGTGGTATTGAATTTAACAGCAAACTGGGCTTCGGCATCGTGAGCTGCAAAGTGATCGATCTGAGTGCACACACACACAGCCAGTCAGTCAGTCAGTCAATTGATTGAATCTTTGAAGCAGTATGTTTTTGTTGTTGTTTTCCTGCCCGCTTTCCTGCCTTCAACAGCAGGGCGGACAACATTAGTGTTATTGATGATGGACCACTATTCTCTACTTTTGGTGATGATGATGATGATGGTCGGCTGTTTTTGGTAAAGGAAATGAGGAGTTTGGAAAATGACATTATCGATAGTTGTAAACAACAGAAAAAAATTGTAAACTTTAAAAAGTTCAACTTACAAACTCAACTCTTTTTCATTCCTTTTTTTACAGAAGAGAACTCTCGCTTCTCCTTGCGCCCCTTCCTCCACCAGGCTAGTCCCCCGCAGCCGCTCTCCAGGCGGCAAGAAGTGCTCTCTTTTGACCACTTAGACAGTCCCGTGGCACGACTGCCACCGCCCCCACCGGAGCCACTGGTGCCCATCAACCTGGCGCCCGTGCCGCGGCACAGTACCAGCGGAGGATCGGGAAACCTCATCATTTCCGGCCCCAGCAGTCATTCCTCGCCCTCCACCTCAGGACACAAACCGTCCTTTCAACGAATCAGGCTGAGCACCAAGCCAGTTGTCCACCACAACTCCAACTCACAGAGCTCAGGACGACAAAATCTGCCTCCACTTCCTCCCTTTCCAGCATCAGCGCCCTCTGGCTTTACGCCCATTCACTTCAGCACCTCCTCCAACAGTGAGTCGCCGCTGAGCAACTTTCAACGAGTGGCTGGTTTCAACATCAACAACAATGGAAACAATGGCAATGGCAACAACCTTGGTCAGCCGAACATCTCAGCCCAGCCGGCAGATCTGCCCCAGAGACAGTCCTTCCGACGGGTGAAACCGAGCTCCTCCTCTTCTTCCTCGAGCAGCTCAGGAGCTCGACGCATCAAACTGAAGACGGCCAGTCCATCTTTGCTGCCAGTTCTGGCGCCCACAGCCCCAGTTCAGCCACTGGCGCCAATCAGTTCTCGAGTGCCGACGCCCTCTTCACCTCTGTCTCCTCAGCGGCTCAGAGGTCGAGGACCGGTGAATGGAGGTGGTGGTGTTGCTCTGAACAAAAACGACGATGACTTCTTCCACAAGGACAATGCACTGGACAATGAGGACGGAGATGGCGTCGGAGGGTCGCCCTTCTTCGGCAATCGCGTCAACGCCGATTCCTCCTCCTCAGGTGGCGGCGGCGATGATGGCATTCAGTTCATCGGCACGCTCTCTCGACCACCGACGCTGTCCAGCACTGTCGCCCATCGCGAGCCAAAGCCAACCTCAAGTCATCACCATCGCCACAAATCGAGCACCGCCTCAGTGCACACGCCCACCATTCCGCTGACCTACTACACGACCTTCACCTACTTCACCACGGTCCTCCGAGGCCACCACACGGCCACCCTCAGCCGAGAGATGGTGAGCAGCACGACGGCCATCAAGCCGATTGACCGCTCCATCGTCACGGCCATCGAGTTCAGCGAGGGCTACATTCAGCCTTCGAGAAGCGGAATGGTAGCACTCGGCACCAAGACCAAGGGCCAGACGACCACCATCTACAATGTGGCCAGTCGGGTGCAGGTTTTCAACGACGACCTCTACAAGGTGATCTACGCCACCAGAGGACCGACTTCCTCTTCCTTGCAGGTCGACTCGATTGAGCCAACTCGAATCACATCATTGAGCAGTGCCGTTCCGAGTTCCAGCTCAATCAGCCTCAAAATTGAGCCCACTCGAGTGCACAGCCGACCGCTGGCCTCTTCCTCTTCAGTGCAATCTCGAACTCCAATCTCTCCGACTAAACTGGAGGAGCTGGACCGCCTGCCAAAGAAGCTGCTGACCAAGTACACCTACTTCTACACCTTCATCGACGGTTTCAACACCCGCTACAGCACTCGAATGGAGGAGTCGACCGCTCCCTTCACCGGCCACCTGGCCACCATGGCCCCCGCCCTGGACAGCTCCATCGACGCCGAGGGCAATCTGCAGCTGCTTTCGCCCAAGTCGGCCACCGTCGCCCTGGGCAGTCGTGCCCACGGTCACATGACCACCGTCGTCAATCTGGCACTCAACAACTACATCTCCTTCGACATTGTCCGCGATGTGCGCATCAAGCCCACCTCAGTGCTGGCCAGCGCCGGCCCTGAGGTGAAACCGACGCCCTCTCCCAGTCTGACGCCCTCCTTTGACGGCACCAGCGAAGTGGTCAGCTCGTCACGGGCGGTGAACCACTTCAACTCTCCCGATATTGCGTCATCTTCTGCTGTTGTAGAAACTCCACGACTGAGCAGTGACATTTTGAGCGTCTCTTCAACGGCCATCTCTCCAAGCTCCTCTTCAAAGATCCAGGTTAGCAGCAGCTCAGTTCGAGGTAGTCGACCGGGCTCCTCTCGACGACCGATTCGAGTGAAGGTGAAGCCGATTCGCTCAAAGTTGGCCACGCTTTCGCGAGTTGCCTCCAGTCGAATTGCCGCCGCTTCCAGCTCACAGCTGCTTGAACTCGCCTCCTCCAGTGGCATTTTCAGCAGTTCTGACATCTTCAGCAGCCAATCTGCGGCCATCTCTCCGTCGCCCTCATCCACCGAGCTGCATCCAGTTTCCTCTACCTCCATTTCAGAGCTGTCCTCCTCCGCTGACATCAGCTCCTCAACTCCGAGCAGTCGAAAGAAGGTGGCCTTCACCGTTCGACGACCTTCAGTGTCAGGCAGCAACCGGTACTTCCACCGCCGACCTTCCTCTTATCTGGTGCGCAGCAGCTCCACTCTGCTCCAGTCCTCTCCAGTGGCTGGTCCCGAGTCGACTTCCACCGAACTTCTCCTTTCGCCCAGTGCCTCAAGTTCCTTCGACTCCTCTTCCCTGCCCACCGTCTCATACATTCCCTCAACGAACCTCCTCTCCGCCTCCATGGACACCTCCTTCCTGCTGACGCCGGTGCTCAAACCAAGCAAGGTGAGCAAGTCCCGACTGGTGGTGCTGACCCGCCTCGCCGGCAACCTCAACCGGTGGAACCCGCTGTACGCCAGTCGTATTCGCGTCTCCAGCCGAAAGGTCCTTAAGTCGACCAGTCTGGCCAGCTCAGACCTGGCCAGCTCAGCAGCAGCCGCCATCGAGCCGACCTCCACCGTGGAGACCATCTTTGAGACGACGACGCACACCGTTCCCTTCACCCTCGGCTCGACCACCATCTACACCACAGTGGAGGAGACCAACAGCCGAGTGGTGACTCGTTCCGAGATGGAGTCAGACATGTCCTCCTCCTCCTCCGTCGACCTCCTATCACCCTCCTTTGAGCCGGAAGTGATGAGCTCCACGGCAGCGGTAAAGGCCACTGAAAGTGTCTCCCTTTCTTCTCCGGTCGCCTCCACCGTCACCTTCGAAACGCGCACCAGCCTGACGACGCTGACCCACTTCAACACCATCTACTCCGGTGACACCTCAGTTGTGACCAGCTCCGAGCAGACGTTGAGCAGCCTCTTCTCTGTGGCCAAAATGGCGCCGGTCAGCTCGACGGTGGTCACCGAGACGGTGGACGCCTTCACCACCAGCACCCTCTACAGCACGTACACCTACTTTGCGACGCTCTTCAACGGCACGCAGACGCGCATCACCCCGCTGGAGGAGGTGAAGACGGAGTACCTGACACTGCGAGAGCCAGTGACCATCACTCGAACCATCATTCCCTCGGCGCCGCCTGCCTCCATCATGGCCACCTCGGTGATGTCCTCGGGTCCGTCATCAAGCGTTGTCGTGGTCGCCCCCTCAACTGATGGAATGATCAACCTCGAGGGCTCCTTCGCCACGGAGACCATCTCCACGCACACCACTCTGACGCACTTCATCACGCTCTTCAGCGGCACGAGGACCATTCTCTCCTCCATTGAGGAGATCTCACCGACGGTGATGACCCGAACGAGGGCGCTGGTGCAGTCGACCGCCTCAGCGAGCAGCTCAAGCGGCGGAAGCTCAATGTCAACATCAACGACCGCCACTACTGAACAACCATCCACTGACTCGACCACTCGCCTGTCGCCGTCAATCGTCGAAATGGCCTCCGGACCAATGATGGGCGCCACCTCATCATCAACTTCAACCTCCTCTTCCAGAGCAACAATCAGCTCAAGGAGAAAGTCGCTAATGTCACCGACTAGAAAGCTGGAGACATCCTCGGTGCTCTTCAACAAAGACCAAATCGACAAGGACGTCGGCTCTGCCATGCCCACGGCCATCCTCATCGGTCCCAGTACGACGCTGGTCAACGAGCAGCAGAGCAGCAGCAGCACGGCGGTCCTCAAGCCAGGCTCGGTCATTGAGCTGAACGACCTTCTGCAGGGCGTCAACAACGCCGGACAGATTGGCGAGACGATCAAGGACATTGTCAACAACATCGTCACTAGACCTGACATGTCAGCTGACGATGACTCATCGACCACGACTACAACTTCTTCCTCAAACGGCGATGAGACGACGATCTCCACAACAACCGATCCAACAACGGACGGCCCGCTGACCACTTCCCTTCCCGACGGAAGCATCAGCACTCTGGCGCCCTCCTTCTCAGGCAAAACTCCCATGCTGGGCAGCAGCAGCGGCAACGGCAACAAACAGCGACCGGACGCCAAGTTCCCCGTGTACATTCCCAACCAGACCAATCTGCCGAAGTACTACATGACCACCAGTGAGGAGAAGGTCATCTTCAGTACGCAGACAGAGGAGGGCGGAGACGGTGGACAGCCGCCGGTGAGCACCCGATACGTGACCAGCGTGGAGAAGGCGGCAAAGACGCTGACGCTGACCAGTACAAAGGTAAGGATAAAAACATTTTATTTGATCTAATGATGAGTACCTGAATTGAAACTAACCACTTTTCCTCTACAGGTCTACTACACTCGCGACTCTCCGCTGACCATCACTTCTATCCACACGACCACCCTGCCGCCGATCACCTACGTCTCGACGATCATCGGCTCAAAGACCATCCTCGGCACGTACAACTCCATCACGCCGACCAGGTCGAGCACCATGATGGACACTGCCTCTGCCGCCACCTCATCAATGACCCCCTCATCATCGGCCACCACCAGCGCCCAACCGGCGCCTACCACCCGACCACGACTGCACCGGCCAAAGAACCAGGACCAGCAGCAGCAGCCACCACTGCTCAAAGCCAAGGTGACGCCCTTCCTCAGCTCACAGCCCAAGAATGGAAAGGCAAAGAATGGCAACAACAAGGCGGCCACCCTGCCGCCGTCCATCTTCATGAACGCCAGTTTGGAGGCGGCCGACCTGTGCACTCCCGCCTGCAACGCCACCAACAAGGAGTACTGCAAGGTGGAGGAGGCGGCCACTTCGGCTGCGCCCGGCAAGTACACCTGCGAATGTCGACCTGGCTACGTGCGACGACCGTCGGACGGCAGCTGTCAAGGTAAGTTGGACGGTTGAATGAAAAGGTAACTTAGAACCATTAAACCTACTTCCTCTTCTCACCAAACAGAAATCAAGAACTACCTCGTGGTGGTGCGCGTCTCAAAGACCGCCGAGTCGGAGGTGGCCGCCCACCACACCGGCAATGAGGTGCAGTCATTCACCCGAGTCGCCCGTCGCCTGACCACCGCCGGCGGCCGTGGCCTGGACGCCGAGGGCATCGCCGACCTGCAGGTGCTCTCCGTGGAGCGAAGCAGCCGTTCCCAGGCGGCCACCATGGTCAACCTGACCATCCAGCTAGATCCGAGCCTCAATCGCAACGTCCAGGACGACCTCTCCCGGAAGCTCTCCAGCCTGGGTCAGGTGGAGAAGGTGGTCGACTTTGACGAGTGCACCTCACCGCTGCACAATGACTGCTCGCCGAGGGCGCGGTGCATCAACGAGCCGGGCACCTACCGCTGCCAGTGCCTCGAGTCCTTCATCGACCTGGACGCGGTCAGTCCGGGCCGACATTGCGTCAGCGAAGTGAAGTCCTGCGACTACTGCTACGGCCGCGGAGACTGCTGGCGATCACAGGCGAACACCGTCTGCCGCTGCCACCCGATGTTCATCGGCCGCCGCTGCGAGATCAATGGACTGCGTAAGTGTTCAGCACAGCCGCTGCCGCTGACAATGAAATGGAAAAACAGCAGCACTTTGCTAATGGCCTACATTCTTCCCTCTTCCCCTCTATTTCCCTCCGTTTTAGTTCTCGCCATTCTCGTTCCCATCATCGCTATTTTGGTGATCGTCGCCATCATCGCCTTCCTCTACTGCTCGCGCAAGCTGCGCAATCGGAACCGCCGCTTCAAGAACCTGGCCGCCTACGGACCGGTGGCCGTCATCGGGGGCACGCTCGACCGCAAGGCAATGCTCGAGACCAGCAGCGAGAGCAGTGATCCGCAGCATCGCTCTTCCCACTACAATGTAAGTGGCGGTAGTGGTGGTGGTGGTTCAAACAGTAGTGCTACTGGTGGTGGTGGTGGTGGTCTTGTGCCTGCCGCAAACAACAATGGTAGAACAACAGCAGCGACGACACTGCAGTCTCAGCAGCAGTCTCAGCAGACGCAGCAGCAACACAATCGGTGGCTGTGATGACCCCTTACAAAACAAAAAAATGTGCCAGAATCTCACAGACAAAATCACACAGATACTACTACTCGATTAGCCCCGATGAGAACTCTCTTTTTTCATCACCCTCCTTTTGCCGTTGCCGTTTTCTTTCTCTCTTTTTGGCTCCGTCGAATTGTTATCATTCAGCAGCAGCAGTATCTCACACAGACAGCACCTCAACTTTAGACTACAACTTTTTTCCATTTCTACTAACTAACTAACCCAAACCTCACCTCTTCTCTGCTCACTTCTCTCTGCCCCCACCCACTCCTCTTGCCCACCAAACCCACCACACCCAACCCCCGACCTCCTCAGAGCGAGTCAAATCCCGCCAGCGCCCGCGGCTCAATGGCCAGGCGGAACGGAACCGGAAATGGAGGAGGAGGCAATGGCAACGGCAACGGCGCCCACTTAGTCAATCACAGTGGGCAGGACACCGTGGGACGTCGTCCGAGCGAGCCCAGTCTGGACCGCTCGCTGGGCACCTACAGCGCCACTGGATCGGCCTACAATTCAATGCCCCCGCAGATACTCATTCCACGCGCTCGACCGCCCTACACCATACACCCCGGACAGGTGTACATGTGGTAACCATGCAACAAGAAGTTACCAACTAGGGTGATAGAACAGCTTTGGAATGACACCGAATACCCAATCTTGTTACCCCGTCGTTATCTGTTGAACCAAGTTGTTATGTCCCCACCCCCTTCCAGAGTTCATCCTGATGAGTTCAGTCTAACTAATGAGTTCGTACAAATGCTTCCTCTTCCTCCTCCTTTTTTCTCTCCTTCATTTTTGCTTTATTCTTTCTCTCTTGTTTCCTCCAAGTGCCACTTTTTTCCACCTTCTTTTTCTCCTTAAGTTATTCATCACTTTTTTCTCTCATGCTCTCTCGGTGCACTCCTTTGCACTTTCACTTTTTTCGCCATCATCGATTTTCATCTCCTCTTCCTCTTCCTCCTACTCACCCAATTCATTGCTACACTTCATCTTCACTCGCCACACACACACACCCACCCACACCAAGCTTTTTCTATTTATGTTTTTGTATAAAAAATATGGTTTTTGCTCCTTTTTCCCCTTCACCCTTTTTCCTGTGTGAGTGTGTTTGCGCATTTATACACACACACACACCGATTCATCATTCCCTCCCCCGCTTTTTGTTGTGTGTGCATTACCTGCCTCTTTTGCCACCACCACCAATGCTTCTAGACCTTTTTTCTAGTTTTTTCCTATACCATTTTTCTGCCTGGCTTTTCATTTGCTTTGCAAAAGCCACCTTTTTCACCTTTTTCTCTCTAAGCATCTTTTCAATTGATTTTTTTCATTCAAATCATATTTTGTTTTGTGTACATAAGCTGAGTGATGATAATATAATAAAATTAATAATATGCACGAGTTGCTTTGCTAATTTACATTTCCTATACACTGGAGTACAATAGATAGTAAAAGTTGGAGTGGATGAGTATAATAGCTGGCATTGTTTTACAGTGAGTGAATATACTGGTGGTGGTTTCAGTGAACAAAACAATGAATACAACTCTGACCGGACATTACTAACAACACCAAGACGAGGAAGAGATGAATGCGAGAATTAATAGCATCTAAACTGTCAATGTAAAGGAAGTTAACAAAAAGAAGCTCACAAAGTGACGCCAGTCACGTGTGGATGAAGAAAATAGAGAAAGATAAAACCATAAAAATCGCTCACAAATCGATGATAGTGACTGCAGAAATAGCGAGTAACGGCTGGCGCTGGAAAATATGACCACAGTAATAGCAATAAAATCTATCACCGCCTCAATAACTTTTCAGATTGAGCAGTAGAAGTTGCAGTAGGTCGACGGTTGAGGTCGGAAAGAGAAAAAAGCCTTTCAAGGGAATTTCACGGAACATTGACCTGAAGAAGACGAAGAAGAAGCTGCCTGAAGAGACGACGATATGCAGCGACAGCAACAGCAACCACAAATCAGCCTAGGCTGATTGCCTACAAAACATGAATTCCCAAACACAGAAGGAAAGAGAAAAGGGAGAGAAGGGGATAATGAAAAGTACTTACATTACTGCTGAAGAAGACGAAGAAGATACAGAACTGCCTATTAAAGTTGGCAGGAGTTGCTAGCTGAAGTGAGTGCGAGAGAGAATAGCAACGGAGAGTCGCCGCGAGTGAGGTAATGCCATGAAATGAGGCCAAAACGTGATCCACAAGCCAACACGAAGAGAGAGAGAGAGAGAGAGAGAGAGAGAGAGAGAGATCGGTGGTAGTTGAGGATGGTGATCAGGAGGACAGCCGACGGTGATTGTGCTTCTGCTGGTGGTGGTGGTGATTCGCTTCAGTGCTCATTTGCTGGGGAAGAAGACGAGAGAGGAAAGGGATCAATTGACGGCAGAAGGAGAAAGCAAAGATGACAGCGATCGGCCACCACAACACTGCACAGTGCCAGCAAATGCTGATATTCACGTTCAAAGGCTGTGCTTTAGTTTTGTTGGTATCAGAAACGGTAAGGGCGCTTTTGCTTGACAGCTGATAACAGTGATAATTAGTGTTTAGACTTTTGTTTGTTAAAAAAATTTATTATTTCGCTTTGTAAAGTTAGACATGGGACATCAGTTTTGAACAGAACGTAAAGTGAGTAGAACAAACAGGAGGTGAAAAATTGGTCAAATAAATAAAATAGAGTTGTGAAAAAGATGAGAGGATGAGAGGATGAAACTGTTGTTAGGGGAGAGGGGATGTCAAAAATATAAATAAAATAAAAACAGGAAAAATAAGCTTGAAAAAAAGAAAAGGAGGAAATGAACAGTTATGGCAATTCATTGCGTCTTTCAAATGCTTTCAAGGCATTGCCCAGGCTGGGGAGGAAAAGGATTAGGGGCGTGTGTTGAGTGTTGGCTATGTACAAAAGCTGTCATTTGAGGGGGCGTCTTTTGAGGCCGCCGGAGTTTTCACAGTCAGTTTGGTGGTGTGTGGGGTTTGCACGCAAAACCAACAGAATAATTGTTGGCTGCTTTAGCAGTAGTCGTCAGACTGAAAGACAGACTACTGAAGACTAGAGTAACTATTTTGGCTTGGTAAACTACTAAAGCTATGAAAGACTAGAGTAGATGACTCCTCATCAGTTGTGAGATCTCCTCGACCTGAGGACAATGTTCGTCGCATCGTCGGCCAACTGTGGGCAAACAGTGAGCGGCGAGTGGTGGTAATCGGCCTTCAGTGGACTGCTTCCACCACTTCCTGTCAGCTGACTGGCATGTCGATCCGGTGAGAGGATAAACTGCTTCTCCTCCTCTGTCCACTGATTTGCTCCTGAGAAGGAAGTCCGCAAGTGGCCCTGAAGCAAGGCCATTCGCTCTTGAGCTAGTCTCGTCAGGAGAGAGTACTTTTTTGCCAAACGAAGTACTCGCTCTCGCTCATTGAGCATCGTCGTTCCGAAGCGGACATTCAGCACTACCGTATCGAGGTTGATGCGGACGTCAACAAACTGAAAAAAGAAAAGAAAAAAGTTAGTTTTTGGATAAGAATAAAGTCCACTATCAGCACTACTAACCGGTCGTTTCTCCAGCTCTCCCGTCGTCACGGTGTAGTTGACAGCCCCCGGGGCCAAAACACCGGCGTATTTGTTGCTCTTGAGCTGCGACAGCGAGTGCGAATCGGGCAACGCCTCATGAACCAGATAGAAGTGATCCTGGCCGGCCATCACTAGGTGGACGTCCAACAGGACGGAGCCGTTCACCGCCCGATTGAGAAACTCCACAAGGAGGCCGTTGACGCGAGAGTGGGCCAGCACTTGCAGTTGGTGGTGGTCACTACCGCCACCACCTTCAGAAGGTGATTTAGCTAGGAGAACGCCGGCACTGCCGCCAAAGCCAAGAACGCTGTCAGTGGCGATCAGCCGCCACATTGATCGCGCCGACGACCAGTTGTCCTCTTGAGTCAGCTAAAAAGAGGGAAAAGGAAGAAAAACAATAGACACGTCAATCAGAAAAGCACCGTTTGTTTGAGGTTTGGCGCGGCAAGCTAATTTACACGCTTAGCAGCGTGTCAGCAGATTAGCAACGCCGGTGAAGGCTAGAAAATCACAACAAAAAACAAAAACCTACCTTGGAGAAGTAGCCCGTCTTGAAGCTGGCAAACTGTCGCAGCTCGTCAATGATGAAGGCCAGCGAGGTGAAGTGCTGGGAGCGGACGAGTGGAGAGGAGTGCTCATGGCCGGACTTCCCTTGAACTAAATCATCAGGCAGTAGCTCTTGAAGTTGGCTGAGCAGTTTGAGTGGACCTAGGCTAGGGTCAGCCTCGGCGATCAGCGATGAGGTTGAAGCGCGAAGTCGTTCAGCAAACTGCGCCCCCGTTGAAAGAATGCTGTCTTCTGTTGCGCCGGTTATCTCCCCAACCAGCAAATCCTCGCCCCCACCGCTGATCGGATCATTGCCATTAAACTGGTACTGATGCAGAAGGCGAGGCCGCTCAACCAGGTTTCGCTGCAGCAAGAACGCCTTTGGATCCAGAACCGGGGTCATCCACCGACCGGTCAGCGTGTCGTAGACACGGCCAGCCGCCGCCGGAAAGTGCACCAGATTCGTCAGCGGATCGGCAATGCCGCCCTGAAAGTCCACCGGCAGGTAGAAGGCCGGATTGGAGTCAAACAGCACGTGACCGTAGGGACTGCGGTGCAGCTCCTTCACCACCGATCCGCGGGCGTCAAAGACGAGCAGGGGACTGCGCGACTGGTCGCAAACGACGTAATAGACAGAGTTCGGTTCCGAAGAAGCCGTTCCGCCGCCATTAAGGCAAACCGAGAGCAGCGAATCGTCGACGTCATCGTACAGCAGACTGATCACCTGACCGCCGGCGCTCAGCGCATGGGTCACCAGGTGCGGCCTGGCGGGGTCCCCATAGAAGAACTGCGTCACATTGCCCGCCTGATCGCGTCTGACCACCAGTCGGCCGCGGTAGTCGTAGGTGTAGTCAATCTGGTGACGATTGGGCGGCTGCTGCCGAGTGCTGCTCAGCAGCTGGCCGAGGCTGTTGTAGCGCAGCTGCTCGTCGCCTCGCTGTACGACAAAGCCGCGCAGGTCGGTGATGTACGGCGAAGAGCCTGAAGAGGAAGTTGAGGTTGAAGAGGAGGAAGATGAAGTTGAGGAAGATGAGCTCGATCCGCCGTGCTCAGTGCCCTTGCCAAAGTTGCGCACCCTATCGGCGGAGTCGTAGTCAATGTCAATGCGATTGCCCAGGTAGAGGAAGGTGACCAGATTGCCGTTAAAGTCGTAGACGAATCGCCAGTGCTCCCGTCCCTGCACCTCCACCAGCTGGCCCTCGGAGTCGTAGGTGAAGTTCTGCAGGCGCATCTTGTTGTTCCCATTGTTTACACCACTACCTCCACCATTGGCAATCAGCTGATGGTGGTGCCGCATGTAGGTTCGAGTTTGCGTCAGCAGCGGCCTCTGCAGCAGGTGATGGCCGCCGGCTGAAGAGGACGAGCTATCGTAGGTGTAGTCCACGCGAAAGACCTCCTTGTCGGCGATGGTCAGGCTGGCATGCCGAATTGTAGGAGGTGTTCGTTTTCCAGTGGTGACTGAACTAGACGGCTCAAAGCGCTTCACGTACAGCGCCACACCATCGCCCAGCAGTGACTCGTTGGCAGAGCGCTCAAAGTACCGAAAGGCGGCCATCGTTTCAAGCTGAGGATTGCCACTAACTTTTGATTCACTGTTGTAGGTGAACTCCAGCGACGGCAGGTTTATGGCGGCGCTAGAGCCGCTTCCCACCCCGCCCAACTTCGCCTGAATCGCCCTCAACCGGCTCTGTCCATCATAGCGGTAGCTGTAGGTGAGAGTGGACAGTGCCGACGACAGCTGACTTCCGACGCCTCCAAACTGGACTGACAGGTGCTTCAGCTGGCCGCTGTTTCGTGCGTACTTGTACAGCAGACTGTAGTCTTGAATGCCGTTTTTATCGGCTGAACTGCTGCCGCTTCTCCAAACTCCTCGAAGATCAACTCCGGCTCTTCGGTCGAACCAGCGTTCAGTGGCGCCGCCCCTTCCAAAGAGCACCTGATCGACGGTCAGTGGAAAGGAAGAAGTTTCTTCAGCAGAAGTACTTCGTCCAACCTCCTTTGCAAACTCCTTTGGCAGCAGCATTGAACTCCGCTGTCCGTACCGGTAGACGACCTTTCCATGGTCGTAGGGAAGGACACTCATCACCGGCCTTCGACGATCTTCCCCAAAGTAGGTCAGGTAGCAGTTGGCCGTAGAGTGGGCGGCCAGCTTGCTTTCTACCACCGGAGGACAGTATGCAAAGCGGTACGAGCCGAGGAGGATCTTCAGCGAAAAGTCGTGTCTGGTACCTTTTGGTGTGATGATCCCTTTCAGGCGGCCGACAGCAGAGGAAGCGTCCAGGTCAAAGTGGTACTTGTGGCCGCTGCGTAGGGTGACTGAACTGGGAAGTTGCTGGTGTTGTTGGGCACTACCACTATTTCCACCTTCAGCTGTTCCTTCATCTCCGTAGCTGTAGCGAACAAAGTGACCATCTCCCTGACCACCGCGCACCTCCACCAGACGGCCGATTCGGTCTCTGCTGTAGCTGACCGTCCTCGTGCCGTCCTGCCATCCAGCCAACTGGCCCGACTTGTCGTAGCTGATGCTGTGCGCTGGCCAATGGCCAATGCTCTGCTGAGAATTACCACTTCCGCCGCTTCCACTGCCTGCTCTAGGTTGCAGATTGGGCACCCACTGAATCGGTCGACCGCCCTCGTCAAACTGCAGGTACAGTATGGGTCGCTGTGAGCCGTTGTAGTAGATCTCTCGATTGGCCTTCCAGTCGTACTCCATCTTCAAAGCTAGCACTGGCGATTGGCCACTGCTGGAGCTGTTGTCGCCCCCACCAATTACCACGTACTTCTCCACGGCGCCGATGATGTTGGATTTCATCTTCAGGCCGTAGTCCAGCGAGAGGTCTAGCAGCTGTTCACCACCATCGCCTTCCACTCGAGCGTGGGCAATAAGCGGGAACATCTGCGCCTGCATGGGCAGCATTGCCCTCGACAGTTTGCTGGGCTTGCCGGCAAAGGCTGCCTGAAGGCGGCGAGGAGAGCTGCTGCCACTTCCGCTTCCGTTCACCAGCAGCGACCCGTCAGAGAGGACGGTCAGCTCGACGGCTGTTATCTGTTCAGAGGACTGAACTAGTCGAACAGTAGTGGCAGTGGTTGATGGGGAGACTGACACTTGGAATGTTGAAGATGACTGCTGGTCACTGGTGCTGGCAAAGGGTGATGAGGTCGAAGCGGACACCACTGTCACCGTCTGCTGCTGGGGCTGATGTTCGGCAAGATGGCTGGTTTGGGCAATCGAGGTAAGAGCTCCCGTTGGCGAAACTGCTCCCACCACTCGACCTTCTCCGTTGTACAGGTAAAAGGAGGTCGCTCCGCCGGCGGTGGTGTCCACTTTTGATCTGAGCAGTCCTGTGGTGGGATAGTAGTCGAGCAGTAGTGAGCCATTCACTCCTCCTCCACTCCTTCCAATGGCCTCCAGCAGACCGGCCTTGTTGATGGCCGTCTGTGCCTTGAAGCCGGTGGAGCTCTCAATGGAGTGCAATGCTCCAGTAGGGTCCCTGAGAAAGGTGAGCCTCGCTCCGGCAGCATCGACGACGTCCGTCAGTCGGCCCAGCGGACTGGCACTTTCCTGGCTGTAGTGGAAGGTGAAAAGCGTCCGACCGGAGGCGGTGCTGCGAGTGCTCACGTGCTGGCCGTGTCGGTTGAAGTTGTACATCTCCAGGCGGTTCGGGGAGATGATCTTGATCTGGCGGTCGCCGCTGCTGTCCAAAGGCGCCACAGTGGGCGGCACTGGAGAGAAGGGCCCCAGGCGGAGAAGGCGGAGACTGCCCTCGTCGGCAATGTACACCGATCCATCGCCGGTAGCAGCCAAGCCGCTTACCGAAAAGAGACGAGTGCTGAAGCCAAGGGTTAGATCAGTCTGCAAAAGATAGCAAAAAATTAGATCTCAAATAAGCAAAAAATCATAAAAAGAACGTACCAGTGAATCGGTGTAGTCAGTGTCCTTTGGAGTGCCTGATGAAGCTCCCTCTGATGATGCTGCTGACGTTATCAGGCAGGTGCAATTGTGCCCACCAATGTCAGTGCATCGCTCCACCGAGCAGTTGGCATGACTTCCGCTTGCCCTGATTGGACCCAGACCTCCAGCCGACCTGAAGCCGGCCACATGAACCAGCGTCCCCTGCCCGTCAGCATGCAGTGCGTACACTCGATTCTCTGACTGTCGACTAATGTCTGAGGCGTAGAGAGTGCCGCTGGGCGTAAAGGTGATCGCTCCAAAAAGAATGTCCTCGCCGCAGGCAGAAAAGTGACGAGCATCAAATCGGTGATGAGTTTTAGAAGAAGTCGAGGAGTGGCAGGAAGAACTGTTTTGTGCTGATGATGAACCCGAAGCAGTAGTTGAAGCTTCCTCCGCACAGTAGGCCGGCAGTCCGGCGACAATGGACACCTGCAGCTGGTGGCTGAGCTTGAAGACGACAAAGCTGTCCACAAAGTACAGTGCTCCGTCTAGGGGGCTGACGGAGAGGCTGGTCGGCCAGTGCAGTCTCATCTAAAGTAGAAAGTAGAAAAAAGTTTAGGACTTCAAAATTCAAGAAAACTTTATCATAATTACCTCATTCGCCGGTCTGGAAGCCAGACAACCAAAGCTCGAACTTGGCCTAGCGCTCGCCGGTGCCCACTGCTGCTGCTGCTGCTGCTGTTGCCGCCCACCAGCCTTGCCCCCATCGCCGACCAGTCTTCTGACGACGCCACTGGCAGCATCCATCACCCTGATGACACTGCCGTCGGCAAAGAAGAGCGATCCGTCGAGGCCAAAGGCCAGGCCCTTCGGATAAGCTAACGTCACCTCCGGTCCCTGCTTTCCATCACCACACTGCGCTCGGTCGTGCGGCAGACAACGCTCGCCGGTGCCGATGACCACTTCAACTTCGGGCAAAATGGATGAAGAGGAACCTACGCCATCAGACTGGTACTGCTGTTGCTGCTGTTGACCAGGTGGCTGAGACTCAAACTGCTTTTGGTCATTGCTGAAAAAAGGGAGAAAAAATGTTAGAAAACTTTTTACCTTTACCGATTCGGCCACCAAAACTTACAGCAACAAGCGGACAATCTGCAATCGCTCCGGGTCGGAAATGTACAGACAGCCGTCCAGTGAGTTGAAGGAGAGGTAGTACTCGTAGGCAGTGCTTCCACTTCCAGAACTTGCACCATTTCCTGCAGAACTTCCTCCCGAGTTACTTCCACCACTGCCTCCACCATTGTACAGCTGCTTAAAGGCGTACACTGTCTGCACTCGGCCATCCGCTGAAATGCGGCGAATCAGATTACCATCACCGACGTACAGTGATCCATCTGGGGCGGCCGTCAGACTAGTGAGGCCAAAGAAGCGAACAGAGGAAAGCGAAGAGCCGCAGGAAACATCTGAAGGCAAACAGGAGGCAAAGGGTCGAGGTTGCATGTGTTTCCCGGCGATTGGCTCAATAAAGAGCCCACCCCCAGCCGCCTCCCCGTCACCTCCCTCTCTAAAGTTGACCACCTGTCCGTCGCCTCGCTGCAGCAGCCCGTCAAAGTGATTGTACCGGTGGTGGACGTCCAGGTTCCAGCCGCCCAGCTCGGAGATCTCCATGTCGAAGCCGCGCAGCTTCGTGTGCAGCCCGCTCCAGACGACGCTGGGACAACCGGCGTAGAGGTAGCCGACAAAGAGTTTTGCCGGCACAAAACCGTACACCTTCTGCTTGTAGACGTTGCGCTTGTTCCAGCTGAAAGTGACCTGCAGGCCAGCGTCAGCCTCTAAAATTCGCTCCTGGACGGTGCCCTCGACGAGGAGGCGGACGAGGATGAAACGAAGGGCGGCTGGAATCGGCGATCCCGGTTGCGTCAAGCGAATCGTCACCGTGGAGAGGTACCCGGCGGCCATTGAGCTCTGGAAGACGAGTCGCATTCGACTTCCGCCGATGGGAATGCGCTCATGAACCGCCTGCGACTCTGCGAGAATGCACGACTCGGAGGGAGTGGCGCAGACGGTGCCGCTGTTCTTTGCCAGCCAAATGTTCGAAGAGGAGGAAGAGGAGGACTTGGCTGAACTGCTCTCAATTGAAGGTCGCAGGTTCTCGTAGTCGTGATGGGCGCACCAATGGCTGCTCGTTGTGGAGTTGTTGTTGGCTGCATTGTTTTCAGAGGCGGAGGAAGACAGGAGTTTTCTGTAGAGCGACCAGTTGCTTTCGCTCAGATCTAGGAAACAAACAAACAAACAAATCAGCTGATCGAGCTTTCAAAACAAAACAAAGCGAAGCAACTCACCAAAGCCAGGCAGCAAAAAGTGGCTGTACATTGAGTAGGAGAAGGCTCGACTGGGCAGGTGAAGATGACCACCACTACTTCCACCCAAAACCGGTCCACCATCCAGGCCACTGCTCTCCGGAACAGAGTACATGATGACGGGATTCTGAATGACGGCCACCTCGTTCCAGGCGACGTACAGCTCCTTCTTGATCGGGTAGAGAGGGTTGCGCTGAAACTGGAGCGTCACCATGCCGCCTCCGTTGACCAGAATGTCGAACCAGCCACCGGAGCGAGTCAGCGTAAAGCCAAAGGTCGGCTCGGTGGTGACGCTGACGCGGACGCCAATCAGCCCGTTGAACTCTCGACTGACCACCTGGCCGCGAATCACTGAAACACGTCTGGAAAAGGTAGGAAATGTTTTAAAATCGTATTTCCACTCTCAAAAAGAATTTTTACTTTTCGGAGTAGGTGTCCTTCTGAGCGTAGCTCTGCACGCTGCCGTCCTCAATCAGAAAGTGGACCTTGGTGAAGAAGGAGGAAATCGGAGAGGGCGGCTGCTTCCGAAGCAGAATGTCCAGCGGATCCGGTGAGGTGATGCACATCAACGACTGGTGACAGCTCTCATGGCGACAGCACTCTGAGTCGGCACAGTCCACGAGGCCATCTGGAACCAAATTAAAAGTTAGAAACTCCTAAGCAAAAACCTTTCCTTATCTCCCACTTACCATTATCATTGTCAATCTCATCATTGCAGTTGGTCTCCTGCGAGGAGGAGCAGTCGGCGCCTCCCCAGCCTTCATCACAGCGACACGACCAAAACTGAGCTTGGTTGGTGGGACTTTTTTGGTGGTGGTGATGATCAGAATCCGAAGTGAGCACTTCAGCCTGCTTGAAACTGCCGCCCAGTTTGCTGCTTGTCGTGGACACACATCGACCGTGCTTGGAGCAGCCATTCGGACAGCCATCTACAGGTGTGACCAGAAAAGATAATCAGATCAGATCCCTTTAACAATTTCGAAACCACTCACCCAGCGTACAGTGCCGTCCCATCCATCCCTCAGCACAAACACAAGAGCCATTCTGACAGCGGCCATGCTCTGCACACCTCACATCACACTGTCTACTTCGACAGAGCGGCCCTGACCAGCCTTCATCACATCGACAGCGACCATCCTCGCAGAGGCCGTGCGGGCCACAGTCCAGGCTGCAGCGAAGCTGACTGCAATCGGCCCCAGTGTAGTGCTCATAGCACAGACACCGCCCACTCTCCACATCGTAGACGCCATTGCGGGAGCAGTTGGGCAGAAAGGCCGAGTGGAGGCGACTGTCCGGCTGGCTGCAGTTCGCCCCCGACCAGCCGACCTTGCAGAGGCAGGTGCCCTCGAAACAGACGCCTCGCTCAGAGCAGAGCGGGTCCAGGCAGTCGGCTAAGGAGTGAGGAAAATTAAGCGTTTTAAAACACAGTTTTAGAAAACCCTAAAACTCACCTAAATCACAGTGCTCTCCCTTGAAGCCCATCCGACACTGGCAGGCGCCCTCAATGCAGACGCCATTGCCGCTGCAGTCGGCCACCTCGCACTCGTCCACGCGGACGGTGCACTCCCGGCCTTTCCACCCGGCCGTACAACGACAACTGCCCTGCAGGTACTGACCATGGCCGCCGCAAAAGACCGGACAAACATCTGGAAGAAAAAGGGGTTAGGAAAACATCTACTCAAAACACAACCACTTTAAACACTGAAGACGTACTCTCCGAACAGTCGTGCCCCAGGTAGCCTGGAAAGCACTGACACTTCCCAGTGTCCACATTGCAGTGCCCCTGGTTGCGGCAGCCGTTCGGACATTGCTGCTGCTGCTGATTTCTATCAAGGTTGCTGCTGGTGGGATAAGTCGTCGTCGTCGAAATGTTGACCACTAGTGGAACGGTGTAGTCGAGGTCGTTGAGCAGCGTCAGGTACCAGGTACTTGGCTCAAAGTAATGCGTTGACTGAAGCTGAAGCAGCTGCGCCTCCCGATGACCGGCTGCTGCTGGTGCTGGTGACCGCCGCTGAAAACGGTGTCGACTTGTTGATTCGGTTGTCGATTTTGCAAGAGCCTCATCCGAGATCACCTGAAAGATCTGGTGGGTGGTCAGCGTGGGTGGCTCATTCTTGGCCGCCAGCAGCACAAATCGGGCGTGCAGAGGGGCGTAAAACTGAAAGTTGACGTAGGAGTTGGCCTCGGTGACGGTAAACCACACAGTCCAAGAGGTGAGCGGCGCAAGGCGCTGCGACATTGGCGGCTGTTGCTGCTGGTGATGATGGTGAGGGTGATAGCTGCTGCTGCTGCTGCCTGATTCAGAGGGTGGCAGTCGGATTTCCTTAAAGTACGACGGATCACGGGGGAAGGAAAGTGGACAGTGGTTTGAAGGCAGTTGATCGGAAGATGAGGAGGAGGAGGAGGAACGATGAGAGGAATCACCCGGAAAGTAGTCACTGGTGCTGCGATCAAATGAATTCGAAAAAGAGGAAGCAGAGGCAAAGTTGGCTGAGCTCGTGTCGAGGTCCTCCACGACGATGCAGGGCACTTTGGGATTTAGCTCGGAGAATCTACCCTGCAGGCTGTTGCCGCCGTTGTTCTCCGGCGCTGAGCTTAATGCTATAGATTGTGGAAAATGTTAGGCTAAAAACCAAAAAAGGTTTAAACAAGACTCACCACAAAGAAGAATGATAACAAGAAAGAGGATGAAGACGAGGATGAGCAGCAGCAGCGTGGACCGCCTCCAAGTGCACCGGTGCTTGGAGAGGCCACCACCACTGTCAGCGGACTTTTGATCTTGAAAGTGATGAGGGTGGTGAAGACCAGGATGGTGACCACCAACACCACTTCCACTACCAGGACCGCCCATAGCCGAGGACAGTAGATTACTAAGATAGGAGATCACATTTGGCGTTCGGTGATGGTTGGCACTTGAAGAGGAGGCGGCGGCAGCGGCAGCAGCTAAGCTGCCTGAATGCAAACCCGGTGGCGGCCCAGAGCCGGCAAAGGAGTTTTTCAGCAGCTGAGATAGAAAAAAGTAGCAAAAAATGACATTTGATTAATCAAGTCGGCGTTATTAATAATAGAGTAGACTGATGGCCATTCTACAGATAGCCAGTCACACACTGCTTTAATTAAGTACAACAGCTGCAGCAGCGGCCGCCGCCAGTAAAGGAGTGTCTGGACACTAGTGGTGCAATAAATGAACTCTAATACTAGTAATCTGCCGCCTCCACGTACCTGTGATGGCCTGAGCGTGTTCATGTCGGGAATAATCGGCCCGGTGGTGTCCTCGGAGTAGGGCGATCCACCGCTGCCACCACCGCCAGGACAGCCATTCTGAAATGGATTCGCATACGTGTGCATCACGCTTGATTGCGAGCTGGAGGTGAGGTGGTGGTGGCTGCCCGAGGAGAGCTTCGTCGGCGGCGAGTCCACCGCCGGCTCAGTGTCCTGGTCGTGGAATGTCCTGCAGGAAAGAGGAAGAAGAAAAGGGGAGAAAAGGTGTCATTTAGAGCGGCAATTACTCGGCGAAAAAGAAAGAAAAGTGAAAGAAAAAGTCGCAGTTACTTGAGCGATTTTCGGCTGGCTGTCTCGGCTGTTCCAGCAGCCAGCAAATTGGTAGCAAATTTGAAAAATAGAGTACAGAAACGGTGCACCACCACTAAATTCAGAGGAACCTAATTTTTTCCCTACTTTGTCTGGTGTCAGGCAAATGAACCGAGGGACTGTGTAGAGCCTACACTCGATTACCGGCGTAAATTAATTAGAGAGAGCAGAAGCGTGAATGAGCGTGAACAATGCGTTGCGGTGGTGGTGGTGGTGGTGATGAATTTACCAGTGTCCCAAATGGAACAAGTGCCGTGCAAAAGAAAAGAAAAGGATAGGAGGCGTTCAGTGAGTCGAGTAATTGGACTGGTCAGTGTCCAATTGGCGACTGCAATTTGGGCTAATGGCGAGAGCAGCAGCCATAGCAGCCCCAATGATGAACGCACAAATAGATTTGTCAAGTGTAATCGCGCCAGATGAGCGCCCGAGCGCTCACGCTAGATCAGCTCTTCTCCTTCCTATCTTCAATTTTGGCGCGCACGTTTAAATTCAATTGCCAAGTTGCACGTAGAGGACGTTACTCTTTGGAGGTAAAAGAAGGGGGCAGAATAGATGAAGAAGAAGAAAAAGGGACAAAAAGAGTGGAAAATTGCTTTTTGCTGGGTGAAGAGCAACCACCGTCTGCTCGACGGCTTTTGGTGGTGGTGGTGCAAATGCAATCAAATTAATTAGAGAGATCCAGAGAGTAGAAGTGCAATTGGCGTGGCCAGCTACCACTTCCACTACTTTCTACTTCTCTATTCTTTCTCTGTGTGTGTGACCATTTGGGCAGTGGACAGGACAGTGCACTACTACCACCACCACCACTGCCATTTACGGCCACATTTGGATCTCACTAGTGACTGGGCACTAGTGTGCTGTGCCGAGTGGTGAGGATAAATGCTAAGACATGACATGCACATTAAAACGTGGTAGTGCCACACTAGAGCTACACAGAGTAATGTAGCGAATAATTAAAACCGCAATTAGGAGCGCCACGACGGCGGCGGCGAGTAGTGCTGATAGTTTCACAGGCGACTAAAGCAGTCATGAATAGAAGATTGGTGTGCATCGCAGTGCAGTGAAGTCTTGCACTAAAGTGAGCCGATTTTGTGAGATTAATCTGATCCACTATTTCGGGTGTTTTTATTCTACCACTGTCAACTATTGACGGTGTCTGCAGCGTTGATATCATATCGCCAAAATGGTAGTTTTTGTTTGGTGTTTTTTTGCTTTTTATGTCAAAGTACCCAAAACAATCTATTACCTCGAACACTGAAAATTTGAGTGGTCAAGTGCACTCACTACGCAGTCTACGCAGTTAGACTGACATGAAAACACACATTGACGTGCTGTGATTTAACGAGCTTTCTCATGTTCTTTCTCTACTACCTCATCATCAGAGCTAGTACGTGAACCTGTCAACGTCAAACGTAGCAAAACAAAATTACGGCAAGGGCAAAACTTTGCTACTCAAAACTCAGTCTGTTTCATTTCAAAAACAAAAATAAAACTCCTCTCCTGTCCAGTCTTTGAAGAATAAAACAAAAGTTTGGAAGTTTCAATTAAGAAGAAGTAGTTGTGGTGTTCACTTCAGTAGTTGGTTGGGAAGTAGTAGTAGTGGAGAATTAGCCTCACCGATGACAGTTCACAAACACAAACCCTGGCACTTGGTCTGATAAGAGCAAAGTGAAACTGTCAGAGCTGTGCACTTCTGTCCACCAACTGTCCGAGCCGTCTGTCAGGGCCAGAAACCTCCAAAGTTGCAATAGTAGAACTTCTGTACACATACACACATATTTTTGCACCACAGTCTGACAGGTCAGCGGAGATGATGAATATGTGGTGGGCACTGGGCGGCACTGCCTGGCCCGGCCTGCCCTGACATGCACATCCGGTGGGGATTGGAAGCACAAGAACACAAGAAATGAGCTTTGGCCAAATGCAAACTCGCTTTCGCTTGAGATGCTACAGCACTGTCGGTGCTGAGCTCAACACACAGTCAAACTTGCCAAAGACTGACCAAACAACTCGAACTACTACCCAAACAGCTGAGTGAACACAAGTGGGCAATCAAGCATTCATTCTCGAGTCACTTCTTCAACTGGAGAAAAGGAAGGAGGGGAGGAGAAGGAAATTGTCAAGAGACTTACTTGCTGCTTTCTAGAGAAAGAAAGCATCAAATTAAGCCGGGACCGGTGCAAGTAGTAGTGGTGGACACGATCGTCACCGAGTTTGCAAACACAATTTGCAAGTGCCTTCGGTGACCAGTGAGTGACTTCTCAAAGAAAATGAGAGAGGTCGACAAACAAGTGCAACTCAAGAGTATTCTTATTTTGAGTGTTCAGTGACTATGCAAAGCCAGAAAATGAGAAAGTGAGCTCGAGAAGGAGGGAGATTAGATACTGTCCTGCCCTGGTCCGGTCCGGCAATTAGTAGTGGACAGAAATAATAAGAAGGAAAAGTGGTGATCGGCAGTGTGTCCAAAGAGAAGGCAATGTGGGACTACTGCAAAATCTTTTGCCTGAAATTAAGAGCTCCACTTCTCACTTCAGTTTGGCAAACTATCTTCTTTTCTTCCTATCACGACCACTTGAATCAGTGTCTGTCTGTTTGTCGTGTTTGCCAGAGTGATTCTCTCCCCTTTCCCTTTTTTTTGGAAAGCTTACCAGTCGGAAACGTAAGGTAAGGGAACACACTGCAACACACTGCAGTGCTGACAGTGCTGAGCAAATATAAAGAATGGCAGAGATTAAGAATGTCGTGCTGGTGAGTTGGGGACTTCTGGTGGTGCACCGGCTTGCTTCAACTGCCAGATTGCACCGAGAAGAAGAGAAAGAAAGAAAGACATAACTGGCGACACTAATGGCCATTGCCACTTTATGTGTTGAGTGGCTGCTGCTTCTGTTTCTGTTGGTGTTGGTCCAAGACAAGCGGTAGAAATAGGGAATAAAAGAGGGAAAGAAGGGCCACCGAAATGGCATCAACAGAAATGGGAAGCGGTATTTGTGTGTGCACGGTGCAATTCGCACTCTTATATGTGTCCCTCTTTCTTTCCTCTTTTTCTTCTGTAATCTAATTAAATATTGAGCCCAGTGGTGTGTTTTCAGGAGAAAATAGAGGAAGAGGAAGAGCAAAGAGAGGACATGTAACGAAATGGGTAAGTTAGCAGCTCTAGTGCCGCTGTCCCTTTCCTCTTTCTTTTTCTTCTTCTCCGTTGTCCAGTGCAGTGAATGTGAAGTGAGTGAGTGAGTAATCAAAAACAGGGGATTACCGGAAAAAGAAGGAAAAGGAGAAAAAGAGAGGTAAACACAGACGGGGTTAAGTGCAGAAAAAGGCGACGGAAAAGAAGATTGAAAGAGAAGACAAGGTTGAAACGCTCATAAAGAATTCATCACTGCTGCTGCTGCTTCAACATTTGGTGATGGATCGCTTTGCAGTTAAAGTAAAGCAAAGCAAAGTGTAATGGGCACTGGACAGCAATTGAAAAAAGTGGACAAAAAAACTGTGCTATCTCACTTACCGATCAATGTGGTGATGGTTATGGTGGTGAGTGCCGCCGTTTTCACCGCCACTGCTCGAGGACGTCGACAGTTCATGTGAGGTTCGTGTGAGCAGCTGAAGACCGCTGTCTGCCTTGGTCGTCGAGGAGTCGCTCTCATTGCCGCAAGCAAGCTCTTTCGGTTGTTGCCGACTGCTGGAATTGGCACTGTTGGCATTGTTGGCACTGTTGTTGGTCATCAGCATTGATTGCTGTCTGCCGCCGCCGCTGGTGATGGTCGATGACATTGAGGAGGAGGTGGCCGTCGATTTGGGCGAGTACTCCAGGCCTTCTGAAGCCTTTGAGGCAGTCTCCAGTCGACCGTTGTTGGCATTGTCTAGGGAAAAAATGAAAAAGAAAAAATAATAGAAAACGGACATTAGCAGTGGAAGAGGGAAATCGTACAAACTGCAGGGGCCATTAGCAGTAGTAGTTCAGACTGGGTGCGTTCCCATCATCACCAGTGCTTCTTGTCATAATTAATACCCTCACTTTCTCGTTCTCTCAAACAAAACTTAACCGAAAGCATCGGAGAGTACTAACATCACTAAAAAAGAAAAAGAAAATGCACTCGCAAACATTGATGGCTGACTCTGCTGCTACTTCTTCTGCGAACTGAAGCGGAAAACCTGGGAATTCAGAAACGCTCTCACTCAGAACATGTTAGAGCTGCTGCTGCTGTTGCTGTCATTTGCGGCAGACAGGCAAACTTTAGGCAGCCAGCAGAGGCAGTAGAAGAATGCTGCCAGTGTTGATGAAACAGCCAAAAGGAGCCTAAACTAGGCTAGCAGGCAGGCAGGCAATGAAGACGCAACTCATCATGCAAATGAGCAAATGAGCAGGCGGAAGCCTACCAGTGCACTGCTGTAGCACTACTGCTGCAGTAACTTTCAAGCTGAGCAATGTTTGCCCACAAAATTAAATTTACTTTGTGTGGCAGAAGCGCGGACGCACCAAAGCACCAAAGCACCAAGGCCAAGACAGAGGCAGCAACAGCACAATTAGCCACACAATTTCAAAGCGAGGTTATTCAATTTGTAGCCAGGCAGCTCCTCTTTCGTTCACACAACACACCATCAACTGAGCGTACAGCAAACAGCTGAGGGTAATTTTTGTAAAAGCACCCAAAAAGCGACAGAACTAATTAAAATTTAAATTACTTTAAAAAGCAACTACAGGCCAAAAAAAGAAAAGAAAAGAAAACATTTCATGCTTCATTGTATTAATAGACAAAAATAGTAAAGACGCAAAAGAAAAGAAAATGCTGTGCAGTGAAAGTGACAGTGCAAAGGAGGAGGAGGTGAAACTTACATGAGGTAGAGAGGCTCTTCCCAAAGAGCTTGCTGGGCGGAATGACCGTGGTGTTGGGTCCCCGTGAAAGTGTTCCATTTCCACCGTTTGTCGCTCCATCGAGTACCATGTACGAGTGATAGGCAGCAGCTAGATCCGGTGGACAATGCTCAGATGGAAGTGGTGGCACTCTCTGGTGATTATTGCTACCGCTGTAGTGCTTTCCGCCGCCGTTTTGCAGGTAAGAGTCGGTTTGCTGCTGCTTGCCGCCGTTTCGACGGCGACCGTACCCAGCCGGATTTGTGTCGTACAAAAGGTCTAGAAAGTTATAAAAATTAGTTATTTTCAAAATAAAAAATCAAATAACATACCTCTATCCATGACCAGATGCGGCTCCTCGTATTGGTGACCAAGCAGCCTCGTCTCCTCGTAGATGTTTCTCGCGCCGCCGTAGAGCGGCTGCTGAATGAAGGTGCTACTCTCGGAGCTGGGAAAACCGCCATTTCCATAGGCAGTCATCAGCCGTTTAGGTCGCTCCAACGTCCCAGTGCCCTTGTTGGTAAAGTTGGGCAGCCCAAAGCTGTTGTTTGAGTGCTGATCATAGGATGATGCAACATTGGTCCGCGAGGAGGAGTGCTGCGTCCTCGTCAGGTTGGCGATTTCCATGCCAGGTGGTCCATTTGCTGGTTGGTGAGGATGAAAAAGATGTGAGGTGGAGATGTTGTCAAGCTCGTTGGAGTGGTCCTTTGATCGGCTGCGGCGGAGGCGGGTGCCAATGCCCTGAAAGGGCACCGGACCGAGCGGGCTCTCGGAACTCTTCTGGCCGAGCTGCTTTCGGCTCATGGTTTTTTAATACTGTTTTTCAAATTTGAGGGGTAAAAGTGGGTTGAATGTTGAAGCGGAGGTAGAAGCTGTTAAGGTCGACACTATGGCGCACTACAATGGCCAAACAACGACCCTCTTTTTCTTTTGTTGACCCCACTTTTCTTGATTCTTTTATAAAAAGGCCATTTTTCTGTTTAAAAAGGGAGAAAAACAAAAGAAAGTTAGTAAATTGTTAGCAGTAAAACGGCAGTATATGGGCTTCCAGCTCAAATCAACAATAAAGTGCAAGACCTTTTGCTGTGATGGGAAAACAAGCGGAAAAATGTAATAGCCTTCCGCTGCCCACATAAACATTGCCCACTCAATTCCTGTCTCAATGTCAGAGCTGATAAACTCGCTTCTCCGGTAATGGCAGAGCATAACAGAAGAAAACTGCTACATTACGACAACAACAAACCCGATTGCAAAGCAGACCGTTAAGTACCTCCAAACAAAATACAGCCTTCATTCACTTGAGATTCCTCACAACATCGCCAACAACAACAAAGAGAGTGAATCAGAAACATTATTCAAAAGACGGTGTTTTCTTTCTTCTCCAACGTGAAAATGAACTTGAATGCCATTCCAAAGAGGATGCACAAATGCACTCACAGGGCTCAGCACTCCTGCTTTTTCATGTAGCAAAAGTGGAAAATGATCAATAATTCAGGTGATTCTCGATATGGTTGCAAGAGAAACAGCAAACAAAACTACTGCAGACTGGTAGTCGTCGTAGTTCAAAGTCGAGACTTGCTGCAAAAGCAAGAATGCTTTCAATGCACTCAAGCACTCTTGCTGAACGCTGGTGTCAGTGTTAATAAAATTAAAATTCAACAGCAGCAGCGGCAGCTGAACTGTGAGAGCGTGTCAGTGCGAGTGTGCGTGGCCATAAATATGGCGGCGGAAAATGAAACAGACTGACTGCATTACCAAAAATTTGGAAAAGAGCAATGCAAAAATTGTCTTTTTGCACAGCAGCAGCACTTCAACTGAACTGCCACCTCACTGAACCGTCAATGGCCGCAAGGTGGTCGACCACCACTGCCACCGGTCACATTAATTATTTATCTGCAAAGTTGAGCTGCCTGCACACACAGAGACACAGAAGAAAAAGAAGAGAAAAGAGCAGCAAACTGTCCAAGCTGAACAAGCAAATGGCAACTGTCCACGCTAATCTATGAGTGGCTGCTGCTGCTGCCGTTGCTGATGTGTTCTCCGCCACTGCACAACAACTGCTGGAGTTGTAGTAGTTGATGGTGCCTGCCTAAACCATTACCAAAGTGACCATTTAGGTTATTTCTTTTTCTGTGTGTTTGGTTTTTTTTCTGCTGCTGCTGCTGTTACTACTAATGCACCGAATGGAGGCAAAAATGCCGATGCTAAGCAATTAGACTTGTTGTAATTCGATTAAGACTGATGCTGTTGCCGTTGGTGAAACAGCACCAGCAGCAGTCTGCAACATTAATTAAAAATTTTTACTGGAAAACAAAAGAGGAAGTCAAAGATAGGGAAGAAGGAAACATTTGTTTTTTGTTTTTTAAGTGTGTCTCTAAAATGATACAATTTGATCTTTTATGACTACCATCATTCTTTGTACAACAAAGCAACCAAATCAAGACAAATAGTACCTGAAATGTAATCACTTTGAGCCCTTATAAACTTCAGTTTCAAACTGAACAAGAAAAAGTAAAATGCAAACTAACTTTTGTTTTTTCTAAATTCAATTATAAAACCAGAGTGTAGTTTGCAGAGTAAAAAAACATTTACTATCTGGTAAAATAAAACATAGCAATAAAAATGAATAAAAAAAACTACTACAGTGTAACTCAGATACAGTCAGCAGACTCTACATTCTTCTTTTGTTCATTGACTGCTGGTGTTGTTGATACCAGAATATGACCAAAACAAGGAGAAAAGAAAAAAAGTCAGCAGACACACATCTGTGCTTACCACCACAGTGGTAATGGACAGTTGATGATGTCGGCGAGGATGATGATGCTGCTGCTGCAACAACAACGATTAGATTGGCAGAGCAAATTGCTCAACACACACAGAGACAGAGAAGCAGACTACCCCATACCGTCTTCTCTTTGGACTGAAAGAGGAAGAGCAGAGGAAGAAGGAGTTAATCAAAATGTCATTAGTCACTGAAGAACTACCACAGCAGCAGCAACATCAGCACCGGCTAACCCGGCTGCACCGAAAGACAGAGACAGGGACAAGGCGCATTCATTACATAAACCCAGTGAAAGAGAAGCAGCAGCATGCCTTTGCCTTCTTCTTCCTTTGTGCATCAAACTACCCCCTACCACTACTACTACAGCAGGCATTTTCCTTGCTCAATTGATGTCTCCATCATCACTGCTGCTGCTGCTATGCATGTAAATCACCCACACAGGCCCTTTCACTCTGCATCCTCTCCTTCTGTCGCCATGTGTCTGTGTATCTGCATATGGCATGTTCATTTTCCTCTTCCGATTGCTCCTGATCTTCCTCTAGTTTCTCTTTTTCTCTTTTTCATCTTTTCTTCACTATCTCAAACTAAAACTCGTGCACTTTTGCAAAGCACGCACAAATGTTGAACGGCTGAACAGAGCAGTAACATGTCAAATTTACTACAAAGTGGAAACACAGATGAGAAACGGTTTTTAAATTAATAATTTATGTGATATCAGTGCTTCAGAAAAAAATGAATGTGCAGTTCATGTGCTGCAACACACACAGAAGCAGAAATGAGTCACTGACATCAGAATTTGCAAAACTTCAATAGCAAAAAAAACAAACAATAAATTCTAGTTTAATTGTTTTTGCAACAACACAATAATTTTTAGATTTGTAAAACTTTTTTAATGTTCAACTAATGCAATTATTTTGCACCTAAATTTTCAAAAAAAAATACAAAAATGCTATGCGTGACAATTGTCGATTCCATTTGAGTCAATGTGTCAAAAATGAAACTAATGCCAATGAAAAATAGCTTCAATATTGCATTACTGTACGTACTGTCGTACAGTACGGCACCGACATCACATTTAAACTGAAATCGATTGCTGATTAACAACTAAACATGAATTTAACAATTGTACAACAATGAAAATATTCCCTCTTTACTCTTTTGAATTTGACCTAGAAAAATATAACGTATGGAAAACACAACTCTAGTAAAGCAATAAAAAGAAAGCTCAACGAGCAATAAAAAACAGGAGTAAATTGTTAAAAAATAAAAAACAGTAAATGACGTGACAAGCTTAAGGAAAACAAAGTGTGTGGGCATGAAGAAGAAAGTTCCATTCCAGCTCAAACCAGAAAGAGCAGTTCAAAAGGCAATTTGAATTTGACCTTCTATCTTTTCCCATGATGGCGCAGAGATGACCTCCTTCAACGGAAAAAGAAAGAGAGAGAGACAAAAATGTACACCAACCAGAAAACGGAAAAAGATAAAGATATAAAGCTTTGCTCGACTCTAAATCCAGCAGGATTCCATTGGGCATAATAATTTGCCGTCACCGCCACCATCACGACCACCACGGCCACCGCCACCAGTAGTCATCATCATCATCAAGGCGCCATTAAGACGCTGCGCGGAGATAAGAGTAAGTGCCGCCGCTGCTTCTGCTGAAGAAGCAAAGCAAATCGGCCCATGAAAAAGGAAGGAAATTTAGTAGTTCAACGGAAGGGAAAGCCAACGAATGTGTCGGGATGCAGACACAAAAAAAAGTGGGAAGCAACGAGGCGAGGAAAACAGATGTGGATGTGGCAGTGGTGTGTCAAGTAAAAACGGCCTCAACAGCAACAGCAGCAGCAGCAGCTAAAGTGCCCATAAAAGTGTCTCACTTTTGAAGTGATTACCGCTGTCAGTAGTTCTGGGTCTGTGTACATTGTACAGTCGTATACAGTCTACTAAAACGCACCGGAGACACACATACCCGCACACATATGGAAAATAAATCATCCGCCACCAGATGAGTTTTACATTTTCAGTAAGTGCGACTGTGAGTTCAAGTGTGATCAAGTGTGATGACAACTGCTAGAGTAGTACATATGTAGAAAAGAATCTCAAATCGACTAGAATAAATATTTGTTTAGTTTTGGTTTTTTAAAATGCAGCTAAAATGTAAACTTGAAAATTATTTGAAAAAATTAGATCATTTAAAAAAATTTGAAGTTTGATTTTCAGTTACCCAATGGTCTTCAATCATCTTAAACTTTTAAAGTAATATTACAGTGTACTTGTCAACATAATATGAACCAATTTGCCAGTGCCAATCAAATTAACGCCTGTAGCAAATCATAAATTGTCGATTCCAATTAAAACCAGCTTGACAAGTCAACCAATAAAATTACAGCAGAACCTTATTGAACAAGCAAAATTGCAACTTTAGCCACTTTCAACACTACACTCAAAATCAACAATCGCCGCACACACACTCATTGACAAATAATTTACTGCGCTGTTAGTGTCAACAAAAAAAAGTGTGCCTAAAATAACAAAAAACAAAAAACGAGTGTTTAAGTAAATTACCTTCACTTTTACCACCACCTGAACATTGTTCATATTAGCTCTAGTAAACTTCAAAGCAAACAAAACTTTTCATGAGCTAACAAGCAAAAAACGTAAACGAGGCTAGCAAGGCTACCATTTCTGAAGCTCATTCCTTTGATGAAAAATCAACAAAATCTGAAGCTAAGCTTATAACTAAATAAGAGTCAGAGAGCTCTCGCCCTGTCAATTATATTAATATTAATGAGTTAATTTTAACGAAGCATTTAATAATATCCACTACTACTAATATCACTCAACTTCCAGATGAGAAAGGCGAGTGATTAGGAAAGGAGAGAGAGAAAAAGCAAAGAAAGCGAAAGAAAGTGGAAATTAGGCTTGAGCTGAGCTAGTAAGCTGAGCCAGTAGAGAGCTAGGCTGCAAAGCGAAATGCTTTGCAGTGAAGAGAAAAGTAAAAGCTCCTAATTAGCCCTGATTTTAGCAGCGGCAGCAACCGCCGTACAGTAAAGGCAAAAGCTGTGCCGTGATACCAATTTGCTGGCAGTAACAGATTGCCAGTGCGCTAGTGAATCACTCTCTGCTATCTCAATTCCTCTTCTTAATTTCTTTCCAGTTTTTGTGCCAAGAGCTAGAGTTCAAAGGAGCGTACAGAAAAGAGGAGAGAGGGTGAAGGAGAAAGTGAACGAGGAAGGGAGAAGTTTGACAGTGCCAGTGGAAGGAGGAAAAAAGGGCAGCAAAGATTTTGCAGTGTCCTTGCAGGGCACTAAGAATTTGTAGGAAATAGAGAGTTGAAAGTTGAGGCGCCTGCAAAGCGGCCATGCGAACGCGGGCGCGCGATGATGATGACGCCTAATCGAAGCTAATCTAATTGAAGGGTTCAATGATGGCTGAAGAGCAGGCTGCAAAGGCGGTGAGGGGGTGGTCACTGGTGCCACCACTGCTTCAATCTACGTGATTTGTGATTGAAAGCACACACAGACAGACACGGACATCTGAGCTGCTCAAGAAGAAGAAGAAAAGAAAGGAAGAAGGCAGCCCACTCTCAATTTCTGGGCAAATTAAAGTTATGATTTAGTGGTAGTAGTGGTAGAAGAGGAAGAATAAGTAGTAGTAGGAGACTACTAATAACAAGAGGGAAAACTCGCTGGTGTGACTGGTGTTAATTAGCGACTCTGAAGCAGACCGACCGGCGACAAGCGGCAGAATATGCCTTAGAAATTGGAGAGAGAGAGAGAGAATGACATGAAACATGGTGGCGCACTGGAAAAGGGGAAAAAACTCTTCTCAAGCTGAAGCTGCTCACCGGAGCGAATGCGAGCACCATAGGGAAACTCTTTCTTGGAAGCAAGCGCAATTATCCGAGCAGGCAGCTCGGTGCCTCTTTCTCTCTCTCTCTCTTTCTCTCTCTCTCTCTCTCTTCCACTTCTTTCCGATCGAATCAATCGAAACTACTAATTTCTTTAGCAACACTGCCCAACACAACGGTGGTACGGCAGCAGCAACAGCAGCAGTAGCTTTCCTGCCCAAAAGCAAAAAGACCGTCTCTAATGAAATTACCTTCTCTCTTTCTCTTTTCAGTTTAGTTCAATCACTCCACACCCTCTCAATTTTTCTCTACTTTTTTCTTTTGGTTCAAATTCTGCTTAATTTGGTTAGGGAGCAGCAGTTTTGTGTGTGTGTGTTTGCAAAATCTAGGCATTTAGTATCAAAAGTTGACAACAAGTTTTTGAAATGAACAAAAATAAAAAACTTGAGATTTGACAAGTAAAAACAATCTTATTCTAAGCGCTTTTATGATTTGTAAAAAACAATCAACTAAAGTAGACAAAAGTCGGCAAAAGTAAAGTTGTTCAATTCAAAACTGAATTAACTCAAGAGCAATGCTAGTGCTCCCCTAGCACCATTGTCAACAGGTAAATTGGTTTAGCGCTCAGCATGAGCTCGGTGACGGGCAGTCAATCAGCAGACAGTCAAGCAAATCATGACAAAATAAAATCAAATGTAAAAAATAGAAAAAGCATTAGGCACCAAAAATGATTTGAATTTTTAAATATAAAATGACAGTGTAAAAACAAAAAATATAAAAAAACACAAAAAGGAAAAGCACTCAACAACTGAACAAGGCAACTTCAACAAATGCAAAATTTTTGTTTTGCTGCCTAGCAAATTACCAGAAAAAAATACCAAAGAAACAAGGGGTGGTGACACCTCAGCTCACTCCATTCCACTGCATTTGCCTCTGGGATACACTTTCTGGTCAGACACACTTTACGACACACACACACACACTTTTTAGCATACTTGAAGCAAATAATTAACCGAGGGCAACGAGTGACGGCACACTCCTGTCACAAACCTCTGGAACAGCAGCAACGACATTTACTTGTGTGTGCTCGCGTTCATTTTGTGACAAAGAGAAAGTGTATCCTTGAAGAGGGGGGCAGAAAAAATGGGGGCAAAATACACAAATGCAGTAGGCAAAGTGCTTAATTAGAATTTAATTCAATTTAATTTAACGCGAATGCTGCGGAGGGAAAAAAAGAGGAAAAAGAGATTCCTCTCTTCGATCGATCACTATTGAGAAGAAAAATGGGAGGGGAAAAGAGAGAGAGAGACGGCAGTGAAGTAGTCAACGAAGAAGGCACTTGAGCAGTTGGCAGTGTGCCAGGTTGTCCCCATTATGCTCCCCTCTAAAGCCTTTTACTTTTTTCCGTTCTATTTTTTATTCAGCATCCTCCATCTTCACTCTTCTTTCCTCTTTCTTCTTCGCATCATCATTAAAGTGCTTGTGTAATTAAATTTAAAATATTCAAACACACGGCACACGGCTACAGTGTGTGCATAGAATGTGAGACTTTAGTAGGCGATAGAGTCATCAAGTGCACAAGAAATAAAGAGAGAGAACTGAAAAAAGGATTCTTGTGAATTGAAAATTCTCAAAAAGAAAAAATACTCGTGAAGGTGATGCCAGCTTTAGGTTAAGAAAAAAATAGAAAAAACAGCAGTCTCTATCTGAGTAATGTGCAGGCTAATTACCACTGGTTATGGTAGTGGTGGGGGTGCTATGCAAATGTTGTTGCTGCATTTACATTTAAAAGAAGACAAAAGGTAAAGCAGAGGGGATCAGATAGGATAGATTTAACGATTTGCGGTGTTGTGAGAAGCAGCTGCTGCAGCTCTCAATTATGCAGAAGCAGTAGCAACAGCACTCTTGCCTACACTTCTTCTTTTGCCTTATCAAAATCACTTAAAGGAAACAAGAAAACAACACATAAGAATAAAAAAATGAAAGAAAAAGAAGACATTGAGTGATGAGATTCAGTGTGATAAAAGCAAAGAAAAGCAAAAGAAAGTGCTCTTAGACAAGCAGCTCTTTGGAGAATAATGGCAGATAAGATGGAGAATGTAAAATGCAAATTTTTTGTGGTTTTGCGGTGCTAACGAGACAAAAACACAACAACAAAAATAACAAGAAAACAGAGACGCCTAAAAAATCAAGCAAATTGCCAAAAGTGTAACAAAAGGTGTCAGTGAAAAAAATTTTTTTCTTAGAACTGAGCTTATCAGCCATATGAGAATAAAGTTGCAGCTGATAAAAAAGTATTGATAGCTGTGAGACAGTTTGTCAGCCTGTCTCACTTCAGAACAACAAAACAACAATGGCAATTTGCAATACCCAAACACTGACACTAGAGTGGGAAAGTCAAGCAGTAGCATCCTCAATGTGTTTTCTTATCTAAAACAGCAAAAAAGAAAAAAAAGGAAAAGTGACTTACTTTTTTAGTAAAAACGGTTTTTAATGGGCTGGCAAAAATGAAACAAAGAAGGTTGAGTTCAGTTGATAGTAGTGGCACTCGTGGTGGAAACAAAAAACAGAGATGATGAGAATAAAGGCGTTTGACGGCACACAAAAACTTCCGTTGCAGTATTCCTAAAAAGGAAATTGATCTTTACATTAGTATATTAGAAAAGTGAAGGAATGAAAAGAAGTTGATAAATTCAGTTAATGAAACTAGTGACATGAAAATAGCAAAACAAGTGGTTATGCCTTGCTTTCAGTACATTTCTGGCTATACCACCTCGATCATACTTCATCTCATGTACAGGTCATTTTCAGAAACAAGCAGTCATTCATTTTAAGGTTATAATGTAGTGTACGGCAGCAGCCACAACAGCAGCAACATGATATATCGAGCACAAGTCAAAGTGAGTGCAAGTGCCATTACCTACCACTGAGGTCAATTGCGATACGATCGACAGAGCTGTGCTGTATTCTGTTCTGCAGTACTCAACAGAAGTCAGATTGTGACTGTGTGCAAGACACTAACTGACTCACTTACTCACTCAGGTACCAGCCATTTGGCCACCAAAATTCGGCTGGTACTACAATTTTTTCTATCTGACAGAGCCAAATAAATCAAAACAACGACTCTTGGCAACAAGCCGACTTGTTCGGTGTTTCTAGCGTTTGGACTGAGACTATGGGAGAAAGGGGAAAACGAGAGCAGTCAAACACGTAACATTGACTCGGAAACGGGGAAAAGGGAAAAAAGAAAAAACGCAAAATGGCCACAAAGTGCTACACAGGCAGTCATTTCAGGAACCGTGTGAGCAATGTTTCAAATGTGTGCTTCGAATGTGAGCTTTCTCTACTTTAGGTAGTACCAGCGATCGGCGACACACAAAACGCGCAGTTACACACATAAATCATGCCAGTTCTTGTAGCATAGTGTACACGGTAGCAATAACAGTACCACCAGCAGCAGCAGTAATAATAAAACCGAAAACCCAAAAAAAGATCTACAGCTTGCAATATGAGCGTAGTGTTGCGTCATTGGGCTGAGGTGTACTTTACAATAGATTGGTCAAGAAATGCTCGTGTTTTGCGGTGTGCACTGCTAATAATACCCCCTCTCCTCAAATATCGTGCACCTGGAAAACAATGGCATTTTTATAGTCAGACTCACTTGACAGGTATTAATTGAGAGCAGACAAAATGAATACATTAAGTTGTGAAGGTATGTAATTTGCTGAGAATCAGGCTAATAAAGAGAATTACAACTGTTGGGGGAGAAATCTGATTATTGCCTGTAAATCAAATGCTGGGCCAGCTGTGCTAGTTGCTAGTTTCTAGTTGGTCATCATCATCATACTGCCAGCAAAAGTTATAATAAATGCATAAAACATTAATTACGTCATCAATAGGCACAAACATGAAGGGACAACAGACAGGAACCGGATGGCCAATGTCGTACCAAAACTTGGGTCGTTTGGAGCAGGACAATACAACGGCAACGTTGGGTGACATGACAAGACCAAAAAAGAAAAATGACCTCGCTAGTTTGCTTTTGTCAAAGAAAAACAGAAAAAAAGAAAAAAGATGTGAGGTCATTTGGTGTGCAGTGCTAGCAAAAATATATTCAACTCTGGCAAGATAAGCAAAGAGGAAATTATTTAAAAGCGGAAACAGCAAGCTCATAAATTAGAATTTCAATTGAGCATATAGTATCAAATAAAATGATTTTTTCGCTGGTACTTTTTGGCAGTAGGATGATAAAAGAAAACTTTGAGCGCCAAACAGAGCAAGACAGATAGGCAAATGGTTAACCAAACGATGAAAAGGCTGCCAAAGTAAAGAAAAAGAACAAGCAGTAAAAATGAAAAAGTATTTTCTCCGGATTCTCTAATCGGCTATAATATTCTTTCCTTAATGAAATTCAAATCACGAGCCTGCACACAAAGATATTCTTAAACACACACACCCATTTATGCATCAACGTTTCCGATGATCAGTTTTAGAAAATGTTTAACGACGGCAATGAAAAAGAAATAAAGATGGAGGCAAAGAAAAAGCGAAAAGGCAAAGCAAACATTTATCTTTCCTTTTTTTCTCAACTTTTCAGCGTTCAATTCTAAATCAATTCCAGTTAATTAAAAAGCAAGCGACAGATGTCGACAAACTATTAACAAAAAAACAATGGCCATGCTAATGGGAAGCACAGATTCACCACTAGACCGCCATGTTTCCAATTCACAGACAATTTTTTTCTGCTGGTGCATTCCCCTTCACTCTTCTCATTACATGGCTCATTTTCATTCTAAATCGATATTGATTGTCTCTGTGTGTTTCTCTGTGTGTGAGGGTACACTGTACAGTGACGGAAAACGCCACACATATTTCTCACATCCTCACATCCTGTCCCTCTCTTATCATCATGTTGAAAAATGACGACAATTGCAGTGTGCAAAGGAAAAACTGCCGTTTGTACAAACAGGAGCAGGAAAAAGATGGATGGAGCATTCATTAGTGTGTACATTTGTTGATACAGAAAAAATCTGTTGATAGAAAGCTGGAGAATTGAAGTGCTGCCCTCGATTCTTCAATTGCATCTTTCTAGAAGCAAACAATAAATTAGCATTGCCTGCCAAACATGAGAAGGGCAAAAACCTCATCCAAATCTGAGCCTGAGCAAGATTCATCAACCTGCGGAAGGGACAGAAAGGACAAAAAAGAACGTTTCTGTCATCACCAAAATAGCAGCAGAAAAAAGAAAGACAGACAAGCAGGAGAATGCAAAGTAAAATTAATAAAAAGGCAAATACGATAAATGGCAGCGACGGAAAGGGAACGGGAAGGCAGGCAGAGATGCGATTCGAGTAATGAGCAGCAAACACACCAGAGAGAAGCCAAAGGAATAATGCAAACCAGAAATGGCAATTCATTAATCACAGAAGGACACTGGGATTGAGCACAGCATAGCACAGAGGAGAAGTGAACGAAAAGGGACAAATCAAATCTAAGCAAATATTCCTCGCTTTGCATAGACGTCCTCGTCTTTTGGCTGTAGTTTGTGTGTGTGTGTGCAGTCATGGCAAGCCAATCAATGAAAACCGATTGTGACAAAGAGAGAATGCAAACAAGGCGATTTTGAGTAGAGGGAAAAGGAAAGACAAATCACAAAGCCAGAGCACGTGTGTCAGCCTATGTGTGCAACCTCGCTTTCCCCATTTTGCCCGGGTTTGTGTCAGTCTGACTGATGTATAGTCAGTTGGGTGTCTTCCTTGCCGTGCCTTTTTCAATTAGCCTTTTCTGTGAGTCAACTTTTTCAGCCAACAGTCGTCGTCGCCGTCGTTTGTCACTCCGATAACAAGAGACAAATAGAGGACGCAAGACTTGATGACAAATTAGACAGTGAAGAGGAAAGTAGTGGTGACTGAAAGGAAAACAATAATCAATTTCGGCTTTTTCAGAAACCCTCAGTCAGATTAGCTTGTTTTCTTGGCAGTTGGATTTGAGATTTTTTCTTGAGAAAAATGCAAACAAGCTTTACTTATTCTAATGAGTGTGCATGCACGTTAATCTAAAAACGGTAATCCATATTAATTTGCCATATTGATTAGGAAGCTGAAACAAGGTAGCTACTGGAAATTCATTGTAGCAACACAGGTGCAAAGGACAAAAAAACAGAGCTTGCAAACGAATTCTCTAAGCTCCCATCCATTAACATACACATCATTTTTGGGAAAAGCTTAGTTTAGCTAGATAGATAGTAAAACAAGAAATGCTCAGAAAACTCAAAATAGAAAACTCAGTATAAAAGATCTACAGATTTACAGTTGAAGTTAATGCTCAAAAGTCAGAAAAAAATAAAATCTGCTTTTAAAAATATTTTTTTGTCAGAACAAAATACCTGGGAGCAGGCAACAATAGAAAACAAGACAAAAGTAAAAAAAGGTAGTGCACCTTTGCCGGTGTTTCGGTTGATGCTGCTTCTGGTGACCCCTCAGAATTTTGTGCGACCGTTTTCTCAACAATGCACCTCAAACACAGAAAAAGGGAGAAAAATAAAGAGAAAAATTGCTTTTGAAAAGAAGGAAGAAAAAAGCACTTTAGAGGATTCATTTTTCATTATGAAGACAAATTCCAAAGTAAATTTAGATGTGTATGTGTTTGAGTGTAAGTCTTTTTCTCTTTCTGAAAATGAACGACCGTTGCCGCCTCTGCTGATGTTCTGATCAGAATACTTTGTTTTTGCGGGCAAAAGAGCAAGATTGATAGAATAGAGAAAAAACAGAAAAAACAGAAAAAAAACTGTTCAACTGTTCTTTTCTTTGTGTATTCGATTCGCATACATTCAACGAAAAGAGCAAAGTCCGGCAAATGGGTGCTGCAACTGGCAAACGTAAAAACGGCGCCCGAGCAATTGAAAAGCCGCCTAAACACAAAGGAAAATGAAAAATATGCTTTTCTCACTTTTGACACTACTTGCAAGTTTAGCAAAGAATAGAGAGAAATATGTACAATTTCAGCGTAACATTCCACATGGAACATTGCCCCAAAGTGGAAGAAAAGACACAGATGCAAACGGAATGAATGAAAGAGAAAGAATAAAAAAAGAACTTGTCATCTGCAATTGACTGCATGGCCACTGTCTGAGGTCGTCGTCGTTTCGACTCGATTTCGATTCATTGGCAAGCAGAAATATTGCCTCCAGTCAAGTCGGTCGACCACTATCACCACCGCCACCACCGACAAACGGTGCGCCTTGAAACGTGAGATAAATCAGTAATTCTGAAAGAAAGAAATGAAGCAAACAGCTCTAGCGTTGAGCTTTAACTCACAAAAACAGACAAAAGAAGAACTGAAGGGCGACAGCAAATGCTGGTGATGATGGCGGAGATGGTAATGAACAAATCGTCGGAATCTTTCTCATTTTTTTCTCTTTTACTTTCACTATGCGGTTGATGCGGAAAATTGCAAAAATTTGCTGCTTTAGAGGCGTCGCAGAGTCAGTCCTGCTGTTCACACATTTATTGTTCTACACATTCACAGTACTACAACTGCCGCCAATTTCCAAGACAACCAGTCAGCAGAGTTGTGTGGAGAACAATTCAGTGAGAATTTGGTGCTCAGCATGAACGGCTAAGCAGTACCGTTAGCAGATGAAATTGCCTGGATTTGCGCAGTCTTCATTAGTGAAAAGTCGGTGTCCAAAAAGCGGTAGCGGGTGCAAAAAAATGCAGTGCAAATGGGGAGAAAAAGACAAAATGCAGTTGAATTGCTGCATCAGTGTAAGCAAACATTCATAATTAGAGAAACAGCAGCAGAAGATTGACAAAAAAACGTTTTTTTTCTCGACAAACGGCAATTGTAGTCAGCCTACGTCTTCTAATTAAAACTGTGTTCACTATTCGATTGTTTCAATTGGAGGAGCAAAAACAACAACAGTAGGAGCAGCTTCATCAGCGGCGGCAGCACGTAGGTGCCTCGTTGTGTGCTGCTGTACCTCATTAGGTGTCAACGGTGGTGGTGGTGGTCTTCGCAGAGTTGATGCACCGGCTGAACCGGAAAGAACCGGCAAAAAAGGCTGTTTAAGGAATGCAAAGCAATGCAAACAATGAAGATAAAGAAAGAAACCAAAGAAACAGTGTATGAATAGAAATGTTCGGTGAATGAAACAGGAGGAGTTCAGTGTCAGAAGATGGAGATGCAGCCGAATCAATGTTTTGCTGTGTGTCAGTATGTGTGCCTTGCTGTTGCTGCTGTTCTAGTGGCATGTTACAGCGGCGCAAAAAGAATTCAATTTAATTTGTATTCTGTTTGCACAGGGAGAGAAAAAGAAAGTGAAAGGCAATCAAAGAATAAGAATAGAAACACCAAATATTATGTATTCAAGGAATTGTCATGATTCGGAGAGGAGGAAAAAAGAGAATGTGAAATGGGAGAAAATGTAAAGAAGAGGCCAGAAATGCAAAAGTCTAAAGTTGAAAACATCTTTCCCCTTTGACCGGCCTCTGAATATTCAGCCCGGAAAAAATAAAAATAAATCGACAGTGTACAACAGTTGAAAGTTCATCGGAGTAAAAAGAGGACAGAAAAAGCAAGTTTTTTTGGCAGACAAAGGTCACGCAGGAAAGTGCAGTCAGTGAGTGAGTGAGAGTGAAAGTGATCAGCAGCCACAGTGAAGAGTGGGGCAAGTCAATTCAATTGGGCTCATTGCGAATGGAGATGAGCAGTGCTCGAGCACTCACTGCTCCGAGCGAGGCACACACACACACACACACACGGCAATGGCACATAAATCTAATAATAAGGCACTGAAGAAAAGAGGGACCCGATTTACATACGAAAGCAATTTAACTCCTCATTCACTCACTCACCCTCTCATTCACCCTCTCCCTTTTGACTCTTCATCGTCGGCGATGTCAATTGTCAGTCGTTCAACTTTGAGCAGCAGCGACGGCAGCAGCAGTGTCTGGTCTAGTCTAGTGATAGAATACACTAGAGCAGCTCATCAGCTTGCTCTCTATCACTCTCTTTTCTCTTTTTTCTGCCCGTGTTCCAAAAGTCGTGTAATCACATGCGAGAACACACATCGCAACACATCGCACCACAACGAGTTTATGTGTACTTGCTGCTGCTGCTGGCAACTGATCAACAGTCGTCAGTTTTCGAAAGGCTAGCAAACAGAGGCACAAGCTAGGCCTCTTTCTCTTTTGCCTGCGTCCTTATTATGGCCGATATGCAAATGTGCATTGCGGACAAAGTTTCCTCTCTTCTCTCTCTCTCTCTCGTTCTCTCGCTCTCGCTGCACTGCTTTTTCACTCTTACATTCTTTTGCTCTCTCTCTCTCTCTCTCTCTCTCTCTCTCTCTCTCTCTCTCTCTCT
>JAALOO010000009.1_pt1 | contig 84813 bp, 78 predicted proteins | sample 7257641 | NCBI WGS metagenome assembly JAALOO01 (sample SAMN14085613, study PRJNA598686) | mite metagenome | biome: ENVO:01001000; feature: ENVO:01001002; material: ENVO:01001226; isolation source: single female mite from University of Michigan culture on fish food culture... ...
TTTGTAACCTTTGATTCGGCACCTTTGATCAAGCCATGCCAACTTCCATTTTGCCGGAAAGTGTACCGTAGTGTTCATGAAACGTAAGTCCTTGCTGATGGCGACCCAGTCATCGGAGGACCAAGTTATCTACATAGGACTGCTCTACATAAAATTCCTTATAATTTGTATTTAGTACACTTTTCATGAACATCATAGCCACTCCAAAATCAAAATTCGAAAAAGCAGTCAAAAAGTGCGCGGTGTCCCCCCTTAAGACAATCTGCAAATGACGATGCAAAGTGGTCAGCAATTTATTTACAAAAAAAATAGCTTTTCAATGTATAAAAGAACAACGATAAACAGAAAATACAATGTGAAAAAAGTTAATGAACGAATGAAACCAGCATCCTTCTGTCTCAACCTGCAGCTCAAGCAGCTCTTGGAGGGCTGTAGCGGATATCATCAAGTTTACCCTTCTTCTGACTCTGCATGATGCACACGCAGATGCTAATCAATGCCATGACGATGATGAAGCACATTAGACATATCTCCAGGATGGTCAGTGAGAAGCCTCGACTGAAGCGGAAGCTTTCTTCAATCAAGTTTTCGTCCAGTTCGCATCTCTGCGACTGCTGACTGTAGCGCAGTCCAAATCCAGTGTTACATTTGCAGGTGCCGTCAATGCAGAGAGAGGCAGAGCCCATGTAGACGCACTCGTTGTTGTTCACGCAGGTCCTAGTGGCCGAGTGGTAGTTTGCCTGGTACGAATTGGAAGCCGAAGGGTAGGAGTTGGAGGATGATCCCGAGCCGGAGTAGCCGGACTGGGCGGTGGTGCAGTGCTGGTCAAGAATGCCAACCAAGAGAATGAGGAGTATCGCTGCAATTAGCCGCATCTTGTGGCTGGCTGATGACTCTGATGGCACTAATGAGTGGAAAGCAACGCTGTGTGTAGAGAGGATGATGCACGATGCAGTGAAATGTGACGGCGACAGGCGAAGCGGTTTATGGCGCTGAAGGCCTTGACGATGTTTCGGGGGTTTCAAGTGCTCTCTGCGCCTCTGTCTGTGTGATTGGCTGTGACTATGGCTATGGCGATTGTTGATGTTTGTGGCGAAGCTCACGTGTGAGCTTTAGAGGGAGCGGCTGAGGTAATGAAGAGGCAAATGGCTACTAGAAGAGAGAAGGATGGAATGGTGGAAGTAGAAAGTGTTAAAAAGAGAAAAAGTGAAAGCTGTACAACAGCGGCAGTAAAAATAAATGTTAAAGTGGATTCACGCACCCGGATGGTGAAAGCTAATTTGGTCGGTAGGCAGAGGTAGGTAAAGGCACGCATTGAACAACAAGTTGACATTAAATAGACCATATATTAAATTAAAAGTTGTCTAAATTTTTTTTCACATTCTTCAGAAAAATCTCTGCGCAATAGCATGTTTTCGAACAGCTTTCTGACGCCGAATAGCGCATACAAAGATAATGGCAATGATGGTGAAAAGTGTCAAAAAGAATAGAAACCAAATTACTGGACTTTCAGGCAAAGCAATGTTAAGGAAGGACGAGCGTTTTGGTTCGAGGAAGTAGTTCTCACAGGTGAATGAAACCTGACTGATGTAAAAACCAGCTTGGTGGTCGCATACGCAACGAGCGCCAATGCAACTAGAGTTAGGGCCAAGTTGTGGAAAGCAGTCTTGATGGACGACACAAGCACTGACCAGGTGAATAGAAAAGGGAATCAAAAATAAAATGATAACTTTTAAAAGCATCTTCAAGTGTCTTTGGTGGCAATTGTTCAAGACCCGAAATGGCCGAGTGGCCGCAGAAACAGTGGTTGCAGTTGGCTGTGTGTTGTTTGGTGCAAGCACTGAACAGCAAGGTGATGAAAGTTGATTTTAACTGTAAACAGAAGTAAAAGTGTGTTAGTACAGCTGAACTACGTGTCGTTGCTTGGTTACGCATTGCAAAACCGGTTTGGCGCAAGGTTTGATGAACAACAAACTTGGCTGAACATCAGAAAAAATTGTGGTTGTGATTGAACCGTAAACCAAATTGGTTTGTGCAAATGGCAAATGATATTTGATTGCTTGTATGCATTACTCACATGTTTTTAAACGGTGCTAACGATCAACAACTGTCGCTTGCTCGTAAATGGGTTCAGAAAATGTAGATGACCTAGTTTTGGCAGCCTGAACTCGTCGCATTCGCAAGTAGATAAAGAATCCCAGCAGAAGGATGGCAACGATGGACAGCGACAAGACTACTCTTCCCACCTTGCCAAGCGGAAATATTCTCGATTCAGTATAGTAGTTTTCGAATCTGGTGTCAATTACGCAGCGATTTGTTGACAGGTCAAACTGGTAGCCAGAACGACAGACACATTCACTGTAAACACAATACGAAAGACCGTGCTGATTTTGACACTCCCAATCGTGGTTACAAGTGTTGAGTGCCAGAGTACAAGTTGTGAATAAGGTGCTCAGCAAAAGAAGTGGCAACATGGTAAGATAAACAGCACGACACAACTTAAAGGTGACAAAGTTGAAAGTGTAATAATGTTAGCAAAACAACAAGTAGCAAACACGTGTGTAAAAGTGTTACAAAACACCTGGCAAAGAAGGAAAAGACTTGAAGCTGTGATGGTGATGAAGGTTTTTTGCAGCAGTGCACCGTTAGGCAGTGCTGTAGCAGGCGCACTGCAGTCAACTGTGTCTACCTTTCTCTTTTTTCAGTACTAGTCACTGCTTGAATGCAGTGTGCCTGTGCCAGAAAAAAAGCGTCGTTCTCTGTACAACTGCTCTCAACTCAAACAAATCGTTTCCTTGACATCGTATAAAACTCATAGACAGTTTTTTTATTGAATAACTATTGTTAGAGAGTTCGCACGTTTATTTGTGGTTGTGGTTGATTCCATTTGAAAAAATGACAAGAATTTGATTGTCTAATTTATTTACAACAAAAACCGAAAGTTTGGTAAAAATATAACGTCATGTGATGTACAACTTTTTTCAAAACAATTAATTTTAATCTTCATTTTTACAAATAGAGATTTTTAATAAAAACAGTTTGACTGAAGTTGCTAAATGAATGACTAGCGGTGAGAAGTGCAGGTGGCAGTGTTGAGTGATTGGGAAAGAAATAGTGTGCTTTTTTATAAAATACATTTGCACAAATCTCTACGATACGTTTTAATATCAGTTTCAGTTAGTGACCTTCCACCGAAGTTGATATGAATTAACAAAAATAAAAATTAATGTTGGGTAATGCAAATGATTGCCATTTGCGACATTGAAGAAATTAGATCATTTCAAAAATGTCATTCACTTGGTGTTCAATAGTACCACTGTCAGAAAACATTGTAAAAATCCAAACATGTACAAATTGTGTAAAGGAATATTGTGAAAAGAAAAAAGGGAAACTGTGCAAGTTTTAAAAGGGAAAGCAAAGTTGTGTATAAAAATTCTTCAAAAAAAGTTTCTAAAAAACTTTTTTAAAGTTTGATTGTTTCTTAACAACCAAATAAAAACGTGCTTTTGCACAAGTCAGTCGTTTGCCTGCAAAAAAAATTTTTGTTATAAAAATCAAGTTATAATTAGCATAAACTCACACTTTAATCCACTTTAAAGTCATCTTGTTTGATATGTCCGTGATGGTGTCTTACACAGCAGTTTGTGGTGGTACATTGTTAACTCCAATTGCCGGAGGTGCATCTGCTTCGTAAATGTACTGCAAATTGGCTCTATCTTTGGCGTTTTTGGATCTTTTTTGCCAGATCCACCAACAGAGAATAATTGGAAATGCAGTGATAAAGAGAATGACTACCAGAGCAACAAAACGGCTAAAGGAAGTCGTCTCGGCGTTTCCAGGAAAGTGCCGCTCACAACGCAGCGTTTCATAGCTGTAGATGTACCCTTCGACGATTGAACACTGACACGTGCCAGTGGCGGCAGTGCAGTGGCCAAAGGGCCCTAGAGCCAGAAGACAGTCGAGATCATGGTGACAGGGCGACGCATGAGACGCCTGCGTAAGGGTGAAGTTGATGACCATCAGTAATGCTGTCTGAAGAGTCATCGCAGAGGACTGACTGAGCAGTGGGAAGATCTTATAAGGTGAGTGTAACATTGTGACTGATCCACTTAGCGATGATCATCTGGAGCGTTGATGGAATTTCCGATGTAGTGGAGGACATGGCTTGTTTTGTTTTGTTGTTAGTCTAATGGACAGTGCGACGTGAGCCAGCCATGGTCGGTGCTATTGGTCGGTGCCACTGTTCCAGAAGTGTGCAGCCACAGTGGGGTCTGCCACAGTTGAGAGGGTAACCTGTGAGACAGAGCGAACTGCAGTAGACTGACAGAGGAAGGGGAAAGGAGAGAAGATGCAGAGAAATATTAGGGAAATGAATGCCAGCACGGTAAATAGCTGACAAAATGAAGCACTTTTCGACAATTTCTTTTATTTATTTTTCATCTCCTTCTTTACATTGTATACACGGCTAATTAATTAGCACTAAACAAACAAAATTAGAGTGCCTTCATTAAGGGGGAAATCCTTTATTGTTTTATTCTGAAAGCATGACAAACAACGTGAATGTGTTTTAAAAGTTTTCAATTTTTTTGTTTATTACAAACAATTGATAAATTAGAATTATGGTTAAATACTCAAAAAAATGTAAAATCACAAAAGTCAAAGTACAAACTGAACAATTTTATTTAAGGTTGACTTCTGTACTGCCTTATCTTATCGCATAAGTTTTGCTTTAAACTTAATTGAACATTTTATAAAGGAGTACTTTATCACGTCTAAAGTTTATTTTTCGTATTTTAGCATAATGCCAAAACAAAGCTTGTATTTATAACATTTTAACAGTCTAAACAGCATATAAACTTGACTTATTTGCCCACGACTATTATTAAATCTGAATTAATATTTTGAATCATCTTTTCACAATGTCTTCCCAAGAAGCCATTCCATTGATTATCAGTCCATTCTCTACGAGAAAAACCCTTGTCGTCTCTTACTACACAGTGACTAATCCTGTTAGTGGAGTTGCTATTGAGCCCAAACTAGAAGCTTGTTTCATACCAATTGGCTACAACAAATGGAACGTTGATAGGGCATCAATTCACATGCATCCAAGTCTGGCAGCGCCGTCTTCTGAAGATGAACAAAAGCTGAAAATTCATCATCGATTTTACTTTGTGAAACCTGACGGAGAAAAGCAACAATTCCATGGTAATCTAAATGACTGAACAATTACATAAACGCAATACATTTTTAATCATTTTTATACAGAACAAAAGATGTACATGTACAAAACTCAGGTGTACGAGGAAATTTTAGTAACAATTGATGGAGAATATTTTAAAGCAAATCCTCAACTTGTTTCAGAAGATGATACTCTGAAGATAGTAGTTATTGTAAGTAGTTATTGAAGTAAATCAATTTTTATTGTGTTTAAATAAACTTGTGTTTAACATTTTAATATATTTTCAGCCTGAAGTTGTGAGCGAGTAAAGCTTATTATGTCAAAAACACTTGCCGTTTTCAGTTTTATCAACACACACTGCTAATCACGTTGTTATCAGTCAAATAAGTAGGATCAAAGTTCGTAAACAGTTTCAGCGCAAATTACTTGTTTATCAAACATCATACGACGCAGTTAGAAGTTGTATTTTGTAAATCTCTAACACTCTTGTTTTCCATCTGTTTGCTGTAACACTGCAAAGTCAACTTGACAATAAAAAATGCAAATTACTAAAATTGCTGAATACTTTGACACTCACAAGTTTGAGTCATCAGCTTCTAAAATTTGGACAATCGACCAAATATCTTTAAAGTCAAATTGGAAAACTAGTTTGTACTTTGTACCGGAAAGTGACATTACTCATTTTAATTTTTTCTTTGAACTAAAGAAACTGCCGTTTGACAACTTTGAAGTTTTCGTGACACGAGAGCGAAGTCTCATTCAAACTGATTTGGAATGCTCGCAGAAGAATGCTAAACTGATGATTCAGCTGCTGCTCATTAAAGGTGAAGAGCAAATTAACGTAAAAAGTATTGTTTTTTGCTTACAAAATTTTTATCATAATTTCATTAACACTTTTGCATTTAAAGAGTACATTGTCAACTTATTTGAAACCGACCGGTTAAAATATGATCAATTTCAAAAGGTCATTAAAATTGACCAAAATTTCTTTTTGGCTGCAAAAGAAGAGGATTCTTTGAAAATTCGAATTGGGGTAAACATGTCATAAGTCAGTTTTACTAAAGTGAACTAAAACTTATTTGGTTTTTGAATAGGGTGGAATCCTTAAAGAGCATGCAACTATTGCTGATGCTTTTTTTCCAGAAGAATCTGACTACAACTACTCTCAAATATTGCCATTGATTCCCCAAAACATGACGTTTTCTTCTACCAATTGGACAATTGCCCAGTTCAAACAAAACAAAGTTTCTTCTCACGCCTTGGCTTTGACAGCTCCCGTTTTGGGAATCACCACCAATTTACATTTGGATCTTTATCGCCACGAGGACACCAATCGATTGACTGTAGGCATTCGCCGAGAAAGATTTTTTATTAAGGATGACGTTGTCGATGCTTTCAAACAACTCAAAGTTTATCTCAATTTTTCATTTACTGGTGTGAACGCACTTGAATGGCATTTTCAAGAAGTGGTGATGAGTTTCTTTGAGAATGAACGCTCAAACTATGGACATCATGTCAAAGAGTTTATTGTTGAAGAAGACCAAATTGAAAAGAAAGGAATACTGGTTAATGACCAATTGAAAATCAAAGTCGAAGCTGCTGTTGTGGCTTGACTTTTGGTTAATGCAAAACACAGAATAACTTTAAAATTAAAAAAATTGTGTTTAAACATTTTAACAAATTTTCAAATTGTTTAAAATTACATAAAATAACATGTTTAGTTAATAAAATGCAATTTTTGTTATAAAAACTTTTACTACAACTAACAACGACAATCTAAAAATTATTTTTTAGGTTTATTTAAAATTTTTGAGTTTAATCTTATATCAATGTTTTGCTTTTGCCCAGTTTTTCAAAACATAAAACATAAAAAGTAGTTGCAGAAAGCAATTACAACATATTTAAAAATTAAGCATAATAAAATATGCTACAATAAATTCTTTAACCAGTTGAGAGATAATACAAAAAACTTTTCAGTTTAGTGCAGTCAGATATATTTAAATTAAATTAATTGTTTTTATTCTTTGCATGTGTCAGCAAAAGAAAAATGGGAACAAATGCTCAACTTTCTGATTTGCTTGACTTGATCTGATGAGTTTAAATAGATGATCATTTTACCACAATGTGTCTACTATTTTTAACAGAAACCGTTATTTTGTGGAAATGAGTTTGTTTGATCAAATGAGGCAAGAGAACTATCCAATTTAATTAAAGGCCACCTTCAGCGGAAGATGAACACTGTCATTGACAGTTCACTGACAGCTTTGCTAAAGGTGGGCCATCGCCCAAAACTGAACTAAACAAAGTGCAGCTGAGGGCTAGTCATTAATTGGCAATTAGAGCAATCTCTCTCAAATCAATCAAAATCGAATCATCAGTTTTAAAGGTTGGTCGGCCCAATTGGTTTGGCACTGCATCGGGGCAGCGAAAAACGTTACTAAACTATCATCTAAGGCGTTTATGTTCATGGTAGACTACAAATTGAATTGGACTTTGAAGGTTTCTTTCCTAATTTTAGCAAACTTAGAATTTGATTTAATTTGTAGCACTAACTGCCAACTATTAGTGCCATTCTACTTGAGCCATTGAATGGACATTTACTGGGCCCCGCTTTTTAAAGACGACTGACAATGTCGACTGTCGTTGTCTGCTTTGCTCAAGTGAGTCTGCTCGGCAACTGGCAAGCAGTGTAATGAAAGAGATTCGCAGCCGACAGAATGGGTAGAATTGTAGTGCAGACACTTTGAGAGTGCAACAGCAGTGTGCACTCGAGTGTAGACGCGCCAAAATGTGTGTGATTCGCCAGTGCGTACAGTTCAAATTGCCATTCAGTGGTTGGCACTGTGAGGAGCCGATCACACTCTCTAACTTTTCTTACGCAATCATTCAAACCCATTTAAAATCACAACCGGCAACAACCATACCAGCAGCTTACCATCTTAATCAGCACTAGTAGTGATTGTGTACTGCTACAAAATAGGTGCATTTCAGTAACCGGTTCTGAACAACCTATTCCTAAATGATTGTGCTGAAAACTGCTATCTTTTATATTAATTACAAACATTTTGAACTTGAAATTTTTATTTTTTTACTGAAATGCAAACTGTTCGGTAACACAAACTCAACAACTTCATAGTTCCTGCGAAGCAGTGACTGCCAAATTTAAATTTTTGTTGTTTTACTTTTTTGTTGGTTGCGCAAATTCACTCTCAAGTTATTAATTTTCCCAATCTACTTTTGGTGTACTTTTGTGTTCCCTTGTTTCCGTCTTAATTTCTTTGCCGTTTTTGTACAGCTTTGAGTAATGAACAACAATTGTCTTGTTGCATATGATATTAAACAAGACAACAAAGATTATTTTTAGTCCTGCAAAATAGTGGCACTTTTTGCATTGACATCACCGACTCTTTCTGTGCACTCTATTCTGGTAGCTACTTCAGCACCGTACGGCGTTTGAGCGCAACCAAGAACATGTCAGCTGTAGAATACAGTGCGTTGCTGTACAGCTGCATCGCCCAGCAGTTGGCTGGCTGAGCATCATCTTGCTGATCAGCCAAATTGGCGGCACTATGCTGCACTTTTTTCTTCATTTCCTTTCTTGCGTCTTCTTTGCCTCTCCGTTTCTCTCCGTGAATTGACATTGACAGAATCTCCATCAACACAGTAATCTGCACAAAGTGAAGCGCAATGCAGCAGCAGCAATTAGCCAGCGAGCGGAAGTGCTTGCCTGCTTGCAGGCAAGAACAGTGCTCATTGCCATGTGAAGAGTGGTAAAGAGCCTCATCACCACCAAACAACACCATCCGATTGCTCGCCTTGCACACCTTGCAGCAGCAGCGGCGGCGGCAAGTGATGCGGCAGCAGCAGCAGCAGCAGCAGCCAACACTAGAACTAGCGGCCACCGGCTGACAGAGATTGCTCCAATTGCCCTCACAAAATGAACCACTCGGCGTTAGTCCACTCGGCCAACAAGTCCTCCTCCTCGATTGAACACTTTATTGAGCAGACACACGGTCCCCAGCAGGCACTTCAACTCAGTTGGCTGGTTCCATTGACAGTCATTTACTTGCTCATTCTCGTCTGCGGACTACTTGGCAATGCCATCACCATTCTAATCATCTACCGTTTTCGCTACATGCAAACAATCACCAATCTCTACCTCTGCAATCTAGCCATCACTGATTTACTCTCCCTTACCTTTAGTAAGTATTCGTCAATTGCGCAACTGCTCTGACGGCAAGATTACTTGATTTCCGGCAGGCAAAACACACACAAACACACACACTATTATTGCTCAATCTTTCGACACGGAGTTTGTTTTTATCAATCGTCAAGCGCTTATCGTAACAGCACTAAAGTACTGTCGAACGTGGGCAATTTAATTTTCATTTAAACTTACTTGTACGCTCTTCTGTTCAACGACCAGTTCAGTCACCAGAGACTACCTCGCGTTTTCTTTTTCCTTTTTGTTTATATAACATAAAGGTTCATTGAGGGCGAATAAGCTGTAGTGAATAGAAATGAAAACGCCATCAAGAAAGACAAACAATCACGTTGTACGTTAGTGCGTGTGCAGTACTGGCCGAACACTAATTTGGCCTTTGTTTCGTCTATTGAAGCAATGAATGTTTGTCTCATTTTCCCTTGTTTTCATGTTCGTGAGCGCACCTTTTGGATCATCAATAGGCGCCAGCATGCAGCCGACAGCAACCAACAACGACTGGTAAATATTCTGGTGCAGAAGAGACACTTGCAAGCAAACACACAGACTGACACAATACGAGCAAATTAAGTTGGTGCCATTTGAAGGCAGCTATTCTCTACGGTTACCAGTTCGCCACAACCGTGTCGGCCGCCTTTGTGTTTGGCAATAATTTGTGCTCTTTTGGTCCACTAAACAGTTGCCCTATCTGTCCTCGCTTAAATGAAAATGTACGATCTCATTAGTGCACTACGAATCGATTCCATAATGTTCCTACTTTGCAGCGGTCCTTCTTATCTTTTGATCACTATCACCGCACACTACTGGTTCTAGTAGTAGTAGTTGTAGTGGCACGGTGGCGTATGTAAATTATTAACACTGTCAAACCGGACGCTCCATTTGCAACTGATTAAATTACCAAACATTTTCGCTACACAATACCCGACGTAAATGTAAAATGGGCGCTGAAGTAAGCAAGGTTTTGACACCTTAGTGCTCGCGGCATTGCCAGTAAATCTACTGTAAGACCATTTCACCAGCAGTGTATCTGATTTCCTCATTTGTTTACATAACCAGCTATTATTTTTTACTAAAGCTCAGATTGTGCTGCGTTAAAATCCCCTTTTGTCTAATTGAGCCATAAATGGAATCTCTAGTAAAGCTTGCAGCTCTCACCAGTCGGGCAGCTTTGGTGCATACAACCAGGCAGCCAGCCTTTTTTATGCAAGCAATTTTGTGGTGAATAAATGTGGCCAGACCACTGGGAGCACCTTGACCAATTGCCGTTTGCGTTTTTACAGCCAATTTCATTGGTGGTACAAATTGGCAGTGGTAGAGACTAGAGACCATCACCATCATCATCATTATAATAGCTTTAACGGAACAATGTTTTGACTAGACAGCCGTAATTTCTACTACTAGCTTTGCGTATATAGCCTTAAAATCCATTCAACTTTTTTGGTTTGTTTCTTATTGTAAAAAGCAGCAAGTAGTGAACCCTTGAAATCACTTGGTTTCCTTTTTGGTGCTCCCGCTGAGTGCGAAAGAATACGAGTAGCAGTCATAAATCGCGTCTGCCATAAGAAGACTTTTTACTCTTTGTCATTTACCATACCACATGAACGATCGATGAAGCGAGTCGGGAGCGAAAGTTGTAAAGAACTGATAATGAACACCCAATGACCATTGGTGAAAGAAGCAATTTATATTCAAATGTTAAAACGGGCAACACTGTAAACACGTGAGGTGACAGTAATGCAGACGTAATCGATTTACAAGTCTGATTAAAGGGAAATTCACAAGAAAGACTCCCAATAAAATCGATGGACCCGATATCAGCGGAAAACAGAATTTTTAGTTGCTCAAGTTCAACTTGAGCCAAAAGATGAGATCAAGAAATGCTAAGCAGCAAAGCTAACCTCGCACTTTGAAAGAAACCAAAGTTTTTGCTAGCGTAAGATCATAATGCAGAAAAATCCGAAAAGTGGCTATTGCGTTTATTTCTTTCAATGGCAATGCAATCACCATGACGTAGTGGTCATTGTGAACTGCAGTAAATGATGGTGAACGAGAAATCGTGGTGCTGGCGTGCTGTGCACTGCTTTGCTTCATTTCAGCCCAATTAGAATGAGGAGGATTAGCATTTGTCAATCTATTGAGCAGAAAGACAAAACGAGTGCGGTAGTCGGAAGAAATGTCAGCGTCACTGACTTCTCAGGCAGAGAAAGATAGAGTCAGGGCCCTTTTACCCACGCTGACACCACTTGGTGAAACGGACGATATAGCCCCCGAGATCTCAACTCCGTTTAGAGATAAAGATGGCAAAAGACACTTGCTCTACCACCACGCAGAGAGGAGCAATGAATTGATTGAATCGACTTGCATGCGAAGTCGGCAGCAGACTCTCTGGTCGGCCATTGTCGCCCGTTCGCCTGCTTGGCCCCATTATCAGCATATTTATGGTCGATGCAATGTCATTTTCAATTGACAATCATATAATGGCCCACTGTGTTGGACAATGCAGGCAGCACTCGGTGAGCGGCCCCAGTGCAGTCAGCCTGCGCCAAACCATTAGACAGTAGAATGGCACCCGCCGATGAGATGACATTTCAGACATGTTCAGTGGCTTTCTTCTTCCGCTTTCTTCCTCTTCTTCTTCTTCCTCCTCTTTGGCAGCCAGTAGCTACCCTAAGTAGCACTATTCGCCATTTTCAGCAATCTGTCTCGGCGATGCTAATGTGATTAAACCGAGCAGCAGAACAACACAAAGTGGGCTCAGTGACTTCAAAGCAGGCGATAGAGTCAAGGTGGCACTTTGATTGAACGTCTCCGTCTCAAAGGCTTCTGTGGGTGTTATTGTCAACGGCAGAGGCAAATTAATTAAGCCTTGCGTTTATTTACTGAATCGTCGACTTAGTGCCTCTGTTTGCTTTCATTCTCCAGACACACTTTCATTCTTATTCTCCCTTCCTTCCTTATTTTGCCTCGCGCGTTCAGGCCTACCACTGGAGCTGTACTCACTGTGGCACCAGTACCCCTGGCAGCTGGGTGATCTGATGTGTCGAATGAAGACGCTTGTTTTGGAAGGCACCGCCAATGCCTCAGTGCTCACCCTTGGTAAGTGCCTTTCTTGGGGGCCCTCTCTGTGTACACTGACTAACGGACTTTTATATCTGTACCGAAAGTGGCATTCACCGTGGAGCGGTATCTGGCAATATGCGGCAGCTCCAAAAGCCATCTTCCTCCATCATCATCTAGCCTCTTTAATGCCAAGTCACTGTCGCGAATCAAGCGCATCGCCAGCCGCAACATTGCCCTCATCTGGACAATCTCACTGGTGGGTGCTGTGCCCTTGGTAAGTGTCGAATGACGTCTATAGGCAGCGAAGAGAGAAAACAGAAACAGACACTGCTTCTAACTTGACTCCCATTTATCTCCTGGCACCAAAGGAAAACTGTTAGCTGAGGTGTCTAAGACTGACTAAATCTATCTAGCACTTTTAGTAATAATACTTTTTCGGTGATATTACCCTAACAGGTCTCGCTGACTCGCGTGAACTACCTGCAGCTGGAGGGGAGGGAGCTGCAGGAGAGTGCCTGGTGTGGCCTGGCGTACAATGCCCCTGAAAGGCGTGCCGAGTTCATCATGCTCTCCTCGACGGTGGTCTTCTTCTTCATTCCCCTCGTGCTCATCAGCTGTCTGTACTTTCGCATAGCTGCAGTGCTGAAGAAGGCCACGCGGCTCAACTCGTACTCGGACATTCAGCTCACTGACCGAACCACACAACGCAAGATTGTCCAGTCGCGAAAGATTGTCATCAGAATGCTCGGTAAGTAATTGCGTGCACTAGTCGTCTACTATGGGCACTTTTTGACTGGCCAGTTCAGCAGACAGCCAACCATCGTCGACAGGCACTGAATCATTCATTCTCTTCTTCCTTCACTGCCTTCACTTTGGTTCTACTCTCTCATTCTGATGGGCAAGCGGTTCGCTTTCTGTCGTTTTTAGTTACTGCTTTCTCTTCTGGGCTCCCTCTATTTGGTGGTAATTTTTTTACCAGCTATAGCAAAATCATGAGACTGGACTTTGGCTTTCGTTTGCTTCCTCTCCCTCTCGAAATCGGATTAAAGCAGTCAACACCTCGCTCTTCAACTACTGCAGAGTACTTTTTTTCTGCCGACTGAGGAGAAGCCACTCCAGGGCGCACTTGATTCATTCAAGTGCAAGTGCCGACCAGTACCAATGTGTGTCAGTACTACTAACCGAAAAACAAAAAAAGCGTGCAGTTTTCTCGCTTTCATAAGCATTAATTAAAGTAATCACCAGTAGCCTTTAAATGGCCTAATCAGGAACATTAAAGCAGTTAATGTCTAAAAAAAGTGATACAGAGCCTAGTGGCTGAAAAATTGCCTTGGCAAACATCTTTCAGATCAGTAAGTACGCTTGCTTCACAGAACACTTCTCAGTGCACTTGACAATCTCGATCACTGTCACTAAATCTTCATTTGCAAAGTGCACTGAGCGCTTCCTCGCCAACTGACAAACCAAATGGACTTGTTTTTGCTGTTTCCGAAAACAAAACTTAAAAGTGCTACACATTCTGTTGCAATAGAGAGTACATCGATCAGCTTTGATTAAGTGAAATTGCCCTTCTTTTACTTTCTTTTGATGACTCAAGCTTAGAAATTTGAGAATAGAGGCAATACAGCCGGCCAAAAATGTGTGTGTGTGTTCCAGCTTCCTGTGAGATTTCAGTGACCATTAGTTGGTAATGTGCGTTCAAACACTGGCGCAAGTGTTTTACTGCTAATTGCGCGGCCCATCGGTTTGGTGTTGATTGCTCTCCTGAGTAGACTTGTTTGGCAGTTCTTTTTGAAACTGCTCCCAAAAAACTCAGCGCAGCATTCCTGCACAAATGGGCAACACAGAATGGTTGCCATTTTGATATTTCCTACAATCATCTTTTGTTGCCCACTCACGCCCCACACTTGCCCCATCGTTTCGACTAATGGGAAATTACCTCTGTTTCTAGTGGCAATCGTCATCGTCTTCACCTTCTGCTGGTCTCCATTCCACGCTCAACGTCTCTTTTTTATCTACGCTTCTTTGTACTCTGACTGGAGTGATCTTATTCGCCAAATTAACAGTATTCTCTTTCTTACTGCAGGTAAGCTAAGCTCTTACTAAATTATTAGTGCTCTTCTAAAAATGATTTTAATTAGCGCTAATGAAGCACTACACGTTTTAGCGTCTAATAACTACCACATATGTATACTTAATTTAATTAAAATAATAACACTCTTTTGTCTAGGATGCCTTTACTATTTGAATTCATCTTTAAATCCGCTGGTGAGCAAAAAAATAGCATTTGTAGAAGTAGTAGTAGACTTTGAAAGTCTTTCAGCTAATGAACCAACCTCTTGCTCTGACTCGCCACTGGCTTCACCAATTGATGCAGATCTATTCACTGCTGTCGAGTCGCTTCCGTGCGGCCTTCATGCTGTACGCCAACAGCTGCTGCGGCTACTGGCTGGGCGCAACTGGTCAGCACCAGCAGCAGGGTGGCAACACCAACAACAGCAATGGCCAGCCGCGGTCACGTAACGGGGCAGGCAAGAGCAACAGCAACAACTCGGTGGCCATCGCCATCAACGGCGCAGGATGTCAGCAGCTGAAGAATACGTGCCTTATTAATGAGCCCGGTGTGGTCGCCAAAGTGCACTGGGCGAATAAGAACAGCCACTGTTTACACAACAGTCACGTCAGCAGCAATCATCACCAGCCGCAGAACTCCTGGTGAAACGATTGCTTGAAATGCTGCGCTCAAGCTGAAAGCCAAAGAACTTTAGAGAGGCCTTCACTCACTCACTTTCTCTCCCCCAAGTTCTGGTGAGACAGTCATGCACCATCTGATGCCCCAGGTAAGTGCTTACCACTCTGACATGATGACCAAACTAATGCATTGTTTGTACGCTAGGAACGACAAAATTGGTAAAGAAGGAAAGAAAAGACAAAGAAGAGACAAAGAAGAAGAAGAATTAGAGGGCACTTGACAGAAAAGCTACAACCCTGACAGGGCTCCCATGACACAGTGAAGAGATTACACAGTCACTGCTACCTCTATATTCTTACAAATGGTTTTGGAAAGTGCGCCAAACGGATGACTGTGTTAATGAATAATTGATTAAAAGGCGCCACTTTGGTGCTGGTGTGATATTTTACTGCTGCAGTTGCCAGTCACCAGGCTGGTGCTTCACTTGGTTCCTCTCTGGTTTCACGATGACTGCTTCTTTGCCAAAGCCGCCACTTTAGTCGGCTTTTTTGACGACGACGACGTCTTTTGGCGGCGACACCGAGGCGACACCGCTTTCACTAGAAACTGAACGACCATAGTTGTGCTGGGGACAGGGAAGGCCGTTTTCAAAGTAAAAGTGAATGTACCGCTTGACAACGTACGCTCGTCCTTTGAGCTCCTGCTTTGCCTCGAAAGCCTCTTGCGTTTTGGAGTCCTCTACAGGCGGCACACTGTCATTGCGCTGCTGGACATACATAGCCAAAAGGAAGACCAGCCCAATCAGTCCGACGATGATGATGCCCAAAACGACACGACCATTGGAGCCCAGGGCAAAACTAGTTTCTTTGCCTTTTCCTCCACTACCACCACCTTCCATTGAGCGATCATACACAGGCAGTGGCTTATTGTTTTGCATGGTGCGCTTTGGCAGCGGTTGGACAGGTTGTTCCTTTTCTATCTCGTCTTGTTTGATAGCTTCAAAGGAGTCATCATAAGTTGCGGGGGTAAAGATGTCATCGTCAGTTGCATTTGGGTTGCTGACCACTTGAACGGAGAAGGAGCTTTTGCCAAAGAAAAGCACAATCACTGCAAAAACAAAAAGATGCATTTTCACAAATTGGAAACAGGGAAAGTTCAGTTCAAACCAATTCTAAAATAAGATACTTTTCAAATATTCTAATGAATATATGCAACAGTGATAACCATGGTTACAAATTGGAATTTTTTAATTTTAACAAACCCGAATTTTTTCTAAACGAATTTTTTACCTGTTGATTGATATTAATTTGTTTTTTATTTTATTCATTTAAAATTTATTAAAATTTACATTAGATTTCTAGTAGAATAATGCATGTAGAGTTTCAAAAAGGGTAAAGTTTTTGCGAAAAATCAGATTTTAAAATTTAGTTTATGAGATTATTTTTCAAAGTTCAAGCAAGTTTTTTCTACTTAGTGTTTTTTACCATTCAAAGTAAAAAAATAAAAAAAAATTTATCATTAAATTTTGTTTTTGCACCAGGGAACTCTGAAACGAAGGCAAATGTACACAACGACAATTGCAAAAACAATGACCAACAAAAGGTAGGCAGTAGAGAGGGTGATACCAGAGTAAATTACGTAGCCTAAAAAGACAATGAAACCAATGCAGACAACAATAAATGATATATAGCTGAGAACTTTCAAAAAACTGCCGGGATTATCAATGCCAGACTTTGATTTAGGTTTGAGTAGGTCGCGTTCAGAGCTTCGAGAGGCATTCAACCGGTCGAGACTTTGATAGTTTTGCTGTGTCTCAACCAGTGATCGTTTTGAGCCAAAGTTGGCGTTCTTTTGCTCTGCACTGACCTTGCGGATGGCCAGATCACGGTAGAGTTCTGAGAAGAGCTCAGGTGGGGCCTGAGTGACCAGCAGTCGCCACTGGTCTTTGCGTTTGAGCACCTCCGCAGAGTGGCTGTTGATGTAGTCGATGCACTTCAAGCGAATGCGAACAATGTGATGCAGCTCGGCGAGAAGTAGTGTGGAGATGACATTTTTTGGAGACAGATCAGGGATCATGTTCTCTTCACACAAACGTTTTAGCGGATCAATTTGATATTTGTCTGCGAAGATCCACAAACTCAAGCCAAACTGGTCAAGTGTTTGCTGATCTAATTTGCCCTTGTAGACATATTTTAGAAACTGTTCAAATACTTTTGGGTCAACATCTTCAATCACCACGCATTTGTCTTCTTTTTCTCTAAACTCATATTTGAACATGGCTCCAAACACTAATAAAAGATGTTAGTTTTGTATGTAAAATCAAAATCTCAGATGCTTGCCTGGAGATTTAGAGGCCAGCAAAGATCTATGCGCACTGAACTTTGTTCCGCAAACCACCAGACTGATGACTTCGTCCGCGTATAGTGATGAGAAATCTAAGTGTAGAATAGAGAGTAATCAAGCAATGTCAACATCATCTTCCTTATCATACCCGAAGTGCCATCTTCAGCTGATTCATAGTCACTAATGGTGAACAGTGCATCGCTGCGCGACATGCTACCACCTTCAAATGTTCCAACACTTTTAAGCAGTATATATTTTTTGTTGACTCAAGCCGGTTAGCTGGAGTACTAGCAGGGCAAGGGAACAATCGACCAGTCGATTGAAGTGGCGACTTGCAGTTGGCAACCAATTGCCTTGTGATTGACTGGCATGACTGTCAAATCTGTCGATACACTAACCTCTCTATCTGATACAGTCGGCCAGATAACACCTTCAATGTTGCATACGGGCGTTCAACGAAATACAGGTGTACTGTCCATTTTTCTACCAAGGGGGTGAGCAAACAATATCAGTCCAGTGCTGATAGCATCCAACTGTTTTTTGTTTTCACTGTTTGATGCGTCACTAAATAGTATGACGCAATGAATAAATACAAGAAATACAATCAGATCATGTTTGTCAATTAAGTGCATTTCTGGTGCATCTTTCAGGTTATCAGCGTTTTTGTAACTTTGTTGATAATTTTTTTATTGAGACTCAGTACAGTTCTGCAGAAGGGGAAAATTCGGTTATAAAAAATAAAATTTTTCAAGGACCACGCTATATAACATTGATGCTCTAGATGCAAAAAAGCACTGTTATTCTACAAAATAGTGAAACAGATTGGTTCTATATAACACCCTTTTAGACCGAGCAGCTTAGTACGATAGATGCGTTTGTTATTCTTATTTTTTTCTAAAATAAAATTTTTTGTGTCATTTCTTAGCTTTTACAAGAAGCTAATGCCAAGAATTATAACAAAAATGCTTGTTATTAATAGATAAGTGTTCTACTTTTGTTCAGTATTTGTCTTTTTTATCATTTTTTATGGCCACGTTATTTCAATCACGTCATTTGCCAACGAGGAAGTCATCTTCAACTCTAGTCAAAAAGACCTGAAACTTTTGGTCATTATAAAATGGATCAGTTCTCTGATGTGGAGGTGGTATGTAGTGAAGACTGGACTAGAGGACGTTTGGAAGAGGATGATGCGAGGTCAGAACAAGCTCAAAGGGCGGGGAATTTTCTGTGCTGCCCTGGAAAATTTGTTATTGTTGTCTTTATTGTATATATTGCCGGGTATTTTTACTGGCAATACTTTAAATAAATTGTAAGTTATTTTAAAATCACTTTGGTTTAATTTATTTGAGCAAAAAATTGGTGATCGTTTTGTTGCATCAAAATTGATGCAAATCGATTTGTTAATGTACAGCAAATTGTTGTGTGCAAATTATTTTTGCATTTTCACGCATCAATGCATCACCATCAAATTATAATTACTTATTGTTTTCTAACAAGCTTTCAACTTTTAATTGCAAAAAGTTTACCTTCAAGTACAAACGTCCTTAGTTATAAAAATTGAATGTTTCTAAACTGAAAAAACTCAAAATGAAATTGTTCAGTTGTTGGGTTTTAATACTTTTTTATTTAAAAGAATCTTTCTGTTCTGTGACCTACGAGGGAATCGGCACTTTTGGCAATTTTGACTTCTACCACCCTATTTACCGGCCTTTTACATTCTTCTTTAAACCCGATCCACCTGAAGAAATAGTACCTACTTTCACCCTCTACACTCGTAGTAATCCTCATGCCCCTGAAACTCTCATTTGGAATGACACCGCTTCTTTGCTCAATTCAAAATACTTCAACTCTAGCCTTAAAACTAAAGTTCTCATTCACGGGTTTCTGGAAAACAGCGCTTTTAATCCTGTTAGATGGCTCCACAAAACTAAAACTAAACTACTGAACAGTGGGGATTACAATGTTATACTAGTCGACTGGGACAAGGCTAGCAAAATAATTTACGATAAAGCAGTATTGAACGCGCGTGTCATTGGACCGATGATAGCAATACAGATTCAAAGACTGTGCGATGTCTATGCAAACACTACACTGGCCGATTTTCATCTAATCAGCTTCTCTTTGGGTTGTCATGTGGCCGGGTACGCGGGGAAGTTCTTGGAAGGAAAACTAGGGTGGATCACCGGTCTTGACCCGTCACGGCCTCTCTTTGAAGGCCTCCAACCTGAAGCGTATCTCTACTACACAGACGCCTCTTTTGTCGAAGTACTGCACACTGACTCAAGATTACTCATCGGTTTAGGCTTCTCTGAGCCGACCGGAAAGATCGACATATTTATAAACAATGGAAAAGGCCAGCCAGGGTGTTGGACAGAGAGGTTCAACAGCTACAAACAGCCGGACATCTTTTCTGGGTAAGTGAAGGTGCTGGTGGTCATGCTGTAAAATATCACCTTTTTCTCCGCCTAGACTTCGTACATTATTAGCCTGTGACCATTATAGATCAATCGAGTACTACTTGGAGACACTAAGTTTATCATCCGATCCGCCGCAAGCACTTGAGTGTGCCAGTTTCGAAGAGTTTGAAGAAGGCAAGTGCACTGATTGTGGAGCGGCAGGTGAACGTTGTGTTTTTCTTGGTCTCCGATCTATTGAGTACCAGAACCGAGACCTTACCACGCAAGTTGGCCCAATAGGAAGATTTTTCATAAAAACCAATGAACAAGCACCGTATTTTGGCAATAATACAAATTAAAAATGTTCATTTTAGTTAAACTACAACATCAATTTGTAGGCATTTGCTCAGATGATTCAAACACTAGACTTTCAATGCATTTATTGTGTTGCCATATGGCAACAATCACCATCATTGTTTCTGGTGGGAGTTGCTTTTCACAACATTTTCAAGGGTGTTTTTCCAGCTAACACTTTTACCGGCGCATTTTTATTAAACTTATTATACTTTACCAACCAAATTTAATATTTCTGTTTTCATATTACTTGAAAAATGTCTGACCTTCAACTTACTGAGTCGCAAACTTTTACCTGGGAAGTCGATGCGTTCAGCAAGCAGGCTGAAGCCAAAGACACCTCATACTTCTTTTCGTCCAACGACAATAAATTTTTCCTTCGCCTGTACCCTCAGTATGAAATTCGACACATGCTCAATCACGTGGCAGTGTACCTTCATCGAGGCCCACCGTATGGAAAAGACCTCTCGGTGTTGTACAAAGTGGCGATGATTGACTCAAACGGCGACAAGTGCTTTCCTGAAGGTAACCAACAAGAATGATGTCTTAAACCTGTGCTCACCATCGTTATTCTTAGCAATCAAGACCGATTTTAATGACAAAAACAAAGGCTTACCTGCTAATGGTGGCTTGTACTACATCAGCCGAGATTACTTGTTTGATCGAGCCAATAAGCTTCTCTCCAGTGATCGACTGACAATCTTTTGTGAGGTAAATTGTTTTTAAGTAAATTAAAAAAATTCAACTTTTTGTTTACACATTTAGGTTGAACTACTCAGCGACCCTGATCCTAGCAGTCCAATTACCGAAACATCGCCTGCAACAACTCCAATTGAGTTGACCGAAGAGAACCGAAAGGTGATTGGTGACCTCGATTCACTGCTCGAATCGGGCAAATTTGCTGATGTCACTTTGGTGGTGGGTGACAGCGAGCTGAAGGCTCATCGAGCCATTCTCGCTTCTCGGTCAAACACCTTTGATAGCATGTTTGAATCGGGTGAATCCCGATATGAGCTGGCTGACATTGACCTGGAGGTGGCAGAGCACACTCTCCGATATATCTACACCGGTCTGGTCCCTCCACTGGGCACTTACGGACGAGAAATCTTTGTAGCCGCTGACAAGTACCAACTGGACTCATTGAAGATGCTCGCCGAGGACAGCCTTGCAGGGTCACTGACGGTGGAGAATGTGATCCACGTACTAGTCCTGGCCGATCAGCACTCGGCGTCTAAACTCAAACAAATAGCCCTAGCGTTCATCACAAAGAATGCTCGTCCCGTGATGGCTACTGAAGCCTGGGAACAGATGGGCGTCGAGAGACCACTCTTGTTGATGCAACTCTACAAAGACTTGGTTCAGGTGAAAAAGTAAAAAGGGGGTATTTATTTGCGTTTTTGAACAGATTTCAGTTTTACTTCAGCTAGCTGGAGCCGGGCATCAATCTGAAATAAACAAAATAAATTAGGCACAAAAATGCAATTTAAATAAACTGTTTCACCTCGTTGCAAGTGCGAGCCAGATTTTTCAAACGTTCATCCATGAACGCCATTTTCTCTTGTGCAGTGGCTGGCTTTTCTTTTACTTCCGATTCTTTGTTTTCTACTAATACTTGTCGTGGCTTCATGATTCTAAAAAAACTGTTGGTGGACAACACTGAAATGAAGTTGTAAACACTCAAGGCAACTGCTGGTCTCTTGAAACAGGGCTCGATACTATCGATGACATTTGTCAAAAAGCTATGCGAATAGTTTTAGTGCAAATAGTTTTATTCAAAAAATTACAATGTTCAATGAATATTCGCAGATAATACTGATGGCAGCTAAAATAAAGTAAATTACTCAAAATGAGATTTAAAATGAAAGTAAGTGCAGAAAATTCCCTGAGCGGCGTGTTTTCATAATGTTCATAATGAGAAAAAGTTTGATCAATTGTTGATTTGTCTAAAAAAGCCGCTTGCGATTGTTGCCACGACGAGTGTTATACGGATTTGTCAATCCAGCCTCAATATTTTTCTGAAAAAATATTAGAAGTTAGTTTTTTTAGCAAATAATAAAAAGGTCACATTGTTACCTTGGCGTCCATGGGGCTGAGTATTGGACTGGTGTCTAGCCTCTTGGCTGTAGACATGTGTAACTTCTTTTTGACAGAGTAGTTCTGAAACTAAAAAATTACAATGTAAAAATCAATAGCGTCACATTTATAAAAAAACCTACATCTTTTTTCGAAGAAGCTTCTAAAATCATGTCATCCGTCGCATTTGTATAGTCGTTAATCGTCTTCTTTTTGGACACTGATTTGAGCAGCTCAATTTCATCGTCGTCCAACTTTGATTTAACAGTTTTTGCTTTTCGGGTAGTCTTCTTGCGAACTGCCTTTGGTTTGACATTTTCCTGGCTGGACATGGCTGAATCAAACGAGGACTCTCCTTCAGTCTTTTCCTTCAGTTTCGAAATTTCCTCTTTGATAGCTTGCAGTTCGTCCTCAATGCGTTTCTTTTCAGCAGCAGTTTTACCCAAAGCGTTTCGCAGATTAGAAATTTCAGAATCTTTTCCCTTGAGCTCTGCTTCCAATTGAGCTATTAACAAGTCTTTTTCTTGGAGCTCTTCTTTAAGCAGATCTTTCTCATTGATCTCCAGGGTCTTTGAGAACAGCTCCTTTTGAAGAGTGGAAATGGTCTTATCCATTTTCTGCACAGCCTACAATGTAAAAACATTGTTAGGTAAAAAGGTCATAAACATTCTTCATGTTTTTCTCTTACCTTATCCTTTGCGCTCAAATTGTTCTTTAACTCAGCGATTGTTGAATCTTTTGATTTGACTTCATCTGTCATTGATTCAACTAGTGATTGCAGGTTGGTTTGTTCGTGAAGAGAGATAGTCAATTCAGAAATCTTTATGTCGGCGCTCTCCAGCTGCACTGACATCGTTTCAATTTGTGCCTGCAGCTTTGTCTGCTCCAAAACGCTGTTTGTCAGATCAGAAATTTTCATTTCAGCGCTCTCCAGCTGAACGGACATTGATTCAATTTCCGAGTTTGTTTTGATGACTTCTTCCTCCTTCTGGAACAATGACAACTTTGTTTGATCAAGAACACTGCGCATCTGTTCGAGATTTCGACGGTACACTTTTTCATTATAATCAAGTCGCTCTTCAAGAATAGCTCGAATGCTGTCGATATTAGCTTCTTTATTAGCGATAATTTCCTCATAGAGGTCTTGCGTTTCTTTAGTCGCGTCGAACATCTCTTTTCGAAGGGCAATCTCCTGGGCTTGCTTTTGTCGCTGAATTTCATCGATGTTTCCCTCCAACAGGCTAATTCGCTGAAGCAGCTCTTCGTTGTTGTTAATGCAACATAAAGACAGCTCTGATGCCTTTTCTTTGATATGCGCTGATAAGTTTTGCACTTCATTACGCAGCGACTGCAACTTCTCTTCGTCCTCCATAAAGCTGGCCTCCAGTTCATTACGGGAATCATCAAGATGGCGACTAATTTCGAAAATTGCTTTGTTTCTAGCCGCATTTACGGCTACATCTCTGGCAGAGGTGCAAAAGTCGAGCGAGTAGTATGAGTCGCTGAAAAGTTCCGCCACTGGATTCAAGTTGTAAATGATATACATTCGCCCACTTGATCCACTCAGGTAAGGCTGAAATATCTTTGTCAGCTCAGAGTTCCGGTAGTTGATATTAGCAGGATTTTTGGTGGTGTTCCTGGTAGAAATGTAACGCCATTGCAAATTATTTGCAATCAAAGTTAGACTATTAAAAAACTTACTTTGTAGCTCGCAGACTTCTGATGCACTGGCCTAGAGTGAGCAGCGACTGATTAATGGAGTTAGCCTCCTTCAAGTGAGTTTTGGTAACGAGGCTCTTTTTGGTTCTTTCACGCCCGGCGAGATCACAAAAGCTCAAGTTACTAACAATAGCGCTGTGGCCATCACTGTTGACCAGGGTAATGTTGAATGATGAATGACTTCGAGAACTGCTGCTGTTGAGGGCCGTTGAGCTGATGTGCTTTTTCAAGTTCTCCTGTCCATAAAGGTAAATGCGCAAGGCCTCTTCAGCAGAGTTAACGTACACCTGCATGAGTCCTTGTGGAATGAAAATCTTATCGTTGCTCGAAGAGTTGACCGACTTTAAGGTCACGGTAGATTGCCGACGAGTGTGATTTCCTGGGTTCAACAAGTCGTACACTTTCTCGTTGTAGACTTCCCAGTACGACACCCAAAGACCAGCAGTTGTTGACCCGTTTGCATCCAACTCACCACGCAGCGGACAAACATGAGATTCGAAATAACTTTCCAGAAGAGTAGAAGAAAACTTCTTGAAGTTTTCAATTTCTCGGTTGATTTCGCCGATGTTCTGAATTTCATCAAACAGTCGCTGTTTAACTTTACTTTCGAAAAGTTGATCCGATTTTGACAAACCAGCAAGGCCATTGAAATTGATTGGCTTAAAATTAGGTCGTTGGTTCGGGTGCAAGTTATTGGCGAGCGTTTCAAAGAGGAGGACCAGACTAGTGGGGACAATTCCAGGCTGCTTGCTGCTTCCACGCATCGTGAAGCTTTTTCCGCTCGAGGTTATGCCATACGTAAACAAGAGCGAATTATCACCTCCGAGCAGATCGTGTAAAAGCGGATAGGCGCATTTTTCCACAATAGGCCATTGTTCGCTTGAATCTTCAAAAATTTTATCAAATTTGAAACGGTTGTAGGAAGGCTTGTTAGTCTTAGAGGGATTCTTAACCCAAAGGATATTTTCCTCCTGGTCAATCTCGTAGTTGTCTGCCTTTACCTCTGGGCGAATGCGCAAGAAAATTTGAATCCTTTTAGTTGATTCATTCAACACCGCTGGTTGCTCCTCTTCAGCTTCGTGTTCCTCAGTGTCACTCTCTTCATTGTCGCAGTTCAAAACATTTTCCTCATCTGAATCTTCTTCAAAGATTTGATCTAGTTTAGGAGCTTGGCTTGAACGGTGCGCCATTGTTGGCAGCGAGTTATCATCAGAAAGAGTGCTATTATCGTTTCGCACAAATGTTGGCATGTAAGCAGATTCAAAGAGAATGTCGCGTGCATCTGACAGGTTATAAACATTGGAAGGATCCCGGTCGATTCGAAGGTCTTCCGTGTCGTTAAGAGTAAAAGCCATGGCTATCTTCTGGTGCCTAAAAAGTAAAGACGATAAATAAAAAGCAAGCAAGCAAACTTGTGACTAACTTACTGCAGTCGTAGAGCAACAAAGACCAGAGCTGGAGTCCAGAAACCAAGTTTTGTTATCGTCGATGAGCAAGACAATGGGCCCAGCTGTAAACTTGTGAGATGCCAGAAAAACAACTCTTAAAATGCTGTGTTTTGAAAAAACAGCTCTTTTAAAATCCGCTTCTCTAACGGCCGGCAAACGCTTAAAAATGCTCGACTCTGATTGGTCGAGCTCGCTGACAGTTTGCCAGAAGAAAAACGCCGTCCCTCGTAGCACAAGGGACGGCGTTTTTCTTTCTTTAAATTTTTAAGTTCGCAGACGACGTTACTGTTTTTTAAATTTTTGACGTCAGCTTTTAAAAGCGTCAAATTAACAAATGTCTAAAACTTTTATTAGCAAAGAAGATGTAATCAGAAACAGCGAATATCACACTTTGAGTTATCTATTTTGTTGTTCAAACGGCCGAGTTCTCCAGGTGTTGAGGTCAAAGTAGCCCGCAAAAGTAAGAAAGATGAGCGTCAACGACAGCATCATGAAATATCCAATCAGCAACGATATTCTCGTGTACCAATTGGTTAGCTGAAAGCAGGCTGCCTCTAAACCTTCCCAAGCATAGTACATCAGTGTTGAGACAAGTCCTTCAGGTTTACGATCGTTTTCGTCGAATGAATTGAAGCTACTGTTGCTCTGAAGATAACTGGAATCAGGTAAGAAGCCATGTGGGCTGCGTTGATGGGCATATTTGCATTGATTGCGAGAAGAAGGAAGAAATTCATTTGAAGATGGCGAAGAATTTCCTGGGCTTGACAGAAGAGGCGTAGAAGTCATCGGTAATGTTACTTCAAATTAAATAACTAATAAAGCTCAAGTTTTATCATTTCCATTTTTGCTGTTGCATTAATTGGAACTTACGGTCATTTTGTTCTACATTGAAATAGTACTTTGAATTAGTTCACTTTTACAATTAAGTTGCGCGTTTCAAACCTTTTTGAATTTCCAAAAGTTTGCTGTTATTTTTGAGAACTTGTCTTTTATAAGTTGTTTTGGCTGTTTTTTTATGTGATTTCGCTGTTTGTTATGTGGAATTGTGTTGCTTTGTGCTACGTTTTAATTGTTAAAGTCAAACTAATGTGTAAACATTGTGTGTTGTTTGTGAAGCATTGATTGCAAGCTAAATGGACAATTTTGTAAAATGTGTTACTTGTTTCCCTTCAAGTTGCGGATAGATCGACATCAGTTTCTCCCTCAACAAGAATTCAATTTCCGACCACTTTTCAGCGCTAGCTAGTGCTTCTACGTTTTTAAACAGCTCAAAACTGTTCACTTTAGAGTGCTCCTCATATCCAAACTGCTCGTCAATTTGCTGGAGCGTCTTATCAAACTGCTCTGTAACATTTAGTGCATAGCCGTGAATGTCTAGCTGGCTTGGCTGTACATTCTCGTGAGAAAAGTATTGCTGCCCAGTTACCTTTCTCGCTATGACATCTAGCAGCAGTAAAGTGCTATTCACTTCAGGGGCATCGTATTGGTTTGGACTTGGTGAAAGCGAGCCTCTTTTAAACGGATTCATCTTAGCTAGGGCATAGTTTTGGGGACGGTAAATGTCAACAGTTGGGCCAGTCACCCACAAGCCACCCATACCTGCAGTCAGATTGCCCACCGAGTACATTATGTTGGAGAAGAGTTTAGCCAACAAAGAACTATCGACTTCACCGGTCACCTTTCGCTTGACTCTCTTTGCACTCTGTACTTTCTCTAGTAGCTGGACGACACCCTCACTGACTTTCAGCCTCTTGGCGATGTCAATTGCCGTTTCATTGTCAGCATTTCTCACTCCAACATTGGCACATTTGTTCTGCTCGAGCAAGATCTTCACTACTTCGCTGGAGCCGTTTGCCACGGCAATATGAAGTGGTGTTTCATGTTTGTCATCAAGTGCATTCAAGTTGCCGCCGTGATTGGCAATGTACTGAATTGCAGTTGGAGTTTGCACTTCATGAGCTACTGTGCGACCAGATGCTGTTTTGAAAGCAAACAAGTACCATCGGAGAATATCTTCAAAATAGGCACTGCTTTCGTTTTGAATTGCAATCTCAAAAAAAGTTGTTCCATTTTGATTTTTTTCCAGTGGGTCTGCTCCATAGGAAACAAGCAGTTGAAGCATATCCAATGATTTGGCCTCAAAAACTCCTCCAATCTGGCCTTTCTCTAGGAGCGTCTTTGCAACATCAACATTATCCTTGACCACTGCAGTAGAGAATGGAGTTGTCGATGCTTTTGAAGTTGTATTGAAATCAGCTCCATTTTCTAGAAGGTACATTGCTATTTCTGCGTAGCCATGCTCGATAGCTTGATGTAGCAGGCTCACGCCTTCCTGGTCCACTGAGTTGATGTTGCCTCCACTGGATAGAAGAAGTTTGATGATTTCAAGCTTTGGAGCAGCATTACTCGCTGAAGAGGAGCTAAGAAGAGCACAGTTCAAAGCATCTCGACCATCACTGTCTTTCGCTTTAAAATCGGCACTTTTTTCTTTTAAAGCCATTTGAACTATGCCTAGACTGCCTCTAAAAGCAGCCTCCTGAAGTTTGGTCCATTTTGAGTTCTCAAAGCCAGCTTCCAGTAATTGCACCTTTTTCTCCACTAAGTACTCGGCTACGTCCACTTTGCCTGCTTTAAGAGCCAGATTAGCCAAGGTAATCTCTTCCTTTTTATCAATTTTAATTTTCAAATTCAAATTGGCACCCTTTTCCTCCAGGTACTTCACCAGCTCGAGACTGCCTTTGCCTTCGATAGCAGCTGCCAGTGGGGAATAGCCGTTCTTGTGGACTTGTTCCACCCTGGCTCCACTACCGACGAGCAGTTTGACACTGGGCAGGTTGCCGTGTTTAGCAGCGTAGTACAGTTCACTGGAGCCGGAGGACTGTGGTGGGTCAATTTTGGCGCCTGCATTGAGCAGGTACTCAACCACCTTGGCATCGGCATTGTACTCGCACGCTAAAATGAGCGGACTCCTGCCATTGCCATTGAGCGCATCCAGGTACACGGCCATGCTCTGTCGCACGAGGGAGTTTTTATTCGAATAGATCTTGTACTGGCCTTCATACTGCTCTCGAAGCGAATCAATGATGTATTTTAGTATTTTGTAGCGTCCATTTTTAGCAGCCAAGTGAAGCATGTAATTGCGGTCCTGGTTCGAGTCAACGATGTTCATCCACTGAGACTGGTATTGCTCGGCTATTAATTGAAACAACGCTAGACTGCCTGACTCGGAAACCACTTTGCTCATGTACGCCAACAGGTTCAGTTGATTATTTTCACTCAAGTTTTTAATGATTTCAACCTGGCCAAATTTGATTGCATTCTCAGTGCAGCTCATCACTCGATAGCCAAAATAGTTGTCTTTTAGTGAGTTCAGTAGACGGAGAAATCCCTTTCGACAGGCAAGCAGAGTGAACGTCGCCTGGTAGTCTTTCTTTTCCTTCTTCAGTATTTTGACCATTTGAAGACTTTGATCCTCATTCAAGTTGAGCTTACTCAGAGGTTTGTTGATTGAGTCCATCTGACTGTTTTCCCAGTCAAATAGAAACTTAATTTTGGCTTTGTTTTTAATCAAAATTTCCGCAACTTCCATGTGGCCTTTCTCTAAAGCCAAGTCCAGAGCTCGCTTTGACACTTTTTTGTCCTCCGAGTAGATGTAAAACTTCTGATTGACGTCCGCCCCAAGTTTAATTAAACCCTGGACCACCTTAGCATCGCCTTTCATTGCGGCCAAGTGAAGTTGACTTTTGCCATCGACCATGAGCAGGTCAAACTTAGCGCATTTGGCCACCAAAGCCGCGACCACGTCGGGTAGCTCATGCTGGAGCGCATAGTACAGAGGCGTTACGATGGCCAAAGAGGTGTCCGGCTGGTTCACTGGGGCGCCTGCCTCGAGGAGGGCCGTCAGTATGGCTGGCTCGTAGTGGATGATGGAGTAGTGAATTGGAGTTTGGTAGTCAGCCGTTTGGGCGGTCACATCGGCGCCGTTCTCCAGCAACAGCTTCACCAGTGCAACGTCCTTCTGCTCGATGGCCAGGTGAAGGGCGGTCTTCTCGCTCTGCCCGGCCACATTCACCAGAGCGCCCTTCTCAATGAGCCGCTCAGCGACCTCGGTCATGCTGTTGGTCACTGCCCAGTGAAGTGGCGTGTAGTACAGTTTGCCGTCCTGCACGTTCACCTCGATGTCCTCACTCTCCAGCAGCTTCATCGCCACGGCGTTGTGGTTTGCGTAAAGGGACATGTGCAGCGGCGTGAAGCCATTGTCAGTTGGTAGATTGAGGGTGCTGTTGATCTTTTCGGAGCTCAAAAATGACTCCACTATGGTTTCGTATCCGCGCACTGCCGCCACGTGCAGTGCACTCAAGCCCTGGTAGTTCTTCAGTGAGATGTCAGTCTCCGGGAAGTTCAGCAGAACGGTCACCACTTCTGTCTGCTCACCGAGCACCGCCGAGTGCAGAGGCGTGTTGGACTGATAGCTGAGAACGTTCACGTCCATCAGACCCTCTTCAATGGCTCCCTGCACAAAGTCAACGGCTCCCTTCCAGGCGGCGTTGTGCAGTGCCGTGTAGCCGTTGCGGTCAAACTGATCTGCAAGTCCGCCGTGTTCAATTAGGTACCGCACAAGGTCGAGGTTGCCCGAAGCTGCGGCAACGTGAAGCGAAGTGCGCGCCTTCTCAAAGACCGCATTTATATTGGCGCCATTTTTGACGTACGGCTCGATCTCCTCAACGGCGTCTTCCGACGTCTCCTTGGCAATGTTGAACACGTCTCGGTCAATGTCCACAAAGGAGGTGGCATTGTGGGTGCTTATAATTGCCACCATTTTAGGCTCTTCAGAGTCAAACTTTCGGTAGATGACTCGGGTTCGGCGTTGAGGATCGAGTGGAATTTTAACTGTAGGACAGGCCTTGCTGCCAATGCGGTAGGCATTTGACCACTTGCTGACAATTGTTCGCTTTTTGGTATTTTCATCTTGGTAGAGGACAGCATAAGAAATTTTCCGTTTGGCAATCCAGCTTGGTTTGGCGGGAGTTTTAATTTTAGACTTTGAGAAATCAGGGTTAACGGTAATTTTTTTAGGCATTTCAATAAACTGAGACTTTATTTTGTTGGCAATTATTACTTTCAGTTCTTTAAAGGTTTCTTGTGCCACATTTAGCTCATTTATTAAATTTTCTTCATCGGCAAAAAGAGGCACTAAAGCAACTTGTTTTAAAATGGCAATGACTCGGTCAATAAGGCCTGTTTTACTGGCAATCAATCCAGTGCCAATGTCTTTGTACATATCGTAGCGAATTTTCATAAACTTATTGTACTCTTCAACATCGCTTTTGTCAAAGTGTCGTTCAATTAGAGTGTTGTACTGAGCGTTCAGAGTGTCAAGCATACTAATGTAACTCGATAGGCCGTTTATTAGCATAAATAGCATGATAAACTTTAGCGAGTCTTCAGCGTTCTCAGGTACTGCTAGATTCTGATTAATGATGTCATTTAGACGAGCATGAAAGTTTCCTGATTTACCAGCCTTAATTAGTTCTTTAAGAAAGTGCATAAAGCCATCAGGATTTTCTAAGCGAATTATCAGTTCATCATCGTTTAGTAACAATAACTCTTTGCTTTTTATAGTGAAGTCATTAAGAAACGTTTTTAAATCAGAAAGAATCGGTTTCATAGTGCTTTCTTCAATGCCCTTTAATATCTCATTTTTAGCCTCTTGAAGCTCCTGAGAAATCTGAAGTACTGCTTGATAGTTCCTATCAATTAACCCTGCATTTTGCGCAATAGCCTGGGCGTTGGCTTGAATCATTTCAAAGTTACGATTCATGCAGTCCATGAGAATGGGGTCAGGCCCACTGGACTGTTCGCCTCCACCCCTAAAGGCGTCAATTATACTGGAGCCAAGATCTATGGCGCTGACAACTGCACCAACTGGGGGAAAAATGGCCCCAGCAGCTCGAGCTATTCCCATTCCAGCACTACAGACCCGACTGAGAAGTGAGGGTGCCGGCTCTGGCGGAGGTGGCTGACATCGATCATCCATTTTGAAGAGGGAAAAGCAACAACACTAAAAAGTGGTTTTGTTTAAAAATTGTTTTGTTTGTTAGTGTGTGTGTGTGTGTAAAATGTAACAAAAAAGGCTTTTAAGATTGTTAATTAAAAAATAATAGTTTAGAATAAAACTAGGTTATTACACAAGTTAAGATTAAAAATAATTAACTTGACTTACCAAAATGATGTCTAATTTTGCAAAGAATAATTTGATGCTTTACTTGTTTAAATCTAAAATGAATGATTTTTCTCTCACGGTATTCAGTCAACATTGCTAACATTCAAACACGAGCAGAATGTTATCAAATGATAAACCTTAGTTAGAGACCATGAGAAAAGCACTAAATGATTTCCCGTTAACTGATTTCATGAGACCATCTAATTTCATTAGTTTTGCCAATACACTTTTATCAATTACTGTGTTAGTTATGACTGCGCTATTTTACACGATAAAATGCTGATTAACATTAGAGAAAAAGTAAATTTAGTTAGAAAAGATTTTGGTGAATTATATTTTATAATAAGAAATCGGTTTTATTTGTAAATCAAAATGATAAACAAGCTGAACCAAGGAAAGTTTTTGAATGATAATCTAGTAAAATATAAAATTTAAATAAACAAGATTTTTAAAAAAAAAAGTTTACTCTGAGTCAAAAAAACGGTGCAAGTTTCCCATAAAATATTAGGCACCCAGTAGATCCCAGTTTTCCCTCACGACTTTTTGACGCGTGCAACAGAAATTATCTCTTTGGTCACGATGATTTATACTGAGCACCTTTTAACCCAACTACTTTAATTTTCTTTGAAATGCGCTAGCCCTTGCAGATAGTCAGTTGAACCAATTTTGAAGCCTAAAGACCTCAAGCCTTTTGCGTGAGAAAGGGAAAAATTGGCCAAACGGTTCCTTGGCACACTTGGCCCCATCGGCACGAGGCAATAAATCGTCTGACAGTTTGGCCTTGTCACAACTAGCCCAAATCGTGAGTCTCTTCTTCCTTTAATCTTTTTCTTCCTGTCCAGAAAAAGAGAAAAGAAGAGAAGCCACTCTAGCCCGCCCACTTGCTGTCTTCAGCACGTGATCGAAGTCAAAGAACAGAAGTGTATTGCTAGAAATGAAAGAAAGAAAGCAGAAAGCGAGCTCGTGCAGTGCTTGTTTCTTTTTTGACTGACTAATTTATTGCTTCCCCATTCTAATGATGATTAGGTTCCGGAGAGGGCCCAAACGAAGCAGACACAGATAGAGGGCACCCAGTGGACAAAGCCATTTTGGTGAGAAAGGCAATAATTCATAATGCAGCATGTTCGAAGGCACTACCGGTGTTCAGTGATAGAAAGAGAAAAAGGCAAATTAGTAGGCACCAAAGTGAGGCACTAATTTCAGACTTGACAACTTTCAAGTCTAGACAATTTTTAACCCTAGCTGCTTATTTTAGGCAATAAAAATAAAAATGTGCAACTATTTTTAGTTATCTGTTTTCTTCCAATACTTCTATCTAGTTTAGCACCACTGAAGCCTGTTAATCGTAAACTTCTCATCTGATAACACTATTTTACTTCAATTGCATCTCTTTAAGATTAGGGTCTAAAAATCTTAATGTTCTCAGGCAATTTCACGCAAATATAAAGGAAAACAGAAAGACAAAACGAGACGGTCTTTTGAATAGAAAGCGAACCCTTTGATTCTAGTCAGTTCGCTAAAGGCCGCAGTGGTCAATGGGCGCAGATACCCGGTAAAAGTCAACTAACACCAAAACAAAGTGACCAGTTGAGCAAATGTAGCCTGTAGACCTTTCTTCTCACTGCTTCATTGCTTTATTGAGGCAATGCTCATTGTGGTTTGTGCTCTACGCGGAGGCGCTCACACGATCAGAAAGGCTTCAGCAGTGTGTTGTTTGTACACAACAAAGAGGCTCGATTTCAGTAGACAGGTGGCTGACTGACTGACTGACTGGCTAGTCCAGCGCCTGGTTTGACCACGGAGAAAGTGTCAAGACTCATACGGTAACCATATCTCTGTGTTCAATGGCACGGAATAATCTGACCGCTTTGATCGATAGCGACGTGCACGCACTCGTCGCACTGCCGATCGAACTCTTCGGCTCTCAAACACTCGCACTCACTCTGGACACACTGGGCCCCAGCAGACCCTGACCCTGACCGTGACCATACCTCTGACAAACTCAGAGCACGAAGTTAACCCCAGCAGTTCAGTTCACACACACACACCGTTGGGCCTGTTTGTCTGATATTATGTCCTGCAAACGCAATCGAGCGAATGTCTGTGCTGCAATGGACAGCAGGCGAAGGCAGCACCAACAGCAGCAGCAGTCATTCAGGCCGCGGGCAACTCAGCGGGTGAAATGGTGAGCAATTATCAAATATGGTCTATTATGGTAGGCCAAAACAATGCTGACCACTGCCGCCAGGAGTTTTTTACGCGCACAGACCGCGCAGAAAAGTGCAGACTTTTCACGCGCTGATGGACATCAGTGCGCTCAGTGAAGTGAACGCAGCAGTTCAGTGCTCAGCTCGCAATCTAGATCATAAATTTCATTTGTCAACATGTTATATACCAAACTGCTTCACAATAGAAAGGGTTAGGGCTACTAAGTTTGCTGTAAACACAGAAAAAACGGTAGCAAAGAATTGCTGCTCGCATGGTCACACCACTAACGGTGCATCAGTGTGCTGAATATCTGAGCCCAAAAAGTACGATAGTTTGAGAATTTAAAAAAACAGCAGATTAACTGAAGGCGATTCAAGTTTACACTGATGATCAAAGACAAACTTGATAAGGAAAAGGGTAAGCGGTAATCGGATCCAGCCTTAGTCTGCTGGACAGTTTTCAAAATCAGCCATGCATATAGCTCGCCTTGTCACCACAGTTCACACCGAGCGACACTAAGCTGCATAGTAGTGATCGATTGATTTGCACATTCACCACTTTTTGAGAAAGCACTGTGTCAGTGTCGGCACATCGGTTGTACTGAAAAAGAGAGCGAAAGAGGCATTTAGTAAATGAGTCATTTAGTCTGCTTGAAAACCAGAAAGAATAGTCAGTGTCTTTGTCTTTACGCCGTCTAACAGCGCCGACAGATTGAGATTAGCAGATAGAGGGTGATATTATGATGGCCATATTTAGTCGGTCTTGTCAGGAGGACAGTCTGATCATTCACTTTCATTGCAATTTCGTCCCTTCTCTCTTAACCTTTGTTCACCCCATCTGCTCGTGGTAATTATCCAGTGTCTGCACATCAGACTCTGGCTGGCACTCTTCAGCTGCCTTGCAATGCTTCTTCACTGGGCCGTCTGTGTTTTGCAACGGCCACTTGGCTATTGATATGTTCAGCAACAAGTCAATTAACAGTTTTCTTGACCCTCTCTCTCTCTCTCTCAAGGACTGCCTGGTAAAACACGTTTTAAAAAGTCTGCCTCTCGTTTACTGTTTTTACGAGGCAATGACTTGGGCGCACTAGAGAAAAACAGTGCGGCGCGACAAAGAGGGTGATGGCAAACAGACCGTGAGATCGTTAAAGTTTCAATGATAAAACAGCGATAAAAAAAGTAATAGACACGCATTTCACGGCTGTTTTCAAAAAATTCTCTTGAAGAAGGCTCTTCCCAGAACGTTGCTGACACTCGAAATGTTGGTCACCAGTGATTATTATAATGTCTTATTCACGAATTTCTGATAAGATTAGCCATTTGAAAACGGAGAGATATGCCCCAACCGCATGTGTTTGTTTTCTTTGCAGAATTTAGACGGCAGATGTTTTTTTGAAAATGGTGGCAGAATTGTGTTCTTGTTTGCATGTTCAGTTGTGCACGTGTTTCTGAAAGGTTGCAGTAAAACCGGCAGTAAAACTCTAGGGGTACTATTGAGTGAGCTTTTTCTCTCTCGTAAATTTAGACACAAATTGACTCATTTAGGACGGAGATTGATTTCACCTGGGCTTGGCTTTTGTTGTTCTACCTTTTCTTGAGCTTCCGTTCTCGTGTTCGATCGCTCCACTGTCTTTTGAGGTGGTAGGAAGGAGAAAAATAAGAAGAAGAAGGTGACATCTATAGAAAGTCAATTGGCAGAAGTTGGCCTGTGAGTGAGTTACGTGAGAGTGAGCCCCAGGGGCCACTGAGAAAAAGAGCTGCGACACACAGAGCAACAGACTGCAGGACAATGTTGCAGACTACTTGTTTTTGCTCGCTCAAGCAAACTAAGCAAACTGTTGCCGTTTGTGTGGGAGTCTTCTGTGATTCAAGCAAATTGGCAGCTCTTTCTTTCTCCTTCGTTTCAGTAGAAGCGTTTGACTTGTACCCATTATTAAGTGGTTTGAGTAGAGGGGGACAAATTTCTTCAGTTTGACATATTTTATAAAAGAGTTTACTTATGAAAAAGGCAAAAAACATATTTTGCAACAAAACAAGCCCACTTTTTCATTTGATTTTGAGTTTTGAAAAGGTTTTGAAAACCCTTTGACGTGGTGGCATGCTTTGCCAAAGTGGGCATATTTGTCACATTTTCACTAAAGCTGAGTGAGACATTGACTTTGAAATTTTTTTACATATTTATCAGATATGATCAGCAAAAACCCACGTTAGCACAATAAACCAATACTTGCACTTTTACAGCTAAAAATAATCAAAGTTTTTGAATTTGAGAGAGCTAATGTGCTCGTGTGTGGCCGTTGAGATTACGATTTTGAATGCGACTAATTTTTCTATTCACTTTTCGTTGCTTTTTTGAAAAGTGATTCATTTGCTCGGAACAGTAGCAAAACGTAACTTTAAATATACTTTCCATCAAAGTTGTGGTCAACCGTTTGCATGATGATGGCACGTGCTGCCGAACAACAACATTGTTGGAATGTGACTGCGGCTTTAATCGCATTGCAAAACGACTCCTCTTCTGAAATGTATCCCGTTTACATTTGTGAACACATTCATCTGCCCCATCATTCAGTGCCGATGCCCGTGCCAGTGCCAGTGCCAGTGTCAAGGTGTTCGTGTGGCAGGAGATGGTCGCAGTGGTCCAATCTGTCGTCCGGCCGTCGCAGAGAGTTTGTCCGTGCGGCACTGTGTTCAATGGAATGCAGGCACACATCCAGTCTGATGGTGCCAACTGCAGCAGAAGCAGCCAAGGTTGTCCATGTGCCTGTGTGTGTGGCGTAATGTGTGCTCGGAAGTGAACGCGTGCCAATGGAACGCGACAGTTGGGCACTGCTGTGGCGGGCGACATGTGCGCAGTGCGCTTGATGCGACAAGTCGCAGTGCCGAGGACACACACTCACACTCACAAAAAGTCGTCAATGAACAGTAGGTGCTAGTCAGTTGAACCAAGCCAAAACGGGCCTGTGAGTGCGTCACTTTTTACGATATCTCCTTCTTGTGCTGCCTGTGCATCTGCGCCCCAAAGTCCGCTCTACGGGTTTCGTAGTGCGCGCGGACGACCAAACGGGCACTGAGGAATGCAAGGTATGCAGGTTACGTGCCTAAGTACCTGCATCTGTCTGACTTCTCCTCTTACGTAAATTGTTGTGCTGGGGCAGATGATCGGTGGCGAAAAAAACGGATGCACTGCTCATCCGGAGGGCAAAGGGGACAGAGGGGGCAGAGGGGATCCGGACCTAATTAGCGAGTGCACCACACATTGCACTGAGGCTGTATTACCGGCCATTTGACAAATATGCACCTTTCAATCAGTCAATGAAGAAAAACCGGTGGCCTATTGCATTCCAGCTGGAGTCAAGATGCACTCACCTTACCGGTACAACAACACCAGTGCACACTACTAGACGCTCAAGTCGGTGGATCTAGGTAAAGTCCAACGGTCAACTTTTTGACGTCTTACGAGACAATGTACAATAGACAGACTACGAAAAGTGAAATGGCAGTGGCGGTTGGGTGAGACATGTGCAAGAAGTGTGTGATTTACTACCATCACCAGTTTGTTGGAGTAAAAGAAAGAGGGAGTTGAGGTATAACATGACCTGTGTGCACTTTTCTTTTTGCCGTGAAGACTTTCAACGGAATGCCTTGGCTGCTTTTTGTTGTCCCCTCCAGCTCTGGATGGGCCTTAACCAGTGACTGTGAATCAAGGTGCACCTCCTCAAAGATGAGTGACTCCAACGTCTGTGCACCTTATGGCTATGTGGGAGAGGAAAAACTCATCTTTGTTCGTTTTAAACATTTGACGCGAGTAAAGATTAACGAATTTTTTAAAGTCACATTGCTGCAAATGTCGTTTTAACAAAAACTGATTTTGATATCAAATGCAAAAAACGTGTTTGAAATTGCTTTATACATTACACAATTTTGCAGTTTAGCAGTTACATTAGCCTCAAACACACATGTTCCTGAGTAAAAATAGGTTTGTGATCTTTAATCTAAACATTTTTTGCAAATTGTTTTTATGCACTACCTTACAATATTTCAAATCAGTGTTTGACAGTAACTTTTTTGCATAAAAAATATATAAAAAGATTTTTTGGTTTTGATTTTGAGACATCCAAAGTGCTGGACCGGACAAATAAATTAGCGGTCTCAGTTTTTTGTGTTTAACTTTTGCTATCTCTTTTGACAGTAATGTTGCCATTTTCGGCAATGTAAATATTGTGACAATTGCAGCGCCGCCAGTAGTTGTGCAATTTGACTAAGTCACAAACTACAAATCCAAGTTAAGTTACGAGCAACTGAGTCTTGGGTCCTTGCTGTCTACCGTTTTGCCACACACCGAGTTTGGTCAGTGTTTTGTCTAAGGAGATGAGCCACACTGACCGTAAAGATTGACCTGACACGATAAGACGAGCGAACAAAGTGCAGACACTGGGCAGCAAATTGACCACAGATTGCTCGGGCTTTACGGCGTTATTTATGCGAAACCAAAGCCACCTAGCTGTCGAGTCGACTCAAAGTTGACACGAGCAAATCAAATTAAAGGACCCCAGACTGAAATGTCAAAGCTATCTCTGGTTGACAATCACACTGAATTGTGCCGTCATTCTAAACTCTTTCACTTTCTGACCCTTTGATTGACTAGTTGGCCTAGGTGGACTATTCACCCAGCAAGAAATGCACAGAATGACATAATTTACCTCCAAAAAAAAGTGACAGCTTCTAGTGAGTGCTCTACTGTTAACTCTTATTGTGTTTACTTTGCAGTAGCACTTAAGCAAAGAGCCAAGCGAAGGCACTAGGCTGTTGAGTGGTTCATTGCCGTATACTAGCTAGACTAGAAACGCCTTAATTAGGCTAGGGAGAAGTCCATCTTTATCGACTTTTGTCTAGACCTAGTTAGACTGGTCAAAAACAGGAAACAATGCTGGGCAATTGTTCGATTTGGCAGAAAGCGAATGAAGTGAAAGACGGGAGACAGGAGAAATGATAACGCGTCTGCCAGTGGATACGGCTAATTTGCAAAGGCCCATACTTTATGCAAAAAAACTCGTGCTGCCTAGATGTGCTCTCGTGTTCATATTTTTGGTCAAAGGTTAAAGCTTTCTGAGCATGACCGCAAATTATTTGCGTTCTATTCATTTTAGAAAGGTCACTTTATTATTCCTTTCCATTAAACTTTACAGACTTCAAATGTGGGACTTTTTGCATTGCTAACAGAAAAAACTCTAAGAGTTTTAACTGGTTCGTTCGCTTCAACACCTTTTTCGACTGCCCGATTATACGTGGCCAGGTATTTGCTGCAATTAAAACTGTCCACTTTTGCACATGACATTAAGGCAGTGTAGTAGTCAAAGTGGGAACCAGCCACAACAATGGAAACCCTGCTGCTCTGAACTGGTCCCTAAATTAGGGTTATTTAACTGAGTCATAACAATGGACTAGAATGATCTAAGAGGACAACGGTCCAGGGGACAATGGCAAAGGTGGTTGGGGCCGCTAATTTACGACCTCTTTGCTTGTTTTTTGTTGTTTTCTCGCTTACCGTATACAGAGCAGTGCTTTTCTACCTTTCAACACCAGAAGCAGTTTTTTGAAGAGAAAAAAGATAAGGGTTCAAATAATATAAATTCACTGATTTTGAGAGGTGATCTAACAGAAGGTGTTTTTGTAAGAGAGCTTATCGCCCTTCTGAATCTTGCGTAATTAGCCTTAATGCAAAGGGTGAGCAGAGTTTCTGAACCATAAGAAAAGATTTTAATCCTGCAGTTTTTTCTGAGTTTTTTTGCCTGAAGATTATGGCGCTCCAACGCGTTTTAAACTAGCAGTCTAACTTTACTAAAAACGCCTAGGCTAGGAAATGTTTGCTTTGATGCCCTTAGGCAGCACAATCTCAAATTACACAACTATTGTGGTCAGTTGCAGCGCAAACAGGGTCAGAAAGTGAACGGTTAAATATATCACCAGCCTCAAAACTGGTGCCAACTGATAGCAAGCTTGACTGACCGCTCACCTGAACGGTGCAGAAAAATCCTTTACTAAAACGAAACTAATCGATTTGAGCTTGTAAAATTTATAGAAATAAACTATGGCAATTTGCCTTGCACAATTGCTACTGTCTCAAGAGCAGAAAGATTACATAACCTCACCTGACAAAAGTAGAAGAATTTTAACTTTCATTTGGTAATTGTCAGCCAGGAAGAGTTACTCTAAAAGAGACACTGGGCAAAAAATGGGTCTCGTCATGGGTTATAAATAAATTAAATTTTTACCAAATGCAAGGGTCAATTTTTTTCTCTGTCTTCTCATAAGCTCAAAAAGTGTTGTTCTATTTTGCTTTTTAATCTTTTCCTAGGGAGCAGGCATCAGCAGGGACCTAGTGGTGAGATGGCCCTCAAGTGTGCCGACACTGTTCCGACTCGAATTTGTCTGACGGGCAGTGTCATGGACTATCCGGCCACCGTGGCCGTCTGTCTGCCTTCTTCCTGAGACCTCAGTCTCGGAGTATGTGTCTATGAGCACATATGGACAGCCAGTGAAGTGTGCCGTGTCGTGCTCGGTTACGCAGCCATTACCGCAGTCGCAACTGGCCACTGGGCAGTTGGATTGAACACATGGTCGACGAAGAGCAGCAGCACTCCACTGGCCATCTCCACGGTGGACAGAAGTTGACCAGAGTTGACTGGCTGAGTAGTCTCCTCTATCCCTCTCTCTCTCCCTCGATTGAGTTTCACACTTGTCCATCACGTGTCCATCAAAAAGGGGCCCGAGTAGACGTGCCTCGTCCATTAGGCAATGACTATCGTCCATTTTTCATTTTTTGTCTTCTTTTTTCTCTCTTTTTCTTTCTCAGTCACTGTTTTTCATTACTGCTCGATTGTAGCAATGTCATAAATGGCAATAGTTCACAGAAGCTGCACAGTTTCTTGACCACCTCTGCTTCTTCTCTCAACAAAAAAGCAGGGAAAGAACACATTAGCCAAAAAGGGAGGCATGATGAGCGCTTTCAAAGAAAGTATGAATTTGCTGTGACACTCAAAGCTTCATTAATAACAAAGACACTCTGACCTGGTGACACAAACAACTGAAGGCTGTTTACGTCAGTGCCTGCTGGTCAACATGTGGCAGCTCTGTCCATTACTCCACACTCAGGAGTCAGTCTGAACGATGGACTCTGATGTTTCAATTACCAGGGGGCTTCTATTTTTAAATGTTCTACACAGGTTTTCTTTTGTTTGCTGAACATCACAGCAAAAATGTTGCCAATTGTTTGAGGACGAAGAAAGCGAGAGAAAGAGAGGACCCTACTGGACCCTACAAAATTGAAAGTGGTTTTTTAAAAGCAGGCAATGGAACATTAGCGGAGTCCTTGGACTTGTAAACAAGTGCCTGCAACAGGTCAGCTGCTGTTGCTGTTTCTGCCGCCGAACAAGCAAGAAAAATGTGTGTCTTTGCTAAAGTGAGGTAGCACTGAGTCAGAGGTAGCAAGCCAGTCTGCTAAACTGTCGCCAATCGACACGACCTTGCAGTTTGCAAATTACTTTGACCTTTGATTAATTTGCCTTTATTACCTGAGACATAAATCATCGTTCTGGACTCAAGGCGGCTACTGGCTACAGGCAGTAGTAAACAATTCGGACAGTAATGCTAGTCTCCGAGTCCTCCCTCACAACTATCTGAGGGAGGCAATAAATAATAAAAATGCCTCAAACTTAGCGAGCGGCTCCTAATGCAGCTCACTGTGCTCATTGTGTTGATCGGGCCCAGGCACTGTGAGGAGCATTCCACCATTGCTGGGGTCCTAGTCAACAATAATAATGTCTCTGTGTGGCATGCGCGGGTCCCGAGACTGGTGGCCATTGTCAGCACGATGACCTGCGACGACTGATCGAGTCTGTCCATCTCTTTGAGTTGTGTGAGCAGCTAAAAAACAAGCACCGAACATGGGTCTCCTCAAAGGGCTCTGACCTTTCTGACCTATACCTGTGCAGAAAGAAAAAGCATAAGGTCTCTCTTGCTTCACTCGTTTCGCAATTATCGACACGCGTGGAGGTCGAGTTCGGGCTCCTCGAGAGAGTTTCTCTGTTTTGGACAATTGAAAATTCATAACTTCTCTTGTTATTGCACAACTCTTGTAAGCAGTGCACAATAGGGCAGTGAGCACTGCTCAGTCTGAAAGGCATCAGTGGGCCTGAGACACTGGTTGACACTTGGCTTACAATGGCCAAGACATGATGTTTGGCGTCTAGACTGAATCAAATGCTCAGAGGTAGACACGGCCAAAGGCAAACAACTTTGTTCTCTGGCAATGTAAGTGAAAATAAGACCAGAAGGAGGACTGAGCATCATTAAAAAGTCATCAACCTGGTAGAATGGCATAAAATCAAATTGGACTTTGAAAATTTGTTGTTGTCCTAAGTAAAAAGCAAATTCAATTTGTTTGCACGGAACAATGGATAGCCAATCAAAAGCAACATGTTTTAAATACAAATGACAACAACATACGCACACTAGGAGCCAAATTCACAAACACACAAACTCTGTTGACATAAACTTTTTCTAATTAATTCCATCATTTCTCTCAAGCAAACAGTTTGTCTAGTCTCAAACTTCAAAGCAAGAACGCCGATTTCAAACACATATAGCATAAAAATGTTGCTGATGTCACATTTTTGTCATCACATGACAGTGAAATACAATGCTTGAACTCAGTGCTCTGCTATGCTCTGGTTTTTGACAATTTGCCAAGAAAAAACATAATGTTTGTGACGACATGGTAGGACACTAAGTTTGCTCAAAGGCCAGAGGGTGACAGACTATTATGGCGCAATTGATATTCCCACTTTGATGACTTTTGCCATTTGGGTAATAAAACACTTCTGGACATTGGCAACTCTCAGCTCTCACTGAACTTTATGGCAAACTTTTTTGGCAGAATAGATCTCCCATTTCATGAGCGTTTCCAGAGTGTAGTTTTGCTGATGAACACTTGCTGAGTGCAGGGCAGTTTTTGAAACTCAATCGACAAGCACATCCATGCCCTCGATGCACTACTTTGTCGGCTTGTCCTCTCTCTCTCTCTCTCTCTCCCTTTGCCGCACTGAAAGCACTTGACTCTACCCTACTTGGACTTTTTCTGTCCACTCACCCTTTTAACAGCCCCATCTCTCTTCTATTCGATCTCAAATTACGTTCAGCACTGACCAGGCACAGGCATTCCAATCTCGAGTCTGGAGGAGTCCGAGCACTTGGTCAGTTGTTGATCACTTTCCATAGTGCTGCAGCAAACTGTCTCCACCACTTTCGAACCACTTCCCACCCCCTTTTTATCTCCCCAGTTATTGCCCTTTCTCCCTGCTGCTGCTGCCGCCTCACACGTGGACAGCAGCACACTCTTTTTCTTGCGCGCGCTTTCAAAGGCGCTCTCGCAGTCTTCTTAAAGAAGAAAGAAAGCAAGGGAACGAGAGCAACCCGCAACTTAGTCGTCTTGAGGCGCTGTGCAAAAGGGAACGTAAAGGGCAAAGGTCAACTGCTGGTAAGGCTCTCCAGGCCTCCTTGCCATCCAAAGGCAGAAGCAGCAAGACTCGTCACTGCTCACGACCGTTGCTCGAGTTGCACAAGAACGTGCAGCAGAAGAAACAGCAGCCAAACGACTGGAGGTGTACAGTGTGTGCAGTGGACTCTAAAAAAGAAGAAAGAACGAAAGAGGGAAGAGATTTAGAAAGGAAGATGATGAGAGAGAGGGTCCACAGAAAGGAGATGGTGCAGCAGTGGAGGAGAAGAAGAAGAACTAGTGCTGAAGAAGTAGAGCGGTGCACACTCTGGGCGCAGTCTTCAGTGTGCAGACGTGTCTGAAAGGGGACGGCTTGCAAAGTGTCACTCACTTAGGCACAGACACTGGCGAGGGTCGGGCCAGAGGACCCTCTTGCACGGGCACCTACCTCACGTGCTTCAGAACGCGTTTCGGAGTTGCTTATAAAAGGCGACCCAAGTCGCCAATCTGCCCATCACTTGCCAACTGCAGACTTGTCTTGATCGTGTCTTTGCACTTTTTTCTTCACTTGCACTTCTAAAGCAGCCCAGCAACTAATCAGCCAGTACCTCAACAATGACCAAAATTGCCTATATCCGTGCTAGCCAGCAGAACCCTGGTCTGCAGTTTAACCAGGCCCCAGCATCGCCCCTGAAGTCTCCCATCATGCCACCTGCTGCCGTCGCTGGTCGTGTGCTCTTTCAGCCGCCAATGCCTGGCGCTGCTCCCCTCCTGGGTGCCTTCAATCCTCAGCCACCTGTTGCGCGATCTGTCGCTGCTGCCGCCTTGTCTTCTGCGCCGAAACCGATGCTCATGGCGCCTACTACTCGATTCAACTCTAACCCGACTGTAGTTTTCGATGACCAGGCAAATGGACGAATCAGCAAACCGCTTATGGAGAAACGAAGACGAGCCAGAATCAACCAGTGTCTTTCGCAGTTGAAGCAGATTGTCGTCGATTCAGCTGGACAGTACACTGAGGTAAGTTACACTGAAAATTCTCGCCTTTTAATTGAAGCAATGCCTAACTTGACACTTTTTCTCAGAACAATAAATGCAAACTTGAGAAAGCCGACATTCTTGAGCTGACAGTCAAGTACGTAAAGAAGCTGCACTATCAAACAGTTGACTCCCCCACCGCTGCTTCCACAGCTGATCACCCTATGGACACCTCCTCCAACCAGAGCTACCTCAGCGGCTTCTCTGACTGTGTTCGCCAGATCACCGACTTTGTGGGGGACATTTCCAATGTATCATTCCGCGAATCACTTCAATCTCACCTGAACCAGTGCCTCTTTTCCATTCAAAGCAGCGAATCAGCCAACCAATGTCCCCCTCCCGTCGTCTCTGTCAGTCAAAGCAGCAGCGTTTTGCCCCCATCACCTCCAAACTCCTCCAACAGCTCTTCGGCGCCGTTCAGCACTTTCTGCACGCCACCATCTCCAGCACCCTCTGCTGAATCGAGTCTCTCTTCTTCTTCAAGTTCAGCTAGCCTCAGTCCACTGACGCTGCCCCACCACCACCACCACGCACCAATGAGGGGTCTCAAAAGACAGTTTAGCGATGATGAAGAGGAAGAGCCTTCTGATGAGGAGGAGCAGGACTGCTTCAACACTTCTGGACCAATAAATCTCTGCAAAATCTCCAAAAGCAGTGACGCCACGTGGCGACCTTGGTAAAACTCAGCTTTTTACTGCCTTCATTATATTGTGTTTTGCAATCACCTAAGTCAACTTCTACCTTTTTTTCTGTACATTACTGAAAATCGTTTGTAAATAACCTTATTTCACTAATAAACTTGCAGCAGCTTTTTGCTTTAAATTAGTTTTTTTTGTTAAAATAAGGCTCGATTTCATGCTAAAAGGGTTAGGTTTCTCTTATTTTCTTGATTGAGTGGAGCACAGTGTCTCCTTTTTTCCTTTTCAGTCGTCGTTGACAGGAAATAGGTCGGCCGATGGTGACTGTCACACTCAGCACTGCCACTGTCTTCAACTTCTCCTTTCACTTTTGCAGTTAAGCCTTTCGGCAAGTTTATTTAGATAGACATTGACAAGAGCACCCAGCCTCCCCGGAGTCACAAAAGTGCGGCACACTTTTCCCTTTTAGCGCCGACCAGGCGTTCTCAGAAGTGGTAGGAAGTGGACAACACACATGTGCGAGATTAGATATCACTCTGCGGGAAGATGGTGGCCTTCAATAACGTTTGCTCAATTTGTTTGCGCTTTGCAGGCCTTGCACGTGCACAGCTACAGGGTGTGCTACAGCTAAAGAGCCTGCCACAACTTTGGCCCCCCGTATCTCCCTTTGACAAAGCAGAATCTATTCTTTGGGCAAACTAACAGCTGACTAACTGCTACTGTCCGTTCCTCAAGCTCCTGTTCCTCAGTTTACTTGTCAAGTGAAAGAGAGAAAAAGCAGCATAGAGTAAACAATCGTATCTGTTGAGCGTTTGATTCTTTGTGCTATCCCTTACTAGTTTCAGTTTGAATGAAAGGCGAAAGGTGTTCGAGAGGAACTGAGTCGCGCGTAAGACACAACGTTTCCGGTGTGTTTTGAATGACGAAGAAGCTGAAGCAGAGGAAGGCCACTGGGCCGGCTGCAACAAAAGGGAGAGAGAGAGAAAGAATAAGAGGCCCACTGGCCTACTGGCCAAATGTCCACTTTGCTATCTCTCCTTCTGCCGGCAAACGGTTCTGCCTGCAGGCCTCCCTAGCCGCATTTTACAACAAAATCACGGAAGCAAGCTGTTAGACGGCAAGTTCTGTGTGTTCGATTGCCGTCTGCCACGTGGGTGCCTCTTTGCCTTCAGCCTCCAACAACTCAACAAGTCGGTCGGAACTGAAATGAGTGATCAAGCTGAAAGGTGTCGTAAAAAACGTTGAAAGAAGAGGCGGAAAGAAGAGGGATACTTTTTTTGCTTGCTCTCTTTGCAATCAAAGCTGTTCATTTACAGCAAAGGACAAGGTCGAGATTCAAGGTTAGCTGCTGTAACTTTTATCAACTAATATAATTGTTTTTGCTAAAAAAGTTTTCATGTTCATTTAGAAAAGGCATCAAATAGGATCGAAAATCAAAGTGCGTTACACTTTTGCCGTTATATCTTCTTGAAAGCATCTGAAAGTGAGCAAATTAGTTTAGAAAACTTATCGCACCATGGTGGTTATCATTCAAATGAGTTGACAACAGCCAGCATTAAAACTGAGTATAACCTTTTTATCAACACTGTCTCGCAGTAAAACTGCTACCACTACAAATCACTGAACAAGCAAAACACTTTTATTAAGTTGCTTTACTGTAAACTTGTAAACTCGTTACTTTTTTAAATTAATTTACATACTCAAGATGGTTATGGAAAATAAGTCACCGTTTGAAAAGTTTCCTCAGGTGTACGTTCAGACGCCGCTGATTGAGAGTATTTCCATGCGTCAGTATGCTGCTGGTCATCGAATTTTCATCAAAGCAGAAAACTGCCAACCATCTGGAAGCTTCAAGTTAAGAGGCATTTCAGCTCAGGTGAAAGATGTAAGTGTCTGCTTTACATAATTGATCGTATGATTCTAAACTATCAAACGATACTATCAAAAAGTCACCGCTTTCTCTTGCAGGCTAAAGTCAATGGGTACACTAAAATAGTGATGGCATCAGATGGAAATGCCGGTCTGGCGGCTGCCTACTCAGCACTGCAGCTGTCAATGGACTGCCACATTGTCGCCCCTCACAAGACGCCCAAATCGACAGTTGACAGCATGAAACAGTTTGGCGCCACTGTGGAGATATTCAGCGATTCGGAGACAGAAGTGGCGGAGAGGGCTCAACTCTTCGTCAAGCTGAACACCTCTGCGCTGATTGAGGCCAGTGACAGCAAGCTCGCCTGGCGTGCCAACTCGCTCATCGTTGAAGAAGTGGCCAGTGACCTGGGAGCCGGTGTGGTTCCCTCGCTCATCGTCGCCAACTGCGGCGGCGGTGGCCTAGTGTGCGGTCTGGTGGAGGGCATTCGCAAGCGTGGCTGGGAGCAAAAGACAAAAATACTGGTCATGGAAACGACCGGCACCGGTTCCTTTAATGCCATGGTTCGGGCGCAGGGAAAGTGCGTCAAGCTGGAGCCAAACAGCATGCACTCCAGTATTGCCTGCTCTCTGAAGGAGCCACAAGTCATTGAGAAGGTGTCGCAGTGCTTTCTCGAATCAAAGCCACCCCTCTTGTCGCGTTTGGTGGCTGATAAGGACGCCGTGGCCGCCTGCCTACGCTTTGCCAATGATCATCGATTTTTAGTCGGTCCGGCCTGCGGCACTACACTGGCGGCAGTGTACGGCGGTGTAGTAGGGCGATTACTCACCAACGATGAATCGGAACACGAGACGATCTTTGATAGGATCGATCATGAGGACTTCAACCACGGCAACGATGGCCCAGTTGTTGTCATCGTCGACGGCGGTGCGGAGATATCACTTGAAGTACTTGCCGAATATAAACGACAGTTTGCCCTCTAAAAGAAGGCTACCAATACTGGCAGGCTGGTTTTAGTTAAAACTTATCAAAATGAACAAATGTCAAGCTTGGCTCTTTGGTGGTGTATTTATCAAAGCAATGCATTTTTGGGTCGGCTAATAACAACAACAGACTGACACTTTATTTAACTTTTTGCCACTGCAAAATGTACATTTCTGCATGGTAGTCTTTATCTGTCAAACTGATAGCATTTTATCGGCATAAAAACGCGCCATTTAGTGTTAAGACATTTTTCCTTATAAAATGAAATTACTACAAAAGTTTTTCAAGAACTTTTTACTTTATTTTATTAAACTAGTTTACAATAACATTTTAAAATGCAAAGCAACAGTTTCCCTAAAATATACGTAAGAACACCATTAGTGGAAAGTATTGCCCTTCGGCCATATGCTGCTCAAAGAAAAGTTTATCTAAAGCTTGAAAATGTACAACCTTCGGGTAGCTTTAAACTTAGAGGCGTTTCAGAACAAGTTAAACATGTAAGGATTTATTAAAATGTAGCTATGCAACTTTCTTTTCTTTTAATATTTTTTTTTCTAGGCAAAACGAAATGGTGCCTCGGCCATAGTAATTTCTTCTGGTGGTAATGCAGGTCTAGCTGCTGCTTACTCCGCTCTTCAGCTAGACATGGCTTGTCGAATAGTCCTTCCTCGACGAACACCTCAAAATATTATGGAGAAGATCAAATCACACCAGGCAGTGCCAGAGTTCTTTGGCGACTCGGCACAGGAAGTGGCTGAGAGAGCCGAAGAGATCAGCAAAATGACTCCATGCGCACTGATTCATCCATCAGATCATCCTCTACTTTATCTAGGGCACTCTACTATTGTCAGGGAAATCGCCGAAGATCTCGATCCAGGAGTTGTGCCTTCTCTCATTGTAGCTAGCTGTGGTGGTGGTGGCCTTGTGTGCAGTCTGGTTGACGGAATACGCAAGCAGGGATGGGAGAACCAAACTAAAATACTGGTTCTTGAAACAGTGGGCACACGATCATTTAACGAAATGGTGAAAGCAGGCGGAGAACGAGTGAAGCTGGAGAAGATCGACTCGGTGGTCACCTCACTCAGTGTCGCACAGGTGAACCCACGGACTGCTGAGGTCTTTCTGGAAGCGAAGCCGCCACTTCTTTCTCGTCTGGTCACTGATGCAGAGGCAATCGCAGCATGTGCTGCCTTTGCCGACGACCATCGGTTCCTGGTTGGACCGGCATGTGGCACAACACTGGCCGCCCTGTATGAGCGAATAGTAGAGCGAGTGCTGACGCACAATGAAGAGGAACACGAGACTATCTACGATAAAAGAGGACACGAGGAGTTCAGACACAGCAATGATGGCCCGGTGGTGGTCATTGTCTGCGGTGGGGCAGAAATTGATTTGAATACATTGGAAATGTTTAAAAAGCAATTTAATGTTTAAAAAGTCAAAAGTTAAGACAATTATAAATGCTCTCTATTTTTAATGTTCAAATCAATGTCAAATGGTGAGATTTCTTACACTACTTTTAGTGTTCAACTTGTGTTTTCAATTACTAAAATGAGCACTCACAACGCCAAAGTTCAAGTCCAATGACAAGATACCAAAAGTGTTTGTCCTGGCAGAGCTAATTCGCTGCTCAAACACTGCTGCAACACATGACACTTCTGAAATGTGTCCTCGATTATCTCCACTTTGCTGTGGTCATGTGTTTATGTGTGTTTTCCGACCAGTTTGGCAAACACTACTTTTACATGTGCTAACAAACGACACTGACGCTTTGGTCATTTCTAGAACGGACTAGGTTCCTTCACTGAAAGAGTTGCCTTTCACACTTGCTCTTTTCCCCCCTTTTTGACACCGTCTTTCTTCACCGTATTTCAAAGGCCATATTTCTACTTGCAGTGGCCGATGACAAGTGACGATGTGCCAAATCGTTCCATCGACGGCAAAAACCGTCCACAGGCGTTTTGTGGCTGCTTAAATGGACTGTGTCGGCAGACAAAGTTATGACAAGGGCAAGACAATGGTTCACAGTGAGGACTGGCAGATCAATCATGGGCGCGCAGCAAGCGGCATCGCACGCTCAAAGAGCAGGAGCTGCAACAAATGAGTTAGAATCATCCTGACGACTGTAGCAACAAATTGTCGTGAAGAAGCGAAAAAATGACCAATTTCTGCTGCCGGTCGGCAGTACCTGTGTTCCTCTCTGGTGAAGTGACCCACAAAGAGGCAGCGACTGAACAGCAAAAGGGCTTGCCTACGTGCTACTCAATAGATGTCATTCAGTCAATCAACAGCAGTTCACTTCAAAACACTGCAAACTCAGAGTGGTAGTTTTTTCTCACTTGCTTGATTGAAGACCATATCGAAATATGTGCTAATTAAGAGAGTGAGAACCAAAAAAGAGGATTAAAAGTGGTCAGTTTCGTTTATTAACTGTTTTCAATGAAAAAATCTAATTTACTCTTGAAAAGATGACCTCTTTGCACTATAACTTGGTCGAACAGTTGAGAACATATGTGATATAAAAGGAAAGTGTATTGCATTTTTTTTCTAGATTTGAAAGTAGCATATTCCAAAACTTTGATAAAAACTTTATTTATCTCTTCGAAACCAATAAATTTTGCTACTTTTCAATTAGTCTTGCTGGACAAATGGTTGCAAAAGTCAATCTGGCACAAATCCTCCAGAAAACTGGTAGATATTCAATAAATCGATATTTAATCATATTCAAATTGCTTCTCTTTTTGCGCTATGAATTTGTATTAGTCCGTGTCTAACGAGTTTCTTTTACTTTTGCGCACTCTATGATTTACTGACCTGCACACATTCATACATGCACTGGGACAGAAAAAGATACAACAGGGCAGTGCAGATAAATAATACAGTGTGACGAACAGTGCTGATCGAGGCCCAGGGTCCGATAAATCATATCGAACGGACTCACACGTGTGCTGATCACAGTCAACAGTTGTCTCCATAAGGCTCGATTAGATGTGCAATAGATTTTTGTCAACTTAGGCAACTGGTGGTAATTTGCCGGTAAAAATTGAAAATTTATGTGCAATTTAACCAAAAGATTTGCAAATTGCGTCTCGTGTGAGGTCTAAATGAGCGCCAGTTGTCAATTAAAAAAATAAAAAGTTTTATAAGCGTCTAAAATAAAAGTTTTGCACTTTATTTTGTCTCAAAAATAAAAGTTTGCATCAAAAGTTTCTGCTCTAATTTGTTTTTCCAAAAAAATGTGTTGTGATGCCCAAGGCACCAGTAAAGCACCTTCTGTGGTGTCCAACCATCAGTTAAAGAGTCAAATGACCGTGAAATCAAATTAAAGGGCCTAACGTCAAAAGTTTTCCAGCACTTTAATCCCATCACAATTGACAAAATTTTTGGTAGGCTGTAACAAAGACAACGCTGCAGTTTGACCATATGTCTTGGTGCTTTTATTTTTGTCACAGGTAAAACGAGCCGAGCTTACCACGCGTTTCGCTTTTCCTTTCCCGGCAGCCTCTTGATCCTTACGTGTAATTATATCACCAGTGGCATAAGGGCTCCCAAAATGCTCACCTCAACTTTCCGTCTATCCTTGACCACTGGTCATTGCCCTTGAAAAGCTCTAAATTAATCGTCCTTTAGTTTATAGCCCAAAAACTGACAATGGCCCAAAGTTTGCAGCAAGCGGCAGATCTAACATTCGCCTTGTGTGACGGCAGAACTGTCTTATATTTACAGTAAACAGAGGATTAGGCAAATGAGGCCAGCCAAAGGGAGACTCACTCACTCCCTCACTTTTAGTGGAATTCGACTTGAGTCCAGTTGGAAAGAAAGAAGGCTTCGTCTTCAATTGCCGTTAATCCCTTCGTTTGCTGGCCCCAGTCACCAGCAAGGACGGTGCACTGTCAAATTACGCACGCTCGCTTTTCCAATTGAAACGGGGGAAAACGCTAAGCCTGCAGACACTAAACGGCTTGACCACACCAGACAGAAACAGTTAACATTTTGACATTTGGTCTGTGGAGATTAAAGAAAGGCGAGCTTTGCGAATTCCAGTCGACTTTAGTCGATAGACAATATAAGTTCAATAAGAGAGCAATTGGCGAATGAATGACTTTTATTTGGATGAAAACATATGAAAGAAAGTTAAGGGGTTATAAATGCTAATGAAAAAGGGTAAAAGATTAGAAAGTTTTCTAAAAAGTAAAAAATGAATGGTACTTGCCTTGTGTCAAAACACATTGATCATTTTGACTTTAAAAATTCCTTAAATTTTCAAAATGACCAAAAAAGTTATGAAAAAGCAAAACATGAAAACTTACCTGCAATAAATAATTTTTCAAACTTTCAAAACAAAGGTGCAACAATTAAAACTTTAATCAAATAAAAAAATGATTGAACAACAACAACATTACGCAAATAAAAACTACCATGTGTTCCAAAAGTTGTGGATCAAGTCATGTTTAGAGTAACTGACTACCAGTTCTAGTATAGAAATGTGCAGTAGTGAAGTCTCAGACATGTGATAGTGTTTATTTGAAAAGAACAGCTCTGAACTGAAATCAATTTACTCATGATGGTTTGACTAGATCAGCTAAAAAATACTTCTGGAACACAGAGTAGTGAGTAAATAGGGGTAATAATAGGAATAGAAGGTGCACTTGGTTATTTTCAAGAGAAGAAAAAAGTGAAAAAGGTTGGCGCCATTTTGTTTCGGGAAGCTTTGTACAGGCTCTCAGTACCTCACACATGCACAGTATTCAGACCAGTAAAATATATTTTTTTGGCCGGAATGCATTTGGAAGGCAGAGCCAGAAACTGCTGCCAGAAAGTTACTGAATGGCGCCAGGTTTTGTTTGGGCTTCGAGATGAAGGAGCTGTCTCGAAATGAGGGCAAATAGCCAAGAGGTCGACAATGCCGACCGCAACGACAAGTCACGTAGCCTCTACACGGCTACTACTTACATCTGCTGGAGACTTTGAGCCTGTGGTCAGTGTGGCCCTCCTCCCCCTCCTTAGGCGTTGAAGCCCCACGGTCGCCAGATCGCTTCGTAGTTGCTCATGGCTCCACTGTTGCGTTCATTTCCTCCCGACATGTTCAGCTCAGTGAAGAAGGGCGACTGAGTGAAGTTGATCAGCGAAGGATCCACAGCCGTCGGCTGCCCTGGCTTGAAAAAGGAGGTCGCCGATGGGCCTGTTGTGGCGGCAGTGGTGGAAGAAGAGGAAGAAGAAGAAGAGCTACTCGAGGACGAAGATGCAGATGAGGAGGATGAGGAGGTAGACTTTCCAGTGCTCAGCGATGACGATCGGTGGTGATAGGCGGGCGCCAGATGATGGCCCTCAACGAGCATGGCTGCCGGACTGTTTGATGGGTGGCTGGCCGCCGTGTTCATTGGCCAGTGACCACCTGAAGTAGCCTGCTTCACCTGACTGCTTCCTTCCTGCGGGTGGTAGTTGCTGGTGTGCTTAATGACACCGCTGCTCGAACCTGAAGCTGACCCAGCGGCCGAGTTGCTGCCTTGCTGCCGAGAAAAGTACTGCTTCAGCATCAGCGGAGAGGGCTCCTCATCTGACTCGTACAGTCTCATGCCATCCAGTTGAAGCAGGTCCTCAATCGACGGCGACTGGCCGTGCTCTCGGTGTCCCAGAGAGGTAGGTGTGACCTCGCCACTGTGGTCCGAGGTGATGGAGGCACTTCGAGACTTTATTTCGCTCAGCTCGAGAACCAAGTTGGTGAGGCTGGCAGTTCGCTGGGCATGGGCCTGCTGCTCGGCGGCAATTTGCTCTCCCAAGACAGTCAGTCGGGAGCAAAGCTGCTTGACCAGGTCCAGGTCGGCTCCGGAAGGGCCGGCAGTGTGACCGCTGTTGCTGGACGGCTTCGAAGGAGCCTCCTCTAGAGTGGCTTCATCCTCCTCTCCCTGCACCATTGCCTCCTCATTTGAGCCATCCTGTTCTTTGCCGCCGTTAGTTAGCTCCTGAACGAGCTTCAAAATCTCCTGGTGGCAGGTGTTGAAGCCCATCTGAAAGGCACGTCGCTCCTCCTGCTGAATCGTCATCAGGTACTTCACGGTGATCTCCAGAATGTCGGCTTTCTCAAAGCGAGACTTGTTCAACTGCGAGAAACGAATGGGTTGTTTTTGGGGCAAAAAGCTTCCAAAAACTTACATTGGCAACTGGAAACCGTTTCGAATCGATAACCAACTCTTTGAGCAGCCGCAAGCACCGATTGATCCGATCACGACGACGCTTCTCAATGAGAGGCTTGGAGAGCTTCTTTGTCGGCGACATGCTGCCCGATCCGTGGTGGCCATTGTAGACCGAAGCGGCAGGACTGGCGCCATTCGGGTGGCTGGAAACCGGCGATCCAGGACTGGGGGGACCGTTCAGGTGGTAGTGCTGACTTTGCAGCATTGACCCGAGCAGCGATCCGTCGTAGAGCGCCGCCTCCGACTGGCTGTGGTGTTGGTGGTGGTGGTGCTGCTGAGTGGTGCGGTAGTGGTGAATGTTGGACAGTTGCTCCATAGTGATCGTCGGAGCTGCCGCCGCCGCCGCCCCACTCAGGTCGATGGGCCCTGGAGCAGATGTGAGTTGTTGTGCCGCCAGCTGCGCCGCCTGTTGAGCCTGCAGGTACTCAGCCAGTGCTATTATGCTGGAGGCATCGCTGCTTCCCACAGACTGGTGCCGAGACCCGGGCTGAGAGCCGGCAGCAGAGTTTGGCGATCGGCGTTGGTACTCCTTTTCCGAGTGCATCATTCCAGAGCAGACAGACAGGAGGACAGCAGTGCGCTCCAAGAGAGTGCTTCAAGGAGAGAGCACTAGCAGACTCTGTCAAGTGGAACCACTAAGGGAAGTGATGAGCACAAAGAGGCCTCAAGGTTACCACCGATAGGACACAATCTTCAAGCTGATCTGTCAGAGAGCCAAGAGAACGTTCAGCTGATAGGTTAAAGGAAGGAAAATTATGATGAAAGCCATCAGTGAAATGGTGGGGAGGAAGAAAAAGATGTAGGAGAGATTGAGAGAGAGATGTGGTGAAGTCCGTCTGGTGAGATTGCCTGAGAGCAGTGCACTAGTGTCAACACGCAATCAGTGGCAAGACTGAAATGAAATGATGCTCAACACTTCTTGGGTGCTTCACTCGAGGAGAAGATGAAGATGAAGTCCTTGTGGTCGCTGTCACGACTCTCTCTTACTCGCCACCATAGTACCAGTGCACTACTTTAAATGCAGTACGCTGCAGTTGTCACTTTGCTCTGAGAGTGCGCTTGCTTTGCTTGGCGCGCGAGTGCTCGTTGGCTGCTGCTGCCGCCGCTGATGATGATGATAATGATGATGGTGATGCTTCTGGTTGTCCTGCTGGTGCCGGTGGTGACTGCTAATCATGAGCCCGGCTAATGATATTGCCACTGACTGCTGACTGAGGCACAACTTGGACTTTGCCGATTACTTTCCAGCTTCTGCTGTTGCTGCACACGCGATAAGAGAGCCAGCCGGTCTGGGAGAGAGAGAAAGAGAAAGATGCTTAAGCAATCGACCAGTTGCCGATGCGATACGTCGGTGGAGACATACAGCTGCTGCTGATGCTGCTGTTGTTGGATCAACAGCACTTGCACTTGATCTCTTGGGGGGCACTTGTAGTGAGGCTGTACAGCTGAGAAAAGAGCCGTACCTGTATTGTGCCAAGGGGAAGTTTGCAATTCTTTTGCTATGTTTTTTTAAAACGGGAACTTTCAGCACATTTTGTATCCTCATAGCCGTTAGGTCAATAAATGTCTCCAATGAGCTGATGCTCTACTGCTGAAGATGTTTTGATAAAATATTTGCAAGCATTTTACTGGGTTTCAACGCGTGCAATTGACTTAATGGTTAACCTTTGCAAACTTTGATGGACACTTCCAAATATATGGCCATTTACGTTTTCCAAACGAATCAGTGCCCATGCAAGTGTAGTGGCATGAGCCCCTGACAACTGTAATGCTAACCATGATTATCACCACGACTCGTACACTGATACAGGGTGGTGCTGTGCAGTGCAGTTCAGTGCTTTCTGTGTGTGGTGATACTCACCTACGAGAAGAAAGTGTTCACTCCCAGACAAAGTACATTGTCCACTTGACTAATTGAGGAGTTTTCTTCTTGTTTAGCTAGTGACAAGTGAAGATAACCAGAAAACATTTTTGAAACAGATATTCATGTACTTTTGTAAAACTAAGGGAGAGTACATTGTGGACTTTTAATCTAATGTTAAAAATACAATTAATATATTAATTTGCCAACTGTTCGCTCACCAGTAATTACCACTTTTCTATGCTCAGCAAGAACTGGAGGATTATCTTTCATAATCCGTCAGACAATGAGTGCAACAAGCAACTCATCTGTTCACTGTGATATCATTTTTGCATTATCTATAGAATCGCACTATGTGCTATAACTAGTCAAGACTGAACGCAAGTTTTGACACTACTAACCTTTAACTAAACTGAAATAGGGTTGTAAAAACTAATTAGTCTGCTTTTAATTTGTTTCATACCGGATAATACCAAATATCCTTAATTTTACTTATATTTGAGTTTGTTTTAGAGTGATTTTCAGTAACTTCCGTTTTAAAAACTAAAAACTGAACACCTAACTATAACAAATTTTGTTATTTGCTTGTAAAATAGATTCAAAATATTTAATTAATTACTCGGTCAGATATAGTGCACTTACTGTATCAACTTATCCACCTTGAACCTTATAAAAAAGTAAAAAGATTAGCCTCAACTATTACATGTGCACCCACACCTTCTTGTCATTAATGTCATAGAAGCACATCATAAACTGTGCAGTGGAAAACACAACCGGCATCTCCCCGTTGTGTCTGGCCAACTTTAGTACGGCGATTCTCAACTAGAGTGAGATGTACTTAGAGTTCAGACGCCTTGGTAAAATCAAAAATTAAAATTTTGTTTTAATCAAAGTAAAATTTAAATTTTGGATGAACTTAAAATCTAGAGTGACGACAAACTTTTTTGCATTTGTTTTGTTATTTTCTTGTTTGCTCCAGTATGTCGTCAATGACTTTATCAGAGGTTTCCCCAAAGCTGTTTTCTTTTTCTTTCTTATTTGCTTGTTTTGATTGCTGCTGTTTTTTTCAATGTACTCTCCAGGCTCAATCTCTGTTTGATCTCTGATCTTCGAGTTTTGATTGATGCTCCTCTTCCCAGTTTTTGCCACCCACATAGTCAATATCTCCAACATCAACAGTGGAAGTGGATGCTGCAAAGTGCCGATCAGTGTGAGCACTGACTAGTTGACTAACTGTGTGTGTTTCGGTCGGCCAGTGTACGTCGTTCTACTCCACCATTTACTACTACTACTGTGGCTAAAGTTGTAAGGTAATACACTTCAGATAAGCGTCACATCATCGTCTGTGCCAGTCGCTGTCTACCCAAAGCCCACTAATAGAGCACGTGCTTCTCTTCACTGCACCGAGGCGCCTGCCGGTGGTTTGTCTTTGTTCTGCCCTCGTGCCAATGCGTCTCACTGAGGTGCAAAAGCCCACGGCAATTTTGCTCTTCTATTTTTATGGTCTACATTTTGGGCTGATAGTGTGGTTTGACGGTGATTAGGACTAGCAGGAAATGACTGCCCAAGTGTGCTCTAAAATGACTGTTGCACCATTTTGTTCGCAGCATCAAAAGCCTTAGCGTGATTAACTGAAAACACAAAATATTGAGTACAATTGTAAAAGAACCACTAGTTAATTTTTCATTGCGTTATTTTACAGTCAGGTTTTTTAAAGTTAAACTCTTGTTTAAAAAAATTTAAATTTTACAAAAACTTAATGCGCATTATAAATCATTAAGACAATTTATGGCCAATTCAATTTAACTAAAAAAACCTCCACTGTTAGCTATAAAAAGTTGTTTCAAGTTTCTAGTACTGAACTAAAGTCAATAGACTTTTATGATTTTTATGATTTGACTTTAACAATTACTTTAGAAAGTGGACCTATTTTACAAACGAAAGCTGTTAAGAAGTCTAAGGTTCATAAGACTAAAGTATAAAATGTAGAATTAGTCAATCAGTGTGTGACAATGTTGCCTTTTTGCCAATGGCACGAGCCGTTGTTAATGTAGCGGTGTGAATGCGTGTACAAAGGGCAATTGGGTGCACTTGGTGACAGTGGTAAGTTTCCAAGACACAGACGCGTGCTGTAGAAGTGTGCCAATGGCATTTTTTGTAACTATAACTGCTCCCTTGGACTTTTTTATTTTATCACTACCCACTGTAAGCGACAGTTACTGAATTCAAAAACATTATCTTTATTATCATTGAGTATGTTAAAAAAAGTGTTCATAACTGGCTGAAGACACACGAGAATAAACCAGTGTTTTTGCGGCAAAAAGAAAAACTGATTTATTTTTGTTGGTTTTAATTTTTATTTTAAAAAAGTTTATTAAGATTTACAAATAGTTTTAAAAATGACATTTATGTTGAAAATAAACACAAAATGTTATAGTTGGTTTCATATGCAGTCGTAAAACAAGTTTTATTTTTAGATTTGTTGATTAAAATAAGCAGCATAGAATGACGCACCTTGGTGTAATGTTCCTGTAAAACTACACAAAACAACTCTAATATGTTTACAAACAAAATAAGTTGGCATGTTATTTTTGTAATCACAAACTAATAAACGTATTATTTTGTTACGTTACCAAAAATAGATTTATAATAAAAATTTTAAAATTTTGTTGAGGTTTGTTCGGCGATAAACATTAAAAATTTTTATTTTGACAATACCAATAAAATCATTTAAAAAGTTTCCTTGTTGACAAGCATTACAATCAATACAGCATTTTACATTTTTGCTAAAAAAATTATTAGCAATTAACAATGCTTAAATTTAACATAAAGTTTGATGATAAGCGCAAACTTTAAACTGGCAACATTCTTCAGTAAATTTGTGAATAATTATAAATAAAAATCAAGTTTACCATGAAGAATTGTCACCACGTTTAAATTGCAAAAGTAATCTTAAAATGTTGTTGAAAAATTAAAATTTTTACTTACACAAACTTTGCATCTATTTCATTAAGTACATTTTTCTTTTCTTTTATTAAAATTGCTTCATTGTTGCGCATTTTATCTTCGTTTTCATCTTCTAAATCAAAACTAAAAACTAAATTTTTGTTGTTGTTTTTATCTTTATTAAAAATAACATCTTGATCTAATTAACTATCAAAAATTTTTGCCATTTGTTTCAATAAAAAATTTTAAATTATAAGTTCAATGCTGCAAATTAAAACAATAAAACAATTTATATACAAAAAGTTTTGCTAAAATCTGTTTTATTTTTACCAAAACAAAAAGTTTATATTTTAGTATTAATTCATTAATTTATTTAAAGAAACTATCCTAATTGTAATTATAATGACAGTGTTTTATTTTTCAATTATTAAAAAACTAACTTGTATAGTAGTTAATGATAACCGGTAATTGTTTGGAAATATTATAACGATTTGTTTTGTTTATTTTTTTGTTACGAACAACACAAACAAAAACTATTTTTTTAAATTCATTTTATTCCATTGTTCCGTTTAAACGCATAACATTACAAATAGTAGCTGAACTTGCAGTATCATATTGGCTTAGATTATCAGTAGGCACACGTTTGTCTCAATCACTGTTCATTGACTGAGTTCACTATCAGCTCATTTTTTCTACTTCAACCGAAGTACATTTTCACTGTGTCACACTTTAAATGCATCGATATGCATCTGTATATCTTTAGACATTCATAGTATTAGACTTTTTTTTCTAAAACTGCAAAATATTTCTCACACTTTACTAGCGACTGCACCCGTTATCCACACACTGTCACGTATGCGCACATACTAGATGACTTGGGTAATGCCAAAGTAAGTTGCAACAGTTGATCGCTGTAGCAGTGCCTTATCAACAACTGCACTAAAACTGAGGCAATTTAGCTTTGCCTGACCTGACAGAGCAGAAAACAAAGACGGAGACAGAGGCGGACTGATAGGGAGGTCTGCTGGTGTTGTCAATGGCTGATTCAACGAACATGTGTGCTGCTCAATTGACGTTATATAACCATCACTTGAGGTGCCGTCTGAGATAAGATTGAACATCCAAGATTGTATAAATGCACAAAAAGCAGTTAACTTTCCAAAGAAGTACAACGACGACATCAGTGACAAGAATGTGCTTTTTAATTTAAAGTATTTGCTCAGTTAGTTTTAGTAATACACATTTATTTGTCATTTAACAATAAATCTGCAGGTCAACTAGTGAATTACATTAAAAAATATTTTTTATGGATAGTGTGCAAAAAATTCACTGTCACTTCGCTCTCGCATAGCTGATTTTTGGCGTTGATGAACATGAAAAATTTTTATACGAATAGCTGAAAAGAAAGATGTCCAAAGTGATGATCGAGGTTTAATAAACGGGCCGCCATTAGTTCGTTTTGCGCCATTTTGTGTTGGCCCAGCTAGTTTGCTGCGATCAGGATATTCTCCTCTGAAAAGATATTTAAAAGTTAAGCTAATTACCTTAACTGTGATCCAATTACACTTACTCTGGTTTGCCAGAATGCACCGCGCTGAGTATGTCTACCACATCAAGAAGTCGTTTCTTGTCGTTTCGGTTAAAATTAGTATCAGTCATTTCATCAGAATGTAGACTACTGAAAAAAATATCAGCACCGCCAATGAAAATATCCTCATTATCAAATTGCATGATCAAATCTCTAACTGCTTGTTTATCTAAGAACTTTTCAATGCCTTTGTAGATAAAAACATTTAGATCATAGACTCTATTGCTGATTCCTTCACGTTGAATAATTGATCTTCTCCAAAACTCTGTCGGCGATCCGGAGCGAGCTCTGTCGCCTCTAAAGCTATGTGAGTGATGGTTTGAGTCATGAGTTCCCAATCGAGTTCTTGAATCTCGAGAACGACTCAAGCGAGACTGTCCACTAACTGAACCTGATGCTGACATGTTGTCCGAATGAGTGGTGTTTGCTAAGCTTGGTTGTTTTCGCTCAACTTGTGGTTGTGATAGTCGGCGGTGAAAAATAATTACAACTAGTGTCCAGTCTGAAAAATCAAAACGCGGCAGTTTGAAGCTTCAACAAAAACAATAACTAAATAATAATAAATTAAAACAAGCGCTACAGTGTTTATATAAATTCAGTTATAATAGACGAAGAGCACTTGATCAATTAATTAGATCATGATCGTTAAACCATTAGCGTAGCTTATAAAAAAAACGCACTTTTTCAAGGCTATCAATCATCAAAAAAGTGTTTGGTAGTTCTCGGCAAACCATAATTAGCATTGACATTGAGTTTCCGGTGTGATAATTAGTTTTAAGATAATTGTTTTAGTTTTAAGAAAAATAAATATTTTTAGTTCGATGTTCTAAAAACATTCAGTTTAAATTCGATAAAAATTTTTTTATTTTACAACTTTTTAATGCAGTTTCATGGTTTTTTAAATAGTGCATTTTTAGTTGTCACTTAACATGAGTGCACTTTTTAAAAAAGTAATCATTTTTTTATGTGGAATCTGCTTTGTTTTGGATATTGCTAACTCAGTCATGCAATATGGTTTGGATAGAGAACTGAAGTTTTGCAAGCAAACTAAATTGAGTGCAGTGTATAGTCTAGATGACTTGACCTTTGTTCAGTTTATGGATGCACAGTGGATGTCACATGGAGGCAACTATGAAGAGCATGAACATTGGTCACTGCCAAAACAGGAAAAAACAATTCGACAACTGTTTTTCCTAAAAGCAAAAACTGATCACAAAGGCAAGTATGGGATCAATAATGCTCTCAAAAAAACAACGATTTTAATGTTTTGCTGTGTTTCACCTAAATTTCAGACTACGTTTCTCTCATTCACGGTGGCATCACTGGCTTTTTGGTTTCTTCAAGCAACTTTACATCATTCCCCAAGGACACTGGCCTTCTGATGAGCACTGACTATGATTATTTTGTGTGGATTCGTCGCAGTAAGCACTGCACCTGTATCGCCTGCACGCACTTTCTCTCTTGGGCCGATGGCAACAAAGACACCAGTCGAATGAACGTACTCATCGACGGACTGAAAGGGGCCAAACATAAGGTGACGCACTACATTGAGTCGTCGAACAAGCTCATAGTGGCCTACACTAAGGCTAACACTGACGCCGGCTACCAGATGATCGCCATCTACAGCGGCAGCCTGAACAACGTCCAGATGATAAACACGTTCAGCAACGAGCAAGGCTTCATCAAAGGACTGTTTCACCTTTCAGGTCGGATGTACTACATTGCCGAACGCATGCTGGGCACCTTTGATCCGTCGGCGATGACATTCACGGCAGAACCCGATCGACCGCTAGCAAAGGGCGCTAAGGTCTACGGAGAGAAGTCACTGCTCAATCTACAAGATCTTTTTGGTTGTTTGACATCTGAGCAAGACGAACAGCCGCAAGAGTTTAGCAACTTCAACACAGTCAACATTTGGCTCAATGTAGTCCTAGGCGCGGTCAACTCGTTGCTCATTGGAGGAATCATCGTCTTTTGCTTCCTCATCTTTCAGCCAAGTCATTTGCAGGAAAGTCGCAACCGCCACCATCAAAACCCAAGAAATACGAGATCAGATCGTTAAAACTTTTAGCTGTTTTTTGCATGTTTAATAAACATTTTGCAACTATGTATTTTTTGACTTTGTGTGCTAGCTCTGAACTGCTGAAATAACATAAAAATATACAAATTCATTTATTACAAATAAAAATTAAATATTACAAATAAAAAAGGCAGAAAGCATTAAAAATGTACAAAAATGTCCTGCATGTTATCTACAACAGCAGTCGTCCACTTAGAATGTCTTCGTAAAGGGATGCATCCAGAAGCACATAGGTTCCAACCTTTCTATCTAGAAAGTACAGTGGATCTTTAATTCGATTAATGTCAAATCCATCTTTTTCGAGATTTGTCTTTGACAGTTTGAATGACCCGGTCAGTTCAATTTGGCTAGTGATTCGAACAAACAGGGGAATTGAGTATGCTGGCAGTCGTTTGGTAAGTTCAGTAAAAAGTGATGATAGATCGACAATTCGATTAGGATCGGCAATGACAGCCATGCCTGCCTTTCCGTCACAGTGAGGTATTGAGACGCCAAAGACGACACAGTCAGACAGCTTCACTACTTTTTGAATCACAGCTTCAACTTCGTTTGTTGACACGTTTTCACCTGAAAAACAATGTAAATTAGCAATGAAAAGTTATATTGGTCATCAGTTTAACATTACCTTTCCATCTGTATGTGTCTCCCGTTCTGTCCCTAAAGTATAGATAACCGTAGTCGTCCATCTCTACTAAATCACCACTTAGAAAGGCTGAATCACCGTATTTGAAAACATTGAAGAGAATTTTCTTTTTAGTCGCCTCATCGTTTACGTAGCCGGGGTAAGCCTGACCAGCATCGGGGCGAATTTTTCCTACGATTTCGCCTACTTCACCTGGCTTGATTAACTTGCAGAGGCCATTCTTGTCCCGAACGTATTCACCCGTTTGAGTGTCCACCTTAATAACCGTCACTGGAAAGACAAGACGACAGATGAAGGGCACGCAGCATGGAATGATTCCACAGGCACCTTCTTTGAAATCGTAATTTGCTGAAAGAAACAACAAAACCGGCAAAGTTATAATTATAAGCTAACCAGACTCTAATTGCTATACAAAAACATACCAACGTTAGCATTGCCCTCTGTTGAACCGTAAACCTCGCCAATCTGCTTCACGTTGAATCGATTCTTAAAGTCCTTCCAAATCTCCTGTCGCAAACCATTGCCAAACATCAGTCGGACTTTGTGTTGACTATCTGAAGCCTTTTTAGGCTGTGCCAGCAGATATCTACACAGCTCGCCGATGTACATAGCCACAGAGCAGTTGTACTTGATGCAGTCATCCCAAAACTGTGAAGCACTAAACTTATCCCTCAACACGATACTGGTGCCGAAGATAATTCCCTGACAGGTGCCAATAGTTCCGGCATTGTTGTGGTACAGCGGCAGTGTCAGGTATAGAACATCATCGTCCGTAATGTTAAAAAGATAGTGAAGAATCATGCCAATCCAAATGTAGCGGTGGTGGCGAATGACTGCAGCCTTCGGTAAACCGGTGGTGCCAGAAGTGAAGATGTAGTACAGCTTATCGTTCATTGTCTGCTTGTGCGCATTGAGCGGAGTGGCAGAGGAGGCGTTCCAAAGAACCTCCTCCAGCGGTCGATGAGGAATTTTGGTGAGCGAAGCAGCGACAGTGTCAGGAAGCGGATCAGGCACGTCTTTTCCGGTGTAGCTGTAGTATTCTATGTGCGGAATTTTTTCCTCAATCATTGGCATTGCTTCTTGAATGCCTAAAAAATAAAAATTTTAAAAAGTTAGACAAATGCACTTTGAAAAACAAAAAAAGTATTTTTTCAATTCAACTTACTTTTAGCGAGCATAGTATCGAAGATGACAGCTTTGCTTTTGACCACTGTAATAGAGTGCACTAGTGTTTCCATTCGCTGGTTAGTGTTGATGAAGGCAGTGACAATGCCATTTTTTGCCAGGCCTAGCCAAATGCCAACAAACTCTGGTCTGCTGTTCATTACCAGTGCCACCTCGTCTCCAGGTTGGTAGCCCATTGCAGCAAAAGCATTTCCCACCCGATTTGACCATTCATCCATTTGCTGGTAAGTCCACTTCTCATCTTTGTAGTAGAAAGCAACCTTTTCAGGGTGGCGAGTTGCAAGCTGAGAAAACAGCATTGGTACATTGAGGTTTCGTGCTTTGAACATAAAGTATCGAGAGCGAAGAAGGGCGATACCAGCTCTGAAATAAATTTTGAGAAAATTAAAACAGACATTTCAACTTGCGCACGTGACATGTGTCGCTTTTCGAAATCAGTATCGTTTTTCAATTAGTGCAACGTAAACTTCCTATTTGTTTTTCCAGATAACAAAAACTGTTATTTTCTCGTATCACATTTTTAAATTTAGTTGTTTATTGCATACTGTATTACTCTAATGTATATTTGTTAACATATTTTTAAATAAAAAATCAATTTAAAAGTGCGCATTTTAGATAGCGTTATCTGAGAGAATCTATTTTTTAGAATTTAACGCAAAACTGCGTTCATAAAAAGAAAACGCAAGATAGATGCAACATTTCATGTTACTTTACTTAAAACAGGTTCGGGTTTTGCTTAATAAAATTTCAAAATTAAAAAATGATTTTTTGAAAAAAATAAATTAAAATAAACAATCAATTTGTTAAATGACAGTAAATATTATGACGTCAAACAACCAAGGTGCACATAAATAATCTTAATTTTTATATTATCACTGCTCAAATAAATCACATTTTTATCAACACTTTAAAACGGTTAAAATTTACAAACTATTTTTGCGCAATGTTACTAAATAAGTAACAAGTTGGAAAAGAGATTTTGTCAATTTCTTAAAAACGTAGTTCAAGGTTTAGCTGCTAAAAGCATCATTTAAACATTTAGCTAAATTGTATCAAATTATGGGCAAGGCTTTAAGTTCAAAGCAAAAGCAATATCATTGATTGTTTGTTTCCAAAAACGCTATTTATTTAAATTTTATAACACTATACAGCAACAAAACTTACCGAATATCTCTTGGGAATGTGAACCAGAAGCGGACAATAAAGTCCCAATTAAAAATGACCAGACTGGAGACGATAGCTGCTAGCAGCCCCACGATTGTCCATGGGTTGAAGTTGTACACCTGTTCGCCAATGGTGGCTACCATCAGCGACATGTAGACAAGCACCATTATTACAGTAGGTAGGTTGGTAGGAGAGAGAAAAAGGCCGGTAAAACAGTACTGCTCAATGGGGTCTTGCGTTTAAAAAAAATAAACACAAGTTGACACAATAAATGGTGCGATTGAAGAGAAAAACACAGGATCTGTCAGTGTTTCATGACTGACACTGATGGGCTGTTTGGGGAGCAGTCTTTTCCGGAGGTTATTTATACGCTGGTATATCACAAAGCAGGAAGAGGTGATAAGCAGATGAGATCAGTACCCCTGCTAAGGAGGGCGGAGAAAGAAGAGGGGCAGACTGGGGAGGGTGTCAGTTGGAGAGAGATGAGGATGACATGTGCGACTTGCACGGTCGGACACTGAAAGTTAAAGTGAAAAGTGAGTGCGCCAAGAAAGCATCGATCAGATTGAAAGTCTTAGTGGAAGGGACTGCCTTGCCGACTGCAGTCTTTGTCCGATGACATACAATTGCCTGGCGTAGTTCGCGCGTTCGTCTGCAAGAGTCACTGACTGACTGTGACTTGACTTCGGACAAGAAGAGAAAAAGAGGTTACTGGCTGCTGCTGCAGAGAAGAGCACTTGGCGCCCTGGCACACTGTCCACTTTGCTTGTCGGCCTGACGTTGCTGCTACTGCTGCCGCTGGAGATGCTGATGCTGATGACTGTTGCAGCGAGCAGTGCTCTGCATACCGTTTGCTGTCTGGCTAGCGGTGGAAGCACTGCCTCTGAGGTTTGTTCCCAGTACGGCAGTACGTCAGGGCTAACTTTTGGTGCACTGCTGCTGCTGCCGCTGCCGTTGCTGATAAGCTTTCATCTCCGAAGACGCTGTTGAATGCTGATGAAATGAAAAGGAAATGAACAAGTGCTGGGTAAATGAGTGAAAGCGGTGTCAAGCTCTTCCATCACACACTCTCTCTCTCTCTCTCTCTCTCTCTCATCACTTGCGTTGACTAGCCGAGAAAAGGCGATGTCAAATCGATTTCTTACATGTGCCTCCACCGCAGCAGACGCAATGCTCGAGTAGACTTTGCTCGAACTAATTGGCTCTTTTGACGATCACTGTGACTGGTGGGAGAGAGAGTGTGTACAGTTCTGTAAATACGGTCGGCACCTTATCCTCCAGTGTGATATTTTAACAAGACTGATCAGGAAAACAAAAGAGAAAAGAAAAGGAAAAAGAAGTTGGGGGAAAAAGCCCACTATCGGATCAATGGATTGCTGCTAGCGTCAGGAGAAAGGAATGGCAATCAGGTGCAATTGAGCTCAGCGAGCAGACAACCGGGACACTAGCGGTATTTGTGACCGAGAGACGGTGAGTGTGTGTGTGTGTGAGGTGCAGAGAAGCCGGTTTCTCTGTCGGACACAACTCTCTGCCTAGCAGGCGAAAATGACTGAGTGCATGGTTGTTAGCAATCATGACTGGACAAGGCACAACTGACCACGGCGACGCATCTTTTCGAGAGAACATGTTCAACAGTTTTCTCAGAGATAGACCTCAATTTTCAAGACAAAAACGACTCTCTCACTTGCTTTTTTTAGTTAATTGTAGACATAAAGTGTGCTAAGATTAGCTTTTGCCACGACTTCAAAAAGCTGATCAGTGTATTGGCTTGCATCAACTGATGGTGCAAAACAAAAGTCAAAAAAGAGAAATTCAGTTTTTCATTTAGTAAAAATTTCAACAGGTAGTTTGGCCTGAATTTAATCGTTTTGCTTAAAGATAAAGTGCAAGTGAAAAATTACATAAATTAAAATGATATAAAATTGAAAATTAATTTTAATTGGATTAGCGCAATTGACACCAAACAATGGAACAGTGCTGTCATTACTAGAAAAAGATTATGCAATTTTTTGTTTCTTTTTCTTTTCTTTAGTATTACTTAACATGTGTAGTAAATGCACTAAGTGAATGGCCATGAATGAATGAATGATCAATAGAATTAGTGAGTCATTTCTAGCAATAATACGTCTAATCTTGAATGCAGGAAAAAATCATCAGCAAAAATGATTCATATGAAATGTACAGATTGTACAAACCCTCTAGCAGCATGAGAGAAAACAGCAATAAAAGTGAATTTTCCTGATAAAAGTTGTTTTGCTCACGTTTTGTGGCATTTTGTGTTTGTTTAGAAAGACTACAAGTATATCTAAAAAGCATTCAAAAACTCTCTGAAATTGCAATGTAAAAAACAATTAAATGTTTTGTTTTAACTAAGAATTAACACTACCACCAAACATTATAATTAATGTTTGTAAACATAACAAAAATCAGTTTGAAAAACTGTATTTTAATTAATTGACTATAAAACAATAAACAAATTCCCGTGAAGCAGTTGCTAAAATAGGAAAAACCAAAAGCAAAAAACCCTTAATTATTAATGAATTTTAGTAAAATTGCGTCACGTTGAAATTCTTCTGCATCGGTTGATCTTCTACTATAATTAGTATATTTTAAAGTTTTGTCGGCCTCTGAAGTTTCCCTCATTGCTTCCTACATGACACCAAGACATGACCGCTTTCACCTTGTTTCATGGACATCTTAGTGCATTGACTGAGCGGCCTAACAACTAGTGGTATTGGCCCAGTGTCAATGGAAAATCCATCTAATCGTCTAAGTAATGTGATACAAGTTTCTTCATCTAACGAATTGCTGTGAGTTTTTAATAAGAAAAAGAGTCAAAGAGTTCAGTGACCCTGCTCGAAATGATTTATATTTGTTGCTGTATTGTTATGAAGAACTAATGAAATGTCTCCTCGTGATCAGCTGGACAACGGAGATGACATAATGCCTTAATTGAACTGACTTTCAATGTCAATAGAAGTAATAAATGAGGTAATCACCGGCGACATTATGGCAATGTCATGTCATCTGAAGTGTATGACACACACTGTTCTTCACCTCCTAAAATGGATCTCCCGGTTGATTAGTGGCCATTGCACACTTGGCCTTGATTAGATGGTGATGAACATTGATGAACGCTGATGAACATATTAGCAAGTTCATGCCCTCACACGTCCATAAGGTACCAGAGAACCGAATGGCAACCAATTGGACACTACTCTATCTGAGGTAATGACGGGCGCTCCCCAGGTACGGCAATACGTTCTCTGCACTACCTGACAGCAGCAAAAACAGTGCTACAGTGTTTACCTTTGTGCTATCAAATCAGTGCTTGCGTCATGTGGAGAGAGAGAGAAACGGCGTCTGTGCTTTCATGGAAATAAAAATGTCACTTATTTGTCACGCATTACAGTTGAGTCTCTGGTCTGAGGTAGCCTGCTGTTCCCAATTACCACAATTAATCTTCGATAGAGCTATGATTTGAAATTGGATGTTGTCATCTACAGGGAGCGAAGGCCATCAAATGGTTTGGCGACAGTTCTGCAGTTCCGCTTCATTGACCATGTGTTGCAATGAAGATACACTGACTGATTAGAGAACATTTTTCACATGTTTTAAAAACATAACAGTTTTGCAACTGTAGGTTTGCAATGCTGAATAATAAAATGCTTCAAAAGTAAATATATGATTGAAAGATGCGTTGACAAATATTTGAAATAAAGAAAATCATTTAAAAACCAATGCAACAACAAGTCGTTAGCATAAACATAAAATTCTTGTTTTGGATAAAATTCTGCATTCTGTATTCTTCTGTATACAGTATACTGTATACACAATTCTCATCGATACTATCGTCTAAATACAATCTTCTCTTTTTAGAAGGAGGAGTAGAGTAAAAGAAAAAAATGTTGCATTTTTTTTCCAGGCAAAAATTGCATTTGTTTCAAAACAAACCGCCGTTTTTAAATGCGCTTAGCCTAAGCGGCTTAGGAAAGAAGTTATTTTCAAAATATAAGTTGATCATTCACTTAAAATGAACATTTTATCATTGCCTGCCGACTGCCATCAAGTCATTTATGAAAATCTTACAATAAATCAAGTTGTCCGACTTCGAGTTGTTTCCAAAGATTGGAAGCAACTCATTGAAACTATATGCTTTGACAAAAAAATTTTGCACGTTTTTGACTCTTCAACGAGCGTTCAAAATTACTTTTCTTCTTTATCATTCTTTAATTGCTCAAGCCTCTCATTAGGCGTTTCTTTGCAAAATAGTATTATTCTTTGTTTACCTAAAGAAGATAAGAAGCTGAAAAAACAACCAAAACATTCAGATGATGGAGCATCATTTCTCGGCCGGCTTTTTCCAAATGTCACTAACTTTGCTATTTGCTATGATTTTGAAAACAAAATGTTACAATTTGATTTAGCTATCTTGCGCAGCTGGGCTACAACTTTGACTTCTTTTCACCTTCAAGTCAGTTCCAGTACAGTTCATGAAGAAATAGCTATCTTGAATCATCTAAACTGTCTAGTAAACCTTAGAGAGCTCCAATTTTACAGCACCGATTTTCACATGTTTTCAGATACACTCAAGCCACTTCCTAAGCTAGAAGAGCTTTCTGTTTATTCAAAAAATATAACTTGTCATCGAGTGCTTCGTTTGGCTGTGCCGAAAATTACTAAACTAATTCAAATCAGTGGCGATTTGAAGCTTAACTCAAACCAACGGTTATTCAATAACGTGACCCAACTATCATTGCTTGATAGCCTAAAACGATGTTCACAATTGCCTAGTTCGTGGACAGCATTTGAGGCAATTGAGTACTTAAATATTGAAAGGCCGAAAGCTTTTGTAAGTTGTGTTTTTTTAAACTTTTATTAATATTTGGTTTTTTATTTTAGGACACTTTTCTACAACTCTATGAAGTGATCAAATCAATGCCAACTTTAAAAACACTTAGATTGCGTTTAAACTGCATTTCTGATCCTCAACACAGAAGACCAGACCACAACCAACTTCAGAGCTGCTCAATTGAAGAAGTTCAATTTAGCATACAGCTTAATGATGATATTATTGGACTGGAATATTTAAAACATTTTGCTACAGTTTTTACATCTGCAAAAAAGTTCAAAATTTTCCAAATGATTGCTTTGAATGAGGAACAAGTTGAAGCTCAATTTGAAAATGTGTTTGGAAAGCAAAAAGTTGAAGTATTGAGATCAGTAGTTTCACAAAATGCTGTAAAAGTTATGTTTACTAATGCATGTAGAAAAATTTAAAATTGTTTCTTCCTTTTATACTTGATACCAGTTTAAGCCATTTGTCTCTAGTGGTTACAATCTCATGGTTTAATCGATCACTATTATATTTAGTGCTGCTAAATTAATTCCAAATCATCCACTAGTGTACTTTCTTAAACATATTTTGTAGTGTGACCGAAAAACACCCCATTTTGTGTTCTTTTTGAGAAGATGGCTAATTTTCTCTGTAATTTGTCCATTTGTTTGGTTTTTGCATTTTTTTTCTCGACTAACTTGACTTTGGTGACATCAGCACCCGAAGCCGGTAATCACACTGAACCGGTGGTTAAGCACAACCCTCAACTTGCCGAGATTTGTTCGGCCAATGCCACTTGTCATACGGCAAATGCAGTCTGCAGAAGTGGCCACTGCCTCTGTCCCCTAGGATCTACAGTGGTCAGCGACAAAAATGGAACTCAATCATGTGCACCATACAACTGCAATAACAGCACGACCACAAATGCCACTTGTGCTCTTTTTGGCACAGCAGCAACCTGTGGTCCAGCAAGCACATGTCAATGTCTTGGCCCTAAGAATTATGTAGACGAAATTGCTCAGGAGTGCGTCAATTTTGAAGCCATTCGGAACAAGTGCACTTCAGACCACCAGTGTGGACAGAACTTTCGCTGTGATGAGGGCAAATGCAAGTGCAGATTTGGTTTCTCTCTCAATGATTATACCTGTGTTCAAGAAAAATGTCACGTGGACGGAGATTGCCAGAAATTTGGCCTTCACACTAGTTGCAGTAACCAAACACAAACTTGTCAATGCACTGCCCCCTTCGAACTGGACGACTCTACTGAAAAGTGCAGCATAAGGTTAAAGTCAGCCTGTACCAGCAATGATAGCTGTGGCTCCCACGCCCAATGCGTTTCAGGCCAATGCTCATGTCTGATGGGACATGTTTCTGAGCACGTCAATGGATTTAACTGCAGACTGTACTCTTGCGCCAATGATGAGGCCTGCAGATCGACTTTTAAAACCAACTCCACTATGTGCAGGAAAAAGGAAAAAATATGCGAGTGCTTTCCACCGACAAAGTTTCGTCTTGACAAACAAAAACAGGTAACAGTTTTAATAAGCAAGGATTGATTTCTAACAAGTTTATTTTTTTTAATTAGGAATGCGTCCCTCTAAATGAACCTCCCTCTTGTTCTCCTTCATGTCCCACTAACTCTGAATGTGTCTCCGGCTCTTGTCAGTGCAAAATTGGTTACTACCAAACTGATAGGGGTCAGTGTGAAAGATTCCCTTGCGACTTTTATGTTGATGATTGTTTCGAAGTTTTTGAGCACTCATCGTGTTCTGGGGATTTAGCAGTTAATTCAACATGTGTTTGCAAACCTCTTTTTAAATTGAACGAACTCGAGACTGCATGCGAATCGGAGAAAAATTTGGAATTCGCCTATGGTGTCATTGGAGTTGGACTTATTGCCTTTTTTGGGCCGATTCTTTTCTTTACTATTCGAAGGATGATCTGTTAGTAATCAGGGTTTGGTAAAGTGCTTTACATTTTGTATATATTTTGTATCTACTCAAGATTTATAAAGGAACGGACTCTTTTTTATAACGTTGTTATTGTCTAACATTTATTTTTTTAATTGTTTGGAATAAATGTCTACTAAATGTACTTTTTATGTAATGTTAAGATACTACTGTGTTACATTTGATTATAATTACTTTTCAACACACTCTACTTTAAACTTTAAAAACTAAGTAAATTATGTTTATAGAACAAACAATCTAGTTTGAAGTGGCAGATAGGAGGTTGTGTTTCAATCCAATATAGCCATTGAACGCCTCCTCGTTAAGCTGCTTCAATGCAGGAATTTTAACAAGCACACGCTCGTACCATCGAAGCAACTTTGCAGTAATAAAATTTTCATTAACCATAGCTTTCAGAATGGGAATTGTTACGGCAATAGAAATGTCGGCAATGGTCACTTCATTTCCAGCAACAAATTCCGAGTCTCCCATGATAGTTTCCAAAGTAGCCATCTTCTCAGTCACAACGGCCAGTTCCTCAGTCGAGGGTTTGGTTTTTGCACGAAGAATTGGACGCTGAATGTTGCAAAAATATTCTTTTTAGTTTAAAAATTATCATGTTTTAGTTGAAATTCTTACCATAATGCTACCGGTGATTGCTGGATAGAGTGTGGTACCATCAAAGAAGAGAAGTTTATCCACATTAGCTCGTTTAACCGCATCCTCAGGATTTTCACAGCACTTTTCCGTTAGGAAATTTGTTGCACAAGTACATTAGAATGGCTCGAGACTCATTCAGAATAAAGCCGTCATCGTTTAGAACGGGAATCGCATGACATGGATTGATCTTGAGAAAATCCGCTGTCTTTGTATCTCCAGCCAGTGGGCTGGTGATCTTCAGCTTTGGCTCCAGGCCCAAGTGGCGCATAGTGGACAGAACAGCACGGGATGGAGGGGACAAATAATAGTAATACAGAGACAAAGACATTTTGCAAATTCTTCAGTGGTGATAACCGTTAAACTTGACAGAGTGTTAAAGAATGAATTTGTATTTTATTTGGATAGGAACTACTTTTACAATATCTCAAGTTTGAATAATTTATTTCAATAAAGCTAATAACAAATGTCTAAAAATAAAATACCGAATTAATTGATCGTTACCATAGATAATCGGAAGCCAAACAAAAATCGATAGCACTATTAAATAACTTCATTATTAATTTTCATCAAACATATTCTTTTCAAAAAATAATTATTAAGTTGCTGCTGCTCTAGAAAAAAGTCAATTAAAATTAATTTACTTGTCAAAAATGGCAACATGCGATTCTATATCAAATTCAAATAGAATCATTTGCATTACGGGTCAATTCTCACTTTATCTTTAAATTATGCCTGTGTTTCAACAACTAAAGTTTTGCCAGCAGTTGCAGTTTTTCCCGCTTTCCTTCTCCCTAGTCAAATGGGTCAACACAAAAATGTTTCTCTCCCAACAAGTCTCTCTCTCTCTCTTTTTCTCTCACTCACTCAAATACTGCTCTCTCTCTCTTCTCTTTCTCTCTACAACTTAAAGTTACTCGTCCTCTCCCTCGCTCCCTTTCTCCCTCTCTTCTTCTCTTCCTCTTTTCTTCTTTCCCTCTCTTTCTATCTTTCCCTCTCCCTCTTTTCTCCGCGTCACCATTTTGATGACCTAACAACGGAACGGTTCTAGACCTAAGATGATGAACCCCAGCTACAGTACCTTGATGCCATCAAATTCAATGGCCTATATGCTCAACATTCCACCAAATCAGGCTGTAAACGGATCAAAGCCGGTCATCACAACTGATTCTAATGAGCAAATGGCCCGGTTACAGGAGCAAAATCAAACCCTTCAGAGAAAACTGCACAGCAAAACTACCGAAAACCAACGCTTGACGGCTAAACTGGAGAAACTGGAAAGTGATTTAGAGTTGTACAAGCAATTATTACAACAAATCAATCAAAACTTGTCCAACGGAGAACAAGTGCCATGTAAGTGAATGCCAAAATCAAACGATAACTTTTTTAATTCAATGCATGCATCTGCGCAGTTAGAAAAAAAGTTGTTTTGATTCTGTCCTGAGCAGAAGTTTGTGGAGGTGTACCATTTGAAAAACTGGCCAGCAGTGCTCAACAGTTGGGTTTTTGCTTTTTTTAAATACACTCATTTCTAATTACAATTATTATATTCTTTTTCAGTTATTGGCCACTCACTACAAGCAATCATTGAGTCGCAGAAAGCTGCAAAAGCTAAAAAGATTGTCGGCAAAAAGTCTAAGCCTAATTGCAACTGCTGCGCCGCAGCTGAAAAACCGTATCTCTGTGACTGGAACGGCTGTGAAAAAAGATTCTCCCAAAAAGCTCACCTTGAGGCACATAAGAACTCCACCCATACTGGACGCCGGTTTGTTTGCGAATGGCCAAATTGCGGGAAATCATTTTGTCGAAAATATAACCTTGTAGAACACTCTAAAATGCATTCAGCGGAGAACCCAAATCAGTGTACATTCAACAATTGTGGTCAAACGTTCAGCACTAAGCATGGTCTGCAGCGGCATCAGCAAGCTCAGCACCAATTAATTATTAGCTCTTTTAAAAGACATTAACGCAAAAATAACACTTTTATCTATAATCTATTTACACATCGATCTCTCAACTTTTAAATAATTTTGAATCACATATAAATTGATCCAATTTACAAAGTCATGCACAAAATTGCGTTGCACAACAGGTGCTCAAAATGTTTTAAAACTTTTTATACTCAAATATACTTTTTATACAATGTTTATTTCTAAAATAAAACAGTTAAACAAAATAAACTACTACAAAAATTGTTAAAATTAAAATACACAAATTACTTTGATTTTTATTAATTTCAAAAGCGTTTTTCCCTTTATCATGAGTCTCTTTGCATACATTCAGTAGACATTTGTCTTTCTTAAACTTATCTTCCATTTCTTTTTTCCAATCAGCTACAACATCAGATACTTTTTTCAATTTACATATTGGTTCATTTTTAACTGCGTGAATAACGCAGAGTAAATGTTTTACATTTTGGCAGCAAACTTCAGTGCTATTTACTGTAGTGTCACCACCAAGTGATATTTCAGTAGCATTGGGGAACGTTTTTTGCGTTTTGGTACAGTTTACTGGCAATTCGATAAGTGTCATTGAACATTTGTAAGAAAAAAATGCTACATTGGTCAACAGTTTATTTATGACTTCTTCGTCAATGTTGAATGTAAAGCTAAAATGGGCACTTGTAATTAAAATCAAAATAAACAAGTTTGGTATTTTAGCAGCGATCTTCATGGTTATATTTGCAATTAAATTTACTTTGTCAAAAAATATTGTAATTTAGTTTTGGCTGAATAAATGTTAAAATTGGTCGAAACATTTATTGAAAGCTTTTATGTAAACACTATTTACATTTAGTAATGTGTACACTGCCAGTGATTATTGCCTTAGAAATAGTTTTAATTTGCTAATTAAACATTATTTACTTCAGATAATAAAAAATAAATGTTTTTTATATAATTTTTAAGTTAATAAATAAAAATTTTAAACACAAAATAGCTATTATAAAACTACTTGTAAAATTATTTTTAAAAAACATTTTTATAAAATATTTAATATTTAAGTTTTAATCAAGTTTAAATTTTATTTATCTATAACATTAAAATATAAAAATGCACTTGATAATTTTTTCAATATTAAAAATAAAAACTAACATATCAAATCAATTTCTTATCTAAAAAGATTATGAAAATGTTTTATCAATAAAAAACTTAATTGTTACATTTATCAAACAACTGAATAGTTTGTTTTTGTAAAACATTTTTGCAGTTTTTATAAAAATTTTTATTTATTTTGCAGTTATGCTCAGAATTTTAAAATGTCAGTAATACAATCAAACATTTCAACTTTTACAATTGCAGAAAATCAACAAAGTTTAGTTTTAAATGACATTGAGCGTTCACAAAATTTAAGATGTCGGAGAATATTCAAGAATCCCTATGTTTTTATTGTCAATCTTTGTGTTGTGAACATTTGCCAGTTAATGGTTGCTTCAATTTTTTACGGCAGTATGAACACTCTTGAAAAAAGATTTTCGTATAACACCAAAATTTCTGCAATTATCATGGTATCAGATTTGTTTTTGAGCACAATAGTAAGTTTTCAAAATTAATTTTTCAAACATTAATTTATTACTGCTTTTACCAGCTCAGTCCGATAATCGGTTTTTATGCTGATCGTTTTAATCGTTCGCGCATAATTGCTTACAGTTCAATTTTACTTGGCTTAGCTTCAATACTCACGTCTTTTCCGTATTTCCTTTTTGACTCCGATCATTTTTTGAATGAAAATCAAAACACTCAAAATAACTCTTCAGTAAATTTTGAGTTATGTCCCTCATCAACCAACTGTAATTCAGATGAAAAAACCATTGGAACGACAGTCTGGCCAGCAGTAATGATACTGTTTTTAGGAAACTTTTTAAGAGGTATACTGAACAGCAATGAAACATACAGAATAAAGTTACTATTGTTAATTTTTCACCTGTTCAGGTATTGGGTTTTCTGTGTATTACGTCGTTGCTCTTGTGTTCATTGATGACATTGCTCAGGAGACACAACCAGGAGCTTCACCTTTGTTGATTAGCATCATGCATGGTGTTAGTTTAGTAGGCAGACTTTTAGGCTATTTTTTAAGTGCCTACTTTTTAAGTTTATACGAAACTCCGTGGAATAATTCATTTGGCATAAAGCAATCAGATCCTATGTTTATTGGTGCCTGGTGGTTAGGATTCTTTGTCACTGGAATTTTGGTCATTTTAACTTCACTTCCTCTATTCTTTTTTCCATCTGAATTTAAGTCAACGAATAATATCCAAAAATCCATTCAGGTTTGTTTATATTAATCAATTTAAATAAAAATTTATATGATTTTTTCAGAAGAAGCAAAATGAAAAACATCAAAGTGGATTTGTAGAAAGTTGCTATCGCTTTATCAAAAACCCTCTTTTAGGTACTATTATTCAATAGTTTTATTTGTAATAAAAACTCAAACTTTTGTTTAGTTCTTTTCTTTCTTGGAAATTGGGCTCGATTTTTTGGTTCGTAATCAAATTATAGTTGCAAAATTGATTAGGTGTTGAAACAAACATCCAATCAAAACAAAATCATTCATTTTAAACAATTTTTTTTATTAACAGGAATAAACGGTTTTTACGCTTATTATGCTAAATACATTGAAACACAGTATAGAACGACAAGTTCACAAGCTAGTGCTATTACTGGTTCAACGGGTTTTGCTCCGGTTACAATTGGATTGATTATCGGAGGGGCTTATATTGTGTACTTTAAGCCAAAAGCAAAACTGCTGTTTATCATTATTTTTATTTGCGAACTAGTCTCTGTTGGGACTATTGGTTCTGGATGGTTTCTGGGTTGTGAGTCTGTCAATTTAGATGGAGTCAAAACTTCCAACGGGTTAGTTAATAATATTATGATTAAATAATTTATGTTTTTAGCGTTTATAAGTAGGTTCTCGCTACAAACAAGCTGTAATCAAAATTGTGATTGCTCAACTCAAACGTTTTCACCTGTTTGCGGGTCAGATGGCCAGACGTCGTATTTTACGCCATGTCATGCTGGTTGCAAAGTTTACAATGAAACTACAATGGTAAAGTTCATTTCAAAGTTTTAAAATGTTGTTTTATTTTTTATTTTTCAGTTATTTTCTGATTGTTCATGTTTTCCCAATGATGGTACCACTGGATACTGTCAATTGAATACTGAATGCAACAATTTATCTACTTGGTTAATTTTAATGACAATCGGAACTCTTATCTCATCATCTGTACGAACAGGAAACAGTTTGATTGCTTTTCGATCATGTGACAAGTCTGATAAAACATTTACAAGTGGAGCTCTTTCTGGGCTGCTTGCTTGTTTGGGTTTGTTTACTTTTGTATACATATTTTGCCAACAATTTTTATGCTTTTATTTAAATTTTTAGCTTTTTTACCATGTGAACTTTTTTACGGTTACATTGTTGACTTTTCCTGTCTAATATGGGAGAACAAATGTGGACAACAAGGAAACTGTTGGCTTTATGACCAAGATCATTTTCGAAAAATTTTCATTGGTGTTTCAACTGTTTTCATGGCTGCTGGCAGTTTATTTGATTTTATTATTATTTTTTATTCTGATAAAATGAAAAATTTGTATGGGGAAGACAATGAGTTAAATTAAGATAAATAAATTTTAGGAAAACAAAACATTAATAAAATAGTTTTTTAAAATAAAATGTAACATTGTGTTAAGCTCGTGTGCTCCCTCTCTGTTATTAAACTCGTTACAACTTGTAATTAAACTATTTACGCATGTGTTTATTGCACTCCAAAACAATAAAATACAAAATACTTGTTTGATTCATCAAGTATTAGTCATTTTTTATTTGATCAGTAACATAACACAAGTGTTTTCTGTTATAAATACAATATTTTTTAACAACACAAATCGCAGGTTAACTTACTTTGTTGCTTACAGTTGTTTACCTAAAGTTTTTCAAATTTTAACTATGGATGATACTATACCTATTATTTCTACAATCTTCATGATTTTAATTCCAGTCATTTTTATTTGCATTGTAGCTAGCTGTTGTTGTTTGTTTGTTTTACAGTAATCGAAGAAAAAATATTGAAGTTCAGCATACAACTTTTGGACCTAACGCATCTGTTGAAATTCTAGGACCAACTTATGTTGCTCAACAACCTGTTACGGGCACACATTCAACGGTTTTAATTGGACCTTTGCATACACCACCACCCCAATACCAAACTCTAACTTAAGAAATTAAGTTTTTTGTTACCACATTAAATATTTTTATTGTAAAAAATTATAACAGTATTTAGAATACAAAATAATAAAGTAATCTTAGTCAAATCATAATAATAACAATTATTTTTTAATTGTAAAAACAGTTTGTTAGATTTATAAAATGTAACATTGTACCAATTTTTGTTGTTTTCAAAGATAATTGTCACTACTTTTAATTGACAAAAATAGTTTCCAGAATAAACTGTTGTTCTTGGCAACAAATTCAGACCAAATTCAGGTAAAACTGATTTATTTGTTTGTGTCAGGTCAAAATTTTTTAATTTTGAATTTTTAAAAACACTTGAATTAGTTGAGTTTTCAACAAAATAAGTAGCTAATGTAAAATCTTGTCCAATTATTGAAACACCTCCTGAAGTTGAATTTAATTTAAAATCAATATCATACTTTATTGTGTTAATATGGCTGAAATCGGTAACAGTGCACAAAGCAGATATGGGAACTGATACATGCTCAGAAATTGATGATAATGAAAAATTTAAATTCACCGATATTACAAAATAAAAATTTAAAAACAAAACAAAAATGTTTAGCACCAACATTTTTGTGAATTGCACAAACTCTGATGATTTTTTTGCAGCATAGGATAACTATTATTAGCCAAAAATATTACTAATTTTTGTGATAGTTTTCCAAGATTGTTTCCAAGGAGATGTAATTACTTTTTAAGTTTTGTTTTTAATTTACTGTTACAAATACTAAAATTTTTTATTTTAATTATTTAAAAGCAATTTTCATTTATTTCGTTACCTGACCTTCTATCTAAAAAATCAAAGTGTATTAATCAAAGTAAATTAAACTAACTGTCCTTCATCTACTTTATAATACAACTAGTTTTAAATTGACCTTATTAAAAACTTTAAGTTGAGTACTAAAATATTATAAATGCTAAAAATAACTTTTTGTGTTTTTATAAAAAGTTTTTTTAAATTTTAAAAATGAAAATAAGTAATATATATTTTTTTAATTTAAAAAATTAATTTTTTTTATTTTTATAGTTTTTTCAATTGCAATAGCGTTTTTTATTTGTGATTATACACAATCATCAGTGATTGATTATAATGTTTTCAAAAAAGTAAATGTTTTAGCAAAACAAATAGAAAACAATGTAGAAAATATATCTAACGAATTAAACAACATAAAAAGTATTTTAAAAGTTTTAAATCAAATTAACGTCACTGCCACTGGCAATGCTGTTGCATCAATGGTCGAAACCGGTGTCAACAATGTCAAAAAAGAAATTCGCCAAGATTTTAAAAAATCTTTTGATTTATCTAAAGAAGATGTATTTAAAAAAAGCAATCAGGTTAAATCATTATTTGAAAAATTCCAAAAATAATTTTAAATGTATTTTGTGTAAAATGTAAAATTTTTATTTTATTTACAATTTGTTTTACTTTTTATAAAAAAATGCAATTTTTTTATTTAATTGTAGTTTTACATTGTGCTGTTTTTGGTAATAAACATATCTTAATAAATCACTGTGTAGCGCCATTCACAAAATCACATAACTGCAATAATTACTTGTTAATCAAATTAGCTCGGTTTTAGCATCAATTGTTTTATAAATTAGTAAGAACTTTGTAAGTAAAGCACTTGTAGTATCTCACAGTTTTATGATTAACAAGAAACTCAGCCACTTGTAGACATGCAAAAGGGAAGTATAGTTGCAGTTTCTAAGAATTTAGTATTGTCCCACCAGCCACCTTTGACTCATTGTTCTTCTATGCTGTCACACCTACGTTCTGGCTCAAACTCAATTACTGGTTAAGTAAACGTCGATAAGATAACCAGAATTAGCGGGAAACAGGCGTTCAGAAGGCTTAGTATTAGGACGTGAGGTGCAGCTGAATGCAGCAAATACATGACATGTGCTAATACTCTCACTTTGTGCTGCGCGGGAAAGCGTGTCTGTGGTGTCACGTTGGGGCAAAGCAAAAGTTTCAACGAACCATTATTTCGCAATGCATTCAGAAGAGACGAGAAAAACGGTTAAGTGTACAGTGCAGTACTACCATTTACTTGAAAAGTGAAAGTAAAGCCTGAAAGTTAACTCAGAAGCATTCAACTTATTTCACTCAAATCATTCAGCAGCAATGAACGGCGTTGATTTTAGTCATTTTTTTAATAATGTAAAGTTCAGCGATGTCAAGTTCAAAGTGGGTGATCGCGAGTTTAAAGGTCATCGTGCTTTCTACAGCATCATCAAAATTCGCCACCATGTTTGATCGCCATCCAGAAGCCAACCATATGTTCACTATCACTGACATAAATGATGATATTTTTGAGTTATTGCTCAAATGCATTTACAAAAATAACAATATTGATTTGTTTGTAATCTCAGAAAGTGTTGAACAGTTGTTGGAAGCCTCAGATAAATACAGAATTCATGAGTTAAAATACAGATGTGAAGAGTTTCTCAGTCATCAACTGACCCAAACCAACGTGACCGATTTCATGACACTAGCTGACCACTGCAATGCACAAAAACTCAAACTTAAAGCTTTTGAATTCATTAAAAAGTAAGTTTGTTTATATGATAAAATTATGATCAAAACAAATAACTTTTTTTAAAGTTCTTCCTAAAACAGAAAAACTTTTGTTTTTGTTAAAACCAAGTTTTAATTTTGTTTAATTAATTTATCTACAAAGTTATTAATAAAATTATTTTTATATACATTTTGTGAAGTTTTCTGTTTTGTAAAATATTTTGTTTGTTTTTAAAGTTTTCATTTTCACTTTACATACTTCAAACAACTTTTTTTGCAAATAATTTGTCAATTTATTTGTTTTGAAAATGTTGTGCGTCATACCCTAGATAAGATTACGTGATGATTAATACTAGCTGGTCAATTAAAAAGTTTTTTGAATATTTGTTTATAAAGCATATAATGGCAAATAATATCACCAGACAGTTTTAGTAGAAAAAATTATTTTAAAAAAATTAAAAATCGTGCCGTCAAAGAAAAACAAACGCGTTTAATTTTTATCAACACGTCCCACAGGTTTCTATTTTCGATTCGTTTTAATATTCATTTTATCACCATAGTTAAAAATTAACAAATAGATGTACACTTGCAGTTTACCTTCTTGTTAACTTTTGTTAGCTTTATCGTAATTTTTTCTTAACAAGGTGAATGTGGTGTTTATATCAACAACCAAACACAGCTTAGTGAAATGAAGCTATCATTCTACTTTCTTGTAATTTTGGCCTGTTTTCTACAACAGTGCTATGCCCATAAAGGTTTTATTTAATTGTTAACAAAACTTGCAAAAAACTAACTTTTTTTGTTATCAGAGTTTGAAGTAGTTAAGCTGTTTGAAAAAATAGCAGAAGAAGACGAAGAGAAAAGAACTTATGGTTATCATAGTGACTGGAGCAACACTGGCATTAGTTGTATTAGTGAATTTTGCACCACAGTAGAAGGGTTGATTGGTCAACCAAGTGAGCCTATCTACTGTTCACCTGAAAAAATAATAACTATGAAAACACCTCCAACGGAAAATGAATATTTTGACAATGGTTTTAATTTCAAAAAATCCGACAATAAAGTTTGTTTGTGCAATACCTCATGTTTCGCAAGTATGTAAAAACAAATTTTAAAATGCAAACTTTTTTAATTTTAAAAAAATACATTTAGATCTTGTCGAAGTAAAGGAAACCAACTACGCAAATGCAGTAGAAAAAACTGAAATAAGTTCTCTGGTGCCCATCAACATCATTTCTAAAAGCATTATTTATCAGTCAAATGAGTATTACGAGGTGAAAATAATATCTCAGCCAGAAATAGTACAGTACCTTGTCATTATTCGCATTAATATGCCTTGCAAATATGCGTTCATACGAATTAAAGATTTTGATGATCACGACGGTGAGATTCTCCTTGGTGATATCTGTGGAACAAAATTTTTGTGGCGTAAGTTTCACAGTTTTGATCCAAAGCAAACCAATAACAAAAAGTGTTTTAAACAGTTTATTTAGACGTTGATCCTACTAAAAACCTCAAAGTACAAATCAGAGTTAAGCAGTTGCAATTTTTGCATTTTTACATTACTGTGATACCATTAAAATCATCCTCTAACTGCAAAGGTATGTTTAAATGTTAATTGTTAATTTAAAATAGATTTTAATTAGAATTTATACAGCTCCACAACAATGCACTCAACTTTTAAATGGATATGAGGGAATATTTATGTCACCAAACTTTGGCAGTGACAACAAAGATCTTGGAGATCCTCACACAAGTGTAAATAAAGAATGGCGTTACCGAAGCTGCTTTAAAAACGCTTGCATTTTGAGATTTTTACAACTGTATCCTTGGAACTTTCAAATGAAACCTGCTAACCAAGATGGAGCATTAATTAATGGGTGCAGCGGAAGTCATCTGAAATTTGAAGATAAAAAATGGCTAGAAGCAAAATATTCTGGTTCATGGCTTTTTACTACAGGTGAATACTGCTACAATGGAAATACTCTTGGCAAAAATGGGACAGATAACGTGAATATATTAACAAGAAAATATAGTACAACTGTAGATTTAGTTATGGTAAAAACAACTATACGAGAGTTGGAAAGCGGCTATAAATTGTTGTTTAATAAGCATAATTGTGAAATTGACGCAACAACTCAAGTGATTCCTTATGAAACGTCAAAACCAACAGAAAGTTTGGTTATTGAATCACACAATCAAACTACTACAACAACTACAGAGACATTGCAGTCGGAAAATATTAATCCAGACATCAATGAAGGGGCAACAAATGAGTTAATTCCTGAAAACCAGCACGAAACCATTATTGATTCTCCTGTCGATCAAATGGCAGAAAGTTCTCCTGAACTGGTGACCGATTCTTTGATTGAAATGAGTCCTGAAAATTCACCTGCGCCTATTGCCGAAAATCATTTAGAAACTATTACTGATTCTCCTGTAGATCAAATGGCAGAAAATTCTCCTGGACTAGTCACAGATTCTTTGGCTGAAATGAGTCCTGAAAGTTCATCTGCGCCAATTGCGGATAGCCATCTAGAAACTATTACTGAATCTCCAACCGATCAAGTGCAGGAAAGCTCTCCCGAGCAAGTCACTGATTCCTCTGTTGAACCAAACCCAGAAAGTCAACCGGAAATTGTAATTGAGGAAAATTCTGAAACAAAACCAGAAACTATTACCAATTCTCCTGTCGATCAAATGGCAGAAAATTCTCCTGAACTGGTGACTAATTCTTTGATTGAAGTGAGTCCTGAAAATTCACCTTTGCCTATTGCCGAAAGTCAACCAGAAACTATCACTGATTCTCCTGCCAATCAAATGGCAGAAAGTTTTCCTGAACTAGTCACTGATTCTTTAGTTGAGCCGATCCCAGAAAGTTCACCTGCGCCTATTGTTGAAAGCAATCATGAAACTATTATTGATCCTCTTGTCGATCAAATGGCAGAAAGCTCTCCTGAACTAGTCACAGATTCTTTGGCTGAAATGAGTCCTGAAAGTTCATCTGCGCCAATT